>Ga0209093_1000473_pt1 | contig 21887 bp, 15 predicted proteins | sample SidtaG_4_FD_187450 | JGI IMG/M metagenome (GOLD analysis project Ga0209093, IMG submission 187450) | Marine algal microbial communities from Sidmouth, United Kingdom - Sidmouth_Male1 metaG (SPAdes) (version 2) | ecosystem: Host-associated > Algae > Red algae > Unclassified | place: Sidmouth... | reverse complement strand
AGGTGCCCCCGCCGTCGCCGCCGTCGCCGTCCGCCGTGGCCGCGTAGGTGACGACGCGGGCGGCGACGCCCGGCTCGACCGCCAACCCGGCGAGCGTCTCGGGCGTCAGGGGGGGGGTAAAGGGGATGCCCCGCAGCAGCACCGGCCGCCGCTGCCAGTAGTGGGTGAGGAAGGCTGCCGCGCCGGCGGGATTGGCAGCGGCGGGCGCCGTCGGGTGTGCGCCGCCACCGCCGCCGCCGCCGCCGCCGGCCACGGGGGGGCGGTCTGCAAACAGTGGCGGGCCCGTGTAGACACCGTGGGCGTCCTCGGGGGGGGGGGTCCCAGGCGCAGCAGCCGCGGCCGCGGCGGCCGCAGGCGGCTGGAACGAGGGCGACGCGGGCGCGTCCGCGTCGGCTCGAACGGTGGCGACGCGGGCGCGGCGGCTGCTGGAGCGGCAGCCACGGGCTGTCGGGAAGGGGAGCGGCGGCTGGCGGCGGGCGGCAAGGCGGCCGCCGCCGCCGCGCGCGAGTGGCGACGGCGGCGGCGGCGGGAGGAAGGCCATGGCCGCCGCCGGCGTCGGGCGGGGCGCCTCGCGCCTCGGATGCGCCACGAGCGCAGGGGGTGAAGGGGGGGGGGTGCCGTCTGCCAAGGCGCACATTCGACCGCGGATAAACAATGGCGTTGGCGGCGGGGAGGCCCAGGCGAGCGCCCGCGTGGGCGACGACGGGGATGTGGGCGGAGGAGCGTCGCTCGCAGCAGTCTATCCCAAGATACGTCAAAGACTCTGTCTATCCGAGGGCGCCACGCCGCGGTAGCCAGAGCTGATCTTCACACAGTCAAATCAACTCCAGTCAGGCGTTCAGTCATCACCAATTACGTTCAGTTACACTCGCCAGTACAGCAGTGACTGTCCTCTAATCTGTTCACAATCAAACCTGGGGGCTTCTTGTGTCTAGATTTTTCCTGCACCGCCGCACGCCACCCGCTCTTTTTCGGGCACCGCCGCACGCCACCCGCTCTCCACCAGCAATCAGCCGCAGCAATGGCACGGAGAGCAAACACACCACAGCAATGCGTGCGTCCGGCGGACAGCCCCATAATGGCAACAGAGATCGCCTGGATTGGTCCAGCTGCCCCGCTGTCAAGTGTTTGTGTTGGTGCTGACGCGCGTGCGCGAGGCCTGCCGCGGACCTCGCAACGACGCGACCGGCGGCCGGCTCATCCCGGCGCGGCACTCTGCGTGGCCTGCGCTGCAGCTGATCTACAGCCGCCTTTCCCAGCAATGCGGTGCCCAGGTATGGCTGCCATGGTTTCTCCCCATCGCCACTGTCGCGGTGACCGGCGATCGCGGCGGTCAGTGCATGGACTGTACGGAACTCTCTGGATGGCCCGTTCGAGTACACCGCACGGTGCTCCTGGTGGGACACCGGGGGAGGGGGGCACCATCGGCTGACGCCAGCGAGGCGGCGGCCGGTGGCAACGCTGCTGCCGGGCACGGGGCCTTAAGCGGGCGTCGTCCGCGGCGATGGCAGCCCGACGTGCCATCACTTTCTCCCACACCGCCAACGTACCCAGAGTGGCGGCCTGCACCGTGCTGTCCGCTTCCCCGTTATCGTATCCATCCCCACCCCGCCGCCCCCCCACCACCACCCTCCGCCTCCTCCTCAACCACTCTCTAGGCCAGCCTCTCTCTCTTCACCCCCTCCCCCCGCTCGCCAACCACCCCGACCTGCCGCCCGCCCCCCCCTCCGCGATGAAATTCCTCTCCGCCGCCGTTGCTGGCAGCGCGGCGCTCGTGGCACTCACCGCGACCGCCGTCGCGGCGCCCGTGCGGGATCCCATGACGCTCGAGGTGTTGCCGACGGCGCAGGAGCTCTTCCTCCCCGCCGCCGACGTGCGCGCCGCCGTCGCTGCCGTGCGGAGCGCCGGCCGCCTCACACCGACGGTGCGGGTGGCGACGCCGTGGGCTGCCCTGGAGCTGCCCTCCCCCGGCGCAGACGTGCCGTCCCCGGGCCCCGAACTGCCGTCCCCGGGCGCCGAGCTGCCGTCGCCAGGCGCCGAGCTGCCGTCGCCGGGCCCGGAGCTGCCCTCCCCCGGCCCCGAGCTGCCGTCCCCGTCGCCCGCCTGGTAGGCGCCGACGACGCGCGAGCGCAGCAGACGCTGTCAGACCAAGGTCCCCACCGCACCGCGCCAATTCGGGCGCGGCGCGCGTTGGGGTTGTACCCGCCGCGTCCGCCACGGTTGCCGCGCGTGCACCTCTATCTATAGCCCACGATGGCTCCCTTTTAACTGTGATGTGACTCGTGTGGATGACTGGAACAATTTTTGTTTTTGGGATAGAGGAGCAACCGCATTGAGGCGGCCCGCACGCAACGACCCACCCCCTTCGACGATAAACAAGCAGCGACGGTCTCCGTGCAATGCCAACCACAAACCAACGCTCGCACCGATGAGTCCGGCGGCGCAATACCCGGTGCATCAGTTCTTAAAGAAGGCAGCCCACAGCTCCGGGCAGCGAGACTGAAGAGTAGACCAAAAAGTAGTGACCTATATCAGCGACTCTGCGGCGGGCGGCGGACTTTTGACGGCACGGGTGCCCTTGGCCACCTTCTTCTTCCGCACGGGCTTCTTCGTCGTCGCAGATGATGAGTCGTCAAAGTCAACCAGCTGCCCGACGCCATCGCCGTCTGCTGGCGCGGCGGGGGCGGCGCGAGGCTTGGTCTTGGTCCGACGCGGCGCCTTAGCCGCCTTGCCACCGCCCGTCCGCCCAGGCGGCCGCGTCGATGATGTTGATGCCGACGGCGACGCGCCGCGGGCGACCGCCCCCCCAATCCCAAAGTCCAACTCCCCGTACAAGTCGTCCGTGGTGCCCGCCGCTGCCGCGCCACTCGCTGACGCGGTCGCCCCATCGCCTGCCGGGTCGTAACCGACGTCTCCGAGGATGGCCGCAGCGGCAGCGGCTCGTCGCCGCCCGCCCCCATCTCCGCCGTCGCCATGCACATCAATGAGCGTCGCGGCCTCGTCGGCGACGCGGTGGCGCTCGCCCCGTGGCCGGCGGGGCTTGGTACCACTAGTACGGCTCGTTGTACCCCCCAAGCTGCCGCCACCAAGGCCAACCGATAGGAGCGAGGCGGTCTCGGCGCCACGGGTCGATCCCCCCTCGCCCGCCCCGCGGCGGCCACCCGCTAGCCGCCCACCGTCCAACCCCCGGTCCGCCGCATCTACAGTCGCTGCCGCGTCAGCGTCGGCAATGAGACGGCCACGCTCCGCGAAGCCGAGGAGTGGCGTGGCCAAATCGACGCCCGCTGTGGCGGCCGCCGCCGGTACCGCCCGCGCTTGCGCGCCAGAGTCGACGGGCAGGAGGGGAATGCCGAAAAGGGACGCCAGAAGCCCCGGGTTGGCGCTGCCGGGCGGAACGGCGGTGATCAGGGCCAGGGCCACAGCCGACCGCTCTTGCACTTCGGCGACCGCCGAGGCGGCAAGCTCCGGGAGAGCCGCCAGCAGCAGCAGGTGCAGCGCGGCAGCGTCGCCGGCGGTGCCTTCGCCCCCCTCCGCGTCGCCCGTCGCAACCGACGCGTACAGCTTGAGGGCGGCCGACACGCATCGGGCACCGCCGCCCGTCGGCACTGCACCAAGCAGCGCGTCGACAACGGCTGCCACCGGCCGCGGCACCAGCGAAGCGTACTCGCCAATCAACCACGCGGCGGCCGCCAGGAGAGAGGGCGACGCTTGGGACGCGTCAGTGGCCCGAGTCGCGGTCGAGCCTGCCGCCTTGGCGACCGACGCGACCGCCGCGACTGGCGAGTCGTCGGCTGCCGCCGCAACCGAACCAGTGCTGCCACCAACCTCGGTCCTATCCACGTCGCCACCGTCTGCGCTGGCAGACTCACCCGAAGCGCCACTGTCACCGGCTTTGTCGCCTGCCACAGCGGAGCGAGACGCCGGCACGGTCGCGGGCGCCCCGTCCTCGCCACCGCGGTCACCCCGCCGGTCGGCGCGAAGGAGCTGCAGTGCCAGCTCTACGCACGACTGCCGCGCGGCGGGCACCCGGGCAGGGAGCTCCACCAGCTGCGCCGCCGCCCGTCGCGTGACGGACGCGGAAAGGCATCGGGAGCAGCGCGCCACACCGCCGAGCACCTCCGACACGTACCATTCGAAGTCGTCCTCGGTGAGAAGTTGCAGGTAGCCACCTGTACTGTTCCTCGCCGCATCGTCTTCGGCCGGATCCGCTAGGGAGATGGACGACATGGCTGCCTCAACTCCCGCGGAGGAAGCAGGCTCGACAACCGGCGACAGAGACGAAGGGGCAGCGGCACCAGACACGGGAGATTGACCAACGGCGCCTTCTGTCGGTGCCCTGGGGAGTGCATCGGAGGAGCGCGGCGCTGTCCTCGGGCGGCCAGCCGTGACGGGGGGTGCGGTAGGGCGCATGAAGACGCCGGCATCGAGCAGCCGGGTCGCGAGTGCTTCACGAAACGGTGCGTCCGTATCGATTGCAGTGAGCGCATGTCGGCCGGCACCCCCACCCATGACCCCATCTTCCTCCGTGCCGCCGCCACTACCGGCAAGACCAGAAACGGCGGCACGGCCGGCCACCGCTGCCACAGCCTCGAGGTGGTCCAACAACACGTCCGAAACCTCACGAAAGGTGCCCCGGTTGACGAGGGCGCCGACCAGGTCCAGTGCACGCAAGCGGATGCCCACGTCCGCATCGTCCAAGCAGTCGAGGACGAGACCGCGGTGAGGCATCACCACTGATGGGAAGCGTGCCGCCAGCCGCCGCATTGATGCGAGGCCGAGGTACTTAAGGTTTTGGTCCGGGTCCATGATGAATTGACCGAGGTTGTCTGCCGTTAGCACCACCAGAGGCGCCTCGCCCAGCAGCGCCAGCGTCACCGTTGAACAGCACTCATACAACAGACTCTTGGCTTTGGTTGACTTCATCAGGGCGGTGAGTGGAGGAGCCAGCTTGCGCGCCAGCCGCGGCTCCAGCGGCGCCAGCACGCCAAACAGCTTGACGACCTTGATAAGCAGCCAATTGTTGTGGGACTCGGTGAGAATACGGTATAGCAGCGGGGCGAGTACAAGGAACGGCCGTGGTGACCTGGCCGCCAGCTGCGCCACAACCGTTACGGCTGCGCAGACGACCGCCGAGTCGCTGTCGACGAGGCGGTCTTTCAATCGCACCGTCGCCGCAGGGAGGGTGTCGGGGCTGGCCGCCACCAGCGAGTAGAGGGTGAGTGTGGCCTTCTTGCGGATGTAGGGCCGAGGTGAGGCAAGTAGCGTCACCACGTCGGGGGCGAGCTCCGTTGCCAGCTCGGCCGTCGCTACCTTGGCTACGCATGTCAGTGCGTGGGAACAGTCGGATAACCGGCCAGCCGTGATGTCCTGTATCAGAAAGGGAAAGTCATCCATGAAGCATGCATGCGTTGGGGAGGACCACCACAAAGGCGACAGATATCCACGGACGTGGACAGTGCGGGGGACGAAAAGAGCTCGTCAGTCACGACGCTCTGGCAAAGGCAAGAAAGGGGACGCAGCGAACGAAAACAGAACGACGGGTCGATGAGCGAGCCAAGATGCATACAAACGCTGCAAGGTACAATGGTAACCGACGAGGCACAGTCAAAAGAAACACGAGGACAAGAAGCGCACCTTCTTAAAGAGGTTGGTCGTCAGGAGAAGTACGTCTGTGGTCGGAGAGAAAACCTGCGAGGCAGCCAGGTAGCCCACACGCTTGTATGCGAACTCCGTGCGGGACATCACCTCCAAGATGTAGAACGATGCGAAATCAACGGGGTACCCCAACATGTGCAACTGTATCGGGTTCATTCCGAGACCCAAGCACAAGTGGGAACAGGAGAGCGTTGAGCGCAGTGCACTGGCGTCAGTATCATGACAACGAACACAGGGCACGGAAGACCGACACACAGCAACGTCGGCGGTGAACACCGAGGACGTCTGGAACTATCAACGCACGGCGGGTAGAAGGCCCAAGCATACGCAACAACCCCGAGACAGCAACAAGAATCGATATGCCACAGAGGTGAACGGGATGAACGCACGTAAGCGAGCTTGAGGACGCCATTGGCCTTTTTGTGCGGCTCGGAAGAGCGGCACTCGACCGTGATATCTGCAATTCTCCCGCGGATGTAGTCGGCCTCGTCCCGTCGGTGCGCGCGGATGCCCTTCACCAGGTCCTGCAGGGATTGGGTGAAGAGCACGCCATCAAAGATGGTGGTCATGGCGGGGAAGGACACGAGCCAGCTGGCCGATGGCTGGCGAGGCCGGAGGGGCACCTGACGTGAGGCGGCGGCTCGCCCAACAGTCGAGCCACCGAACCCGGCTGGAACACGACGAGGCAGCAACCTGCGTCGTCAAGCCGCCCAGTTGCTCACTGCGTTGAGCTGCACGCACGGCAGTGTCCCCATCCGTCCCGCCAGCCGCAGTCTGTCGCAGAAAGGCAGCGAAGAAGCGGGATGGCGAAGCGGAAGCTGCCACACATTGGCGTGAGTGCTGGATACCCGATGTTTACACTGGATTGTGAGGATAAAATACCTATATTGGTATCGGATGACATCAGGCTGCGATCAGATTGTATGTCAATCCATAGAAACAACCCATATTGCCGTCTGAGGATTTCTTCAGGTATTGCTGTAGGCAGGTAAATACCCACCTCCAAGCGTGGAGCAGGTTTGAACACCACCTGGCACGAGGGCAAGGTTTGGTCCAGCTGACACCAAGTTCGAGGCATCGTAGAGCGAGCCTCGGCCCGCAATGGACCGCGACGGCGCCCGAATGGGCCCATTCCGGCGCCGTCGCGGTCCATTGCGCCCGTGGGCGTGCCGTCGCGCCGCATCAAGGCACACCGCCAGTCTTGATGCACGGCGATCGCGACGACCGCCCATTTGTTTTGCTCACGAAACAACTGCCCCTGGGCGCGTCTGCGGGCGCCCCCCACCCACCGCAGTCACTGACGGGTCGGGTGCTCGTCCAGCCGCCGTCGCCAACTGGACGGCGCAGCGACAGTCTCCGCCCCCGCCGCGCACCTCACATCCGTTCCGATTCTCACGTGCGCCGCGAGTTGCCGCTTCCGTTCGTTGCCTGCCGCCGTCGTTCTCCCCCCCGCCCTTGCCCCCCCCGTACTTACTACCCCCTTTCCATCATGTCGACCAACGTCGTCTGGCACGAAGGCCTGAGTAAGTTCATCACAGCGTCGATGCTGTGCTTGCTCCTGTTTGAGTTTCGACGGATGGATCGGACCCCAGTCGCAGCGATGCGACGATGCTCGCCAGCATGTGTAGGCATGTGAGCCACTGCCTCCCACATTGTCGGTCCGCTCGCGCACAAGCGGCCCGACGTGAAGACCATTTGGCCATAGCGTTGCGAGTGCATCACGACCTGTGCAATCGTTTGTGTCGTGCTGCCTCTGACATGCCCTGTGTCATTCCTTTTTCGTATTTTATCGCGCTACCCCGCTACTTCGTGGTTGTGCACTCTGTTGTTGTTTCACACGCTGGCCGCTATTGTTTACTACCTACTCCGTTTCCTGCAGTCACCCGTGATGCCCGCGCCAAACTGCTGGGCCAGAAGGGCGCCACTGTGTGGCTGAGCGGCCTCTCTGGGTCGGGCAAGAGTACCGTGTCGGTCGAGCTTGAGCAGCAGCTGTTTGCCAAGAAGGTTCTGTCTTACCGGCTGGACGGTGACAACATCCGCCAAGGCCTGAACAAGAACTTGACATTCTCCCCCGCGGATCGCAAGGAAAACATCCGTCGCATCTCTGAGGTCGCCAAGCTCATGTGTGACATTGGCGTCGTTGTGACGACCGCCTTCATCAGCCCGTACACGGAGGACCGGGACATGGCACGGGAGATTCACAAGGCCGCCAGCATCCCCTTTATCGAGGTGTTCGTTGACTGCCCGCTGGAGGTGGCCGAGTCGCGGGACCCCAAGGGCCTGTACAAGAAGGCGCGCAGCGGGGAGATCAAGAACTTTACGGGCATTGACGCGCCTTACGAAAAGCCGCCATCGCCTGAGATCACGCTGGACACCTCCAAGCAGACGATCGCCGAGTGCGCTGGGGTCATCCTGACTTACCTGACGGAGAAGGGCCTCATCTCTTCCGAACCCAAGGAGGAGGCCAAGCCCGCCAAGGAGCTCGAGAAGGCCCCGGCCGCACCAGCGGCCGAGGCCGAGGCTGAGAAGGTCCCCGCCGCCGTCTAAGATGCTCACCTCATTGACCTGTCTCTTGTGTTGGCCAGCGCTGCGGCGCTTGGCGCCGTAAAAGTATGGAACCACTCTCTTGCCGATCTTGTCCGAGGGCGTCAAGATCGACGCCCTTCTGGTGGTGTGGCCCTGGGCGCCCCGCAGTCTGCCGGCGGCGTGGCGTCGATATCGAATGCTGCGCACCCCGAGCCTTTGGCGCGGGCGCTCGCCGGCGACAGAACTCCGACGTTGCTGACGGGCGTCGTCGCCGACGCAGTTGCGGTCGAGACGGCGGTGACTATGGACTTGCTGCGGCGCGGGTGACGCCAGCATCGCATGCACAGGGGTGCAGGAGCGCAATCCTCTCCTCGGCCAATTTTCGGCGCTCGTTGGCACGCCCATTATCCGGGTGGAGGAGGGCGACGTGCTCGCCGGCGGCGAAGGGATGCCACCCGGTGCGACCGCCGCCACCGCTGCCGGTTTGGGTTAGGGGCGGGCGGTAAGGGCTCGCCATCGCTGCCCACCTGCCTCCTCCAGCCATGGCATATGACGTGGTCGGCACGGTCGTCTTCAATGGCGACAGCTTGTGGCGGTCGGCTCCTCGGGCGGCGTCGCTGCCAAGCGCGTCGGGAGCGTCGAGGTTTTACCAGTGGTCCGAGCAGCGCGTGCAGCGACTCGCCCATTGGAGCGGCCTACTCGATGGCTATGGAAAGGCCGTCATGCTCGTGATGCTCGCTTGGCAGGCATTGCGTCAATCCGCCCACGTCGCCCGCACGGTCGCGAGCGCGGCGTGTGCGCCACCGAATACAGCACCGTCGTGCGTAGTCCGAAACTCGTACCCCGTCGACGAACCGGAGAAAAAAAAGCATCACGTGTACTCAGGGAATGAGCATCGTGCGCAGACGGACACCAATGCTCGCACACACACCGCACAACCAAAGGCAGATCTCATGCGCCAGGACGGAACACAGCCGTGATTTCATCGCTGTCCCGTCGGAAGTACAGTGTACTGCCAGCAACAAGGACGCCAGAATACTGGTATTGACCACCGATGGGAACTTGAAAACCTACCGGCCATGTCACGATTGTGTATTCCAGTTGTATGAGGCTCGTCTGGCAGCGAATCTCATTGGCCAGGTGCCGCTTCCCAGATACTTCTTTATTCATATTTAATCAGAATTGTAACAGCCGTTAAATGTCTCGGTCTCTCCTGTTGACAAGGCTTCATGTGGGTCGGATGTGAGCAACAAAATATGCCTGACAAAAAGCTAAAGAAACACAATTAAAGTCTACGAAGCACAAAGTCCGAAGACTGTAGCATTTCATGCCTGTTTCCACTTCGAGTGATACAGCGTCCTTCGCATGACGTGACGTGGTGACTCGCATCTAGAGCTATGATAGAAGACGGCTGTGTCTGAAAGTCGTCCGTATCGGGCTCGTTCGTGTTCAACTCTGAAGGCGATTTCCACGCAGGCTTGGCTGTACGAAATGCTACTGCATGATTTTCCAAACGGGAGCGAGATGTATCGGCAGTTCGATGCGGCTGGATGGCCTCTTCAATTATTTTTCGGTTCCACAGCCTCAGGTTCGCCAGCGATGTTCAGTTCCACTCCTCGCAGAACGGATTGTCGACAGGGGGACTGGAAGAGGCATTTGCAACTCATCGTCTGCCGTCAAAACTGCCGCCGCACACGTGACTGCGCGGCAGCGCCTCGGTTTCCGCGCCCGAAAAACAGGAAAAAGGGGCCACCGCGGCTCGTGCGCCACGGCACGGCTGGCGGCCACGCCCTCCCCAAAAACGAGCGGGACCCCTCGGCATGTAGCGCGGTTGGGGGGTCGCCAGCGCAGCGGATACCGCAACCATTCAGTCTACCAGCGGTGACGCGTCTGTGGGCTCCCGCCCGCTGCGAGCCGCTCGTGCTGGTTGTCACCGCTGACGCTTTCATCCCCCGTCTCCGATTTGAAGCTGACGGTCACTTCCCTCCCCGCCCCCCCCCGCGTCGTGTCCCACCTATACCTGGTGCTGTTCTAAACGTGCATTGCTGCCGCTCACGCCGACGCCCGCCGTTGTGGGCGTCGTCGACGCTGCCACATCGCGGATCATTCCATCATTTGCAGCTGCGCTGGGCGGCTGCATCCTCCTTCCTTCCCTCCGTTCCTCTGTGCCTACGTGGCGCCGACGCTGGGTGTTCGTGGCCTGCGGGGGTGTCGGCAGCGACGCTTCCGAGCCAGGGGCTAGGGACTAGACGTCCCTGCTGTGTCGGCGTTACCGTGGTTGCCTACGTGTGCTCTAGGCGCGTGGCCCCAGTGACGAGACACGGGCGGTGTGGCAAGGACGGCGTCGTCCCCCCTGCTAGCGCCGTTGTTCCCTTTCTGGGACGATGAGCCCCCGTCGCAGTCGTCGGACATCCGACTCTGTACGTTTGCTATGCCGTTGACGGCGACGACGTGACCGGCGTCCAATGTGGGCGCCATGGGGACGGGCTCCTGGTGGGAAGCGGTGGCCCAAGTGCCGCCATCTCTTGAGTGGTTCGTTGTTTTGCCAGTCATGTTGTAGCTCCTCCAGCACACGTCACTGACGTTTGTATTGTGTCTACGGGTGCCGCTCTCTTTTGTGGATATCTCTTTGTACCTGTGTTTTGTATGTTTTTCTGCCTCCTGCTGCTGTCTGCCGTTGGGTCCGCCATGCGCTCAATATCGAATTGCTTGCGTGCGCTTGCAGCCACTTCCCGAGGCTCGCGACAGTCCTGCAGAGGCGTCAGAGGCGGGGTATGCTTCTCGTGCCGAGGAGGTACGTGGCTTGACCTGGTCGCGGGGTGGGGTCTGGTCGGGCGATGTGGAATGTGCGCGAGCTGTTCGAGGCTCTCGTTTTTTGCGTAGGCAAGGTGACATCCAACAATTTCTGACGCTCGTATGGTTCTCCTGCTGCGTGTACTGCTACTACCGCATTGTGTGTTAACCCGCGGTGCCGCTTCTTGCAACCCCCAGAGTGACGATGAAGCCGCCCCCCTCGAGCCGGGTGGTATCGGCCGTGCCGGCCGCACCTCCAGCGCCATGGACGCCGCCGGCCTCAACGATACCGATGAGGACGAGGATGACGTTTTGCCGCCAGCCAAACGCAGCCGCCTCGCCGCCTTAGCTGCAGCCGAGCACAGCGGTACCGAAGACGACAGCGGCCTGGGCGGCTCGTCCTCACCCGGAGAGGTCCCTCCGGCGACGACGAGCGAGCCGGCTGATGGGGACGACGAGTCAGGCGGCGACAATGGGGAGGACATGGAGGTTGCGGACGACGCGGAGGATGCGGACGACGCCGAGGACGCGGACGGCGCGGAGGACGCGGACGATGCGGACGATGCGGACGATGCGGACGAAGCGGACGAAGCAGACGAAGCGGACGAAGCGGACGATGCGGACGATGCGGACCAGGTCGGCTCGGACGCGGCAACAGCTGGGCTGGCTAGCGCTGCAGATGACGAGGTCGACAGCGAGGACCTGGACGATGGTGATGGTAGTGATGAGCCGCTCCCTGCCCGGCGCCCGCCAACAGTCACCCGTGCCGCCGCCTCAGCCGCCCGGTCCCGTGCGCGACATGCACCGAGCGCGGCTCAGGGCAAAGGTGTCGTCGGTGACGACAGTGGCGACGGCAGCGATGCTCCGCGTCCTGTCAGTCGCACCCGCCGCTCCCGCGCGTCTCGCGCTAAACTCGCGAGCGGCGGCGGCGAGACCGGGAGTGAGAGTGCGGCAGAGGGGTCTGGCACGCCTCACGTTCCTGTGGTGGCGGGTGGGGACAGCGATGACGAGGAGGAGCCCCCTGGTCTTACCGCGGCGGGCCGTGGAGGGAGGCCACCACGGCCACCAGCAACCCGGCGGACTCCGAGCGTGCGGCGGGATGCGAGTGAAGACATTCGCAAGCACGGGCTCGAGTTGCGCCGCCGCCCGTCGCCCGCCATCAGCGACGCGGCCGCCTCGACGGTGCCGTCTTCGCTCGCCGACACGGAGGAGTCGTCAGAATCCGAGTCGGAGGCAGAGACGCTCGCCGTGTCCCCATCGCCGTCTCGCCGTTCGCGGGTGTCGACTGCTACCAAGCGGCGCGCAGCACCGTCCAAAGTCACTCCTGCGGCGACCCGCCGCCGAGCCGCGAGCGTGGTCGACTCGGCCGGCGACGGAGAGGACGACGATGAGGAGGATGAGCCGCCGTCGACACGGCGCCGCGGGTCTGCGTCTGCGCGGGGGCGCTCCCGTGGCAGAGGCGGAGCTGCTAGCGCCCGCGGCCGCGGTCGCGGGCGGGGCAGCCGCTCGACGCCCCCAGCGCCGTCGCGGGTGTCGCAGCGCACACGCAAGTCCCGGCTGTCGTCACTCAGCGAAGACGGTGGCACGCGCGAGTCGCTTGGCGCCGACCTTGGTGACATTTTTGGCGACGAGGACAATGCAGCGGAGGCGCAAGCGGGCGGCAGTGGCGCCGCGTCCGGTGCCAGCGACGATGAGGAGCCCGTGCCGGTGATGGAAAAGATTTTGGCCCGGCGCATCGCGCAACCGACTGCTGCCGCCGTCGTGGCTGGGGAGACTGCTTCGGGTGCCGCTGCTGAGAACAATGCCGCCGGTGCCGCCGCGGACGGTGAGGCCACGGCCATCGCTGGCGACATGGCTGTGGCGGGCCCTGCCGCTCTCGCAGATGGAAATTCTAAGGTGGTGGACGCCGACATGCCAAGCAAGGAGCCGGCGGTGGCAGGGGCGGCAAACGTATCAGCGCCGTCGGCGATGAAGGCCACGAGCTCGCGCCTGGCGGCCAGCGGCAAAGCGGGCGTGAGTATGGCACTGGCCGAAGCCGAAGCCGCTGGTGAGGATGTGGTCAGCGAGTACCTGGTCAAATGGAAGGGTCTCTCCTACATCCACTGCGAATGGGTCGTGGAGGCCATCATTCTCGCGCAGTCGCAAGGCAAGTCCCGGCTCCAGCGCTTCCTCCGCAAAGAGGCGACCGCGGCTATGCGGCGGGACGAGGCAGACGTGGACGACGAGCTCATCCCGGAAGGTTTCATCACGGTCGACCGGATCCTGGCCGAGAAGAGCACCCGCGCCGGCAAGCGCAAGTATCTCATCAAGTGGGCGGCGCTCTCCTATGGCGAGTCCACGTGGGAGTCCGCGGAGGATGTGCAAGATGACGCCAAAGTGTCTGAGTTCCAGCAGCGCAACAAGCGTCTGAGCGCGTCCGATTTGCAGCCGCTACCGCGGCCGTCACGTGACGCGTTTGTGCCGCGAGAGCAGCCGTCGTTCAAGAATGGCGGCGTCCTGCGGCCCTACCAGGTTGAAGGCCACAACTGGCTGGTCTCGTGCTGGTTCCAGCGGCGCGGCTGTATCCTAGCGGACGAGATGGGGCTCGGCAAGACCATTCAGTCCGTTTCGCTGCTGCACTTCCTGTTCGAAGAGCAGAACATCCGCGGTCCGTTTTTGGTGCTCGCCCCGCTGTCGACGCTCGGCCATTGGGCGCGGGAGATTGATACCTGGACGGAGCTCAACGCGATTGTTTACCACGGCAACTCAGAGAGCCGTAACGTCATTCACCAGCACGAGTGGGTGGTGCCCGGACAGGTGCCCTCGCAGGGCCCCCCGTACAAGTGGCAGGTGCTCATCACCACTTACGAGACGGTGCTGCAGGAGGCGTCCCGTCTGCGGCGCATCAAGTGGAATGCTATTGTCGTCGACGAGGCTCATCGACTCAAGAACCGGTCGTCCCGCCTGGTCGACGAGCTCAAGTCCTTCAGCAGCGACCATCGGGTGCTGCTGACGGGCACGCCGTTACAAAACAACCTGCTCGAGGTGTGGGCGCTGCTCAACTTTGTCGACCCGGACGCGTTTGCATCTGAGGACGATTTTGCGAGCCGCTTTGGCAACATGAACGTCGCCGCGGTCAATGCCGTCAAGGAGGTTTTGCGGCCATACCTGCTGCGTCGAAAGAAGGAAGATGTGGAGAAGAGCATCCCTCCCAAAGAGGAGACGATTGTAATGGTCGAGCTGACGCGTGTGCAGAAGAAGTGGTACCGGGCTCTGTTGGAGAAGAACTTCTCATTCCTTGACATGGGCGCACGGCCGGCCAACATCGGCAACCTGCGCAACATTGTCATGGAACTGCGCAAGTGCTGCAACCATCCTTTCCTCATTCAGGGCGTCGAGCCCATCGAACTTGAGGCGGCCGTCAAGGCGGACAAAAAGGGCAAAGAGGCCAAGGCGACTGCGGCTGATGACTCAGCGGACAAGGTGGTGGCGGCCCCAGCCTCTGCTGAGGACCTCATGGCGCAGGTGCTGGTCGACGCGTCGGGCAAGCTGGTGTTCGTCGACAAGATGTTGCCGCGCCTCAAGGCCGCTGGCCACCGGGTGCTCATCTTCTCGCAGATGGTGCGGGTACTGGACATTTTAGAGGACTACCTGATTGCCCACCGGTGGGGCTACGAGCGCATTGACGGGCGGGTACGTGGTAATGAGCGGCAGCAGGCCATCGACCGGTTCTCCAAGCCCGAGTCGGAGAAGTTTGTCTTCCTGCTGTGCACGCGGGCGGGCGGGCAGGGCATCAACCTGACTATTGCGGACACGGTCATCATCTACGACTCAGATTGGAACCCGCAAAACGACGTGCAGGCGCAGGCGCGGTGCCACCGCATTGGCCAGCAGAAGGACGTGAAGGTGTTTCGCCTCATCACACGGGCGACCTACGAGCAAGATATGTTTGACCGGGCGTCCAAGAAGCTTGGCCTTGATCAGGCGGTGCTTCAGGATATGGGCAAGGGTGACGCCATTGGGGACCTTGGTGGCCTCCGCAGCACTGGCAGCTCGGGGGCCGGCAAGACCGGCAACACTTTTACTGACCTGTCTCGCAACGACGTCGACGCGCTGCTCAAAAAGGGTGCCTACGATGTCTTTAACGAGGACGACTCGGCAGCCGATGCGTTCACCAACGAGGACATCGACCTCATCCTGGAGCGGCGGACGCAGCGCATCGTCGAGAACACGGGCACGCAAGCGCCCTCCGCCTTCTCCAAGGCATCATTTGCAGCCGAGGCCGTCCCTGCTGGGGAGGAGGCCATCCGGCTCGACGACCCTGACTTTTGGAAGAAGATCATGCCGCAGATCCACGGCAAGAGTGGAGAGAGTCTGGACCCGCTGCCTCGCCGGCGGCGGCCGACCCAGCGGTACGCTCCTGGCCAGGAGGAATCGAGTGCATCTGAAATGGAGGAGCTGCCGTCGGAGGATGAGGCGTTTGCGCCGACAGCAGCCGACTTTGCGGAGCCGCCTTCGCCCGACGGAGCGCCGGCCGGCCGTCGGCTACTGACCAAGAGTGAGCGTCACCGATTACAGCGTGCTATCATGACATTTGGATGGGGCCGCTGGGCGGCCATCCGCCAGGTGGCCTGCATCTCCCGCCGTCGGAGCGTGGACGACACGGCGCGCTACGTGCGAATCATCCTTCGGGCTGTGATCAAGGTGGCCCAGAGTGGGGAGACCGTCTTGGCGGACCTGCAGCAGCGGTGCCCCTTCTTGAATGAGGTGGTGGCTCCGCACCGGGAGGTGCTGTCCCCAGAAGCGGCTGTTGCGGCCGCTCCGGATTCGCTAGGGCCGGTCGCCAGCGCTGCTTTGGACGGTGCAATGGAGGGCGTCACCCCGGCGGCGACGCCTGCTAAGCAGGACCCTGGCGCCGATGCAGGAGCGGTAGTAAAGACGCCGGCCGTGTCGGCAGGTGGGGCTCATACCGCTCCACCGCTGCCGTCGACTGCGGTACACACGCTGGCCCCACCGCGTGGGGAGGCGGACATGTATGGCAACCTGCTCGGACAGGTGGTCGAGACCGACCCGGAACCTCTGGAACAGGAGCCGGTCCTGGAGTCGCCCGACTACCTGCAGTACCTGGAGCGCAACTGTGGGACGATGTTGGACCGGCTGCAGATGCTGCGGGAGCTGTACGAGCTGTACCATGAAGGGAGCCTGAAAGACGACCAGCCGGTGCCAACCATCGGAGCCAGCGGCTCGCAGCTGATCGGGCCCTGGTGGGAGGACCGCTTCGACCGGGACCTCCTGCGTGGGACCGTCAAGCATGGGTACGGGTGCCACCGCCTGTTGCGCCTCGACCCCGAGTTGGTCTTTTTGGGCAGGAGTGAGCCCGTTTCGGATGTGCTGGTGGAGGACGGCGACGATGCTACTGAGCGACAGGTGATGGACGAGACACAAGATCCGCTGCACGCCAACGCGGCGGACCCCACCAATGCGGTTGTCGAGACCGCCGCGCCCGAGGACAAGGACCCTTCAGCGGCTGCATCGACTGCAGCGACTGCGTCGACGACGGCGGCGGTGAGTGTGGCGGGTGAGGCTGCGGCGGCTGTTATGCGGCCATCGCCGTTGTCGGGTGACATCAAACCTGCCGTTGCTAGCGCTGGGGAGCCGGACTCGGGGAAGGCGGCCATGGCGGCGACGCCCGATCCGAAGACTCCCCCTCTCCCTGGGGCCAAGATGGAGGTGGAGCGGCCCGCCATGGGTGGCAACGGTGTTGTTTTGTCGCTTGCCGGGGCGCCCGTCTCAGCTGCGGACAACCTGTCGATTGATGAGCTACAGAGCCGGACCTGGCCCTCTGTCAACGTGCTGAACGTACGTGTTAAGAAGTTGGTGCGGGCCTACATGCGCCGCCGCAAGAAGGAGGCGCGCAAGTTGTGGGCTGAAGTGGCTGCTGAGCAAGTGCGGGCTGCTAAGGAGGAGCGCAAACAAGCGAAAGAGGCGGAGAAGGAGGCGGCGCGGTCTCGGCGGGAGCAGCGCATGGCGGAAGCAAATATGGTGTGGTCGAAGAAGGAGCGCACCGACTTTGCCAAGTTCTTTTCCATTGTGGGGGGCGTCCCGCTGGACGATGCTGGCGCACCGTCGTATGTGGAGCTGCAGCGTCTGACGGGCCTCGGGCGAAAAGGGCCCGACTCATTGGCGGCCTACACGCAGCGCTTTGTGCGTATGTGCCTTCAGGTGGTGGACATTGAGGACTGGGCCATCACTCACGCGTCACTCATCGCCGACTACCCGTATAAGAGCGACTTCGGCGAGTTCTCGGCGCAAGAGCTGGAGGACGCCCGCGTGGTACTGCCGACGGCGCGACGGCTGCGTGAGCGCAGCCACGAGCTGTACGTGCTGCGGCACAAGGTGATTGCCTCGCTTGTGCGGCCCGATGGCTCGGCCCGCCTCCGCCGCTGCTCTGCCGCTTTGTCCAGCGATGGTATGCCGACTTGGTGGGTCGAAGACGTAGCCGGCCATGACGCGCTCTTGTTGCGAGGAGTGGCCCGCCACGGGTTTGACATCACCGAACTGATGCGCATCGCACCACTGCGGGCCCGGGCCATCACTTCTGCGTTGGCCTACTACGCCAATACGCCTGCGGAGGCTGACCCAGCGTTGCCGTTCTCGATGCCCACGCCCCCATCGACTGCGGCGGACCTCAAGGAGGGGGACATTCTCAACTTTTTCCCGCGAGAGCGCGCTATCTTCTCTCGTGTACAGGCGCTGAACCAGGTGCTGCTTATTCAGGACCGCCCTCCGCCACCTCCACCGACCCGGGCATCTGCCCAGCGCCGTTCGATTCCGGCCAAGGTGTTGGCCGTTGAAGCCCCTCCCGCTCCCCCCCAAGCGCCGGTTGCCGACGTGGCTGAGGCGGATGCTGCCGCGCTACGCCGGGCCTCGCGCAAGCTCAAGCGCAAGTCCATGGCGCCGCACGGCACTGGCGCCGGCATCTCCCACGCAGGCGCTGTGCGTACGGCACGCGTGGCGGCGCCGGCGTTCCCTCGAGACCTGCATGGCGTCGCCGCTCACACCGGGGAGCGCACCCGGCGGACGGCGACGGTCCGGAAGTCAGGTGCGCCGGCCCCTGTGGTGTTGGGTGACGTACAGGCCCACGACCAGGGGCCGCCGCCAAGGCAAGAGCGCCTTCCCCCGCGCCCGCCTCTGGCAGTCCCTGTCGCGTGCTTCGAGGTTTTTGACTTCAATCTGCTGACGCCTCGCCTGCTGGAGACCCTCAAGGCGTACAAGCGCACGCCGGCGAACAACTATTACCCAGTGGTGCTGCCGGACTGGGACAAGCGGCAGTACGCGTTTGACGCTCCGACCAGCGGGTACGTGTCTGTCGTGGACTTGCATGGCAATCTCATTAGTCCCATCGACGGGGTTGTCGACCCGTCAACGCCGCATGGTGGCGATGACGTGCCCCTTTCAGGGCAACCGCAGCCTCGTGCACGGCAGCGGCAGCGACATCGTCAAGATCAGGAGCAGCAGGAGCAGCAGGAGCAGTTCAATGCACAACAGCAGCAGCAGTCGCTGATGCAGGCGCCCCTACCGCCGCCGCACCATGGTCATGATGGCGCGCAGTACCGAGCGCACCCACCTGACGGAGCCTTTAGTCAGCCGCCGCCAGGCTCCCAGGCAGGGCCCGGTCCCCCCTTTGACGGCCACTTCGGGCGGGGATCGGCCGGTACGTCTTTCCACGACTCATTGACGGCGCAACAGGCTGCTATGCAGCCGTCTCGCGGTGCGCGAGGCGCTCGTTTGGAGCAACAGCAGCGACAATATCAACAGCAGCAGCAGCAGCAGCACGACCACTTGCAATCAGAGCAAGGTCGTCAGCAGCTGCATCGTGATTCGCAACAACCACGACCTTTGACGCGCCAGCTTCCCCGCCCGCTGCTGGGGCCGTCGGCTCTTGCGCAGGAGGGGGAGCCCGGGGGTGCGATTGAGCGGCGGGTGCCTCTGGGAATGGACAAGGCGACTCGAGAGCAGCAGCAGCAGCAGCTACACCATTTGCAGGAGCAGCAGGAACAACGGAGCATCGCCGAGGCTCGCTCGCGACATGCAGGGCCGTCTTCCTCGCACTCGTTGGCCCCAGTTCGGCAGATGGACAAGTGGAGCCGGGAGGCGCAGCAGCAGCAGCTGTTGCAGCAGCAACAGGACGGGGAGTACTTGCAGCAGGTGCGGCAGCAACAGCAGCATCAGCAGCAGCCGCCGCAGCAAAGAAGCGTCGCCGAGGCTCGCTCACGGCACGCAGCAGCGTCTGTGTCGCACGCGTCGGCACCACCGACTGTGCGTCCCGACAAATCCGCTCCCCGCCATGCCCCCTCCATCGGCAGTCGTGGGCTTCACGGCAACGGGGCGTTGCTCGGCAAGGCCCCGCGTGCGCTCAACGAGCCCAGGCAATCGCTACTTCATCGCGTACAGCGCAACGGCGACGGCAGCCCGCGGATGCCGCTGCAGCTCGGTGTCCTCACGGTGGAAAACCTAGGTGTCATTGAGTACAAGCGGCCTGGCTTCCACACCGAGAGGACTCTGTACCCAATTGGGTACCGCTCCCTTCGGTGTTACCTGTCTCTGGTGAACCCCGACACGCAGTGCAACTACGTGTGTGAGGTGGTGGACGATGGTGATGTGGCGCCCAAGTTTCGTGTGTCCTGCTCGGACGACGCGGATGCGTTCACTTTCCTCGGCGAGAGCCCATCTGCCGCGTGGGGCCAAGTCATGGTCGGCATCCGGGAGCGGATGCCCGAGCCGCGGCGGCGCCAGCGGGTCAACGTGTCGGGGCCCGAGTACTTCGGCTTTGCGCACGTGATCGTGCAGGAGCTGCTTCAGGGGCTTCCAAATGTGGACAAGTGCGTTGGCTTCGTGCCCCGTGTCTTCCGCCGCGCACCGGGAACCCCTGCAGCAGCAGCTGTCGCCGCTGCGTCAGGCCACGGTGCTGATTTGGATGGCACACCTATGGATGTGAACGCGCGCCCAGGGGCGGCGACGCCGCCCAAGCGGCGCCTTTCCGGTGGTGGGGGGCCGAGCAGTAAGCGCAAGCGCGACACGGCCGCGTCACCAGACGCGGCGCCGGTGGATGCTGTGTCGGGCGGTCCGGCAGCATCCGTGCCACTGGCCGCGGACCTACCGCGAGGGTCGGCCAGTGGGGACGCGTTGGCGACATCCGAGGGAAACCGCCGCCGTGGGTCCGTCCCCGGCAATGGCTACGCGTCGGCGTCTCCACCACCGTCAAGCGACGATGAGTCGGACGATGCGTCGTAGGGTTCTGGAAGTTGTGGTTCTTGTTTTTTTGTCTTGTTCTCCTGCTTTTTTGTTGTGCATCCTGCCTCCCTGGGGCACGTCCCTTATGCTTTCTCGCAACAGGCCCAGTTTGAGCTGCAGCCCCGCATTGGCGGACCTCTGCTTTTTCCCGCTTCGTTCTCGCGTACAATCTCCTCTTGGCAAAATGATGCACGAATGGAGACAACCGCCAAAAGACCACCCTCCACGAGAAGCGTCCAAGCAGACGAGGGGCTGCTCAAGAGAACCCAGCAAGATGAGAGAACAACGCGGCTCAATAGGGGGAATTCGTAAAAGCACGACAAGAGCAATGTAAACAGAACAATAAGCGGCACCGTCGGCCACCGTCCGTCCACCGATGCTAACCAACCGCCGCTCTGCCGCCACCCCGCTGCACACCCGCCCACGACGTTTCCTACTTGACGCGGTGCCGCTTGGCCGCCTTGTTGCGCGAGTGACGGCTCTTCGCGGATTTGGAGCCCTTTTTCACCCCCCCAGCCCGTGGGCGGCTGGGGTCTCTCCTCCGGTTGCCGCGCACGCCCGACAGCGACACACCCGCGCCCGCCATGGCCACGTCCCCCGGTTCCTGGTTGTCGCCCGCGTCCCGCGCCGCTGCCCCAGCCGAGGCCTCGGCGGCCGCCACGCCCGTCATGGACAGGGTGCCGAGCGGGGGCGCGCCCGCCGGCCCACCCACGGCGCCCTCAAAGAGCATTGGCAACTTGAGGGGTAGGTCCTTGGCCACCACCGCCGGCTCCTCCCGCTCCCCAACAAAATCCTGCCGCGGAGGTGTCTCCTTTCGCTCCGCCGCCAGCGCCACGTCCGCCTCGGCCAGCGGCCCGTGCACGCGGTTGAGACGCACGCTCGGGGGCGTCGGCACAAACGACGTGACCGGCACAAAGCCGCCGTGCGTCCACGCCGCGCGGTTGCCACCTGAGCCGGCGCCGAGGCCGGACGTGGTGGGGTCGGGCAGCGGAAGGCCGGCCGCAGAGTAGAGCGGCGCCGCCAGTGCGAGCGTCTTGGACGACGCGGCCGGCTCGAGCACCTGCCGCCGGAGGCCGCGGTAGGTCTTTTTGACCTTGGACCGGAGGGACTTGCCCATCGTGGAGCGACCGCGGAAAGGAACAAAGGAGAACAAAACACAAAATGCAGGCGGTGATGGTGATGTAGTGATGCCGTCTACTCAAGATGACTCGGACGTGGCGTGCGGGGGATAGGGAAAGATGATAGAACAGTGGTACGTAGAACGGTACAGTACGGAAGCTGTTGCATCGAGACGGGCCGCGTCGCCGGCGACGACAAAACCACTGCAATGGCAGGATCTTGGGGGGGCCACTTTGTTGCAAGAGTTTGCTTGAATGAGCAGATTACATTGCGGAAGACATATGGCACGTGGCCCGAGCGCAAGGCCCATGTACCATGCACACGCGTGGTTTCGACTGTGATTTCGGGCTCAAAGAGCGCAGGGGGGTTAGCAGTGCTGTGTCAAATGTCGACCACCGCCAGAAATGTCGACCACATTACAGTAAAAGACTGCCGCAAGGATCGTTGCAAGAAAGCCCGATTGACTTCACCGTTGGCTCTTTCGTCGTCCCGTTCCCATCGACAGTTGCCTTCCAACGTTT
>Ga0209093_1000471_pt1 | contig 21897 bp, 22 predicted proteins | sample SidtaG_4_FD_187450 | JGI IMG/M metagenome (GOLD analysis project Ga0209093, IMG submission 187450) | Marine algal microbial communities from Sidmouth, United Kingdom - Sidmouth_Male1 metaG (SPAdes) (version 2) | ecosystem: Host-associated > Algae > Red algae > Unclassified | place: Sidmouth... | reverse complement strand
GTCTTGAACGGGATACGAGCAAACACTCTCAGCGTGCGAGCAGGAGCCCGTTTTCAACGAGCTTTTACGAGCAATTTGAGTCAGAACCGGGCTCGTGGTGGATCCAGCAACGAGGTGCACTGCGCTGGACGCGCCAACTCAAGGGCTCCCCAATGGTATGTCGAGCCACCAAAAAGTCCCCTCTCCCGACTCTGAAGGGCTGTCCAAGACAGAAAAAGGGCGCGCTTGAACCAATTTACTGTTAACTACCGCCTCAGGCGGCACATCTGGTGCAGTTCTTGGCCGCGACACCCTCTGCTTCCGACTGTGTGCCCACCACGTCCACCCTTTCGACCCTCACTGCGCGCGCTGCGCACGTGAGCCTCCGCGCCCCGAGTGAAGCACCGCTTCACGGCTCTCTGGGGCTATCCTGGGTGCACACTTGCGACGCACACATTCTAGAGCCCTTCTCCCCCTTCCAACCTTTCCTTTCTCGCTGCCCTTTCCTTGGCCGTGTCACGATGCCTCGCAGGGCCACCTCCACGCCGTCGGCCGGTGCGGCGAGCGTCAGTTCTGCTGATCACGAGACGATGCAGATGGCAATGCGGACGGTCAAGGCCGGCGGTATGACGGTCGAATCTTTTGCGTCGCGATTCAACATGTCGTACGACCGCGCCCGCTACTACATCCACACTGGAGGTGCTGCGAAGAGGCGCGGCCCGGCACCGTTCTTCTCAGCTGCAGAGGAGGCATTGCTGGCCGAGTGCATCATCACAAACGCGACAATTGGACGAGGTCTCTCGCAAGAGGCGGTTTGTCGGGTGTGTGCCGAGTATCTCCCTGATTTGTCGGCAGAGCGCCAGGCGACGGCTCGAAAGCTGTTTGGTGGCACGCTGGAGCCTGGACGCAGCTGGGTTAAATGCTTCCTCTCGCGACATCCCGAGCTGCGCAAGTACCGCGTTGGCACGCTGGAGGAGGGCCGTGCAAGGAACGGGCGGCCCGACGTGGTGGCGAGCTGGTTTTCCATACTCACCCTGCTGTATCGCGACTATCGCGTGAAATCCTCCCGGCAGGTGTGGAACATGGACGAGACCCACGTCCAAGCCCGAACGTCGGCCATGAGCGGGCGTGAGGGCATCCTAGGGGGGGTTGGAATGGTCAAGCCCGAGGTCATCCTGCCTGCTTTCGCTTCGGGAGCGGGCGCGTGCACGGCGGCGTTTTGCGTCTCCGCGGCCGGCGTGGTGGCGCCTCATGTTATCATTGTCGATAGTCAAACGCCTGTCCACGCGTACGTGTCGGAGACCAGGGCGGACGGGTCTAGGACGGAGCACGCCCTGTCCTCCTATCTCAATGACGGAGCGGTCGTTTGGCGGCGTTCCCCCCCCGGCTTTCATAAAGCGGTCGTTGACGTTTGGGATTCAACTTTCGCCAAGATTGCGCGTTCCTACTTCCCCGACGAGGACAAGATTTTATCCCTGGACGGCGCCAAGGTGCACCTTTCCACAACGGGGCTGCTTACGCTTTTGAAGGCGCGGGTCCACGTCGTGGCCAAGCCGTCGAAAATGTCTCACATTTTGCAAGCGTCGGACAGCCCCAGTGCCTTTGGTCGGTACCAGCCTAGGATCCTGCGGCGCGCTCGGGAGATTGCTCTCGAGTGCCGGGAGGCGGGTCGACCTTTTTAACACCCCCGACCTGATGCGGTGTATCGCGCGAGCGTCGTCGGAGGCGCTGACAGTGGACGCCCTCACCACCGCTTTTCGACGCGTTGGTATGTGGCCTCTGAACCCAACGGTGGTGAGAGCGGCTGAGCTAAGCAAGGGCGCTGACGCACACGTTCAAGACGTGGACCTCGCGAAGCTGACACAATGTCTAATCCCGCGCGAGCGCAAGGATATGTCGCGTCCAGTCGTCCTCAATGGGACGCTGTCAATGGCAGGCCGCGGAACTGTGTTGACGGCGCCGGAGATTATGGCGGCACTGGACGAGACAGCGGCCCCAAAGGTGGCTGCAAAAGCGCTCAAGCAGGCGAATAAGCGGGCTCGTGACCAGCGCGCGGCTGACAAGAAAACTAAGAACGCTGCAGCTGCAAAGACCAAGCGAGCAACGGTGGAAGCGAAGGAGGAGGAGATGCGTCGCGAGGCGTGCGTGTATATTGGAAGCGAAGCGTCTCATGAGGCGGGCTGTCGTTTGCGGATGATGGGATTGGCGCTGCCAATGGCAGCCAAAACCCGTCGGGGACTGGGAGCCGCACGACTGCGTGTGCCCCCCGTATCTCCTCGTGTGCTGTGGCGGGTGGTGGCGAAAGAAGCGGCACGGGTTGGGGGCCAGCGACAGATGTAGCCACTTGTGAAGTGGGGGTGTGTCTGCTGGGCAGCGCGACTGGTTGCACGCCAGTGCACGAGATTGAGCCTGGCAGGGATAGCTTGGAGAGGGGGCAAGAGGAAGCAGAGGCGTGTGCCAAATTACCGCTGTCAGCGCATGTGTGGAAGGGTCACGATCTTTGACATGGCGCAGTCTCGCGTGAGGCGCCTGCAAGACAGCGAGAGACGGGGAGGCGATCGGACCAGACGCTCAGCTGAAAACGCCAATCAGTCAAATACTCTGATTCACCATAAGTTCTTTTTTCGGAATGTGCGTTCTAGGGCCATTCTGATGGGATTTTGATTTTTGGGAAGAACTGGTACAGGCCCCTTTTTGCGGGCATCTCGCAGCCAACGAACGGAGACTCTTCAGAGCAAGCAGAAAACATGAGCTTGCTCGTGAGACTCTCCCGAGGCGGTTCATATATATATTTTTTCACAGGGGATGAGGAAAAAGCCTCTTGATGCACCAGTTGGGAAAACCTGATGCTGGACGGATACAGTCTATCGTAGGGAAAGAGTGGCGCATGCTGCGGCGCATACTAGGAGAAATGTTATATACTACCGGCCCGATTTCCGTACTGGCATCAATTCGGAGGTGGGGCCCAGGAGGGGGGGGCGAATGCATGGCATCTGGCGGGGGGGGGGTCAAGCACGTGGGCTATAAGCTCCCTGGGCAGCGCCGGCCGTGTGTACCAGGGGTGCCGGGGGTTTATAAGGTAAATCGGACCAGATTCCCAGGCTTGTAACCCCTGCCGAAGCAGCGTGCACACGGCGGAAATCGAGCGTGCTGACGTCGTTTCGCTGCGTGCCAGGGCCTGTCAGGACCAATTGTCACAGATCAATCTAGGTCGGAAGCCAGAAGCCATGAGCATTCAGTACGTACAAGTAAAAGCTGGACTTGTCACACATCAGAGTCTTTGCCGCGACCACTGTGGATCAACGTGCTCAACGTGGAAGGACCTACAGCATGTATCCGTTTACATGATGGGTGAGTTCAAAAAGTAGCCTATAGAGCTCACAGATTCGTTGGGCCCCATCTCAGTTCGTCGGGCCAGAAGGCGTTCGGAAACTTCTGCTAAGTTCGTGCACAAATCTATTGCTTTCCATTGTGCCGGCCGTCATCGCGACCAGCACCCGTGCACAGGACCTCGTCCAACGTGACAAAGACCCACAAAATACTGTGACAGACTGTCACAGACGTGCACCCGACGAAGAAATACTTTATCTCACACCCCCCTCGGTCCCGCCACGCACACGAGGCAGCTTCACCCGTCACTCTTACCCGCCAAAAGCATGTCAAAGGACACGTCCACCGCCGCGGCAAGATCCTCCGCCCTCAACCACCGCCGGAGCGCCGAGGTACGGGCACTCTCGGTGAGTCCGTCAAGCTCCGCGTCCATGGAAGTGTTGGCGATGAAAGCCACCAACTCGGAGACATCCTGGTGGGCTTTGTCCGCCATCGAGACACCGCGAGTGCGGGGTTGGAGCAGGGATGATGGGAGTGGCAACAGCGGTCCCGGGACCCGTCGCGGACAGCCTTACATCAAATCTAGGCACATGCTCGAAAGGCGGCATTCAACTCCCTAACTCCCGTGTGAAATACGCTTCTATAATTTTGCTGGAACTTTCGGCCTTTTCTGGGGAGCGTTCTCGTGCTTGGCCCGGCTTTATTATGTGATGGGGGGTCATACAATCAAGAAAGTTATAAACGGATACAGACTGTATACCGTGTTGCTGCACCACTGCGCTCGTGTCGTCCGCAGTGTGGGATTAATGACGTTGGTTAACTAACCAGTAAGTAGCGACCGACCGTAGACGCACGATAAAGCGAACGCTATCGCCTTAGAGGCGAGGAAGAAGAACCTTTGTTCGTGCAACATCCGATGGGGAGCCGGGGGTGCAGACGACGGCGAACCCCGGTCCCATGGTGCGTTCATTATCAGACGGTACAGGGGCGAGGTCGATCGACCGAGCGATCATGAAGGTCGAATAACCACCAACATAGAGACGATTAAAGAAAGGACAGATATACAAGATGGAAGTAACCTCCCAAAGGGCGAGTCACAAGTCAGTTCAATCCTCCACTTGAATACTGACCAGTCAGGGGGGCTACCGGGCCCAATATCTTAAATATTAAGGAGATATGCTACATACTCCTGTAATGAGATTCGAGCCGTCCCGGCGAGTGGGCGCAGATCGACTGATCCGCCACCACGAACGCCATAAGTAGCAACCAATCAGGGTGTCGCGTAACGACGCGCGAAGGGACGTGAGGGCGTTACGCCTTGGAAGGCGCCTGCAACGGGGATCGGGGAGACCCCTGACACCCTCGCGCGAGGCGGAGTGAAGGAGCCCGCGGCGCGAACGATCGCGAGCGGCCCAGAATGGCAGATGCGTGTCGGAGGGCCAGAGGGCGGGGACGGGCGGCTTCTGGGCACTCACAGGGCGGCAGCGGCCGGGCAGGCATCAGATCGGCCCCTACAGGGGTGAGGGCCTTGTGCCCGCGTGACGAGGGGGGGCACAGCCGGAGGCAGCACGGCTGGCCTCTGGGCCCGCCACACGGTATATATACCGCGGGGGTTGGGCACGGCAAAGGCCCGTCCGGTTCCCCATGCGATCCGGCGTCCGGGTTGAGTAGCCGAGTTGGGCAGGTTGCGGTGGCCTGCAATTGTGCACTTGTTGACCTTTGGGTCCTCCGTCTGCCGTGCCCCGTCCGTCACGAGGCGTGGCTGTCACGGCCTTGCCCTCGGCGGGTGGGGGTCGTTGCGCTAGCGCACACTGTGGGCGGGGGAACAGGGTCGGGCTCATAGCCACTGAGGAGTCGGGCGCGCGGCTTGTGTCCAGCCGATTGACCCTAGGTCGGGACGGGAGAGCGTGATGGGATTTTCGGTTGGGGCGGGTGGCGTTGTCCCGAGTCGGCCGCTCGACGCGGGTTGCCGTCGGCAAGGACATGGCCAAGATGGCGGGCGGCGGTAGCGACGTCCAGATGGCCGACGCGGCCGGCGCGGCTGGGAACGGTGCCAATGGCGGGAGGGGCCCCGCGTGGTGAGCCGGGTCGGAGGCGAGCGTTGGCTCTGGGTCGCGTCAAGACGTGTCGTCAGCTGACAATGGGCGCGACATGCGTGGCGCCGACATCCCGGCGGAGTATCCCGATGAGGACGAGGACCAAGCGGCGGAGCTTCCGCTCATCGAGGGGGCGGGGCCGTCGCCTTTTCGGCGGACGTACTTCAGCCCTCCGTACTTTGGGACACGCGACGGCGTCCCCGTCATGAGCGACGACGTCCTAATGGACGCGGAGACCAACAACCGCCGAGTGGCGTTGGTCCGTATTAAAGAAGGCCATTGGGGCGTCCCGCCGGGGTTCATCGACATCCTCAACGGGGTCCCCGATGATCACGTTGACGCCGTCGTGGCGGAGGTGCACGGTAACGCCAACTATGGCAACCAAGGGAAGGCGCGGCAGGCGTATGAGGTTCTGGCATACGCCAACGAGTTGGTCTGTTGCGGACGGCCCTTCCACGACTCTCATACGCGTCTTTACGCTTGGGCGCTCCTGTTTCCGGTCCACCAGATGGGGACCTTTGAGGACGCCGCCAACAACTTCGGGCGTCTGTGTCGGGCTTGGCCGGGGGCCGCCTTCCTGTCGCGCCGTACGGCCAAGGAGTTGTAGGTGCCCTTTGCCCAGGAGGCGGGTATGTAGGAGTACCTCGATGAGCTCATCGAGGCATCTCACGAGGCAGAACACGCCGTGGAGGAGAAGTTCGACGCACGCACAGTGGCGTTGAATTCCCCCTTTCGGGCGCCGAGTTATGCCCGCGCCCATCGGCGTGCTCAAGACGCGTCTCGTATCTCGAGGCGCGGGATTCTTCCCACCGCTTGGTGCTCCGGTGTTATCCGGGCGCCTCGTCATTTCGTCTTGTCGAGGTGGTTCCCACGCTACCCCCGCTGGTGGTTAAACCGCGGGGTGTGGATGAAGATGCCTTACGCACTGTCGTACTTTGCTCAAAAGCTCGTCGACGAGACCAGTGCCGCTTGGCATGTTGATAAAGCGTAGTACTACTACTTGTTGGCGGCCGGGTGGGTGCATACCCTGTTGACGGACAAGGTCTTTTCCTGGCTTGGTGCCACAGCCCTTCGGCGCATGTCCAAGTTGGACCTGCACCTGATGGCCAGTGGGCCGGGCGGCCAGGCTACGTCATCCGACGGGACACGCAGACGCGTGCGGCGCGTCAGGTACACATCCATTTGGACTCGATGGCCGAATACGGGTTCATGATGAACTACCCTTGTCGGGGCTTTGCGTCCCTTCCCGCCTGTGGCGGAGGTTCGGACAACGATGGCGATACGCCCGTGGCGGCGGCCCAATGCAACGGCGGGTTTGTCCGCCAAGGGACGCGGGCGGCCGGTGGGCCTTCGCATCGGGCTGCTTCTCCTAGCCGTCGTTCGCTTTCGCCGGTGCGCGAGACACGCGTTACCGCCGCGTCCGGGGGACATGGGCGCTCGGCGCTTGAAGACGTTTGGACTTCGCCCGAGGAGTTTCAGGCGGCGGTGGCCCTGTTTGGCGACGGGCCGAGTCGTCGTATGGACGGGCAGCGCGTGCCTCGTGGCGTCGGGGCGGCCGCCCTGGCTTCGGCGTGGAATCGCCAGACGGAGGCATTGCGCCGGGCGGTTCGTGATGCCCACGGCTATCTCCTCGAGGACGCCATGCCGGTCTTGGCTCGAGCTATGAGCGTGGCGGCAGACTCGGCGGCTCCCTTCGACCTGTTCTACCAGGACGTCGAACGTCTGCGCCAAGTGGAGGCTGTGCCTCCCTTGCCTGTGCGTTATGACGCGGGGGACATCCTCGGCCGGCGTCTCAGCCGTGACGACGAGGATGAGGAGGAGAAACCTCCGCGCAATATGCGCCGTCGCAGTTCGTAGGTGGACGAGGGTAGCCGGGGGCATGTCCGCAACTGAGGCGGGTGTTATAGGACCGGTGCGGGCCCGACTTGTGTCTTTGGCTGGTTCGACATGTTTTACTGCCGATGCCTGTCGGCAGGTGATCCTGTGGCGGTGTTGTATACACCTAGCCCGCTCATGGGTTGATGTCGTTTAGACAGAGAGGGTTTTGGCTTGTGTAGCACTGTTGGATTTCCTGTTAAAGTGAAAGGCAACAAGTGCCCATGTGGTCGTATCATTATGGCCCTTTGACGCGTGAGGTAGTACATCGTGCGATGCACAGGCCGCTTTGGCGTCGATGTACCAGGTGGCCACTTTCCCATCGGCGGGCTATAAGCGTCGCCTCTATACTTTGGTACATCAGGTCCTCAACCGTGGTCGTTGGGTCATGGACCGAAGGTAAGAGTAGCCCGTTTGGCGCGGATCCAACCCCTTGGGTAACAGGAGCGGGTGGCCCGTCAATGCCCGGTAAGGACGGGGGGCAGGGCCACACGTAAGTGTACGGCCCGTGCCACTCAGAAAGCTCGGCGAAACGCCAGCGAGCCAACCAGGGGTCGTGGGGGATATTGTGCGTCCGTTCGTGTAATGTCAGTCGAACCTAACAAATCGGTAAAGTCTCCTGATCTGAATTAGATTGGTTCATCTTAATCCAGTTCAGTGTGATTCGAATTTCGCCGTGGGAATTCGAAAACACACCAAGAATGGTCGGGGACCACTTTGTATCTGGGCATTGGGACGTTCCTACCAACGCCGTTTCGGCTGGATTAAGCCTGGGTAATCGGCGGGTGCCCCGAGACAGGGGAGTGGGAATACTCCAAGAGAATCCCGCAATTTTCTTCTTTTTCCGTCGGAAGAATCGAATGACCAAGTTCCGGTCAACGTGTTCCAGGGGTTCCCAGGAGGCGTCCTTGGGACAATAGTCAAACCATCGGACCGTGGCACTGTATTGCTGGCCTCCAAAAAATGGCGGTTGCAGAGTGGTTGCAATCATTCAGCAGCGTACGTGGACCAATGGAAAGGCTAGGAATCATATGAGTTCCTTACAGAGTCTCCCCATGCAGCTCTGTGCACTGGAAACGCACATCAGGATCTCAAGAAATCTGAAGAAATTTGTTGATCTCATGAGAAATCACAGGTCTGGCCGAGAACCCTCTCCATGCCCTCTCTAGGCCCAAGCAAGCGGCCCAAAAATCTGAGGAAGTCTCATTGTGGGTTGCAATGGCTCTGCGTGATTCCTGCAAGACACGGTGACTGGCTTGAAAGATTACTGGCGGCAACTCTCAGCCAATAGTTCGATCGTGACTTGTCGAACAGCCAATCCGACTTCATTTCTACGCTCTGTCGTCGGCTCTGCCTCCCTTCTCTCTGCAACCTCCATTTTTTGGAGGTTAGCAATAGATTCCATTACTCCGACGGAGCTTCAATAGGCGGTCAGTGACGCATTCGTCGGGCACCGATGGCGTGCTCTCAGGCTTATCTAGTCCATCCAGTAGTGGATGTGGCGTCTCGTCTGGTGTCGAAGGCCGTGGGGCCGGGGAAACATGGTCACTATTGACTCTTCGCTCTTCGCCATTCACGTCTACGACGTAGGTAGAATCATCTGCTTCGAGTACGACAAATGGGCCGACGGTCCTGCTTTGGAGCTTCTTCTTTTGTTGGTGGCTCGTCGTATAGACGTAGTTACCGACGCGGACACGTTTGTTACGCGTATCAACGTGCGAGTCGAAGTTACGCGCATAGCGTTGTTGGGTATTTTGAAAGGCCTCCACGACGGCCGGAATTTGCTGTCTTATCTTGGCCATGAACTCACGCTTGCGCGCTAGGGGTGTCCCATCATTGAGGGTACCCTTTTTTTTCAACGGAGTCCCCGGGGGGAGGTTGCGTACCGACAAACTCAGGATTCGTCTCGGGATAACGAGTTCGAATGGCGCAATGCCTGTCGATCTGTGTGGCTGGCTATTATAAGCCATGCTCAATACGGGGAGTAATTCATCCCAACGGCGCGGGTCGTCTGTGACGTAATGTCGGAGCTGCGTAGCCATGGTACGCTTGTACCTTTCAGCTTGACCATTTGTCTGTGGGTGGTATGCCGTGGTACGCACTGTTTCGGTGCCCTGCACTTGCATTACGGCAATGAAGAAGTTCGACATGAACTGGGGTCCTTGATCAGATAGGATTCGGTCAGGTGGGTCAGAACAGGCGACCCATGCGTCGATATTGGCTGATGCCACGGAGATTGCCGTTATGCGCCGCAAGGCGACGCATTTGGTCAGCTTGGAGAAGCGGTCGATAATGACCAAAATGAAGCAGTTACCAGCTTTGGTAGCGGGGATTGGCCGGAAGATATCGACCACTAGGTCTCTCAGTGGTTCCGTAGCTGGGAACAGCTTCAGTGGGGACGTGTGTCGTCGTAGTGACAGCCGAATTTGGGCGCAGGCGGTGCGCTTGGTAATAGTGTTGTAGATATCCGTGATCATGGATGGCCAGTAATACCGACGCCGCATGGCATAGTACATCCGGTTCATACCCAGGTGGGCTGACACCGTTGCGTGATGTTTCAGCGTCAGGATACGCTCGCGTAGGCTTTCCAGGATGACCAATTGGTCGCCGTACGGCGCCCGCCTGTGGAGGCCGTGGCTTTCATTTTAAAAGAAGGCTTTCGCCGTTTTGCGAGCCACCCGTCTGGCCAACTCGACGCAAAACGCGTCGGTTTGTTGGGCTTCCACGATGTCGTCGTATTCGACGGGGACCGGCATGTCGGACCCCGTGTACCTCCCCGTCAGAAAGCCGTTGGCCGTCTCGGGCAATGCAAGGCATGGGATATCATCGTCGATATCCTCGATGGCGGCGTCATTGTCCGGTATGGACAAGAATTCTGGGGCGTGGTGCGATGCACAGGGTTTGTACTGCATGTCGAATGTATATTCGGATGGCCGTAGGCGCCATCGCATCAACCGACCACTTGAGTCCATAGTGCTGTAAATCCAGCTTAGAGATTGGTGGTCGGTCCTTATTAGGAAGCGATGGCCGTCGAGGGAGTGTCTGAGCTTGAGTACGCTCCACACAACGCCGAGGCACTCGAGTTCCGTTGTGGAATAGTTCTTCTGAGCTGGGCTGAGTCCACGGCTCCAATAGCCAACCGGGAGTCTAGTACCGTCAGGCTGCTCTTGCAGCAAGGTGCATCCGAGTTGGTACAATCATTTGGCCTTTGGCCTTTGGCAGGGCCGAAACTGGTGGTGCGAGAAGCGCTTGCCGTAGGTCGTCGAAGGCCGCGAGGGCTACGTCGGTTGGTTTTGGTAAGTCCGGGGGCACCTCCGCGCGGGTCCTTGCGTTGAGCGGCTTTTTTGTTTAGCAAAGTCTGTGACGAAACGTGGATAGACATTACACATCCCCCAAAAGCTTTTAAGCTGGGTCCTGGTGGTGGGGAAAGAAGCGTGCTTCAACGCGTCGACGTTCTTATTATGAACATGGAGTTGACCCGGTCGGACAATATGTCTAAGATACTCAACTTTGTCGGAGAACCAGGTGCATGTCTCAAGACTGAGAGTGAAACCGGCTTCACGCAACCGCGTTAAGATCACATTAACGTCCTTGACGTGTTTCTCTTCCGATTCAGAGAAGATGATGACATCATCTAGGTATACGAGGCAAAGCAGCCACTTGAGGCCAGACAATATAATGTCGAGGGCACGCTGAGAAGTAGCGGGGGCGTTGGTCAGTCCGAATGGCATGGACAGCCAATGGTAAATACCCGCATGCGTTGTAAACGCAGTCTTCTCTCTGTCGGCAGAGCGTAGGAGCACTTTCCAATAGCCTGCCGTACAGTCAAGTGAGGTGAAAACCTTCGCGTCTCCTAAGGATTCCAGAAAATCCTCCATTCGGGGAAGGGGATGGGCATTCTTCTCCGTGATGTTGTTGAGTCGTCGGAAATGGACACAGAAGCGGGCTTTGCCATTCTTCTTCGGTACGATGACGACGGGGCTTGGCCATGCACTGTGGCTAGGTTCTATTACTTTCAGCTTCAACATCTTGTTTATTTGATCAGCTATGATCTGTCGTTTGAATGGACCCGTGCGATACGGTTGTGCCCGGATAGGGATGGCATCCGCTGGGGTCACTATGGCATGCTCAGTGGCGTGTATAGTACCGAGGGTACCGTCCTACATTGCGGAATGCGTGCGTAGCATCTCCCGGATCTGCTTGTCCAAATGCTCTGGTGCATCACTAAGGTCCACATCCTCGTGAGGGTCGTCGGACAACTAGTTGTCCTCACCGGTTGGTGTGTCTTGGGTTGCCTTCTCCTCTGTTATGGTGGCCAACGTGGGCCCTTGGAATGGTTCTTCGAACCCGAGGATGCTGTTCTTACGAACTATGGCCTGGTCCGGCACGAGGTTGCAGACCATAACCAAAAATGGTTCATCGGGCTTGACCAGTGAAGCGCCACGGGCGACTGCCACTGACTTGTGCCGAAATAGGCGGATGTTAGGCGAGATGGTGACGAGGCCAGGTGTGGCGTAGGTCGCCATGACCCATTCTTCCATTCGTCCTTTGACGCGAACTTGGCGACACGCCCTTGCCTTAGCAGGTTGGTCTTCCCACGACCGTTCTCACTTATTGGCAAGTAGGGCGGCGAAGATAGGTGTTCGCGTTAGATTCCTGGTGACATCACCGACGTGGTCTTGCCACACAACCTTCTTTAGGCGTGTGAAGATGGCTTCGACATGGCTGTCCATGAACTCGGTACCGAGGATACATGGCACCGATAGGTGTTCGGCGACAGAGAATCGGTCGAAGACCTTGGCGCATTCAACATCTATGTAAAGATTTATAGCATAAATTTCTATGAGGCGGTTGTTGTTTGCATCTTTGATGCGGGGTGTGCGCTTTCTCAGCATAACTCTGCCAGTTGGCAGGTAAGACATTAGGTCGAACCAAGTTAATGCCGGCCCCAGTGTTCAAGACAGGGCGACAGCTGTGCATTGCCCGTCTGCAAGGGCCAATAGTGGCCGCGATCTCAAAGTGCGGATGTGCCGGGCTCAGTATACTTGTGAATTTACGTCTTTCACCAGTTGGTGATGATGCGCCGGCAACCCGCCAAGGGGCACCCGGCTCATTCGTTTTTCGAGTCGGTGGAATCGTTGCTATCGCTTTAAGCGGCTGGTTTGGCATCCTCCGTTACGGATTTTACGGTAATAACAGGGCTGCGGCGTTCACGTGGCCGATACGGCTCAGCGCATTGCGCAGCGAAGTGACCGGGCTTGCTACAGTTGTAGCAAATGTCGGTCCTCGCCTAAGGCGACTCCTTCGGAGGAGGGGAACGGGACCGGGCCCGTTGTTGAGTAACCGGGAAGGGGCGGTCGACGTTGGTGTGCCGGGTTGGCATGGGCGAGGCGTATGCCACCTTAGTCGTTTGAAGACGAGGCAGCTTAAGCGATAGGCGAAGCTTATTATTCCCATCCCCATACATCTGCGCGGCAGAGATAGTGTCCGCCAGAGTGCGCTCGGGGAACTGCCCGTCCAATACCCGGACATGAGATTGGATAGTCTCGGACAAGCCATTGATGAATACATCCTTCAGATCTTGAGCGTGGAAGAGGCCGTCTAGGCGGTCGCACTGCGTCTCAACGCGGAGCCCAAAGGCTGTGGGAGACTCATTGTAGGGTTGGCTCATTGTAAAAATGTCGTGGTAGGCGGAGTCCATTACGGCGTGGGTGGAATACTTGGATAGAAGCCAGTTAATAGAGGCACCGTTGGTGCGGATCGCATAAATGCGGTGTCCGGCTGTCGAGCTCAGGGAGCTCGAGAAGGCTCGTTTAGCAGCTCGCGACAGGCAAAAGGCCAAGTGAGGAAGGGCTTGTCCATGCGTCAAGCCGGCTGCGTCACATGAACGAAGAAAGGTCGTCAGAAAGGTGAATACACCGAGGGGGCTGGTGCCCGGAAACGGCTCTTGCCCTTGGAGTGCGCCATCCATGCGGCGGTTCATCTTATGTGTTTTCTCCACTAGGGAGGGGGGCAAAGACAGATCACGTCGGATCAAAAAGTAGGTACGATAGTCCAACAAGGACTTGAAGCGACTGTTGGAGGATCGAATGACCTTTAGACGATAGGCTTTCCCCAACCGCGTCTCAGAGTCATGACGACTCTTGTACAGACCCGGGCGGGATATTCGAGACGCGGCGTCCGATGACGTGTCCGAAGACTCGGAGCGTGAGCTGGACGACGGGGAAGACGGGAAACACGGGGATTCTCCGGAGTCGGAGGACAAAGAGGAAGTTGTCCCACTGGACGAGCTTGACTCATTCGCGGCCGACATGTTGGCGTTCTCAAGTGAGGATGTTGAGCGGGCCAACTTGGTCTCCTGGCGGATCTTACGCAACTTCTTGCGAAGTTTGAGCTCTTGATCCCGACGTTCGGTGGCGTGGCCAACTGGCTGTGGACGAGAGGAGGACGACTCGGGCCCTTTGGGGTCTACCTTGACCTTAGTCTTTCTCTTCGTCTTGCGACGCCACTTTGCCGCCCGGGTATCGGACTAGGTGTCCTCCCATTGCATAGCCTCCACGTTTGCGATCAGCTTGTCGTTTGCTTCCGCTAACGAGCGGTTAGTCGCTTGTTGCGCCGTCAGACGGAGACGAAGTGTCTCCACCTCCGCCTTGAGGCTCTCCGCGTCGAGCGGTTGGCCAGAGGCCGCCGCGTTCAACGCAGGTGATCCCGAGGGGGGACCACCTAGGGTGCTGGCGTCTCGCATGCTCGTACGAACCCCCCCGGCGGGACGTAGTCGCAAGGCAGGGCGTTGCCCTTACCCTTCCCAGTGCCACGTTGCCCATCGGCACCACCAGGGGTCATTGCTCAACCGGCACAGTGCCAAAAGAAGCGCCCCGCGCTCCAATTTGAGATCAACACCCACGACGCCAAGCGTTGTGGCACACACAAGTGGGAGACGCGCCCTGCGCGTCGAGCCAATGGGTGCAATACCCGTCACCGTGCCACTTGGCAACAAGAGACAGCTCCCGGGCACCGCGTGCAGATGCACGCGGCAGGCAAGAGTATCCCCTGCTGCTCCACCAAATGTGGGATTAATGAAGTTGGTTAACTCCCCAGTAAGTAGCGACCAACCGTAGACTCACGATAAAGCGAACGCTATCGCCTTAGAGGCGAGGAAGAAGAACCTTTGTTCGTGCAACATCCGATAGGGAGCCGGGGGTGCCGACGACGGCGAACCTCGGTCCCATGGTGCGTCTATTATCAGACGGTAAAGGGGCGAGATCGATCGACCGAGCGATCATGAAGATCGAATAACCACCAAAATAGAGACGATAAAAGAAAGGACAGATGTACAAGACGGAAGTAACGTCCAAAGGGCGAGCCACAAGTCAGTTCAATCCTCCACTTGAATACTGACCAGTCAGGGGGGCTACCGGGCCCAATATCCCAAATATTAAGGAGATCCGCTACATGCAGGGGTGCGCAGCGTCCCCCGGGGCAGCCCTGAGGCAGCCCCTGTCCCTGCTTCCGTCGCGACCCCCGTACTGTCCCTGCATCTGTCTCCTTCCGCGCACGCCAGCCCGCCCCCGCTCGCCCCTCATGCGCCGTTCAGTCGCCCTACCCAGAAGCCCAACACACACAAGGGACGACAGGCACCGTTATTTTTCCATCGTCTACCTCGTCCCGTTCCTCCCTCCCCACCACCTTTTCGCCTCTAATTCTTCATCGTTATCCGCCTCCACATCACTGAATAAAAACGCATTCACAAAGAAACGGGCGGTGCGCAGCTCTACAGCGGTGGATGGCACCTCGTTAGGCATGACCAGCAAGCCATGTCGCTCGCAAAGATCCGCCCAGTCGTGTTTCATGGCAACCCAGCCCACGATGCTAGTGACTTCCACGACATCCAGGTGGACCGCATTTCCGTCGGGGGGTACCGCCCACAGCAGTCGCTGACATTCTTAGTCCGTCAGCACGCAGCCCTCTCGAGGTGGCGCTTACTCTGCCCGCCGAACCACCAGCCGCGCCCGCCTGCCAGTCCATGACTGTACGACCAGCGCAGCTTTCCCGTAGTGCTTCGTGTCATCAGTCCCATGGTACTGCAGCCAGTCATACCACGGACACCCATGGAAACTCGGTGCAGCACGAATGGTCCGAGCCACCCGGCCTCGCCACGGGGCGGATGGTCTCCCATAGTATAGGGAATCACAGTGAAACAATGTCGTACTGGCCTCAACCTGCAGCAGAGTACAAAGCCCAGGCAGTTTGCGCTCGCACTCCAGCTGCAGCGCGGTAGTGCGCGCAGGGAAGTGCAACGGTCGCCTGCGACGCCCAGTACTCGCCGACGAAGTTTCCTCTGCGGCCGTTGCGGCTGCGGGTTCGCGCTCCTCTTCTTCGAGCAGCAGGGCGGCCACCTGCTGGTTCACCAATAGCTGCTCAACGAACTGGTCCCGCCTCTTGTTTGTGGCCTTGTAGGCCAACTTGATCGCCTTGTGCTGCTTCTCGTTGAATCCCGTGCTCCCGCCGTAAAGATTTCCCCGCAAACGGAGCTCGTTGAGAAGGTGAGCGGCAAGGAGGTGCAGTTCGGTAGCGTGCGACGGGCCGAGCAACGGTTGGTAGAGCGCGACGACCCATTGCTGTGCCCTCCCAGCGACTTCCACCGCTTCGGCTCCAGTGATGCCCCAGCTAATACACCGCTCAGCAAATATATCGTTCGTGACGGCCACTAGCTCACAAACGGCTCTCGTGAAAAGTCGATGGTCTGTCTCGTTCTCCACGGAACCAATCGCAGCGAAAACGGCAAAGGGAAAGAACGGGAGAGCCCTCCGGTGCTCGGTACCCGTCAGCGCTGCCTGCTTCGTTGTCTTTGGAACGAAGTACCTACACATGAAAAACATGTCCGAGGCCAGTATAACAACGACGGAAGAAACACCAACATGGAAGCCAGCAGTACACGTACCAACCTCCGCGTCAGTATGGGCCAAAACGCTACTCAATCGAGTTGCTCGTCACCCACTACTCGTCACCTGTGAAACGGGAACATCATTTTTCGCAGCCGAACGTACCCAGGGTGAACATGCGGCACGCGTAGACGGCGTGCGGCATGCTTAAACCGCATGTTGATTCCGCGCTCATTATTGGTGGCAGTGCCGAGTCACACATGACCACCCGGCCCAGAAATCTTCAGGAGGTATTCGGGTACTACGTTTGACATTTTGCGGTTGATACCCACGTCCAATACATGATCATCAAAAGCGCAGGTCGACCATGGCAGGGAAGACACGCCCAAAAGAGGTACATAACGGCGATGTGTTGTCAGTCATGTGACACTCCAGCACGGAACGCCTGACCTGCATAGATGACGGGTATATACCGAGCATAGAAGAGGAGAGAAACGTACGTGCAGACGATCAGATCCGGGAAAGCGATACAGCATGCGAGGGCCGTTGCCGAGCCCAGTCCACGCCACCAGAGCAGGAACCGGACTGTTCAGGCTGTGCTCCATCTCCGCCTGGGTGCGCAATGCGACAGCACCGCGGAAGACTCCCATGGATACGTTACGCAGCTGAGCCCGCACCGTGTCGCCCACGTCTCTCGCGGGAGCGCTCATGCCGCCCTCAGTACACGAGATTTCCCGCTCGACAGTACATGGCGTGCAAGGGACGACACAGCCGGACCCCTTTAGGCACATGATCGCACGCTCCTTCGGCTGGTCATAGACTTACAGAAGAGCACGGGGGGAGACACACACGCCTCCACCTACTTGAAGATTGAGCCACATCCAGCCGTGGGCGGCCTTCAAGCTTGTTCGGAACACAACGTGTAAGATGCGCTGCAGCAGCTCAGCGCGCACCTCTTGTCCCTTCATGGTCTCGAGGAACTTGGCCTCCACTTGCGAGATGAACGCCAGGGTGATCCACTGCACCTCGGAAGTGTTGATGTTGACGACCCGCATCCGCAGAAGGTATGAAGAGACAGCGCCACTGCTGCTCAGTGCAGTCGCGTCCGAGTAGATATAGAAACCCAGTACACGCGTCCTAAGGTGAACAGTACCATCGACGTGCTCTTCTCGGTTCTTGTACATCTTCCCGTCCCAGGCGTTGCGCAGCACAGTATCCGGCTTGGTCGTACTAGCATCAAAATCCATAGTGGACGCAGCATCACCACCTACAGCACACGAAGCATCACGCGAAGGCCCCCAGTACAGGTCCCCGGGTTTGGCAGACCTCAACGCGTCTTGAGCTGCTTGAAGTGCATCCCTGAAGAAGACGGTATACTGCCGCCCGTCAATCTTCATGACGACCTTCCTCCAGCTGAGCGGTGCGAAGAGGGCCCGCCTCTAGCGGCGCACGGCGGCGATGAAGCGGCATACTGTCTTGATGGAGTCGGTGAAGGGCCTGGTGGTGCGAGCATCCGTGGCCGCTTCGACCTTTCGTGTGTAGTAGAAGAGGCTCTTGAGCTCATGTTGCGACATCAACCCCCCGCTGCTGGTAGTACATGCATGGATGAAGACGTGCCGAAGATCATCTCGCATCCACGGCTCGGCGCCTCGACCCCCTGGTAAAGGAAAGGCCAATATGGATTGGTCCGCATCAGCAGAGCGTTCGTCGTGCGCAAACACATCGTCACACAAGCGGCGGTTATTGTCACCGGCGTCGGTGCCCGAGTCACGCTCACCAGCTGCCTGTCACTCATCTCGAACCACGCCGGCGTCGTCACCCGCGGCCGCAGCTCCCAACGCTGGTGTACTAGAAGCCTCGCCGGAGGCGTCGAAAGTACTTCCTGGGTCACGAACAGTACAGCCACCTCCAGCACTACGGTTCCGCGAGCCTCGATGCCGCCGCTGTCCCTGACCCCGACGCCGACCATTGGCTTGACGCGCACACCTCGCGCGAGTAGATGGTTGTCCTCGGCGCACATGACCACCGCCATGGCGCCCTCGCGTGAGTGTTCTAGCAAGCTCCAGGAGGACATCCGATGGGAGCGCTTCAACTGACCCGATCTGCCCCTCAGCAGGGCCAGAAGGCCGACACGTTGCACCTTGATCGACCAGCATGGGATCGTCGTCAAACTCTCCTGGTAGTACAGACTGGTCGTCGTCGGTCTCGACGCATCTCGTATGGACAGGTGGTAGCGCCGTAGAAAAGACAGGCGGTTTGTCGCGGCAATGCAGCGCGCTGTATTACCGCGACTCCCCCATAGCAGATCGAAGCGTACGGCCACAGCCCGGGACCCGACAGGGAAACATATCGACAGTACCCGCCGTCCTCAGCGATCGACCATTGCATGAGAGTCTGAGCAGGTGCCAAAGTCATACGACGGTGAAGTGGTTGTGCGTGTCGCGCGTACAGTACGTCCGACGGTGTGTACTGACGCAATGATACATCATCCAGTTCACCGTTCCAGTAAATGTATGCTAGCAAACGTGTGCCAAGATAGAAAGTAGAACCGCTGTAACCGTGCTGTCGAGGGCGTCAGGAAAGCCCTCCATTGGTTGCTCAGTTGGGGGTCCCAGTGGTGAGTTTTCCGCAGGACACCTTTCCAGTACGAATCAACCAATGCACAGCTGAACCGTATTGGTGAACGGCCGAGCTCTCTTCGCCTCGAGTGCTGATTGGTACCGAGAGAAACCAAAATTGATGAGCCTGTGGCTTTGGCCGGTCACCCGTGGACCGTCAACCTTTCCTCATCCCCACCACAGTGTAGTAAATCCTTCCCTCAAAGCCAACGGGGTATAACCCCGTCAGAAAACCCAGCACAGGATGCGGAAGGCAACGCCAGAGTCACAACGCGAGCGCCAGGATCACTGGGCGCGAAGCGCACAAAAACGACGGAAGAAACGCAAACGCAACGATGATTTATTCGAACACGCACGATGACCCCAAAGCATACTCTCATATACCCTCAGAAACAAGACGCAGGACGTGCACAATCCCGACCCCCGGGCGCTACCATGGGGGGACCGGTACCCAACGGGCCACGGTCTCAGGCCCAGGCCTCTAGTGGCCCCTGCCCAGCATCCCTGATAGCCCTTCCACTGGAAGGGGACCCCCGCCCGTCTTGGGCGGAAGCCGGAAAGTCACTAAGACTTCCTAGATTTCAGGATTTACCCAAAACCAATACCCTGGGACTTATCCCAAGATTCTTCATTTTTCCTGGATAGAATTCCGGTGGGATTTTATCCCTGGTCGAGATCATATCTCGGTCCGGCTTACGCTCGGACTGCGGAAGCTTCCACAAGCTTCCCGGTCCCCCCAGAGGGCCCGGATTCGGGATGACGCGTGTCTCTCTGGCGTGTGTCCGACCCCCCCCCAGGGGGGCCCGATCGGGTGTTCCCCGCCTCACGTCCCTCTAGAGGGGTCGTTTCATGTGTGGCCCTGGGGCTCCCTGGACACCCCCCCAAGGGGGTTGTCCCACGCTACCCCCCTAGGGGGGTGTTGCGTGGCTGTTCACGACCCGTCCCCGGCTCATGCCGGGGGGTCGTGTCACCCCTTTCAGGGTGTTCCCCCCACATATCCCGCACCTCAGGGCCCGCGTCTCGCGGGACCGGGGGCGGTGTCTCCCCACCCTCTTCCTAGGTCAGGGGGAGACCCTGTCCTGTGGCTCTCTGACAGCGTGCCCCTGGGGGCTCGCTGTTGGGCGCCATACGGCGGGGGACCGACGGGTTCACCGAGCCGGGGAACCCTCGGGTCAGTCCCATAAGACAGTCACCGCCAGCGGTGTCTGGGGCTTCGACCCTCTGGGTCGGCACTCGTGCCGTCACCGGGAGGACGACCCTGTCGGGCGCTACCGGGTTCTTCCCGCGTCCCGCGTCCTCCGTGGACCCCACCCTAGGGGCAGCATCCTTATCTTCCCGGTCCCTGCCTCTCGAGTCGGGATAGCGTCTTCTACGGCTCCCGACGTGTCGGCCGCCATGGCGGTCGACCGTGAGGCCGAAGGCGCGGGGGCCCTTTTGGGCCCCGAGGAGGACATCTACGACGACGTCCTTGCCAGCCTTCTGTCGACCTCGCGGCTGACTCCCGCGGTCGTCGACGACCAGTACGGGCGGTTCCCCTGGACCCCCCTAGGGGGCTCACTCGTCGAGCAGCGCTATGACGCTATCGAAAGCCGTCGCATGACGTCCATATGGACGACCATCCGGGGTATCTATGATACCCTCTACGCCGTCCCCGAGGGGACGGTGACGGACTTTCCCTTCCTCCGCAGTCGGGAGGACTGGCGGGTATGCCAAGTGCTTAGGCACCTGGCCAACCGTGAGATCCCTCCCGAGGTGGGCGACAAGGCCAACTTCTCCTGGGACTACTACCCGGGGTCTCCCCCTACGTTGGGGGAGATAGACCGCGGCGTGTATGTGCCGGGTGCGCTGGGGGAGTGGACGATCCGTACCTCCCTCCGCGTCCTCACGCTGTATGAACAGCGTGAGGTGCGCGACGTACCTGTGGTACGTCGCAAGGCCCTGTATCCCACCACACCAGTGTGGTGGGAGCACGTCGAAGTGCCTCGATGCATGGCCGCACGGGTGCCCCAGATGGTGGCACTCCAGGGGAGCGAGCTCATGGGGGAACCCCTTGGGGGTCCCTATCATTTGATGTTGGCGGCCCTGTGGGCCGTCGAGGTGGCTGATATCTTCCTAGAAAGCATCCGCCACCATGGGCACCTCTGGCGTCTGCCAATGGCTATTCGGTCGGCCTTTGCCGACCTGATGCCCGAGCGTTTGTGCTCGGCCGACCCGTCGGCCCAACCTCTTCTTGAGGCAGGGCTCAAGCTCCTTCGACTCATCGAGGAGCAGGCGCCGGCGAACGGGCTGTCTTGGCTAGGGGGACCCCGAGGGGTCTTCCGTTGTGCCAAGGCACTGGATGACGAGGGGGCCTTGGTCCTCCATGAGGGTCTGGGGGACGCCCGCCTCCCGTATGGGAGGGACATCCGCGCGGATACCCGGATCCGTGACTTGGACCGGGACCTGGCGGACGCGGCTTCGGCTCGTGCAGGCCTTGCGGTGGCTCCAGAGCCCCCTTCGGCCCCTGCCGCTTCGGCCTCCGCCCCTCTCGCCCTGCTCCCTCCCTCTTGGGGGAGAGTGTCACGTCCGGCCTACATGTCGCGCTTGGCCAGCCGACCTGCGCGACTTCGTCGGGCCTACCCCCTTGGGGGTAGCGGTGGGACGACTGCTACTCTGGGGGGACCCCCGGGCCCCCCGCTGCAGCCCCTTCCTCTCTTTACTTGGGATGGGTCGGCCCAGTTCGGTACCCCATCCCCCGTCAACCCGGCCATATGGTCGAGTTTGGGGCGTTCCCTTGGGGAACTCCCGTCCATCCTCAATAATGAGGTGGACCATACTCTCATCATGGCGTTGAGCCGCACCTTGGTGCGGCTGCGCAACGAGGTTGCTGCCATTGGGTCCCGCCCCCTTGGGGAATGGGACGTCGTGCCTCTGTACCACTTGGGTACAGTTGAGACGCTCCGCCGTTATCTTTCGGAGGAGTATGGCACCGCCGTGGCGGAAACCAACACGGTAGTGGCCGGATGGTCACTCCGGAACTTGTCCGCCTCGTCGGCTCCGCCCCGAGGGGTTGCTTTGCCGGCGGCGCCTCGGCGTCCGCCGTCTCCTCCCCCGCCCCATTATGGGGCGGGCGCTGGT
>Ga0209093_1000470_pt1 | contig 21903 bp, 25 predicted proteins | sample SidtaG_4_FD_187450 | JGI IMG/M metagenome (GOLD analysis project Ga0209093, IMG submission 187450) | Marine algal microbial communities from Sidmouth, United Kingdom - Sidmouth_Male1 metaG (SPAdes) (version 2) | ecosystem: Host-associated > Algae > Red algae > Unclassified | place: Sidmouth... | reverse complement strand
CCCTTTTTCGCCGCCACCGCCTCCCACCGCCCCCCCACCTTCATACCCACTCGTCAAAACCACTCGCCATAACCACTCGTCATAACCACTCTTCATGACATGGCGCAGCAAAAGAGCTGAGTCGGCCACAGCAGCCGCCACTACGCAAGGCTGAGGCAAAAAAAAAGAGCGCGCGCAGCGACTGAGTGTAAAGGCTCGCCAAGCCGCAGCTCGGTTCAAAAACGCGCACTCGGCGGATCAAGAAATGTTAAAAGTAGCCCCACAGTTCGGATGGATGATTTTCAATCGTTGTAAGATTTTTGCGCTTCTTTGCTACGACCGTCTTGGCAGGCCTCTGCAGACCATCATGTCAGCTGGAATACCGCGACCACAGGCCAGTATGACTTGACAGGATATGGGGACATCGGCTGGAGGCCAAATTCTTTGTTGGTGTCTTTCCTTGTCGGGTAGGGACGGTAAAAAGTCCCCAGAGACAGTTTTGTTCTGTGTTCCGGCACGACGATGAGACGCTTCTCGAATGCCTGTGTGTCCCATTTTCTGGAACAAGGATTTCGAGTGGGTGTCTATTGCGCACGAGAAATACGCTTGCAAAAAGCTGTTGATGCGGCCGAGCTATAGCCAGGCAAAAACATTCCTGTTCTCAGGGGTCTAATAGAATGGGATAGACTGTAGAAGGGCATGACAGAGCCTGTTGCGCTTGGCCGGGCCTAAGTCCAGTACTTATGCCCTCCGCCGGGAGTTGCACCCGTCCCTCCGTACTTTGGATTGCGGGCTATGGGACGGCAGTCCCTGCCTAAGTAGCCCCCCCCTATTCGGACACGGGGTTACTATTTCGTCTCTCTTTTTCGTCTGTTTCCGTCTTGTTATTCTGGCGCCGGCCACGGCCCGCGCCGCCTCGTCTTGCTCGCCATCTAAAACCCTTTGGGTCCTTCTCTATTGTATTGTCGGTGTTGCTACAGGGTATTTGCTCGCGCCTTGTTTGTTGCCACACTTGTTGGAGCAGAAGGGGAGAGGGCGGGGTCCCTGTTGAGGGACGCCTCTCCACTCGCGAGCCCCGGCGACAACGGCGCGGACGCCACTGACGGTGCACGTGACGCGACCACTCTGTGCTCCCGGTCACCCGGCGGCTGTTGTTGCAGGCCGGGGGAGTCGCTCGACGGTGCCCGGCGGGCCGTGGCGCCGTCGTGTCCGGGTTCGTGCTATCTAGAGACAAGAAGCCAACCCATCGTCGATGGCGAGCGGGGGCGCCGATCCCCCGCGCTTTGCCCCTCCTCATGATACGGGTACTGACGCTCGGCGTACTGCCGACGGGTCAGTCCCGGCTGATACGACTCCCCCTCCTCCCCACGTTGCTTCGAACCTGCCCGATTCCTCCGCAGCGGCTACTGCCACGGGCGATTCGGGTGCATCCCCCAGCAATGGTAGTCGTCGCGTGGAGCAATCGGCGGTCGCCGAGCTCACGACGCTTGTGCGTACGCTGGCTGCATCCGTCCGAGAGCTAAGCGCCGACGTGACAACGTTGCGCGACCCAACTGGGACATTTTCGATGTCCACTGCCAGTGGGCCACGGCCCACTGACCCAAAACCGGCAAACACCCCGGCCCCGCGTGACCAACACCGGTCACGCAGGTCCGCCGCCTCAACGTCTCCGTTGGCATCCCGGAGTGCGGGGGCGCGATTGGATCACGATGCCCGCTCCTCGCGGTCCCCGAATGACAACGAGCCGCCATGGGACCCCAACAGCAGCAGCAGCAGCAGCGACAGCACCGGGCCCCCGCGTCGCCGCTCCCAACAGCTTTGACGCCAACGGAGGTCATCCCCTGGCCGCTCCCCTTGATGTCCAAGCATGGCCCGTTCTCGTTACAAAGCGACTATCGCCGCTACCTCTTCCGCAATGCGGATCCGACGTACGGCCGGTCGAAAGCAAGACAGCTCCGTAGGCGCCATCGCTTGCTGGACGGTCCGTTCCACGGAGTCTCGCTCTTCGATGTCTCGGACCCGTTGGCCGTCCTGGCTCTCCTCACGCGGTTCCGCGCCGCCGTGGACGAAATGGATGTCACCCTGGGCGAGGCCCCGTACCTGCTAGCCTACCGCATTGGCGGTGAGGCCAAGGACAACTTCGTCCAGGAAACGAATGGACCACACGGCAGCGCCGTCGGTACCAGCTTCCCGCACACGATCAACTATCTGTTGAGTCGCTATGCGCCCAAGGACGCCCTGCACACCGCAGAAATGGCCCTCCGTACCGCGGAGCAGCGTCAAGACGAAGACGAACGCGCTTTCTATCAGTGGTTGATGCGGCTAGGCCGCCAGCTCATAGGGATGTAGGACCCCGGGCAGCTCCGGTACCTGTTCCTGAAGGGGCTCCACCGCTCTGTACAGGCCCAAGCCGAGCTGGCCAACCGCACGTGCACCACCTTCGACGAACTCGTGGCGCTGTCGCAGAAGGTCGGCGATGGACTCCGAGCTTTCAAGGTCACCCATCGGCAAAGCAGACCGGTACGCCAAGGTCAAGAGCGTCCTGCAGCTCGGCTCCGGGAGCGGAGAGAAAGCTGAACAGGTCCTCTGGGCGGCGCCGCCAGCCACGATGCCGGAGGCCACGCCGCCACAGAGCCGGCATCCCATGGGTCGGCCGCCGCCGGAGCAGCCGTTCCAGTCGTTTACTCCTACGCCGCCAGCGGCCCGGACACCGTCCACCGGGAAGGAAACCCCATGGGCTTTCCGGCCGGGTGGCCCGGTGGGACGGCCGGCCATGGTCCCCCTGAGCCAGGTGCAGTGCCACCGCTGCCGCGGCTTCGGTCACTACGCCCGTGCATGTTCCTCGCCCGAAAGGGCTATGGCGCGACGTGCGCCACCTGCGGCCGTGCCGGGACCCCCTGGCGCGGGTCTCCCTGCGTTACGCCCTAGTCGGACGCAATACGCAATGGCTGCCATTGCCGGAGACCCCTGGGGTGACCCTCTGGGGCCGGACGACACCGGCTCGCTCAGCAGAGGCGAGCCTGTAGGCGCCGCTCCCGGGGACCCGCAAGCGGACCCGGACATGACAGTGGACCCATCTGCCTCTCCCGGGTCGGGAAAAGTACACGGGGCGTGCCGCTATCGGCTCGGTCGTCCCGTGCCGGCCCCAGCCCGCAGGGTCCGAAAATACGGGTACACCGTGTCTAGGCCCCGGTATACCGGCAGTATACTATCCCCGCGGCCCTCGGCTTTGAAGAGGCGCCGATGCGGCTGATCAAACCGACACTAGACACAGGTGCTGGACCCTCGATCATCCGGGCGGATTCTCTGCTCAAGGGTTGGGAGAGGCGGTTACATCCACGACCTCATTTTCCCCACATTGTGGACGCAAAAAAACCCTATCTCCGCCCGGGGGATGATCACCTTGCGCCTGCGCTCCGGTGGCTTCGCCACGGACGTCCACGTTTTCGTCGTCCAGCGCCTCGCCGTACCCGTGCTACTGGGCACCAGTTTCATTAACCGCCACGTCGAGGCGCTCTACCCTCGCCGTCAACGCGTCAGATGGTCCACCGATGCTTCGGTGCCCATCTTGTCGTGCGCAGCTTGCGGCAAGAGAGAACGCCGCCGATCCCCAAGGGATGCGACGGTGCGTCTCGCGCAGCGGCGGTTGCTGCCCCCGCGGTCCCGTAAGGCCATGCTGGTCACATCCGATCTCGCTGTTCAGGTCCTTGTCACGCCGTACAACCGCCTCAACAAGCACCACCGCTGTCAAACGGCATGCGGCCTGGCTGTCGTCGTCCCGGGGCAACGCTTCATCGTTCATGTCGCGAATCTCAGCGACAAACCGGTCTGCCTCCTCAAGGGAACTGCTATCGCCATCGTCAGCCCAGTCGACGATTTCGATTGCCTGCTCGTCACTGACGACGCGGCATCGCCCGCCGCAGCCGCAAAGGCTGTCCTAGACCAAGTCGATCTCTCCGGCGCACCCGACCGGCTACTCCCGGATGTCCAGGCACTCATCCGCCGCCATGCGCAAATGCTGGACGGGACGCTCGGGTCCGTCGACGCCACCGTCCAACGTGTGGAGATTCAACCCGGGACCAAACCGATACGGCAGCAACCGTACCGCGCGGGTCACCATGCCCGTGACATGATCCGTGACGAGGTCAACCGGATTCTGGAAGCCAAGGTCTTCCGACCAAGCACCAGTGAATGGGAAAGCCCAGTCGTTGTCGTCCCGAAGAGAGACGGGTCGCCACGCTTTTGCGTCGACTACCGTCGTCTCAATGCGGTGACCAAGAAAGACTCCTACCCCATCCCGCGAATGGAGGATTGCATCGACTCGCTGGGAGACGCCAGCGTCTTCTCAACGCTCGACTGCAATGCCAGGTACTGGCAGATACCCATGTCCCCGGACGACATCGAAAAGACCGCCTTCACCTGCCACATGGGCACGTACGAGTACCTGAAGATGGCCTTCGGCCTCACAAATGCCCTCGCGACCTTCCAACGTGCCCTTGACATCATCCCATCCGGGATGACCTGGCATACGTGCCTCGTCTACCTCGACGATGTCATCGTCTTCTCCGACACCCCGTAGAACCACGTGAAGGCGCTCGACGAAGCCCTGACCCTATTGGGACCGGCCGGCGTCACGCTGATGGCAAAGAAGTGCCAGTTCTTCCAGACGTCCGTCGAGTACCTCGGGCACAATACATCCCCTGGGGGGATGCGTGTGCACAACAAGAACCTGGAGGCGCTCGCGAAAGAGGGTCACCCGCGGACGAAGACGAAATTGCGTAGCTTCCTCGACATGTGCAACGTGTACCGACGTTTCGTCGCGAACTACGCCCAAATCGCAGCTCCTTCGAACCATTTGATGACCAAGGCGCACGGAGACACGCTCATGGCGTTCAAAGAGACGCAGGCCGCCACGTTCACGCGCCTAAGCGACGCTCTGCTTCATGCGCCAGTCTTGGCACACCCCCGCCGGGCCACGCCCTTCACCATCGACGTCGATGCGTGCGACACCCAATTGGGCTGCGCTCTGCTCCAAGAGCAGCTGGACAGCCAGCTGAAACCCGTGGGGTTCTACAGCCGCGCCTTGCAGCCCGAGAAACGCAAGTATTCGGCCACCGAGAAGGAGTGCCTTGAACTCGTCTGGGCCGTGCTGCACCTCCGCCACTGTGTGGAGGGCTCGCGGTTCACGGTGCGTACCGAACACGAGTGCCTCAGATGTATCTACCGGTTGAAGACAGCCACCGGTCGTCTGCTCCGTTGGCGCCTCCGCTTAGAGGAGTTCGACTTCGAGGTGAAGTACAAGAAGGGCGCGAACCACCACTTCCCCGATGCCCTGCTCCGAATCCCCTTGACGGGCCTGGACCAGAAGGAGCTGGACGACGACATCACGTGCTTCCTGCTGTCCCAAGCCGAAGGGGGCATGGAAGCCAGCAACTTTTCAGCGCCTGTGTCGCCTCCCCCAATCACGGCGGAGGAGCTCCTCCGCGCAAAAGGCGCAGATGGCCGTTGCCAGCAGCTACGCTCCGTGATCGACTCGGGAAAACCGACGCGGTTTTCCCTCGATGAGGAAGGCCGCCTCGTGCGTCGTCAACCGACTACGGACGATATGCAGGTGTATATCCCCGAGGCCCTCCGCTCCCGCGTGATGGGCCTCGAGCACTACCCAACGTCCAAAGGACACCCTGGCGTGCAACGTATGTACGCTGCCATGAAGCGCTTCCTCTATTGGGAGTCGATGATTGTCGACTTGTACGACTTCTTCCGGCAATGCCCGCCGTGCGCGAAGAACCGGCTGCAGTAGCGACGTCATACGTCCCCCATGACCTTGTTCCCGCCAATGGAATCGCTGACAGAGGTTGGCATTGACATCCTCGGCCCGCTGCTCAACACGGTTGACGGCAACCGGTATGTGTTCGTCATGTCCGACCGCTTCTCGAAGCTAACCCGTACTGTTGCGCTCCGACACATCACCGCCGGCACGGTCGCGTCGGCGTTCCTGACCGCATGGGTCGCGGCCTACGGGCCCCCGGACTGCGTCCTATCGGACAAGGGTCGGCAGATGGACAACTCATTCTTCCGCGCCGTCATGAAGATGCTAGGCACGAGGTGCAAGTACACGACGCCCTACCACCCGCAGACCAACGGTCAGGTGGAACGGTATAACCGTACGCTGCTGAATCAGATCCAGGCTTTCTGTGAGGAGCACCCGCGACAGTGCGACCGCCTCCTCCCCGCCCTGAGCCTGGCCTCAAACACCTGCCCGCATAGGGCCACCGGTATGGCGCCGTTCGACATCCTGATCCCTCGCCGCATGCCCAGCCTTACCGTTGAGGGCCTACCGGGCTCTTCCCCGCTAGCATCCGCCGATGGCTCCCCACTTATATTGAAGAGCGCCATCATTCAGGGCTTGAAAAAGATCATCCCGACGGTGCGCGCCTCCCTCTACAAGTACCAAGCTCGCTACGAGAGAAACTGGGACAGCCGGGTGCGGCCAAAGAAGAAGGACCTGGCGGTCGGCGACTTCGTCTACCTCCGCTCCTTCCGCGGCGGGCACAAGCCGCTGCCCCAGGCCCTCGGTCCGTTCGAGATTCTCAATACAAATGGCACCTACTTCGCCATCGACCAAGGCGACGGCGAAGGATGGTTCAACAGAAATGACTTCACGCCGGCACCGCGCCCGGTGCCGGAACCGGATTCTCAGCCGCATCGGCTCACACAGGCCCCGTTCCCAGACGTGAATTCGTCCGATGAGGACCCGACCTGGGAAATAGACCGGCTGTTGGCTATTCGCCACGACGCCGATAACGGCATCGTGGCGAAGGTCCGGTGGGCCACATATGGCAGGGGCGATGACTCGTGGGAACCCATGTCGGGTTTGCCGAAGCATCGCGTCATCCGCTTGGCGAAACAGAAGAAGTTTACGCTAGCCGACGACGCCTTCCCGACGACGCCCGTCTTCCTCTCCCCGTGCCCGCGGCAACGCGATTGGGGATGCGTCGCGGTCCAGCAGCACACCGACGAGACGGGCGCCGTGCTCGTCGATGTCCGCTGGACGTCCCCGACAACTAGCCACGAGGAGACTGTCCCTGCCCTTTGGGCACCCTCCCTCCTCTCGGAGTTTCCCGAAGACCGACCACCTGCCCACTGGGCACTGGGACGCCCCGCCTTCGAGAAAATCGATGCGGTCTGGGGTCCCCATACGGTCGACTTGTTCACCACCGCCGCGGAAACCCATCTTCCCCGGTTTCTGCCCCTTTCCCCCGAGGACGCCGCGCGCGGCTGCGCCGCGGCGTTCTCTCTCGACTGGGCAGTCGAAAACGGGTGGGTCAACCCCCCCTTCTCCTTTTTACCGCAGGTCGTCGACCGCATCACCTCCTACCCATGTGTCCTTACCCTCGTCACCTCGCGCTGGCAACTCCAGTCCTGGTGGGCGCTCGACACGCGCTACTGCGCCGCGCGGGAGCAACTCAACCCCCCCTATCCCACATTCACGGTGGCCGGCCGCACAGCCTCCTCCCCGCCGCCGTTGTGACGCGTGGTGATCTTCCGCTTTGAGAAGACTCATACCACCCGGGTCAGCGCCGGCGCCACCGCTTAGTGGTGCCGCCGCCGAGGACCCGTGGGCCGACTGCCGCCCGACTCGTGGCTGTCGTCATAGACGAACCGCTCGTCGGCGGACGCCACAAGATCTGCGGCCCGCACCTCACTTAGGATACAACCTATGTCGTCCTCCATGTGCGTCGCGCTGCGGAGCTCCTTGACGACCTTGACGACGCCGTCCATCGCCTCTCCCACCGTGTGGTCGCTGGACGTCCGTAGGGACGCGTGCAGCTGGTTCACGACATTGCGCAGCAGGGGCATATAAATCTGCCGATTTTCGGTCCACTGCCATATGCTCAACATTGGCATTTGTTGAATCAGATCAGATTTTTGACGCAATTTCTTGAGTACTGATAGGATATATATCCAAAACAAAAAAATGTAGGATATGAGTAAGAATAGGGATTCTATTCAGAATATGTCAGATTCTGCAAGAACTACTTCAGATAGGAAGTACTTGCGATGCTGACTGCAAAGAGATAATGAAGAGCGGGTTGTGGTGGAACGTGTGAACGCGACGTATGCGAGACTATGACAAGCTCGCGACAGCGATTGCCAGGCCGCCCGTCAGCTGCCGCGCGCGACAAGAGACGAATAGTCGCCCAGTTTGCCAATCACCTTCGCCGTCGACGATGTGCCCTGAGTTGGCTCACTGCTACCTAGAAGATGACTGACTTATTACTGCGTGTCTCGTGCCGGCCTTGCGGGTTCGAAGCCGCCTGGCGAGTCAAGTTACCTGACGTGGTGGGATGCCTTCGTTTGACGACTGGTAAGTCGTTGTACTCTCGTTTATCCGTTTGAGAGCTATTAAAATGGCGGTGCCATTCAGATCAGAGTACGCATAATTGGGCATGTTTTTACGGAATCTGATCACATCCCAGTATATCCATCCGTTATATCAGAGGGCCGTTTATTCACGTATGCCCCTGTTGCACAGCACCCGGCTGATGGCCAGCCCCACGGCGCCGGCCGGCACACCGCCTGCTGCGGCCAGGCGATTCACAGCCGCCTCCGACAGGTGCGCCCGGAGCGCGTCGCCTTCCGGCGCGATAGAGCCCACGTGGTGCCACTTGTGGTACGCCGCGTACGGAGGCTCCACCTCCTGCCCCTCGCACGGCCGCAGGCGTTTCCCTCTCGTGGCCCCCCCGCTCCGCCGCGCCCCGGTTTCCCCCGCCGTCAACCGGGCCGCGCCATCGGCGCGAACAGGCGTCCGGCCGCGCCGCGCGTCGGCCGGTTGGGGCGCCGCTGTTCCGCCTTTCGCCCGCCTTGACGCCCTCGCGGACGCCGGCGGCTTCCGCCGGCGTGCCGATGCCGTCGGCGGCGACCACTACCGCTGGATGCCCCCCGCGGACTTCCCCGTCGACGCCGCGTCGCTCCGTTGCGACGGAGGCGGTGGCGGCGTTGCCCGACGCGGCGTCGGGCCACGAAGAGGGCGTGGAGTCCCGCGCCTCGGCGGCGGCGTCCGTCCACGTTACGGCGGGGGCGTTGGTGACCGCCGTCGCGGTGGTGACCGCGATTGGCGCGGCGACGCCGGCGACCGACGCGGCGACGCCGACCGACGCAGCGACGCCGACCAACGCGGTGACGCCGGCTGACGCGGTGACGCCGGCTGACGCGGTGACGCCGACCGACGCGGTAACGCTGTCCGACGTAGCGACCCCCGACCGGGCGTCCGCATCCGCGTTGTTGACGCCTCCGCCGGCGGCGTCCAAGACGGTGACCGCCGGGCATCGGCCCGGCCACGCCCCACCGGCGAAGATCGCGTCGGCAACGCCGCCGGCCACGACGGGGACTCCGAGAGTGCCGCCGCCCCGCCTTCGGGGGCCTCGTCGCTGCCTCCGTTCCGGGTGTGCCCCGCCCCCGCGTCTCCAGCTGCCTCCGGCGGAGGCCGCGCCGTGGCTCTCCTCGACGTCGCGAGCTCGGCCCGACTTGGGAAGTCGACGCCCCCGGCGTCCAACGCTAGTCGAAACCCGTATGGGCTCGCCGCGTCGTCCCCCTCCGCCGGCAACGGCATCTGTCCGAGCGGCAAGCCCGCGGCCTCCACCATGTCTCCCCATTTTTTGAGCAGCACCGCCATGCCTTGCAGCAGCCGCTGCAGCCGGGCATGCTCGTCCACACTCCCCGCCGCCATGTCATGCAATGGGAGGCGCTACAGCCGATGGAGAAGAGCAAGGGAGATGCGGTGAACCCGCCCGCCGGCGATGTCCGCCAGCAGCGTGATGGTGGTGAGCTGCAAGCGCTCCACCACGTACATGTCCCAGAGGCAGCTGCGGTCGTCCCCCATCATGCTGTCGTAATCATACGACAGCACGGTGAGGTATGCCAGGTGCAACCCCCGCGGCAGCTCCAAGGCGTCCAGCGTCTCCGGCACGCGCCGCCAGCCGGCGAAGTTCCACCCCTTCGCGTGGTGGCCGGCCGTCATCAGGTACGGGACGTCGTCGCCCTTGCACTGCCGGACGTCTACCTCCTGTCGCGCTTGGTTTACAGCCACGCGGTCCCCCTCCGCCAGGAGGAGCGTCAGATCCCGCCCAACAAGATCAAGTTTCGGCCAGAAGCTGATGTCCGGCCGCTCATACAGCGGGACCGGCCGCGGCGCCGCCCCCGCGCCCTCCCGTTGGCCGTTGTTGTCCGCCGCCTCGCCGTAGTAGTACGCCGCCGCGTCCATCGCGTCCCGGTGCTGCGCATCGGCGGCCTGCACGTACTCGACGTCCGCCGCCGATCGTAGATAAGGAAGCGACAACTCCTTCAGGTACTCCACCGGCGGCGTCACCGCGTCCGGCATGAGGCTCATGAGCAGGCCCCAGCAGTGTGCCACCCACGGCACCCACTCGCGGAGGGCCTCGTCGTTCTCATCCTCCCTTACGAACGTATACGCCGTCCGAACGGACCACGACGGCAACGCCGTCCCGAAGCGCGCCACCTCCCGGCTGAAGCGGACGGCCACCTCGCCGTCGCACCGCTGCGAGTGCACCTCGTAGATGCCGCCGAGCCAATACGCCGTGCGTACGCCGGCCCGCATGCGGTCGACCGCCGGCTGGTTACGCGGGTCGCGCACCGGCACTTGCGCCTGCAACGGCACCCCGTCGTGGTCCGCCAATACGCCTTCGGCGTACCGCCGCAGCCCCGTCTTCAATGCGGCCCGTAAGAGAGGCGCGATGTAGGCCATCGCCGCCGCTTCCCCGGCCCCCGCCATCCGCCCGCGCCGGCAGCACGCCCATGACGTTGGCGTCCGCGCGTGCCGCCTCCGCGAGCCGCCGTCCACGTCGCCGCCGGCCGCAGCAAAGCGGGGTGTCCGCTCCGCCGCAGGATGCTGCCCGCGTGCGCGACCCCACGTGGTCCGCGTCGCTTGGGTGATCCCGCCCGGCGACGTCGGGTTGGAGACCGCCCACAGATGCTCGGAACACGCGGCCCCACATCCGTCCTTCCTGGTGGGTGACCGCCAGGTCTTGGCCTGGAGGGGGTGCTGCGATTGGCCGGGGCAAAGTTCAGTACTTATGCCCCCGCCGGGAGTTTCACCCGGCCTTCAGTACTTAGAACTGCGGGCTATGGGACGGCTGTCCCTCCCTAAGTAGCCCCCCCTATTCAGACCCGGGGTTACTATTTCGTCTCTCTTTTTCGTCTGTTTTCGTCTTGTTATTCTGGCGCCGGCCACGGCCCGCGCCGCCTCGTCTTGCTCGCCTTCTACATCTTGCCGTCCCTCTCGAGTCCTAGCCTTTGCGCGCCTTTGCGCCGTCTAGGTCCTCTCGGGAGGTTGACCCTTTGGGTCTTTCTCTTTTTTATCGCCTGTGTTGCTACAGGGTATTTGCTCGCGCCTTCTCTGTTGCCACAGAGCCCATGCAATTAGAAAATCAGCACGTACGATCAGAGACCCATTCGGTAATCCTGGAAGGCAGCAACTTGATGAGTTGCACGTGTGCATTCGACCACTACAGCACACATCCCATCTCTCAGAGTTACGCAGCATCTCTTAGTTGGCACTTGGGCACAACGCAATGAGATGTACACCAAACGGTCGAAAAGACTGCCATTTGTTCGTCACAAGTTCATTAAAATTGCGTCGGCTTGGATTGCATTTGATTGAAGTCATGTCATATGGTCCCGTCGGTTGTCCACCCTGGTCGAGGGCCATGTCAGCCCAACGACAGCGAGGCCAGGCTGTATGACGCAATAAACGCCTCCCCAAGACGGCGCCCGCTCTCTCACCTTGGCGCACAGCGTCCCTTGCGAGCCCACGTTCTTCGTCGCCATCGACGCCTCGCACTCTTATCCCTCCCCCCCCCCGACGCCTCTTCACGATGGATTCGTCCAGCGAGTCGGGCTGTGCGCTCACCGACGGCAGCGCGTCCGAGTACCTCTTGCCGGCTGAATCAATCGCCAGCGTCTTCCCTATTCCGATCACCAGCGCTTTCGATGTTTCCTCCTTTCTAGAGTTGGTGAACACCAGCAAATGTGGTTGCCGTGAGGGCGTGACAAGCTAAATCACCTTAAATAACGCTCAAACACGCCCTTCTTGCGATCAGCACGACCATCACTCCCAAAGTGGTTCCCCCATGGATCGACTCATAGCCTTCCTTTTCGATGGTTTTATGAAATCCAGTCATCACATCGGTTCCATGATTCGGCTGACATGCCAGACGGACGCGGCGGCTGCACTAGGTTTCTACTGGTCTCTACTCCGGAGGAGCATGGCCGTGCGACCGCCCCATGGGTCTATGACGCGGGGCTTCTGCATCAATGAAGGCAAAAGATGAGCTCTGTTTGCTAACCTAGTGAGCGCGGATCGTAGCATGGAACGTACACCATCGGAGGTGACCTTGCCGTCTGGGCGTCGGCATGATGCCCATAATGCGGACATCGTGCCGATTTCATGGAAGTATTCTTTCATCTCTCAAGATGGGTGTCCCACACGAAATCCAAAGACCTACACTTGTCTGATGCGAGATCCTCCACGAATGATTGGACTTTAAGTTCGGCAGAAATTAAGCACACTCCAAGCACGCCCCTCGAATGCTGGGCGTGAGGGCGTAGCACGCCCTAAATCACGAGTTAAAGCACACCCCGTGCCGGGGCGTGAGCACGTCTGGGACGTGCTCACCAACCCTACTCCTCCCGCAGCAGCAAGGACAGCCGCGATGTGCAGCTCGATGAGATGCTCGCGGTATCCGCCCAGCTGCTGCCGAGCTCCTACGGCGGCGCCGAACGGCCCTATCTCCGGCTCGACAATGGGCAGGCGTGGGCGACGCGTGTCGTACGGAAAGAGAATTGCTTTGAAAAGCGGATCCGCATGTCTATTGCGTCGCCTGAGCGGCTCTACGATCGCGTGCGACCGTGTCATTGCCGCACGGGCGACGGTCTGGTCGGCCGCCCGCAGACGGTGCCACCACGCACGCGGTTGCTAGTCTTCCTCTTCTGGCTCGCCCACGGCGGCCCCCAGTTCATTACATGCGAGGTGTCGGACATGGCAGAGTAGACGTTTTCATCCATTCTTCTGGAGGTACTGGCTGCCATTATGCGAGGTCTACCTCCTCTCCGCTTTCCTACGTCCCTGTAGGCACAGAAGAAGAACGCGGCGGACTTTGTGAATCGGCTGGGGCTCTGTCTGTCGGGCGTGGTGGGGGTGACCGGCGGCTCCATTCTTCGCATCCGCACGCCGCTCGCGGCGTGGAGAGTAGCATATGATACCCGAAAGTGCTTCTATTGTGTGCTTTTGCTCGCAAGTGCTGACGCTCACCAGCGCTGTTTGTGGATTCGTGCGGGCCTGCGGGGGTCGCTAGTGTCTATTCTACCGGGGGACGCAATTGATCCTTTTCCGCTCATTTGATCCTCATTTTCAGCGTCTGTTTTCGAGCGCTTCCCGTTGTCTGCTGTCCATTCTGACGCTAGGAATGAACTCATCGTGGTCTGTTTAGCTCTGGGGGAACTGGAGTACATTCTACGAAGCGAAAAAGTCACTCTGGGGCGCCATTTCTGGGGCGCCCTGGGGCGGTTCCCGCAACTCCAAGGGACCTCAAATGCCGCCTTCTGTCCGCACCATGCTCTGTTCTGTATGCGCGCGCGCGCAATATCATCCACCATTGCGTCTGCCCGACACGTGGGAACGCCTGGACGCCCCCCACGGCGCCAACCTGCTAGTGTCTGTTGTACGAGGGGGCTCATTTGACCCAGAAAGGACCGTTTGATGCTGCTGTTGGCAGGGCTGTCCTGTGGAACCCATACAGCGAACGGCGGCTCTGACTGCATAAGTGAGCTCAGCGATGCCGTTTTGGTCTTGGGACACCCGCTCGAGCTTCAGCGCTCGGCCAATGTACCTCGAGAGGTACTGAAGCATCAACTTTTGAAGCTCCCGAGAGGTCCGTGTTCGGGGAAAAGTACACCACTGATACGACGCAGTCTGTCGCTGTGAAACAGCCCAGAGAGCAGTAATTCATCAAGGACGGGATCTTGTACAAAGCAGCATGCCCTGGTGGACCTATTTTCTTCAACTTCGCGCGCTTCTTGACGTCTGTTCCCTTTCCGGTCGCATAGACACTAGGGGATAGCCGTGCCTTCAAGGAGAGTGCCTGGTATGAGCGGCAAACCACGCCCGGCTGCCAGATCCCGCACCCTGGCCACATTCTGCTGTCGGACAAAGGGTTTGAGCTTGAGCATTGGCTTTTCAAGCGATTCCCTGCCGACCAGCTACACGCGGCGGACGAGCGCACGCCGAAGCGAAAGTACTATAACCTTTGCGTGACCTCGCCGCGGGCTGTGGTGGAGAACGCCTTTGGGCTGCTCAAGGGGCGGTGGCGGATACTGCACAATAAGGTACATGCTGAGACCTAGCTGGTGCCTTGGCTCGTTGAGAGCTGCGTGCTGCTTCACAACTATTAGCTTGAAGAGGGTGATGAGTGGGGCGCGGTGGCGGACCGTCAGGATGGTGATGGGCCGCCCGATGACATTCCAGATGTGGGAGTGACAGAGAGATACCGACAGGCGATACAGCTGAGCGACAAGCTGGTTGACTGCCTTTGGGATGAGTACCGTGCATGAGTAAAAAGATATGCGCTCCTCGGGTCGAACGTCGCGGGAAAAGCAATATACGTGAAACATGAAAACAATTGAAAACATTCAGAGAGAAGCACGTACACATTCAGCTTCAAATGCATGATCGGAACGAGCACTACGAAGGGCCTTCACCGTCATCTCTACCGACCCCGTTTGCACCCTGGCCACGTTCCCGAGGGGGCGGCCCTAGTCCTCGTATGTCCCTCAAGTTCGCTTCATCCGCCGCGCCGGCCGCAGATGCAGCAATCCCACCACCATTCGTCACCTCGTTGCCCTAGTTGCTGCTTGTAAGAAGGACTTCGCGGGCCGCGAAGTAGTCTTGCATGCTCATACCAGCTCTCTGCGAGTCCAGGACCAAGTTCTTGAGGTTGTCCCCTCGGCGATGCGCGCGTTCGGCCTCCTTGTCCAGAGTCTCTTGAAGCACGTGACGCTCCTCCAGCGCGAACGTCTTCTCCGACAGGCGCACCTTGTCCTTGACGAGTTCCTTGTGGGCCTGTGATGTCACCATGCGTGCACTATCCTTATTCGCATCAGCTGCTTCGCGCTGCGCGGCGAGCGCCTGGAATCCTTCCGCCATGGAAACCGTCTCGGTGGCCGCGGGCTTCTTGTACTTCAGTGCCCCCGCGGGAAAGACCAACTGCGACGCAGTGTGCGGGACGGAGAGGGTGAGAGGCCTCTCAGAGGGCGGATCACCGGTGACCGCAGAGATCGCTCCTGCCTCGGCGTTAGAGAAGGCGACGGTACTTCCTGCCTCCGCCTCCTCAATTTGCGAGAGCGCTCTCCTTGACAGAGACACGGACACACCACCGGCCGAGTTGCGTGGTGAGCCACCGCGCTGAGGCCTGTCGGCAGTGTCATTCTCCTCGTCTGAAAAGCCGAGAATCTCCGCCATCGACCGTCGGAGGACAGGCGGCGTGGCGTCCGATCCAGTCGACGACCCATTTTCGAGTGGAGCAGGTGAAGTGGCCCGCGGTGGATTGGACCGACTGCCAGGATAATGCTGGCCACGCTCCAACTCACTCCTTGTCTCAACTTGGGCCCTAGCGAACCTTATCGTGCAACCGAGATAAGGCCGCCTTGAGAAGGCCTTGGCACATGGCCCCAGTGATGTGGTCCTGCATCGATTTGATGGTCAGCATAGGTTACGCGATAACTTGGTCCGGGCAGGACGGGCGGCGTAGCCAACAGCTGCCTACAGAAAAGACGTTCTCTATTGGAATTAAGCTCGGTGAGCACAGTGAGAGGAGCAGCACGACGATCCCCGCCTCCCTCGCGGCTGCTTAAGCCGCCTCATCGTGAATGCGCGCGTTGTCCAATACAAGTACCTACTGTTCTGGCTACTCACTACACCCTCCCCCCTCCACCACCGGTCGCATCAGATGACGCACAAATGTTTTCAATAACAACATGAAGTCAACGTCAGTCAGTTCAGGTGGAGAACGCGTGATGAGCAAGTTCAGAATGCGGTCATTTACCATGGCTACAAAGAAGCTAGGACGAACCCCCGCCGAAGACGCAACGTAGGATTCCGTTCGAGCCCACCGCACACGCCCAGTTAAGGTGGCGCATAGAGCTCTCTGCATTAAATATGGTCTACGAAAACGGTCGAGCACCGTGGAGAAAGCGGGTGGCTGTTGCGGAAACTCGGAGAAGGCCGGGTGGCTGACGCGGTCACTGTATTGCGATACAATCTTGTATCGCACTCGCAAGCCATCGCAGAGGGGGGGCGAGCCGGGAGCGGGCAGGGGAGAGGGAGCGTTGCTGCAAAGGGCAGGCAGCGCACCTTCGTGACGGTCGCCTAGTGTCAGCAACTGTTCATAACCGCACAGGCACGCACGCGGCGTCCAGACGATGGTACATATAGGCGTTCAGACGCAGGGGAGGGTACACGAGCACGATGCGGGACAGGTAGGCGCTTTTTCAGGCCCAACAGCCAAGCAGCCGCGCATCGAGGCGAGCAACTGCCAAGCCGAGAAAATTGCGCGCTCCAGAGCAGCCACGTTGTTTTCGGCGGCAATTACATCCCAGCTTCCCAGGTACTCCTGAACTATCGGACAGCGTGAACGGGAGCCAATAGATGGAGAGAGTTTCATTTCTTCGCCAATGAATGGTCTTATTTGCTCTATGCGTCGATTCGCAGTGTACTCACTCGGCGTGCGCATTTACCACTCCAACACTCGCTTAGCTGCACGACCCACACGACGGGTTTCGTCCACATAGACGCGGAACGGCAGCGGTACGTTCCACTGCGCCGCCACCCACGCCACGCGGCTCGCCTCGTTGCGTTTCACAAACGCGCGCTCTACGAATTTGAGCGTATACCCATTGCTCTCCAGCGCTTGCCACAGTTGTCGTAAAAAACAACTACCGAGTCATTGACTTTCGTGGCGACCTCTTTGAAGGCGCACATAAGCTCGTCTAAGAAGACCTCAGACTGCTTCTCTACGGTAGATATCACGGCCTCGCAGAACTGCAGGTCGTCGACGAGATTTTCTGACGCGATTCTACGGCGCTGGGTTGCAGTATAGTTCACCGCCAGTATCCCGGCAAGAAGAATGTCTCCGACTGCACGGACGTAGTGAGGTCGCACGCTGCAGAGGTGACGCTCCGGCCTTCCACCGCCGAGCGCGCGCGCATCTCGTGCTTGCAAGATATCACCGACTGCTTGGCTCCCGCCAGCACCACTCCGGACGGGTCCGCCTCGTCGCCACCTGCCACCCCCCCTGCGCCGTTGGCCGCCCCTGGGTACGGGGCGCATGGGACGCCGTCGCGCCGCGGACGACTCAAGCGTGCCCCCATGGCGCCCCCCTGTACCCCTGCGGTTACCGCAGCTGGCGGCGGCGGGATAAAGAGCCGCCGGGCTGAGTTGGTGTCGGGGCCTGCATATTGGGGTCACGCGCTGCCCACCCGCCGCCCTTCGGGCCCCAGCCGCCTCCTCCGCCCCCCTCCGCCGACACCCCGCCGCCTCTTATTTAGGAGTTAGTTGACACTGCGCTGGCGGCCGCCGTGCCCCGGCCGGGCGAACGCCTGTTCTTTCGCTCTCGCCGGGCGCGCACTCCCGCGCGTGAGCCATACCCGAACGCACCGACGCTGAAGGGAGGTATTGAGAGGTCTCGCACCCGCGCTGCAGTGGCGGCTGCGTCAGCGGTCGCCGTAGAAGCCCGGCGGGCCTCCCCGATGCCGGCTGCCGCCGCACCCGCCGCGGCGTGTCTGACCGCGGCGGGCGCTGTGGACCCCTGCGGGCCCGAAGCGAGCGCCCCTGCTCGTACTGAGTGACGCAGGTTATGCCCCTGCTGCTCCCCGGCGCCGCTCCCTTCGAGTAGCGGTTAGGAGGGCTCGGCTGGCTGTCTCTACCCTGTCCCCCCCCCCCCCCCCCCCCCCCCCCCCCCCCCCCCCCTCCCGCCCTTCCTCGCCCCGTCCTTGTCATTTTGCCGCCCCCCGCTCCGTCTCCCTCTCCTACACTCCTTCTCCGCCTCCTTCCCCTTCCCGGAGTGATGCGGCGGCCCCGGCGCAGTGAGGCACCAGCTGCAATCGCGGGCAGTGCCTCTGACGGGGCCCATCCAGGAGCTCCATAGGTGGCGGCCGGTGCGAGGACCGCCAGCTTTGCGCCCTCCGGCGTCGGCGCAGCCTCAATTTCCCCTGTGGCTAACTGTGGCTTTGCGCTGCAGGTCGCTCTGGGCGATGCCGCCGGCCTCAAGCACCTCCGCCGGACGCACTTCATCTAAGACGCGCCCGAGACGGCGGTGGCCGCATTGCTCTTGGCGGGGTGCAGGTGGTGTGACGCGCCTCTCCGCAACGAGAGCACGGCGGTCCGCCGGTCGTCCCTGGCGGCGCACGATGCGGCGTGCCTCGGAGACCCGCGGCGGTCCCTACGCCCGGCCTCCCCACCCGCTGTCGTCGGCATTCGGTCTGGCGATGCCTCGCCTGGCGGGGTGCGGCGGGATAGATCTTTTTCGCCGACCTCGGGGCTGATCTAAGTCGATTCCGACCGCGCAGCGTGTGAACGCGCGCGACGCATCTTTCTGGCCACCTTCTCGGCTACAGCAGAAACTTGGGCGCCCTTCATTTCCTCCCTTGCCCGAACACGCCCCTCTCCGCCCTTCCGGCTACGCCATTCCTGGCGACTTCTCGAAGGCGACGCCCTCGTGTGCGCCCGGCGGGCCCCGGAGCAGCCCCATGCGTGGCTTTGGGAGCTGCTCCGCCCTACCCTCCTCCTCCATCACCCTGTCCCTGGCGCGGCGGCGGCCGACGCGCCTCTGCCACATTCGGCGCGTTCCGCAGCCCTCTTATCCATTATCCTTGTGGGTGCCTTCGAGGACCGCGACGCGGGCCTGTGGCGGTCCGACACTTCTAGGTCCGCGCCGCAGACGCGCACGCCGGACCGCGGCGGCGATGCCTCGCTCACCCCCGGTCGCGTGACGTCGGAGCGGCGGCGGGAGCTGCCGCTTGTTCGTTACGGGCAGGTGAGCGCGACCGCCCATGCGTTGAGGGCGGCCCGAAACTCCCCCCGCACGTTGGACGTCTGCAAGAAGGCCCGCAATCCCTTCCCCCCCAGACGGCCCGGCCTCGCCTCCCCGGCGAAGATCGAGGCGGACCTTTTTTCTCAGTCTGTGGCGGCGGTTGCGTCTCGGAATTCTACGGGCATGCGCGACGTGCTCCCCCGCTCGGTCGCCAACGCCGCAGTCCATCGAGTGCCTCGCGGGTGTGCCCCGGGCCCCCCGGGGCTCTGCAAGGAGCACCTGTGGGACCTTGGGGACGAGGGGCAGGCCTCGCTCGCGGGCGTAGTCCGCTTGCGCACTGGCGAGGAGGCGGTGCGGCTGGTGTCCCCGTTGGCCGATCAGGCGCTGGCGCGGGCTGACATTCTCCCTTGTGCAAGCCGGGGGGGGGTGGACGTGGACGGCGTCCCCTGGCTGCGAGCAATTGGTATGTTCGAGGTCCTCCGGTAACTTGCGGCGTCTGTACTCGCCCGCACGGTGCGCAAAGCCGCGGCGCGGCTCCTGGAGCACCTCCAGATGGGCGTCTGCATGCCCAAACCATGCGAGCGTGTCATCCACGAGGTCGGCGCGGAACTCGCGCACCGCTCCTCGGCGGCGCTGCTGTAGCTAGATTTCAAGAACTCTTTTAGCCTGGATTCGTTTGCAGCCGCGGTCGCGTACATGTTGCGCGCGATTGCTCTCTTGCGCCCGTACCGGGATTCGGTCCACCCGAGTGCAACCGCGCCGCGGGTCCATGGTTGGTTGGACGGTGACGCAGCGGCGGACGCGGCGGACGGAGCGCCGGCGCGGCTGTGGCTGGACGTGCAACGGGGCGCTCAACAGGGAGACCCGTTGGGACCTCTGGCTCGTTTCTACTCTATTGTGGGGAAAACCCCCTGTCAGGGGTGACACGACCCCCCGGCATGATCCGGGGACGGGTCGTGACCAGTCACGCAACACCCCCCTAGGGGGGTAGCGTGGGACAACCCCCTTGGGCGGGTGTCCAGGGAGCCCCAGGGCCACACATGGAACGACCCCTCTAGAGGGGCGTGAGGCGGGGATCACCCGATCGGGCCCCTCTTGGGGGGGTCTGACGCACACAAGGGAGACACACGTCTTCCTGAATCCGGGCCCTCTGGGGGGACCGGGAAGCTTGTGGAAGCTTCCGCAATCCGAGCGTAAGCCGGACCGACATATGATCTCGACCAGGGATAAAATCCCACCGAAATTCTATCTGGGAAAGTTGAAAAATCCTGGGATAAGTCCCGAGGTATTGGTTTCGGGTAAATCCTGAAATCTAGGAAGTCTTTGTGACTTTCCTGCTTCCGCCCGAGACGGGCGGGGGTCCCCTTCCAGTGGAAGGGCTGTCAGGGATGCTGGGCAGGGGCCACTAGAGGCCCGGGCATGAGACCGTGGCCCGTTGGGTACCGGTCCCCCCATGGTAGCGCCAGGGGGTCGGGATTGTGCACGTCCTGCATCTTGTTTCTGAGGGTACATGTGAGTATGCTTTGGGGTCATCGTGCGTGTTCGAATAAATCATAGTTGCGTTTGCGTTACTTCCGTCTTTCTGGTGCGCTTCGCGCCCAGTGATCCCGGCGTTCGCGTTGTGACTCTGGCGTAGCGTTCCGCATCCTGTGCTGGAGTTTCCGACGGGGTTAAACCCCGTCGGCTGTGAGGGCAGGATCCACTACATCTATGTGGCCGCGGCTTTCTATTTTTTTCCGCTCGACGGCGCTGACGGCGGACCAACGCAAGCGCCGTGTCGCCCATCGTGCGTGGGACAAGATGCGACACCTTATCGCCATCCTCACACCCATCTGTGAGGTATCCAAGGAGAACCAGAGAGCGTCCACGACGCTGGCGGACATTTTTTCTCTCTCTGGTCTTCGCACTCCGCAAGACGCTGCTGCTCGACATTATCGTCGCGCCCAAGTTTCCCAAGCACCCACTGGCCGTTGGCTCCCACTCCATCGAGTCATTCCTCCAGGAGAACCCAGACGACGACGTCATCGAGCTCGACAACTGCCTCTACCCCAGCGAGGCCGTCTACATGGACACACGGGATGGCTTTGAGTCGCTATGTGAAGAGGCGGCTGTCGCAGTGAGCATCATGCGCGACGAGATCGACCGCCTTTTTTTCAAACCCAAGGACAATTCAAAGAACTGGTTGAGAAACCCAGCTGTTTCGAGCGCCGTGCTTCTTTCACCGGGTGGTGGCCGGTCGGAAATGGGGTCGGTCCGTCTCGGGCCCCATTTCCCTAGCCTTTAGGACAGGGTGCTCTCAAAGTGTAGTGATGCACACATATACTTAGATTACGGGACTTGCTCTCCGTTTCAGAGGTGGCAGTCTGCATTTGTGTCCTCATGGATCTGAGGGCGTGTCAGCGTTGGAAGGGTCTCGATGACGCTAAAAGCGAATAGAGTTACGTGGCTGAGAAGGACTGCCCTGCCACAAGGGTCACAAGGCCCAGACGGCGCCTGCCCCCCTGCCCCCCCCCACCGCCCCGAGTTGCGCGAGGCGACCGCGCGCAGCGACTTTCGGGGTTCGACGCGCCCGCGATGACCCGTGGGTGATCGTGCCTGCGCGCCGGCTTCTGTTGCCGTGGCTCGTCGGCGGTTTCTGACGCCATCTAGTGGCGCGGCTAGTGTCTATTCTACCACTGTGATCAATTGATCCCAAGGGGATCATTTGATCCCACTTTTCACTGCCGTGCACTGAGGAAACCGCTGGCCGGGGAGCAATTCTGCCTGCAGAAATGAGCTCAGCGGTGACGGTTTAGTCGTGGGCCAGCATATGGAGCTTTAA
>Ga0209093_1000469_pt1 | contig 21921 bp, 21 predicted proteins | sample SidtaG_4_FD_187450 | JGI IMG/M metagenome (GOLD analysis project Ga0209093, IMG submission 187450) | Marine algal microbial communities from Sidmouth, United Kingdom - Sidmouth_Male1 metaG (SPAdes) (version 2) | ecosystem: Host-associated > Algae > Red algae > Unclassified | place: Sidmouth... | reverse complement strand
CGATGTCTTGGCGTTTCGATCGGCCCGACTTCCCGGACCTCGAGTCCCATAGCGGGTGTCGCGCGAGCGGCCGAGACGGCCGTTACTTCCCTCCCTCTGAGGTAACCCCCTAGATTGTGGTACTACAAAAGCATGTAAGGGGAGGGTCGACAGTGTCTTGGACGGCGAGAGCGGTCGGTGGGCGGCGGGGGAGACGCGGAGGACAGCGAGTACCGCTGGACCTGATCTAGTAATAGGAACAGCCCATGTAGTGTTTTCACGCCCTTGTTTATTGCGATATGCCGTTCCAGACGGTTGCTATTCGACGGGCAAATTTGAGGTTCGGCGATCATCACTCTGTTAGCATCATTTTGTCCTTTGTTACGTTGTGCTTTTTTGAGTTCTTCTCTGTGTCTGGAGACTGTCATGACGCCAGAAGCGAACTCAGCGTGGTCTCTTTGCCCATGGGAGACCTTGGGTGCATCCAACCATGAGAGAAACTTGATCTGCAGCATCATCTCTGGCTCGCTACAAGCGCATTCCCACCGCGCAACGGTCCCATCATGTGACAAAACGCCAAGCCAACCCCACCCAGTTGGGGGGAAGCAAAGCCAGAGCGTGTCGTCGGGTAGTCCTGTCGGGGAATACCCGCCCCTTAAGGAAACCTCAAAGAGCACGCACGCTCGGCGTCGACCGGGAAAGGGCGCCACAAGCGACACACGCGAGTTGTGTGAGCGGAGGTTGATTGCTCGCGTCGAAGGCCTCGAGGCGACACTCATGCCTCGCCATGTCATCCTCTCCACTCCACCCCTCAGGAAAAACCCCGTCAGACACCCTCAGGGAACCCTCAGAAGCCCTCCCCTCAGAGCCCATGGGGGCAGATTCAGCGGAGGACGGTCGAGGGTTCGGACACCGCTTTCAGATCGGGCGGGGAAAGGGTGCTACCTGACACCCTCGTGGAGCCCCTGTGTCGGGCGCGTGGTGTAATGCCGGTCATTTTCCTCAGTGGGTTAAAAAAACATTCGGCCCCTAAGTGGGGGCCCGCCCTCGGAGTTTCTAGTCCGACAGAAGTCTCGAGATCGCGTTGTGGTTGGTGAGCCACGGGGTGATCACAAGTGTATCGCCACAGGAACGACTCGAAGAATGCGTTGGTAGGTCGTGTTACTCTCGCGAGTGCCCGGGGCCGTTTCGGAATGACCGGATCCGACCTGGTGTGGTTGCGAATCCATGTGTCCCCTCGTTTCTGGGAGGGATCTGGTTCCCCGAGTATGGGGGCCAGGTGTCCCGCCGTCACACATACGGCGTCCGCCAAAGCACCGCATGCAGCTGACGCAGCGCACCTGGTGCTCAGGATATACATCGTAAACATACAACAGATCCCTGGCCACCTTCTTCCCCCCCCCCTGCCCCGGAGAGGCGAGCCATTGGTGCCAAACGGCCGTTGGTGCTGCCCTGCCACGAAACAGACCCCGCCCTCTTTCCACTCCCCGCGGCCTCCCGGCGGCTGCGGTGAGTGGTTGGCGGGGCATCCCTCTTGCAGGGAGTCGGCAGAGAGATGTAAGGGAAAGTGCAGAGGGGGGGGCGGGCCGTCGGGGTCCGTATCCCGGCAGGTCAGCATGATCGGCCGTCTGCCACCGGCGGCCCGCTGTGCCGGGGCAGGGGGCGAAAGGGGAGGTGGCCAGGGAGCCGGTGTCTGTTTCCTACTCAATTCCCTTGCAAGGGGGGCGCTTATTCAACTGCATTCCATGCTTTAGCGGATGCCTTGCGGGACCGCTGCGTGGTTGAGGTGCGCGTGCCGCGCGCCAAACATGATTTTACAGATCGAGGTTCCACACTTTTGCATGCCGCCCATTTCTCTCATGCGCAAAGAGACCCCTCTGAGTGTGTTTCTGGCGTCAAAAAAGACTCGAGACGCTGGCATGCACTCGAAAAAGCGAGCCTTGACAGATGATGAAATGGGACTAAAAGGATCAAATGATGCTGTCATGGGGATAGAAACTCGGTGGGCGAGGAGTGGTCGGGCGAGCAGCATGAACCTACACCCCAAGGCCGGTGAAGAGTGGAACGCTAGGGGGTGCAGGCGACGTACCGGCCGCGCTCAAAAGGAGGACAGACTACTAGAGAGGGGGGTAGCAGATGCCGCCCGGAGGGGGACGGCGGCTGTGCAGGCCAGGCCGCGGCCCTCACGAGCGGCAGATACACTGGAGCCCGAGATTCCCCGCGAGCCCTCCTACAGGCACAGAGATCTGAGAAACATGTTTCTATGAAAGTGGCATTGCAAACCGGTCGACAACAACGGCCCACCGACTCTCTGCCAGTGTGGATAGCGGTTTCGGCCTCGGTACCGACCATGTGCAAACCCGCAGAGTTATGTCAGCGGCGCCCCAGATCATATCGTTGTCGTGGCGCGATCATAACGATGAGCCGGATACTCTCGATGACTCGTGCATGGATCCATTCACAGCCATCTGTTTAGGGAACGTTGCACGGGCAGCTGTCTAAACCCGTCTCTGGGGCCTCCTCTGGGCTCCCTTTGCCGTTGGTGGACGTTTTCCGGGTCTTTTTTTGTAGTATGAGAACATGCGCCAGTGCTGCCCTTTTCGTTATGTGAAGGGGCTGGAAGAGGCAACCTCGTCTTCGTCCGAATCGTGGTTGCAAGCGTACGTGAGAGCAGGTGCATGGCCATAGGGGCCTCTGGGGATTTTACACGGCGCCAGAAACGGCCATGGTGTCACGCCTTCACCGTATCCGGCCATAAACGAGCTTTGGGAGAACTGTGGGACGTGCCCAATTTGAAGTTTTTAACGGAGTGTCGTGTCGTTTAGGAAAGCGTGGCAATCTCAGGAATCGCATCCGTTTTTAAATCAGGCCGAGCTGCGAACTATTATTTCGTTCGTCGGAAGCGTGCGGCGGCGGTTGTGACGCTCCGGGCACGGGGGGAGACTGTTGGGCGTACGTCAACAGCATACGGCTGTCTCTGGGAAGGGAAGGCGGTGGTCTCATGGAACGTCATGGGCAAGCAGCGCCTCTGTGGGGTTTTTCCTGACCTCAAAATGTCAATGGCTGCTTCTGTGATTGGGACACGCCGAAAGGCGCGCGCGCCGGACGAGCGCGTGACGTGCTTCCAACCGTCGGCGGTGCCAACTCCCCCACTCCGTATCCCACGCGGAGCAGATCTGTACTCTGTGATGGTCCTTGCAGTACGCAAGTGGGCTGCCATGCCTCAAAAACGGTGCTACCTCTCTACGTACGGCCACTCAGTCCGTCCTAGATGGGATCCCTGCGTAGATTCTGCAGTCGTATTCATGTTCGACAATATGCGATTGTTCTTTCTGCTTTTGGGTTCAATTGTTTCTCATTCACGGATTGGATCGGGCGTGCACGGCACTAACTCTCAGTCGAAATCACCGTGAGCGAACCAAATCACGAGACAGCGCCGCACACAGCAAAACAGTCCAAAACACCAACCTCCGCCAACGAAAACAGTCACGAACGCTAACAGCCACCACAATCCAACTTGCTCCAGAGCAAGACCGCGGTGTCCACGAACTGCCCGATCAGCACGCCCAAAACGTCCCCACCTCCCGCCCCTGCCACCCCACGCCCCGCCTCCGCTCTGCTTCGCCCCCCACCCGCCCACGCTCTACGCTCCGTTCCCCCGCGCGCGGCACGTGCAGAGCACAAAAGCAACTGGAAAGCTGCGCAGCCCCGAGAACAGAAAAAGGAAAGGGTTGGTGGAGCGGTGGCGACCTGCCGCGCTGCACAGGTGTGGCGCTTCTGTGCGGGAAGGGAGCATGGCATCTAGGATGAAGGTGGTGGCTGCGCGTGACTGAGTAAGGGGACGGGAAGAGGTCCAAAGCTGGCACTGCTCTACTCTGGGCTTTTTGTAAAATCCACGCCAAGTACGGCGGACACTACAAGCCTCGGAAAGCGAAAGACACTGCGCGGATCTCCCTCTTTTCTAATAGAGTCTGATCACCAGCGGATCACAGCGCAATCCCTTCCCGCTGTCGCCCGTCAGTGACTTGCATCTCGCCTTTGCTCGAAGTTTATATCTTACAACCATTCGCACCCCTTCTTGCCTATAAATCGTTCGCACAACACCTCGTTCCACCCTCCCCCTCAGCCGCAACTGAGCGCGCCAGCCATCCAATTATCAGCCGGAGCACTGCCCTCCCTGCAATAAGTTGTTCCTGGCATGCCGGCACTGGGCTTCATTTAATTCCGCAAACGCGCATCAGCACGTGACAGAAGTTCATAGAACCTTGGATTCACGATGGAAATTCGCGCTTGACCCCAAATTGTCCATCGGGTCACATCGGGCCAACGCGTTGGTCGTGGAATCTTTAAGATGCTTCAAGTTTTCTGCCGAAAGATATTCAAACACTTCATTCCAGGGCTCCAAGGGGCGTGCAGCTCGAGTACGCAGCTGGAGTGCCCCAGAATGGCCGCGAAATACGCATGTTGTACGAGGACAGGACAGCCGACGAGCGCCAATGGTCCTTACCCCCACCGACGGATGCGCCCCTCAGACGCTGCGCGTGTGCACCCGTGTAAGAGGACTTCCGAGGCCTCCCGTAATACCTCCGTAACTGCAGTGTCGGCACTTCCCGGCCACGCGAGGCATCCGCAGCAGGCATGAGCCGGCAGCCCGGGGGTCAGATCGATGGCGCGCCTCCGATGAGACTCACGCGGAGCCTTTTCGCGCACCAAGACGCCACGCAGTGCGCACGCTGCGTCCGCAGCAGCGCGCCGCCGCCGACCCGCAAGCGCCGGCGCGCCGTCGACGGCGCCTCTTTGTGGGCGCCGGGATGCGGCGGGCGCCGTCGTAGAGCGGTACTACAGCGCGGGGAACGCGGGGCCTTTCCTTGGCGCAACGCAGGTGAGAAGGCGCGCAGAACAATCCCGACGGGGAACTAAACAGCATCTCCCGATCCCGGTCTATCCACGCGTTGAGATAATATTGGGAAAAACCTGTCTGTAATCGTCCAGTACTTGTGAAACCTGTCAATACTCGTCCAATTGTCCGCGGGAAGATTGAATATTATTAACACGGTACCATATCGCAGATCGCCCTACCACAAGAATTCAGATCATTCCCTCTGGCTTCGGTAGTCCGACGCTCAAGATAGTCCTCGAGTGGCCTGTTCCAACCCCAAAGTGGCCACGCGTGGACTATACATCCCGGGATAGGCGCTCAAGCCCACTCCAGCCGCTGACAACGCGAAATGTTTCCGTCCCCACGCAGCACGCACACCGTACAACCAGCGCGTTTAGCGCCGTCGTCCGGCTGTGGCGTCCCATCGACAATCCAAACCACCCGCTTGATGTTCTCTAAGTCCAAAAGGTTTATCTGGTGGAGCCACAGCTCTACCTGGCCTTCCATGTGTGTGAAGGCCACATGTGCCGACGACGTGACCGGCATCAGCACTAGTTCGTAGTTTTCGGACTCTTTGATCGAGCTGACGATAGACGCGTTGCTCAAACATCCCCTCGCGAGGATTGCTTCCCCATCACATAGCATCTAGCAGGTTTCGCCAAGGATCACTCCCGCCGTGCAACAGCAATATACCGCTCGGACCGAAAGAAAGGTTTCCGTACGTTCCGACGCAAGCATGGCCTCACCGACGATCATGCCAGGTTTGGTGCTTCCCTTTTCAAAATCCGTGGAGAAGTAGCAGCTTTTCTTGATGGGCACCTTGTGTTCTTCAGCTACAGTGACCTTGGCCCCGCTCTTCGACGCCTGGACGCTGGAGAACGTGTGCCGCCCGGCCGTACGGTTGGTCATACCCGCGTCCGGCACGCATGTCGAAGATCGTCGGGTCCTCCCGGATCCGTTGAACCTCTCTGTATAACTTTCCGACGCAGCGTAGGCCAATTCGGCAGGAGAAGATGCATTACCTCGCTCTCAACAGTCGCGACGTCGCCTGCTTGGCTTCTTGTGGCCCGTGACGTGGTCATCCTTCTTCTTGGGACAGTCGTTCTTCAGGTGCCCACACTTGTCGCAGGAGCAGCACACTACAGCCCTCGGATCCCACGGATTCTTGGAAACAGCTGCCGCCAACGCTTGCAGCTTTTCTTCAGTCGTCTTGGACGACCATCGCTGGCGCCCCCGCCGCTGGACAGAGAGCAGCTAGATGATCAGGTGGGCGAGCCCGCGCTTCCTGTCCATGTGTTCCAGGTCCGTCTTGATAATGTTCTGATCGTCCGGAATACAAGCCAGGACTTTAAGCACAACGTGTTCTCGTCCACCTGCTCTCTCAGGACGGAGCTCTCTTAACAGAGACACTTGACGCGCGCCGTGTACTCGATGATGCTGTCATCGCCGCCCTTCTCGATGTAAGTCAGCCTGTGCGTGAGGTGCGGCAGCCTTGTGCAGTCTCGTGCCTATAGGATGTCCTCGAGCGCGTCCCGCACCACCTTGGCAGTACCGATCGCCGTCACAGAGGTGAACCGGTTTTCCGGACCTCTGGATGGTCTCCAGCGCCGACTTAATCATAATGTCCCAGTTGTCCACCGCCACGTTTCTGTTGGCGGCACTCCCGGAATCAGCGAGATCCAGGCAGTACACAGCCTCCAATTTTTAGTCTTCGTCTAGGTCCGCAAAACGGGCGCTGAGAAAACGGCCGCGCCCCGACATGTCGACGAAAGCCAATCCGGTGACCGCAACGCTGACGAAGTGGGAGGCCAAACCCTCCTGACGAACGCCAGAACACACAAGAGCCCAACCAATCTCATACTGCGAGCGCTAGCACGAGAGGCGACAATGGCGCCCAGAGACACTAGGACAATAATCTGTGAAGATATAGGTAATTGCGGAGGTGCGCTGCTTCACGGTAAACAAAATTCGAAGGACTTTTGCGACGGAGCGCGTGATATCCTACAGGCCAACTATTCTTCAGTGCCTCGCTGATACTCGCACTGGCACGGCCAATGCTCCTTCCAGACCACATCCTGCATCTTCGGTGAGCGTGGCCGATGTTAGCCGCCGCAGTCGTCTATGTGTTTATTGCCGACGCCGCTGGAGAGCCTTCCACGGCCGCCGCCGGCCTAGTTGCCTTTGAAGCACACGCGGCGGCCATGATGCCCTTGGCTGCCTCCGTGGCTACTTCTTGGGGGTTTGACGCATCCAGAGAGCCACCTACTCATACCGCCGGTCCAGTCAGACTTAATGCCGACGCGACCGCCGTCGCTCTCTTTGCCTGCGCTGCGGGTGATGACAAAGAGGTTAACGCTGAAGAATAGCTTCCCACGGCTGCCGCCGCCCCTGGAGTCTCTCCAGTTGCAGCGGCGACCGTCGCGCCCTTTTTGGTCGCTGCGAGGTCAGTCTTGGCGACCGATGCCGTAGGATAGTCAGCCAAGGTCGCCGCCGGCCTGGGTGCCTGAATGGACAACGCGGCGTCCGTCGCGCCATTGGTCGTCACCATGATCGCGGTCTTGGCGCTCGACGCCGCAAGCGAGCCGCCCACAGCCGCCACCAGCCCTGGCGCCTCTCTGGCCGACGTTTTGTCGGCTGGATGTGAAAAAGTATTCTCAAGCCGTCCTTCGGAACCGCTCCGACCATCCCCTCGCGCTCCACCTGAGTCTCTCTTTTCCGTCTCGTCTCCTCAGTGGCATCGCCGTTGCCTGAGCATGCTGGAGTTTAAGTTGACGCCAGTTGTTTCCTACCGCATTCCGTGTCTGACGGCAACGAATGTTCGCTGCCAGTTGCTCTGCGACAGACAGAAAAACACCGTCTCTAATTCCTATGCGTCAGCGATGGTAGCCAATGTGGGGGTCCGGTAGACTGTTCCATATGCTTGGAGCTTTCAGTCCAAGTGCAATGCTTAAAAATCTGACACATTCTCCGGTGCATACACGTGAAGGTGATAAGGTAATTCCGCTACCAAGAACTGAATTTCCTGACAAGAAGTGGGGATTTCGGCAGCCGGCAATATTGTCGTAGATATTTCCGGGAGGCCCGTCCCGGCTAAGTAGCATACGGGCAGTTGGTATGTCAGCTTCACTGGCGATCCCACCAGCAAGCGTGCTGTATTTGATGCTGAGGGCGATCGACCGTCCAACTCTTCGTCCCTGGGGCCGGTCTTACGGGAATATGGTCGCCACTATACTCGGGTGTCCGTCAGGACCGTTCACATATCAAGAGTTTGATCGCACATTTGAGTAAGACTTCTGACTGGACCATCTTGAAATCTGGTTCGAGTCACTTCTGAACCACATACAGGTTCCTCGCAAGGATCATCGCGAAATTGTACCACTCTACTGGGTTTGCTCAGGGACGTGCTTGGAATTCTGGTTGTGCCGCGCAGTACACTGCGGCCTTAAACTCTTACTCTCGATCTAAAATTGTTCCTGGCCCGGACGGCCTTGTGATGGCCAGGAGGGAAAGCGGGCTACAAGTCAAGCCCGCACAAATCTTCAACACCGGCGAGGAAACTGTATTCCGTAGTACTTACGGAAGCAGGCTACAAGTCGATCTTCTTGCTCGAGAACGGCTGCTCGTGCGGCAAATCAATGTCTGAAAAGGCGCACTGGTCATAGATCAGCTGAGATCGCTGATTTTTCTATTCTAGGGAGCTGCACTGTGAAGTGTGTAAGTGGCCCGCATTGATCCTCGATTGAGTGACCGGCAGGTCCCATCTTGCAACAAGGAGCACATTCTACAAGAAGGAACGCAACCCCTTTGTGCAGCGCAGCCGCTGAGCTGCGCCCATGTCACGCACGGCAAAACACTGAGACGCAGTCATCCCCGCGCTACAACCTTAATCCTCATCACTGTGGGGGCCGGTACCGGTCAGGAGTCAAACCAGTGCAGCGTATCTTGGTCAGACTTTGTCAGACGTCCATGTCGGGCGCGCACTGATTTGTGCCGCGCGAACGCTTTGTTTGCAGAGGCGAAAGCCTCGCGCGCATCGTCCATACCGTTTGCCAAAGCCAAACGCCAAGGCCTCCCATTCTGCTGCCGTCTTCCATTTTCTGGTGTTATGGGACAGCAAGAGACCTTTCGATGAGGACTGCGTAGCTGCGAACAGCGCCGGAGCGGACCTGGACGCAGGCCTGTAAAGGTCCTGTTGGCGAGACACATCTCAGAACATGTCCTTTCTCGGACGGTGCCCCTCCTCACAGCCTCTGTTGGTCTTCCGTCCGTTCGTGTCTCGACAGTGGTCTGCTCTCCACCAGTACAACCTCTCACGATCGCGCGCCCATCAGAGACCGCCACAACCCCCACACTTACCACCACCGCACACTGCATGTCCGTTGCAAAAAAGCTGCGTTTTCCAGGCCGCTTTCACTAGGTACAATAGCAAACAGAGTGGATTCCCGAAAGAAGTGAAGCCTCTAAGAAGAAATCACGCGTGTGCATCGATCAAAGATCAGCCCGCCCCGTCCTACCGCGGCCGGAGGAGCCCGCCGTCCCAGTACGTCCAGCACCTGCACCATTGCTCTCTAAAGTGCTGACGCCTATGTTCTGTTGGTGTGCATACCGTGAATCCTGTATCATCTCTTGTCGTGGAGGAAAGTTATCGTCGGCAGTTACGCCGGCCAGCGTTTTCTGGTTATTTCATGCCTATTTTGCGGCGACACCCACACAGCGTGTGTCGCCGCAAAGTCGCCAACAAAGAATACTGTCACCATCAGACAAACGCGCCAAAAAAGAACCTGGCCAAGCAAAACGCAGCCACGTTGCGCATTTGTTTGCTCGCCATACTTAATGATCCCCTGGAACTTCAGTGTTTATAATAATTCGCCGTGCCACATTGGTCGATGTATTTCAGGGAGCGCGACGCCCATCGCGAGCTCAGCGGTGCCACGGGTCACAGCGGATCACGCTACAGCGCCGTGCGCCCCAAAACTGTTGAGGCAGCCCCCCAAGCCCGCACTGGTAAGTCGGAGTTACCGCGGACTGCCTGCATAATTCCAGGAGTATTTATGCGGTGATCGGCTTGCTTGTCTGTGCCTTTGACATGCATTGCTGTATGAGGGTGATGTAATTACTTGTACTTGTATTTCGAGGGAAGCTCGTTTTGGAGCTGAGCTCGGGGAGCTTCTCGTGGGCTCCTTGAGGGGCTTCTCGAATTGTGGGCCCTGTCACTGCGTTGGCGGGGGTGTGCCTCCAGGACGTTGAGAGTGGGGCACATGAGGGGGGTAAGAGGCTGCTGGCCTGGCGCCTCAGACCAGTCTCGAGTAAAGCAACGCATCCACCCTCTTACCTCCCGCTTCACAGGTTAAGGGCCCAGTTGTCGCTAGTGGTCATGATCTTTCTGTTCTACGGTCGCGAGAAGGACGACGTTGCGCGGGTTGTGGTGCGTTCCGGCGTTGGTTTGGGCGGGTACAGCCGCTAGCTTCGACAGGGTGGTACCGGTCGGTGCCACGGTCGTCAACATGTCGGACCACGGCCGCTTTGGCGGCCCGCGGCTCGCACAGCTGGACGACGACTACAATGTGTGGGCGGCGAACAAGCGTGCGCAGCTCAAGAAGGAGAAGCTGTGGAAGGCGGTCGTGACGGACCGTCCTGCTTCTGGGTCGGACGACAAGAAGGCCGACCCAGTGTTCGCAGAGTGGGACGCCATGAATGAGGCGGCTCTTGCGACCATCCAGATGTCGGTTCAGCCCGTGCATCTCAACACGGTGACGTCAGTCGACACGGCCAAGGAGTCGTGGGACGCACTCAAGGTCATGTTTGAGGCGCGCGAGAACGCTCAGCTGCTTCGGCTGATGAACGAGCTGAGCTGCTTGAAGAAGGGCGACGACGGGATCATCATCAAGTTCGCGTCGCGCGCCAGTATGATCCGGGACGAGCTGGCCATGTTCGGGAACCCGGTGGACGACAACACGCTCGCGCTGCGTGTCTTGAAGGGGCTCCCGTCCGAGCACGAGATGCTCAGGACGGTCTTGGAGAACAAGGACGTCACGCTGGTCATGTCTGACGTGACAGCGAAGCTGCTTCAGGTTGAGCAGCGGAACCTTGCTGGGGGCTCTTCGAAGCCAGCTAGTGGTGGCAAGTCGCAAGCTTTCACGGTGGCGGCGCCAAATAAGCCTTTTGACAAGAATTCGGTCGTGTGCTACTACTGCGACAAGAAGGGGCACATGAAGCGTGCCTGCTACAAGCGGGAGGCTGACGAGGCCAAGGGCAAGAGCAAGCCCGGTGGCAGCCGCCGTGACGGTGGCCATGGGGGCTGTTTCCAGGCGGGTGCCTCTCTGGCATACACTGCGTTGGCCTGTTCACAAGGCTCCAGCAATTCTCACGGGAGCACAAGCGGGTCTTCGACCTGCGTGCTCGACTCCGGTGCGACCAACCACATGGCCGCCGGGGACAAGGGCTTCACCGTCCAGGCGGCGGGGAGCGGGGCCAAGGTCGCCTTGGCCAATGGAGACGAAGTCCCCATCAAGGGGCACGGCCACGTCTCTATGGACGTTGGCAAGGGAAACACCATGGCGCGCATGGTCCTAGCCGAGGCCATGCTCGTGCCCGACCTGACTAGCAACCTGCTTTCAGTTAGGGCGGTTGACCGCAACAGCGGTGCCGTGGTGTTGGTCGGGGAAGCCTGCTACATCCTCGGCGATGGGGATGACGTTCGTTCGAGCGGAGGGCTCGACAAGGCGTCGGTCGTGGGAAAGGTCAGTGACCAGGAGCAGTATGTGATCAAAGTGACGCCGGCTAAGGCGTCGGCGAACGCGGCGTCCACGCGCATCGCAGGGGAAGCAGAGCTTTGGCTTCGCCGGTTCAACCACTTCGGGATTGAGAACCTCAAGCGGGCGGCCAGGATGGTCGATGGGATGCCGTCGTCGGTGGCCGACGTTGAACATGTGGTCGGCACTTTGTGTGTGCCGTGCGTGGATGGAACGATGGTGCAGATGCCGCATGCACGGTCCTCCACCAAGACCACCAAGTGCGAGTTGGTCCACACCGACGTGGGTGGACCTCTCACGGAGTCACTGAGTGGCTCCATCTACTTCATCACTGCGCGAGAGGAAAGCACTGGTTTCATGACGGCGACGCCCATCAAGACAAAAGGGATGGCGTCGCGAGTGCTTGAGAGGCGCGTCAAGCAGCTTGAGACGTTGACTGGTGTCCACTTCAAGCGCGTCCGTCACGACAGTGCCGAGGAGTACCTCACCAATGACCTGAAGGCATGGTACGAGGACAAAGGCATCACGTCTGAGATGAAGGCGCCGTACAAAGCGCAGCAGAACAGAAAGGCAGAGAGGGTCAACCGCACGCAGATGGAGCGCGTAAGTGCTGCACTGCTTGATGCCCGGGGGAACGCGGAGCTGTGGGCTGAGGCCCTGGCTTCCGTCGTCCATGTCCTTAACCGGTTTCCCAAGGCGGGGCTGGACGTGACGCCGCTGGAAGCGCTGACGGGGCGACGCCCTAACGTGTCGGGCTTCCGCGTCTGGGGGAGCCGCGCTTAGGCGCTCAAGCCCAAGAAGCAGCAGGGCAAGCTGGAGCCGAGGACCGACGTTGGCCGCTTGGTCGGCTACACGGTTGGTAGAAGGGCCTACCGCATCCTCGAGGACCGGACAAACAAAGTCTTCCAGCGTCGCGACGTCCTGATGGAAGAGAAGCCGGCCAAGGCTGACTCTTCTGGCGACGGTTCAAGCGCTGGTCCCCGGTTGACTATGACCGAGGACAGCGACAACATCGGTGGCATGGACGAGTCATTGGACATGCTGGATGCCGAAGGAGATGGCGTGGAAAAGCTTCTTCCCGTCGAAGACTCCGAGAGTGAAGACGACGGCGATCCTGACAGCCTCGCGGACGACAACGACGACGAGGAACGTCTGGGACAGAATGACTCGATGCTTCCGGTCGGTACCTCTACCTCGGATGTTTACTATGCTGCTCCGGGGCCGTGTCGCTCTACACGTAGGCCAGCCCCCAAGGTAACCTGGAGGGAGAAGGACCCGAAGGCGTACCTGGCCACCGGGTCTGAGTCGGCGGCCAAAGATGGCTGCGACTTGACCAAGCCCCCTGCAAACGAGAAAGATGCCCGCGCTCGTCCGGACTGGCGGCTGTGGAAGCAGGCCATCAAAGAAGAAGTGGCGGCGCACAAGAAGCTCGGCACGTGGTCCACGACCAAAGGCAGCAGCAAGCAGCACAAGGCTGTGAAGACACGTTTCGTGTTCCACATTAAGCACGACGCGGAAGGACAGAAGACGCGCTACAAGGTGCGGCTGGTGGCCCAAGGCTTCAACCACGTTCCTGGGCGCGCTTTCGACGAGACGTGGGCGCCTGTACCCAGCACGGCGACGTCACGGGCCCTGTTCGCCGTGGCAGCAGCCGACGTGTGGGAGGTCCACCACGTTGACGTAAAAATAGCCTTCCTCAACGCTCCCATGTACAAAGAGATGTACATCAAGCTCCCTGAAGGTGTCGAGTCGAGGAAGCTTGCGAATGTGCGCCGGCTCAACCTGGCACTGTATGGGACGAAGCAAGCGGGGCGGCTGTGGGGCATTAAGCTCAACGAAGAGCTCGAGCAGATGGGACCTACGCGGTCGACGGTGGACCCGAGACTTAATGATTGGCACCACCCTGTGCACGGGAGCGTCTTCATCCTCGTGTACGTCGACGAGTTGATTGTGGCGCGCGAGCGCTTTGCTGGCGTGGATGCCATCAAGAGTGGCGTCGCGGCCAAGTTCGAAGTGCGCGACATGGGGGGGGTCGAAGACTTTATTGGCATGAAGGTCATGCGCGATAAAAAGACCAAGAAACTCACGCTGAGTAACCCCGGCCACATCATGGCGCTGCTCCAGGCTTTCGGGATGGACAAGTGCACGCGCAACAAGACGGCGATGGCGTCAGGCGTCAAGCTGAGCAAGACGGGGGAGAATCGTCTTCCCGAAGGCAACCGGTACGCGGAGCTGGTCGGCTCTCTTCTCTGCTTGTCGACGACGACGAGGCCGGATACTGCCTTTGCCGTGGGAGCGCTCTCCCGCTTCATGTCCTGCCCTGAGCAAGACCATATGCGCGCTGCCAAGGGTGTGCTGCGCTACCGTCGCGGGACTACTCGCCTTGGTGTGATGTATGGCGGCAATTAAGCTCTACAAGGGTATGTTGACGCAGATTAATCGGGCGATATTGACGGCCGCCGCTCGACAACAGGCTTTATCTTCACGCTCAACGTTACGGAAGCCCGTTTCACGACTTCCGCACGCGTCTTTACGCTTGGGCCCTTTTGTTCCCTGTCCACCAGATGGGGACATTCGAGGTCGCCGCCAACAACTTCGGGCGGCTGCGTCGGGCTTGGCCGGAGGCCGTCTTCCTGTCGCGCCGTACGGCCACGGAGTTGTCGGTGCCCTTTACCCAGGAGGTGGGCATGGAGGACTACCTCGAGGAGCTCATAGAGGCAGCTCGCGAGGCGGAACACGCCGTGGAAGAGAAGTTCGACGCTCGCACATTGGCATTGACTTCCCCCTTTCGGGCGCCGAGTCATACTCCCGCCCATCGGCGCGCTCAAGACGCGGCTCGCATCACGAGCCGCGGGCTGTTTCACACCGCTTCGTGTTCCGGTGTTATCCAGGCGCCCCGTCATTTCGACTTGTCGCGGTGGTTTCCCCGTTACCCCCGCTGGTGGTTAAACCGCGGGGTGTGGATGTAAATGCCGTACGCACTTTAGTACATGGCTCATAAGCTGGTCGATGAGTTCATTGCCGTCTGGCACGTCTTCAACGCGGAGTACTACTACTTCCTCGAGGCCGGGTGGGTACATACCCTGTTAACGGACAAGGTCTTCGCCTGGCTCGATGACAAGGCACTTAAGCGGATGTCCAAGTTGGACCTGCACCGCATGGCCAGTGGGCCGGGGGGCCAGGCGATGCTGGACACGTTCCATAAGATGCACAAGGCCACGGAGGTCTTCCCGTGGACCATTGTGGTCAAGGACGTCATTCGACGTGACACGCAGACGCGTGCGGCGCGTCAAGTGCACGTCCATTTGGACTCGATGGCCGAGTACGGGTTCATGTTGAACCACCCTTGTCGGCACTTTGCGTGTCTTCCCGTTCGTGGCGGGGGGTCGGACAGCGATGGCGATACGCCCGTGGCGGCAGCCCAAGGCAACGCCGGTTTTTTCCACCAAGGGACGCGGGCGGCCGGTGGGCCTTCGCGTCGGGCTGCTTCGCCTAGCCGTCGGTCGCTTTCGCCGGTGCGCGAGACGCGCGTTACCGCCGCGTCCGGTGGGCATGCGCGTCCGGCGCAGGAGGACGTTTGGACTTCGCCGGAGGCGTTTCAGGCGGCGGTGGCCTTGTTTGGCGACGGGCCGAGTCTTCGTATGGACGAGCAGCGCGTGCCTAGTGGCGTCGGGGAGGCCGCTCTGGATTCGGAGTGGAATCGCCGGACGGAGGCGTTGCGCCGGGCCGTGCGTGACGCCCATGGCTATGTCCTTGAGGACGCCATGCCGGTGTTGTCTTGGGCCATGAGCGTGGCGGCCGACTCGGCGGCTGCCTTCGACCTGTTCACCCAGGAGGTCGAACGTCTGCGCCAAGTGGCGGCGGTGCCTCCCTCGCCTGTGCGTTTCGACGCGGGCGACATCCTCGGCCGGCGTCACAGCCGTGACGATGAGGATGAGGAGGAGTCCCCGCGCAACATGCGCCGTCGCAGTGCGTCGGTGGATGGGGGCAGCCGGGGGCACTTCCGCAACTAAGGCGGTTGGTCCAAGACAGGTGTGGGCTCGACTTGTGTCTTTGCTTTGTTTGGCGTGTTTTACTGCCGATGCCCGTCGGCAGGTGATGCTGTGGCGGTGTTCTATACACCTTGCCCGCTCATGGGTTGCTGTCATGTGGAGAGAGAGAGTTTGGCTTGTGTAGCATTGTTGGTTTTCCTGCTAAAATGAAAGGCAACAAGTGCCCATGTGGTCATATCATTACGGTCTTTTGACGCGTGGGGGAGTACCTCGTGCGATGCACAAGCCGCTTTGGCATCGGCATACCAGGGGGCGCTCTCCCATCTGGGGGCTATAAGCGTTGCCTCTGTACTTTGGTACATCAGGTCCTCCACCGTTGTGGTTAGGTCATGGACCGAAGGTAGCAGTAGCCCGTTAGGCTCGGATCCAACCCCTTGGGTAACAGGCATGGGGGGCGCGTCATTGTCCTGTAAGGACGGGGGGCAGGGCCACACGTAGGTGTACGACCCATGCCACTCAGACAGCTCGGCGAAACGCCGAAGAGCCAACCAGGGGTCGTGAGAGATATTACGCGTCCGTTCGGGTAATGTAAGTCGAACCCAACAAATCGGTAAGTTTCCTGAACTGAATGCGACTGGCTAATCTTAACCCAGTTCAGTGTGATTCGAATTTCGCCATGGAAATTCGAAAGCACTGCAAGAATGGTCGGGGACCACTTTGGTTCTTGGCGTTGGGGGGTTACTACCAACGCCGTTTCGGCTTGATTAAGCCTGGGTGATCGGCGGGTGCCCCGAGACGGGGGCTTGGGAATACTCCAAGAGTACCCCGCAATTTTCTTCGTTTTCCTTCGGAGGAATCGGATGACCACGTTCCGAGGAAGGTTTTCCAAGGGTTCCCAGCAATCGTCCTTGGGACCATAGTAAAACCATCGGACCTTGGCAATGTAGATGTCACTGCTCCGACGGAGCTTCAATAGGCGGTCAATGACGTATTCGTCGGGCACCGGGGGTGTGCTCCCAGGTTTATCGAGTCGGTCCAATAGTGGATGTTGTGTCTCGTCTGGGGTCGACGGCCGTGGGGCTGGGGTAACATGGTCACTATTGACTCTTCGCTCTTCGCCATTCACGTCTACGACGTAGGTAGAATCATCTGCGTCAATGACGACGAATGGGCCGACGGTCCTGCTCTGCAGCTTGTTCTTTTGTTGGTGATTCGTCGTATAGACGTAGTCACCACCGCGGACACGCTTGTTACGTGTATCAACGTTCGATTCGAAGTTACGCTTATAGCTTTATTGCGTCTTTTGCAAGGCCTCCACGACGGCCGGAATTTGCTGTCTTAGCTTGGCCATGAACTCACGCTTACGCGCTAGGAGTGACCCATCGTTGAGGGTACCCTTATTTGTCAATGGTGTCCCTGGGGGGAGGTTGCGGACCGACAAACTCGGGATTCGTCTTGGGATAACGAGTTCGAATGCCGCAATGCCTGTTGATCTGTGTGGCTGGCTATTATAAGCCATGGTCAACACGGGGAGTAGTTCATCCCAACGGGGCGGGTCGTCTGTGACGTAATGTCGGAGTTGCGTAGCCATGGTACGATTGTACCGTTCGACGTGACCATTAGTCTGTGGGTGGTACGCCGTGGTGCGCACTGTCTCGGTGCCTAGCACTTTCATTACGGCAATGAAGAAGTTCGACATGAACTGGGGTCCTTGATCCGATAGGATTCGGTAAGGTGGGCCATAACAGGCGACCCATGCGTCGATAATGGCTGATGCTACGGAGATTGCTGTTATACGTCTTAAGGCGACGCATTTTGTCAGCTTGGAGAAGCGGTCGGTAATGACCAAGATGAAGCGGTTACCAGCTTTGGTAGCGGGGATTGGCCCGAAGATATCCACCGATAGGTCTGTCAATGGTTCCGTGGCTGGAAACAGCGTCAGTGGCGACGTGTGTCGTCGTAGTGACAGCCCATTTTGGGCGCAGGTGGTACACTTCGTAATAGTGTTGTAGATATCCGAGGCCATGGATGGCCAGTAATACCGACGCCGCATGGCGTAGTACATCCCGTTCATACCCGGGTGGGCTGACACCGTTTCGTGATGTTCCAGCGTAAGAATACGCTCGCGTAGGCTTTCCGGGATGACCAATTGGTCGCCGTACGGTGCGCGCCTGTAGAGGCCGTGGCTTTCATTTTGAAAGAAGGCTTTTGACGTTTTGTGTGCCACCCGTTTGGCCAACTCGACGCAAAACGCGTCGGTTTGTTGGGCTTCCACGATATCGTCGTATTCGATGGGGGCCGGCATGTCGGTACCCGTGTACCTCCCCGTCAGCAAGCCGTTGGCCGTCTCGGCCAATGCAAGGCATGGGATATCGTCGCTGATATCTTCGACGGCGGCGTCGTTGTCCGTTTGGGACAAGAAGTCTGGGGCATGGTGCGATGCACCGGGTTTGTACTGCATGTCGAATGTATATTCGGACATCCGTAGGCGCCATCGCATCAACCGACCACTCGAGTCAGTGGTGCTGTAAATCCAGCTTAGGGCTTGATGGTCGGTCCTTATTAGGACACAATGTCCATCGAGGAAGTGTCTGAGCTTGAGTACGCTCCACAAAACACCGAGGCACTCGCCTTCCGTTGTGGAAAACTTCTTCTCCGCTGGGCTGAGTCCACGGCTCCAATAGCCCACCGGTAATCTAGTACCGTCAGGTTGCTCTTGCAGCACGGTGCATCCGAGATGGTCGGCGCAGGCGTCGACATCGACAATCATCTGGCCTTCGGCCTTTGGCAGGGCCAGGATTGGTAGTGCAAGAAGCGCTTGCCGCAGGTCGTCGAAGGCCGCAAGGGCTACGTCGGTTGGCTTTGGTAAGTCTGGCGGGACTTATGCGCGGGTCATTGCGTTGAACGGCTTTGCTCGCTTAGCAAAGTCTTTGACAAAAAGTCGATAGACATTGCACATCCCCAAGAAGCTCTTAAGCTGAGTCTTGGTGGTGGGGAAAGAAGCGTGCTTCAACGCGTCGACGTTCTTGTTATGAACATGGAGTTGGCCCGGTCTGACAATGTGTTCAAGGTACTCGACTTCGTCGGAGAACCAGGTGCATTTCTCAAGATTGAGAGTGACACTGGCTTCACGCAACCGCGTTAAGATCACATCAACGTCCTTGACGTGTTGCTCTGCAGACGCAGAGAAGATTATGACATCATCTAGGTAGACGAGGCAGAGTTTCCACTTGAGTCCAGACAATGTAATGTTGAGGGCACGCTGAATTGTAGCGGGTGCGTTAGTCAGTCCAAAGGGCATGGACAGCCAATGGTAAATACCCGCATGCGTTGTAAACGCAGTCTTCTCTCTGTCGGCAGGGCGTAGGGGCACTTTCCCATAGCCTGCCGTACAGTCCAGGGAGGTAAAGACCTTCGCATCTCCTAAGGAGTCCAGGAAATCCTCCATCCGGGAGCGGGGATAAGCATCCTTCTTGGTGATGTTGTTGAGTCGTCGGTAATCGACAGAGAAGCGGGCCTTGCCATTCTTCTTTGGTACGATGACGACGGGACTTGCCCATGCGCTGTGGCTAGGTTCTATGACATTGAGCTTCAACATCTTATTGATTTGATCAGCAATGATCTGCCGCTTGAAGGGACCCGTGCGATACGGTTGTGCCCGGATAGGGACGGCATCTGCTGGGGTTACTGTCGCATGCTCAGTGGCATGTATAGTACCGAGGGTACCGTCCCACATCGCGGAATGCGTGCGTAGCATCTCTCGGATTTTCTTGTGCAAGTGCTCCGATGCTTCTCTAAGGTCCACATCCTCGACAGGGTCGTCGGACGACGAGGTATCATCACCGGTTGGTGTGTCTTGGGTTGCCTTATCATCGGTAATGGCGGCCAACATGGGCCCTTGGAATGGTTCTGCGAACCCGAGGATGCTGTTCTTACGAACGATAGCCTGGTCCGGCCCGAAGCTGCAGACCTTAACCAAAAATGGTTCATCGGGTTTAACCAGTGCAACGCCACGGGCGACGGCCACTGCCTTTTGCCGACATAGGCGGATGCTGGGCGAGATGGTGACGAGGCCAGGGGTGGCACAGGTTGCCATAACCCATTCTTCCATTCGTCCTTTGACGCGAACTTGGCGACACGCCCTTACCTTAGCAGGTTGGTCTTCCCACGACCGCTCGCACGTATTGGCGAGTAGGGTGGCGAGAATAGGCGTTCGCCGCAGGTTTCTGGTGACATCACCAACGTGGCCTTGCCACACAACCTTCTTTAGGCGTGTGAAGATGGCTTCGACATGGTTGTCCATGAACTCGGTACCGAGAATACATGGCACCGATAGGTGTTCGGCGAGAAAGAATCGGTCGAAGACCTTGGCGCATACAACATCTATGTACAGATGTATAGCATAGTTTTCTATGAGGCGGTTGTTGTTTGCATCTTTGATGCGGGGTGTGCGCTCGAGCTTCTCAGCATAACTCTGCCAGTTGGCGGGTAAGACGTTAGGTCGAACCAATTTAATGCCGGCCCCAGTGTCCAATACAGGGCGTCAGCTGTGCATTTCCCGTTGGCAAGGGCCAATAGTGGCCGCGATCTCAAAGCGCCGATGTGCCGGGCTTAGTGTTCTTGTGACTTGACGTCTTTCATCAGTTGGCGATGACGCGCCGGGCAACCCGCGAAGGGGCACCCGGCTCATTCGTTTTTCGAGTCGGTGGACTCGTTTCTATCGCTTTCAGCGGTTGGTTTGGCATCCTCCGTTATGGAGTTCACGGCAATAACGGGCGGACGGCGTTCACATGGCCAATACGGCTCAGCGCATTGCGCAGCGAAGTGACCGGGCTGGTTACAGTTGTAACAAATATCGGTCCTCGCCTGAGGCGACTCCTTAGGAGGAGGGGAACGGGACCGGGCCCGTGGTTGAGTAACCGGGAAGGGGCGGTCGATACTGGTATGCCGGGTTGGCATGGGAGAGGCGTACGCCACCTTAGTCGTCTGAAGACGAGGCAGCTTAAGCGATAGGCGAAGCTTGTTCGTTCCGTCCCAATACATCTGCGGGGCAGAGATGGTGTCGGCCAGAGTGCGCTTGGGGAATTGCCCGTCCAATACCCGGACATGAGATTGGATAATCTCGGACAAGCCATTGATGAATACATCCTTGACATCTTGAGCGTGGAACAGGCCGTCTCGGCGGTCGCACTGTGTCTCAACGCGGAGCCCGAAGGCTGTGGGCGACTCATTGTCGGGTTGACGCACTGTAATAATGTCGTTGTAGGCGGAGGCCATTACGGCGTGGGTGGCATACTTGGCTAGAAGCCAGTTAATACCAGCACCATTGGTACGGATCGCATAAGTGCGGCGCCCGGCCTTCGAGTTGACGCCACTCGAGATGACTCGTTTAGCCGCGCCTGACAGACAAAAGGCCAAGAGCAGGAGGGCTTGCCCATGCGTCAAGCCGGCTGCGTCACATGCGCGCCGAAAGGTAGTCAAGAAGGAGAATACACCGAGGGGGCTGGTGCCCGTAAACGGCTCTTGCCCTTGGAATGCGCCGTCAAGGCGGCGGCTCATCTTACGGGTTTTCTCCACTAGGGAGGGGGGCAGGGACAGATCATGTCGGATCAGATAGTAGGTACAATAGTCCAATAGGGACTTGAAGCGACTGTTGGAGGGTCGAATGACCTTAAGCCGATCGGCTTTCTCCACCCGCTTCTCAGAGTCGGAACGACCCTTGTACGGACCCAGGCGGGATCGTCGAGACGCAGCGCCCGACGACGTGTCCGAAGACTGGGAGCTGGAGCTCGGCGACGGGGACGACGGGGAACCCGCGGATTCTCCGCAGTCGGATGACGAAGAGGAAGTTGTCCCACTGGACGAGCTTGACTCGTTCGCGGCCGACATGTGGGCGTTCTCAACTGAGGATGTTGAGCGGGCCAACTTGGTCTCCTTGCGGATCTTACGCGCCTTCTTGCGAAGCTTGCGCTCTTGATCCCGACGTTCGGTCGCTCGTGTAGCGGTTCTCGGCACCACCACTTTGGTTCGTCGTCCAGCCGAAGTGACCTCTTGATCAGCTCGGTCCGTCGAAGGAACTGCCCCGGAAATCGACCCACAGCCCAGCCCTCCCCCAACGGGAGGAGAGGATCACGGCAAAGCCCAGGGGGGAATCGTAGTCCAAAGCACAGTTGGTTTTATCAAACGGCGACGAGGACGGCGTCCCCACTGTCAATAAACCCCTCCCCAACCCGAACGCCGGCGGCCAAAGTAGCCACCCCAAATGCGCCAAACAGGTAAATCCCTCCAAAGCGAAAAGTTCAAACAAGTAGTAGGGGGG
>Ga0209093_1000468_pt1 | contig 21946 bp, 26 predicted proteins | sample SidtaG_4_FD_187450 | JGI IMG/M metagenome (GOLD analysis project Ga0209093, IMG submission 187450) | Marine algal microbial communities from Sidmouth, United Kingdom - Sidmouth_Male1 metaG (SPAdes) (version 2) | ecosystem: Host-associated > Algae > Red algae > Unclassified | place: Sidmouth... | reverse complement strand
GGGGGGGGGGGGGAGAGGGACGTGGTGGTTGTGGCGATACGTTCACCAGAATGGACCAGTCCCAGCCCCCTTTCGCTTGTGAGAGCTTCACGGGCGGCAGCGACGCTGCCAGGCCACCACCACCGGTAACGAACACGCGCAGCCCGAGATCAGACGGGCCACAGGTGGTGCCTCCGGTAGAGAAGTTGGCGCTGCCCTTGTTCATTGACTGGTCGGGCTGTCGCAGTTTATGGTCGTCAGCTGTTGCCATTCCCGACACGTTCGTGAAAACCTACAGTACACCAACTGCCGTGCCGCAAGGTCCGGGGCGGGGAAGGTGAGCGACGTGGTGGCCGTGTGGCGACGCAACGTCGCGCGCCTGTCCTGTAGCGTAGGCATCGTGCCCGCCTTGAGGCTGCAAACGTACCCATATCAACGACGAGGCTGAGAGACACTTTTTATCGTCCACATTCATGTTGACACTGATCGTTTCTGAAACAATGGACGATAATTCTGATCATTATCGAAAAAAGAAACCACCGAAGACAATTTCGTAGAATTCTTGCAACCCTGGCACTGGAGGCCGTGGCACTGGCCCTCACACATACACGACGAAGCCACGCGTGGAAGCCCGTGCTTCAAGGGCGTGAGACGCCCCTCGGGCCGGCAGGCGCTGTCCCCTGTCTGCTCTGCGACTAGGCGGCCAAAAAGCACCACTGCTCAGTGTCGACCGCATCTGGTCTTGTAGTATCGTCTTTATAAATGGCGTGTTCGTTGGCGAGCGCTGATTCTGTTCAAACAGCATCTCCAATTGAACACATCATTTCCAAATCGACAATGCAGTTACATGTTCAAACAACTATTCCAAGAAGGAAAGATTACTCCGCCTACTCACGGAACAAACGAACGACGCTCATTCGCCCGCAACGGCACTCTGACACTGTGCGTCCTCCATGCGGACTTCCCACAGCGCAGGCGAAGGCTGTCCGTGCGTCCGCATGAAGAGCTGGCGACGGCACCCTGTACGTATATAGAAAGGCGTTCCGTCCTGACAATCGTCTGGCACCACGTTTCGACAGTGTGAAGGCGGGGGAGGTGCGAGTACCTCAGCTGGCCCAAATCGACGATTCTCTCATACTCTGCTGGGGTCATCGGCTCACACAATGCCCACTCCCGAGAGCCTTTCTGGTTGTGGAGTTTTCACGTACTTTACTTGCTGGGCGGGTCTCGCCCGTGGCCGTACAGCGAGGGGCCGTGTTCCTTCCCCACGCTGTGGGACCTTCCACCCCCTTGGCGAACTTCCCGGCCACAGCGCCCCCGCCACCAGACACCACCCCAGCCGCTGGCGGCCTCGATCCCTAGCGGCGCCACCCCCGCCGCCGGCCGCCGCGCATGCCTCTAGCCACCACTCCCGCCACTGGCCGGTGCCCCCCCTGGCCGGCACGTCCGCCACCGGCATCATCCTTGGCCGCCTGTTGTTGCCCGCCCTCCCTTCTGGCGCCGCCGCCTGTCGCCGCCTCCGCCTCTAGCCGCCTCCCCCGCCGCTGGCCGCCGCTCCCGCCGCCGGCCGCCACCCCCGTTGCCGGCGCGGGCGCCGGCGCCGCCCCCGCTGCCGGCCGGCGTCCCCGTTCTCTGCCGCCGCCCCGGCCACTGGCCGCCGGTCCCGCCCCTGGTGGCTTCCCCCGCCGATTTCCGCCGCTCCCGCCGCTGGCGCCTCCCTTGCCGTCGGTCGGTGGCGGCAACGACCCCGGCGCGTGTGCGGCCGGCAGGAGGGCGGGCCGTCGGTGACGAGTGGTGCATAGCGGTTGTTGGGGTCGGCGGACGGCGGCCGTCGCGTGTGGGTGGGGCGCACAGAGTTGGTGGCTGTCCGTGAGGGCCGCGGGCGGCGGTAGAGGCGTGCGACAGTGGGGAACACCATCGGCGGTAGCGGCTTCCTGAGGCGGTCAGGCGGATCAGTTGCGTGAGGCTGGGGCCCGTTTTGTGGGGGGACGCACTTGCGGAGGGGGAGTAGCCAGCGCGGAATGATTCTGCAGCTGAGGGGGTGGCCGCACCGGCGATGGAGGGCACCAGCGGTGGGGGGAGGCACCAGCTGTTGGGGGAGGCAGCAGCGGTGGAGGGAGGCAGCGGCGCTGGGGGGAGGCAGCAGCGGTGGGGGGAGGCAGCAGCGGTGGGTGGAGGCAAAACCGGTGGGGCAGAGCAGCGAAGGTCGGCACTGACGACGGCAGTTGTAGCCGTCCTGCCAACCTGCTGAGGTGGGCACGGAGGCAGAGGATACTGGAGATGGCTCGACCAAGCAGGCTTAATGGACCCCCTCTGAGAAGGTCTCAGATCCAGTATACTCGGCAGATCGAGACTAACACTGTCCAATCCAGTGGATCATATCCTTTCTCTGACACTGTTCAATCCAGTGGGTTGCGACCCTGCGCTTCTCGTGCTGCCTGTAACAGGTCTGTATGTTTTCTTGCAAGAAAAAAAAGTACTACATACCTCCTAGAGAACCCTTTGCCCAGTATGTCCAACTTTTATGCGAGAAAGTATGGTCTACTCACCGCCGTGTTTCCTGCTTCCATCTGGTCCAGCAAGAAGAGAAGAATGCGCCACGTCTGGGGCGAACTCGACCAAAACATCACTGTGTCAGAGAGAGCTGTTCCTGGTTCTTCGACGGTTCCTGGGAACGGAAACGTAGGACGATAATTTTACAAACATCTCCATACCTTCGTCGCCCTTCCAAGTTCTCAGAGACCAGACGTGCGGCTACCTCCCCATCGCTCCCTGTCTGTCCGCTGGCCAACTTGGTGTTTGGATTGGCTTTCGTACGTCCCATACACTCAACAGAGGTAACAAAAAAGCACCGGGAACCAGGCCCTGTCATAAGAATCGTTTTCAGTTGCGGGTACGGTATATATTAATCGTAGAATTCGAGTACGTGTGCCGGCCGCCTGTCTATTCAAGTGTATCAGTAAGAGATATGCCTGAAAAACACGGGTACGAATCAATTCTGGAATTGATCGACTTGGATCAGCTGCCAACCTTCAGCAACGCGAAGCACCTATGCCAACCTTCAGCAGCGCCAAGCACCTATTTTTCCAAATCATGTCGGGAAGGTTCCGTCACGTGAGTGAACCTGTTGGCCGCGTTGTTAACGGCTAACGTGAGAATTGAAACGGGCGCCCCCTGGCGAGCACACCAGAGTTCGGAGATTCCCCCCCGACCAGAATCGTCGTAGCCTTGAAATCATGTCCATATTTATACTGGTACTTGGCCGACGTGAAACGCCATAATTGCATGACAGTGCCAGGCTCTTCTGGCTCTAAGTCCGCTGGTGGTCGTAATTGATCTATACCCACGGCTACCTACTCATCTTTTGATTCGGGTGTGGGTGCCAGCCGCTTTTCTGCCTAGGGATACGGGAGTTAAGAGACGCACACCCGTAAAATCACCTACTCACAATATACGTATGGTAGGGCCTGCCGGGAACTTCGTAGGATGCTCAGTGCGCGCACGAAGAACTCAGCCAACCCAGCCACCTCAATACCGCGCTTATGAGTCCCCTGCGGAGGCGGCATGCAGACACAGAGCTATAGACCAAGGTCGAAGTGCCTGTACGCTGCCTGTACACATGCAGCCGTGCCCCACGACAAGTCATGGGAGAGAACACCATCAAGAGTTCCTCAAAAGCGACCACATCTACCGACACCGGCGGCTCGCACGGACCGCCACGAGCACTGCGCGCCCCACCCACACGCGGCGGCCGCCGTCCGCCCTCCCCAACAGCCGCTACCCACCACTCGTCACCGACGGCCCGCCCTCCTGCCGGCCGCACACGCGCCGGGGTCGTCGCCGCCACCGACCGCCGGCAGGGGCTGCGCCAGCGGTGGGAGCGGCGAAAATCAGCGGAGCAAGCCGCCAAGGGGGGGGCCGGCGGCCAGTGGCCGGGGCGGCGGCAGAGAACGGGGACGCCGGCCGGCAGCGGGGGCGGCGCCGGCGCCCGCGCCGGCAGGGGGGGTGGCGGCCGGCGGCGGGAGCGGCGGCCAGCGGCGGGGGTGGCGGCTAGACGTGGGGGCGGCGACAGGCGGCGGCACCAGAAGGGAGGGCGGGCAACAACAGGCGGCCAAGGATGATGCCGGTGGCGGACGTGCCGGCCAGGGGGGGCACCGGCCAGTGGCGGGAGTGGTGGCTAGAGGCATGGGCGGCGGCCGGCGGCTGGGGCGGCGGACAGCGGTGGGGGAATCGGCGTGAGTCAGGGGTCGCGAAAAGCGTCGGCGACAGCAGGGGAGAGGGCCAGCAAGGTGCGGCGAGGGCTCTGGCCGGCAGCGGGGGCGCTGGCCGGCGGCGGTGGCGGCAGCCAGCGGCTGGGGTCGCGCCCGTAGGCAGCAAGGCGGCCAGAAGCGAGGTCAGCGGCTGGTATCAGAGGCAGCGGCAGACGGCGAGGTCGGCGGCGGCGGAGGCGGTGCCAGCAGAAGTGGCAGGCGACAGGCAGCGCGGGTGGTCGGCAGACAGCGGGGGAGGTTGCAAGACAGCGGGGTCGGGTGGAAAGCAGCGGGGACGGCTGCCAGCGGCGGGGACGGCGGCAGGGATGGAGGCCTGCGGCGTTCGTGACGGCCAGCGGCGGGGGCGGCGGCTAAAGGCGGTGGCGGCGGCAGGGCGCGTCGCCAGCATGGGGGCTGGGCAGAAAATGGCGGCGGGAGCGGCGGACTGCGGCGGGGAAGGCGACCGGCGGAGAGAGCAACGCCTGTAGGGAGCGATGCGGCCAGCGGCACGTGCGGCTGCCAGTAGCGGGAGCGGCGCCCGTACGGTGGTAATCGGCCAGCGGCGGAGACGGCGGCCGGTGGCGGGGGCGCTAGTGCCGGGCAGCTGGACGGGGGGGTGGGAAGTCTCAGCGTGTTGGGCAGGAACTGGGCCTCTGGAGATACGGACACGGGCGAGACCCAACCAGCAATAAACTGGACGGGTGACAACTCCACAACCAGGCAGGAGTTCGGGAACGTGCGATTGTCTTGGCCGAAGGCCTCATTGGATGGTGAGAAAATCGTCAATTTGAGCCAGCTGAGGTACTCGCTCCTCTCGCGCCATCACACTGTCCGAACGTAATGCGAGAACGCGAGCATCCTTCTACCCTCGCACCGACCACGGTGCCCTGTGAGTTCGGTCTCTGTATGGGTGCGGACTGCCGACGGCGCCGGAAACGGCGCCCTGTGCGGCCGCGCAGGGAACTGCCGACGGCACCGGCGACGGTGCCCTGTGCGTCCGGACTCTGTGGGTGCGGACTGCCGAGGGCGCCGGAAACGGCGCCCTGTGCGTCCGCGGAGGGGGACTGCCGACGGCACCGGCGACGGTGCCCTGTGCGTCCGTCTTTTGTGTGGATGCCCACTGCCGACAGCGCCGGAAACGGCGCCCTGTGCGTCCGCGGGGGGGACTTCCGACGGCATCGGCAACGGGTCCCTGTGCGTCCGAACTTTGTGGTGGTGCGGACTGCCAACGGCGCCGGAAATGGCGCCCTGTGGGTCCGCGGGGGGGACTGCCGACGGCACCGGCGACGGTGCCCTGTGCGTTCGGACTTTGTGGTGGTGCGGACTGCCGACGACGCCGGAAACGGCGCCCTGTGCGTCCGCGAGGGGGACTGCCGACTGCACCGGCGACGGTGACGTGGGCGTCCAGCCTTTGTGGTGGTGCGGACTGCCGACGGCGCCGGACACGGCGCCCTGTGCGTCCGCGGGGGGGACTGCCGACGGCACCGGCGACGGTGCCCTGTGCGTCCGTCCTCTGTGTGGGTGCGAACTGGCGACGGCGCCGGAAACGGCGCCCTGTGCGTCCGCGAGGGGGACTGCGGACGGCACCGGCGACCGTTCCCTGTGCGTCCGAACTTTGTGGTGGTGCGGACTGCCAACGGCGCCGGAAAAGGCGCCCTGTGCGTCCGCGGGGGGGACTGCCGACGGCATCGGCAACAGTTGTCTGTGCGTCCGTACCTTTTGTTTGTGAAGACTGTGGCTGGCGCTGGGAGTGGTGCCCTGTGCTTTTGCGGGGAGGACTGCCGACGGTTTGCACTCTGGGTTCGAGCTTTTCCTTGTTTTCCCTGTGAATCTCGTCCGACTGCTTGTGCGCCCTGTAACCGAGCGCTGAATGCGGCGTATTCTACTTCACACGGATGGGTCTGGTCGATTCTTGTCCCACGCGTTTGCCGTTTGCTTTTTTTAGTGGCTCTGAGCACCTTTGAATGCAGACGTGGGTGTTCTGTGTGTCGGCGTGATGGCTACGCGCTCCACCGACAAGGACACGGGCTGGGATGCCATCATTTGGCCGAACGCGCTCCTGTCGTTGCCAAGCAATCCCATTGTCAATTGAACTTGTGCGTGGGAGCAGGTGGGTGCGGCGGTCTTTTCATGTGTTGGAGTTGCTGTTGCGTCGCGGGGGCGGGGCCGGGAGGAAGCTCAGTGCTGCATCGCCGGCGCTGCGTGCGGGCACTGTGGCTCTGGCAGGACATATAGGCGCCCGAGTCTGCGGCAACGTCGCGTCGCGCGCGAGATTCGGATATCGCCATCGCCATGGCGGCGGCGGCTGGGGGGGTAGTGTCACCGGCGCCCGCAGACGCGGCAGCGGCGGCGCAGGCCGTGACGTGACCAGTGTTGTCACTGTTGTCAGTGCTGTGTACGACGGCCGTATATGTGGCGCCTTGGATATTGGCGGTTGTGCCTCCAGCCACCCGGCTGCTGACCGTCGTGTGGTCTCCGGCATAGTGGCTGTCATGGGCGCGGCCGACGTTTTTGCGCTGGGGTACGTTAGTTTGGCTGCGGTATTGTCGGAAGGGGACGTGGGGTTGGGTGGCGGGTGGCAGTAGGCGCCTTAGTTGTGAAAGCATGAACAGCAGTAGAAGTAGAAGGAGCAGCAACAGAGACAGGCAATGACACCACAAACAGTATCAGGAGCACAACTGTAGGGGTGCTGTCTGCAGTTTCGATGTCGTCGGTGTACTAGGAGACCTGTTGGATGCTTCTGTCGCGCATGTTTGTCGTCACGGAGGGCATATTCGCGTCCGTCAGTTACGTCTTCTACTTCACGCGGGCGCCACGCCGGCGGGTGGCGGAAGACTGTTACTCGCTTGCGACGAGTCACGGCTGTGTTACGACCAGCACCACTCACGGACAGGCAGAATCAATCTAGTCGTGCTCCGGCTAGACCATAAAAGAGACAGCGCGGGTCAAGTGCCGCAGCACAAGAGGAACACAGGCATGCAAAATGACAAGAGAAAAACATACTACTGAAGAGCCAACTACGTCTGTGCCGTGGAGCCTGCCGCCGGCCCGGCGGGGTCCCCCTCCTCAGAACCCAGGGCGCACAGCTCGGCGTCGCGCTCATGCGCTGGAGGCGGAGGGCGTGTCTTGCCAGCGCGGTTGGCGTCGAGCGTCGGTACCCACGTCTCCGCCTCTGCTAGCCACTGCTGCCAGGGAATGGCAACAGATCCGGTAGTCCGATTCACATGGTTGTACCGCCATTAGGGGTCGATCATCATGACCTTGTGCAGCTCTCACACGTACTGCAGCGCTTCAGTCGCCGTGGTCACGCCCGGCTTTGTCAGAGCCAAAGTTAGAAGCCGGTCGTACGTCCGCTCCTCGCGGCCCTTGTTACCTCGGCGGGCCCACGGCCAGCACGACATCATCAGGCCAATCGACGGCTCCGACATCCCCTGCAAGATATCCAGCGGCATGCGTACGAAGACTTCATGGACGGATGGCCACTTCTCGGTATCAGGGTCGTAGTACTTCAGTATGATTCCAACGGCTGTCATCATGCGGAACATGGTCCGGTCGTGCCGACCCTTAGAGTCCAGAGCGCCAACGTCTTCAACCTTGGCGACCGACTTGCGTTTTGGTGACCGGCAGCGCGCGACGTCGTCGTCCTCGACTTCAGCAGGTGCGGCCCTTTTCCTGACTCCGCGACGCGCACAAGACGAGGATGGCAGGCAGGGGCGGTCCTCCGGGGCAGGCATGATCTTGTTGTTTGCCGGTTGACGGCCACCAGGATCCGCGGTCGGTCGGGCATTGACGGACTCAGGAAGGCTGAATCCGCACTTAGCGTACGCCGCCGTGATGACCTTGAGAACGTGTGCTGTGCGTATACGGCACAGAGGTTGCGCCACCGCCGCGGGAGCCCCCTGCACCGCTGCGTTAAGAAGGCTGGAGAACCATTCTTGGACGCCATCGCGGGTAGCTGGTGCGTCACACATCGACTTTGACGAGGCTAAGTGGATGATGTACGACGGCGTTATGTCCTTAGCCCTGGTGAACAGCTCCACCATCACGGCCTGGACGTCATCCTCCCAAGACACACCCCACTCGGAGAAGTGCTTGCGCCATAGGTGGCGCTCCGCCGCGTACTTGCCCTGGAGCGAAATGTCTTGAACAGGCGGGAACTCTGCTGGGGCTTCCACAGGAACATGGAGAACAGGCCCCAGGCCCGCCGAAGCAGCTCCACCACCGCTTGGGCCCGGAGGTGCAACCCACGTGTCGCCACGACCTCTCGATGCGCCGTCGTACAAAAACTCCGAGCCAGGAAACAGAGGACGCTCGTAGACTGCAGATGCATATCCAAACGCGCCGAAAGGAGGAAGCGCAGGCGTGCTTGGACCAGCTTGGCAGTCCTCGTCCACGTTGGAGACCGCGGGTCCAGAGATCGACGGAAGCGCGGTTTGCCTTTGAATCAGGGACGTAGACTGCGGCGCAATCTGCGCCTGCGGGTGCGCCGTAGCTGTGGAGGTTGGTGCCGCGACGACGGATGATCCCGGAAACGCTGGTGCTATAACGCCAGTACGGAACTTGGCTGCGCCTTGCTCTTGAGGCTGTAGGTGCCACGCACCACCAACAGCAGCTGCGGTCGCTGCGTCTGCACACGTGGCACCGACCGCCGCCGCTGTTCCCTCCGACGGAAGCTCCCCAAGCGCCGCACCCGCAACTGCCACACACGCAGCCTCCGAGGCAGCCGCAATGGTTTCCTGCTCCCCAACGCTCCGACTGCCGTTCCCAAACACAGCAACGCCCCTCTCCGGCCATGCCGTCGTCACGACAGGTGTAGACGATCTCAGCGCCAGCTTCGCTTCTGTTGATGACGCGTGCGCGCTGCCAGCAGTGCTGTCGTTGGCGCGGGCCCCGTCAGCACTGCCTCCAGTCGGCTCCGACGCCACGAGCAGTGGCGACGCGCGCGGCGCCTGGGTGGGGGCCTCGCTTGCGGTGGCGCCGCCGGCCGTGTCGCCGTCGTTCCCGCCGCCAGTCGGCGCTGTCGCCGCAAGTGGTGGCGACGCGCGCGGCGACGAGGCAGGCGCCTTGCCCGCGTAGGGGAGGCCGCCCGTGCCGCCGTCGTTCCCGCTGCCCATCTGCGCCGCCGCCGACGGCGGCGACAAAGCGCGCGGAGACGAGGCGGGCGCCTTGCCCGTGTTGGTGCGGCCGCCCGTGCCGCCATCGTTCCCGCTGCCCATCTGCGCCGCCGCCGACGGCGGCGACAAAGCGCGCGGAGACGATGCGGGCGCCTTGCCCGTGTTGGTGCGGCCGCCTGTGCCACCGTCGTTCCTGCCGCCCGTCCGCGCCACCGCCGAGGACGGCGACAAAGCGCGCGGCGACGAGGCGGACGCCTTGCCCGCGTTGTCGCGGCCGCCCGTGCCGCCGTCGTTCCCGCTGCCCATCCGCGCCGCCGCAGAGGGCGGCGACAAAGCGCGCGGCGACGGGGCGGGCGCCTGGCCCGTGTTGGCGCGGCCGCCCGTGCCGCCGTCGTTCCCGCTGACCATCCACGCCGCCGCAGAGGGCGGCGACAAATCACGCGGAGACGAGGCCGGCGCCTGGCCCGCATTGGCGCGGCCGTCCGTTCCGCTGTCGTCCATACCGCCAGTCCGCGCCGCCACCAAGGGCGGTGGCGGCACACGAGGCGAAGAGGCGGGCGCCTTTCTCGCATTGGCGCGGCCACCCGTGCCGCCGTTCTTCCCGCCGCCAGCCCCCGCTTCCGTACAGAGCGGCGTCGACGCGCGTGGCGACGAGGCAGGCACCTTTTCCGCGTTGGCGCGGCCGCACGTGCCGCCGTCGCTCCTGCCGCCTGTCCGTGCCGCCACCAAGGGCGGCGACAAAGCGCGCGGCGCGACGCGGGCGCCGTGCTCGCGTTGTCGCGGCAGCCCGTGCCACCGCCCTTCCTGCAGCCAGTCGGTGCTTCCGCAGAGAGTGGCGTCGACGCGCGCGGCGACGAGGCGGGTGCCTTGCCTTTGCTGGCGCTGCCCGCCATGCTGCCGTCGTCTGTGCCCCCAGTCCGCGCCGCCGCCAAGGGCGGTGGCGGCACACGTGGCAAAGATGCGGGCGCCTTGCGCCCGGTTGTGCGGCCGACGTTCGTGCCGCCAGTCCGCGCCGCCGCCAAGAGCGGTGGCGGCACGCGTGGCGACGAGGCGGGCGGCTTGCGCTCTGCTGTGCGGCCGGCTGTGCCGCCGGCCCTCTTACCGCCAGTCCGCGCTGCCACCGACGGCGGCGACGAAGCGCGCGGCGACGAGGAGGGCGCCTTGCCCGCGGTGTTGCGGCCATCGTCGCGGCCACCCGCACTGCCGCCAGTAGGCGCGGTGGCCTCAAGCGGTGGGATTGTGCGCGGCCTTGGCGCGGATACCCCGTTGTTGTTCTTTTCTCCAGTGTAGTTGGTTTCCTCCTGGTCCAGCTCGTTGCCGGGGATGTCAAGGGCCGCATTGCCATCTTGGCATCCATCGTCGCTGCCAGCATCGCTTCCAAACACGTCGTTGACCTCTTGGCGCGTTGGCGCCGGGGCGGACGCATGAGCTCACCTACGCGTCTTGCGTGGACCGACCTCGTCGGCCGCCATGTTCAGGTTCCGCTTGCGAGTGGCTTGTGCTTTTTTAGCGGCTGCCGACCGCGCAGCCTTCACCTACTTCTTCGACGGCTTGGCCTTCTTGTCCTTACGTGCAGTACCATGCTTTCTGGAATCAGTAGCCCCGGCAGAGCCGCCAGCAGGCATCGTCTGGTGTAGAAACGTCAAAGAGCATGCAATAGAAGAAGGATCAGGACCAGCGCAAAGCGACCAGACAGCCGTTTGACAAACACAAACAAACGCGCATGTCAGCGTCACGAACCTCGCGTGGAGCACAGATGTTAAGATAGCGTCTCTGACGGAGTTACGATGCGACGAGAATCTTAACGTAAATCGTCAGATGTTGGCTATGAAGCGCCAGACGGAGTGTTGCACAAGAAACTGGAGAACGAATCGCGTAGACAGGTGCGACGTACCGAAGAGGGTACTCGCAACTGCAAGCTCGTGGTAACAAAACCACAAGGAGAATAGACACTCCGACAGGATGGCCCGGTGTCGACAAGACGTGTCGGGAGCGACACGAGGCGCGCACCGGCCGGCAAACGGCACGTCAGCTGCCGCGTAGCGGTCCTGCGTCACGGCCCTTGAAAGCAACTTTCTCGGGCGGGCGCCAGCATGCAACAGCCCAGCAATCGAAGCTGCAATTGTGTCCTGCAATCAGTCTTGCAATTTCGAAAACAATGAGTCTGGCATCATGCACTACTCACTACTCAGTATATACAATTCAGAGAAGATACACTGTAAACAGAAAACAAGAATATGGTTTGATGTTGAATCTACATGTCGTATTTACTCTCGAGTTGGAAAGCGGCAACAATACTGAGCATAATCTTGCACAGTCGACATCAAATCAGAAGCCCACCTTCCCGCCGGATCAGAGGCTGTGGCAGGCTCCCTTCTCTGCATCGCTTCCACTGTTGACTCCCGGAAAACAAAGGGACACTAGTCTTTCACGCCGAACCCAGTGTGGAGCAGATGAAAACATGACTACGCAACTCAATCCCGCGACAGCGGGCACATCTCTAACAGCCAAGGCCCGACTGCGAGACAAGCGCGGCACAAAACTTGTACACGTCGTTGTAGAGAAAGACCGCACCAGCGCGTTGGCGAGAAGCTCTCTCTCGGCGAAGCACGCTGCGAAGAGCACTCCATCCTCCCGACTTGGCCGCAGCTTTTGCGATTGCGCCGCGCCTGGATAGCATTGATGAGGACACCCGGCCAAACAATTGCTTCTTGGATGCCATGTCGGCGCGCGTTGTCGAGCCACTCACGAGGGTCTTAAGTGCAGGGGAGCCGTTGAGACCCTTTTCCCAGGATTCCTGCACGGCGTCCACCATTTTTTCCCAGTCCCGTGGCAGGGGGGGCAGCAAGAATGGCTTGACTTGGATCTTGGTCGGCGGACGTGTATGCGCCGAGGGCCCAGTTGATGGTTTGCGGCAATGGAAGCAGAGCGTGCCGTGGTCCCGTTCCGCAGGTGAGCGCGACTTGGCCGAGGAAGTCGGAGAGAGCTCGGGCGTGCCAATTTTGTTTTCCGCTTCAGGCTTCCCCAACCGCGCGCCGTGGGTAACACCCGCCAAGACTTTCGCCGACATCGTGAACTGGGCCGGGAGACCACGGCGCGCTGCTCCTCGATTATGGTTGACCTCGAACTGCTCCACTCTCTGCAAAATCGCGGCACAAAGCGCCTTGGCGACGCCGGTGCATGATAACCGCCTCATGCTAGAAGCGAGGGCCCTCGGGAAGCGAAGATGGCCGTCCAGGTGCTCGGGAAGCAAGCGGGGAACAAAGGCGCGGTGAATAGGGTTGATAGCTGCCGTCAGGGGCAGGTGTGGCGTCAACGAGGTTGCTGCGGAAGGATCGTCGTCGCGTGGTTGCGAGTCGTCGGGTTGAGCAGTGCATGTCGATGGTGATTCCGGGTCGGAGTCGGACGGTATAGTTGGGTCACCGTGGGTCATGGTTGACGCGCCGCATGCGACAAGCACAGGAGGCCGAGGTGATGGAGGCCGCAAGACGGTAGGAGCCAGGAGTGCCAGGACGATCGTTTCGCATTGGAGACGACGATTTGGCACTCCGCAGCACCGTGTGGCATCCATGGGCATCAGCACGACGCATGACGTGAGCACCGAGCTACCCTGACTCAACCTCTGTACTAAACCCCATACCAAATAGTAGACACCTTTTGTGCTCGAAGTGCCCCAAATCCTGTCAGATACGGTCTTGAGGTGCTGGATGCCTCTGTGCAATCAATGTCGCTCTTAATGTACCCCTGCTGTGCTTTTGGGTTGGTGAGGTCTGCGTCGCTGCCTGTTCTCGTGCCGCTCCTTCAATCCAGACGAAGGCCTCGTCTCGCAGCCCACTGCGCCGTACGGAAACTCTCTTGACCACTCGCGGGGGCTTCGGTGCAAGACAACCATGGCTTCTTACAACCTTTCTACAACACGTGACAAGCAGATTGGTCATCGTTCCTTGGCGATTGGCCGCCTGGCCGACACGCTGGACAACCGCACAAGCGCGGGCCGTCGCGACGCCTGGCTGGAGCATGTGCCATCGGCATCTGCATACGATGCGGTTGCTATTGCCAAGAACAATGAGGAGGCGGCGCGGTCCGAGAGCAGCGCGAAGGTTCATCATGCGATGCGCGCCGATTACCTTGCGTTTTGCTCCCGCGTCGGCGTCGATCCGACCGTCGTGTCAGCTTCGACGGCAGCTCATGTTGCGAACTTCTACAAGTTTCGTACAAAGAACTTCAAGCTCGGACTCTCAACGTCCAAGCACGTCTCTGCACAAATGACGTTGTACTTCAAAGAGCTGGGATGCTCCGGGATCTGGTCAACCGGCAAGGTCGGCGATAAGGATGTGTACGTCAATGGCAACCCAAATTCCAGCGACGACGTGGCGAAGTGCAAGCGAGCTCACAAGGCTGCTCTCGCATCGCAAGGGCGTGTCCCTGTGCCCATTGACGCGTTGGAGTACGGCCACATGTGTGCGTATTATGACTACTTCATCAAGGACCAAGACGAGGTGCCACCTGGTCGCCTCTGCCAGTTTGCCGCCATGATGGTTGCCACGTACAACCTACTGCGATTCGATGAGGTTACCAAGATCTTGTACGTACAATGTGTCGCGTCCATCGTACTGATTTTGCCTTGCGGGTGGCGTGCTCTACATACGAGCACCTGGACATGACCAACGGTGACATCGGGAGACCTTCTTATTATGAGTACGGCTCCTCCTAACATCAGTACGCTCCGTGCACTGCTTTGCTCATGTGTTTGGTGCCCTCTTTTCTCTCGAGTGCACATGCTGTTTTTCCATCTGTCCATCAGGCGCGAGAATGTGCTCCTCACGGAGGACATGTTTGGGAACCCAGTATTTCGCATCAACATCTTGCAGAGCACCAAGAATTCGACGAGTGGTCATCGATATTACTTGGAGGGTGGTCCGGGGCTCGTTGGCGACCCTCGCGTTGACCCTGTGCTGGCGCTTGCCATGTACTTGCTCAAGCGCGGTGAGCGTTCGGGTCCTCTCTTTGTCAACTTCAAGGAAGTCGCCGGTGACGCCTACGAGATGGATCCAGTGACGCCCTTGAAGGACAGTGCGTTCCTGAGCGACATACGGGATGCCTTTGACGAAGCTGGGGTGGACTCGTACAGGTTTCTTGGCACGCACTCATTCAAGCGCGGTGGCGTGCAGCTCTATCGCCTTCTTGGCGTTCCTGACCAAGAGATCAAAGAGCGTGGACATTGGCAAACGTTCTCGGCGTACTTTGCGTACGTCCAAGCAAGCAATCGGCTTGAGAAGCGGTTCACGTACGCGACGGCGCAAGCCGCATTGGCAGACGTCATTGCACAAGGCGGTGAAGTCTCGGCTTCCGTGCTAGACGAGTTGGGGCTTGAGGTGCGCACTGGTCCAGTGGAGGACACGCGCTCCGGGTGAGGATGAGGCTGCATTGTGCATGACTTGCTTGTGTTTTTTGCAGGTGCGCTGCAGTACAGTACGCTTTCTGGGGTGGGCGAAGGGCGTCCTGCTTTGCAAGACCCTTTCAGACCCAATTCTGTTGGCGAATACGGTATATGCTTTCTTTCTGTGACTCCATTTGACAATTGTAATCATTATTTCATGATTGATTGTTTAAATCATAAGTCTATCCCATACACGGTTAGTACGACAGTTTCAAATCGATAGATTCATCCGATAGTACAATTTTTTCCGTTGTTCGCATTGACTGGTAGAGTACGTGCACAGGTTCTTCTGGGAATCAACGGACAGCGTGCATTGTTCTCACCCGCGTCGCTTCGCGCTTTCACTCTCACGCGGACCTCGTTGCTGTCATCGCCGCACTCGCGTACACGCTGTACTGCTCTTGCGGAGGCGCGCTTGGCTGTTTTGGCACGTGGCGGCATTGGCGACGGGATCGCTGAAGTAGACAAGCCATCTACTCTGAGGACGGACTCATTAGTCCAGAGGTGCGTTGAAATCCACACGGGCACATAGAGAAGCCACCACGGCGACGCCCCGGGACCGATCTTGACTCTCTGCTTTCACATATCGGATCATGGCGCGCTGCTCTGTTTCATCGTGGGTTCTTGATTCTCAAAAGGGCACGGATCTGTGCTCAAGCATCTTACTGGTACCAGTTTCTTTTGCCTGTACTGGCTTTATCCAGTGATTGAGTCCTATGAAACGTGCTCTTCCGCATACGTGGATGCCTGATAGTCGCGATTGTCTGCAGGTGTTCCACCTGTCCGATATAGTCGGCCTCGTATTGGCATCAAACGACGCCATTGACATTCTTCAGACATCCTCTCCGTCGTTGGAGTTGCTCGGCAGCTTGACGAGGAGCTGCCCCGTGACTGGGTGTCTGATAGTGATTGGCGCAGCCACTCTTGGGCCCGTCTGCTCCAGTGCTCATCTGGCCGCGAGAACACCATCTTTGTGGACTACTGGTGCAATGGGTGGTGCGGGTTTATCTAATCAAGAGTGGTCGGCAACTAAGCCGGGTGCAGCGGGGGACGCACAGGACGTTATTGATGTTTGTTCGCGTCGAGCATCGCCGAGGCTAACATGCCCAGTTACCGGTTTGAAGATGGATCGGCCGGTGAAAAGGTACGTGCCTACTTGTGCGGATGTTTGGAGCCTGTGTTATCTTTTTCATGCATCCAGTGCATGTGCGTGCGCACAACTTGACCCTCGATTGCGCGGACGGCTTCCTAACTCCGACCCCTCTCAATGGCTTGGTCTTCATGTACGTACGTATCTTTTGTTTGTCGTTGGGCTTGGCACCGCACGCTATGTGGGACCTCTGGTTGCCCAGCCGCTGCTGTGCCCACACGTATTTCCTCGAGGGCATTGTTCACCACATTCTCATGTCGAACAGCGCAGCTGCTGTCGTCCGACGCGCTCCAGCGATGCTTCAGAACGTGGGCTCGGCAACTGCCAAATGCCCAGTGGCGGGGTGCCCACAGGTTGTCGGGGCGAGCGCTATAGAGCAAGACTCTGCCACACGAAATTGAGGAGGCGCGCGAGTGAAAGCCCATGTGAGGACCCTATTTATTGCGCGTTTCAAGCACGAGCGGACGTATGGTAGAGTACTTTTTGCACGATTGTGCACGTCTGACGGTTTGTCTCGTTCACCGGCATACCAGTGCCATTCTTTTGAGCATTTCGGGTATGTCTCTATGTGCTGCGGCCAACTGTTGCGTGAGAGGTGAACAGACACAAAAAGAAGCGACGGCGTATTCGTTGAGACCTAGGAGCGCGTTCCAAGTGCGTTCCTAGATTCTTCCGCATCGCGCGCGAATGCTGTTGCAGTGCCCGTGGTAGTTGCTGTCGCTAACGGCGTCGCTCCTTTTCAAACAGACAGCACGACCGTCTTCCTCTACACAATAGAGAAGACGAGAAGCGCAGAAAACAGCCTCCAACTGTGCCACCAGAGCAGTCCTGCAAGGCAATCGCCAAGCCGAACGAGAAACAACATGACCGCCATACAGCTGCTAGGCAGGTTTGAAGTTTTCAGTCCTATCTAGCACACCCGTGCCGCCAGACGCGCCAGACCTCTCAGTCCCCGCGCCCACGCCATAGTCGTCTGCGCGTGCACCAAAACCTCACGGCCGAATCATTCCCGGCCACTCGCCGGCATCCGCTCTTTCACGCGCAACACTGCCGGTCGCGGGCAGCATCCGCGGACCGGCCACAGTCTCCGGCCATGGCGGCGGCCGACGCACATGGCACCAGCGCGGGCGTCGCGTACTCCGCGAACGTGCGATGGATGAGTACGTGCCCGTGACTTTTACCAACTCCTCGCAGGCTAAGTCCCACACCATCCCTGTCTCCCGACGCCACCATCGACCATGGACTCCCCGTCGCACGGAGTCGGCGCTGGTATCCATCTGGCATCCAGCGCGGCGGCCGCAGCGGCCGTGGGTAATGTGCCACCACATTTTGTGCCGTCGCTATCCTGATGCGTACAGAGTGCGCGGCGTCGGTGGAAAAAAATGTACGCCCGCGTCGCCGTGGCAAGACGTCGTCCAGAGGCAGAGGCACTCTTCGCCGCCGGCTAGCATCTGTGGATGGGTGGCAGGCGGAAAGAGTGGCCGGCGAAAGCCGCGCGGCGCCCACGCGCCCGTGATTGGGTGGCGCTGCGAGCGGGACCGCTCTTCTGCACGTGGGGGGGCCGTCAGACCGCAGAGGGGGCGCTTGCCGGAGGCGCCAACCGTCACGAAGGGCGGTGCAGCCGCGGGGTGCCCGCGCAACCGCTGCCGTTTCCGAGAGGCTGGAGTGCATTGCCGCCACATCGTCTCCGACATTGATTGATATTGAACGTATAGTTTTAGGGTGAGAGTTTTACAACAATTACAATGGTTCATGCAAACGGCAACATCTACACATAGAATTGAACATGCTGCTCCCTACATTAAAGCACAGAACTCCGTCAGTCGCACCGCACAGAAGCACGTGTGAGATTGAACGCTCATTGTCCGATATCGACCGGCGGCCGCGCATGTGCGAGCAGCGCGGCTGTCTCCTTCCTCGAGGACGAGCGACCACCAAGCGATACCACGATGGAAAAGACGGCGATCCAATCGGCTGCCGAGGGCGTCCTGCGCAACCAAATTTGCACGAAGACTTCCGAGATGGCCAACTCGAAGCCGTCATGTCTGTGGTCGACGAGGATGTTCCGTACGCTAGCGTCCTGTCCGTCATGGGCACTGGACATGGAAAGGTACGTCATATCTCATCAATTATCGTCAGATGCTACTTCGAGTTGCCGTCTGCAGCCTGCATGTGGCATCTCAGAATTTGTCGGCCTCACACTGACTCTTGAATTGCTTTGCTCCTGCGTGAGTGCTTCTGGCGCGCTTCATAAGCAGACCGTGATCGTGGGCGTGGCAGCCAAGTTGTTGCACATGAACGGGCGGTCTCTTACTGTGCTTGTGACGCCTCTTAACGGCATCGGTCGGCAGCATGTCCGGACCTTCCAGAAAGCTGGTATCGAGTGCCGCGGGCTTTGCGGTAGCACATCGGAGCTTGAGCGCCTGACCCTTAATGAAGCTGTGGCTTCCCGTTCTCTTGTCATCTTTGTTGCGTCTCCCGAGGCCATCGTCAACAACCCTACGCTGATCAGCAAGATCAAAGCCGTGGGACTTGGTCTCGTCGCCTTTGATGAGGCCCACTTGTTTGAAGCTTGGAGCCGCTGGCGCCCCGATCTCACCCTGGCTGCGTCAGGTTTGGATTGCGGCCGACGCTGACCGCTGTCGGCCACCGTGCCGATTGGCAAGACATCTGCTGTACGAGCGGCACTGTACTTCGAGGAGCCTTTTGTTGTTCACCGTGGTCTCTTCCTCCGCCGCAATCTCGTCATCCGATTCATTCACCGTGACTCTGCTTACGGCGGTAGCAGCTCCTTACGCATCGACCACTGCCGTTCCGACCTCGAGCATGCCCAACGCGTTAGGTCCGCCTTTCAACTGGCCGTTTCCTGCCGAGACAAGGGCGGAAACATGATCATCTTCACTCCGTCGTGGTCCTAGGCGGCTCGTGTTGACACGGAGCTTAACAGCTTGGCCGAGTCGTTGGCGCGCCTTGATCGCAGAGAGGCGGAGCCTCTTCAAGTCGTCACCTACCACGCTGGACTCGACAATCGGGCAGCGACTGAGCGGCTGTTCGTGTAAGCTACAGGGATTGCTGTCGTCGCGACCATCGCATTTGGAATGGGCGTGCATTGTGCTCATGTTCGAGCAGTGCTGCATTTTGTACGTGTTGCACATGTCCTACTTCTGACACTCACGTGCTTCCACGCACGCGTGACTGCATCACAGACAGCCGGCCGCACTCGTCCGTGTGTCAAAGCTGACCATTTTGTGTTTGACGCAGTGTGGTTCCGAGCTGATGTCTAATTGTAGGCTTCGTTTTATCTGCCATGTTATGTTGTAAACACTTTGATACTGCGTTTGGGACCTGGGTCTGCTGCCGCTTGTTTCCTAACCTTTTGACGAGCAGGTAGGTGCTTGCTCTGTTTCGGAATACGCGCAGCAGATTTTTCGGGCTGGCCGTGACGGTGCCCAAGCTGTCTGCGTCTGCTTCCTTAATCCACGCGACTCGTGTGGTGTGCGTCACCGCATCAACGAGAAGAAGATGACGGAGAGTGAATCGTCGAGGCTCTTCGCCGAGATCTTCCAACGCACGGCCGTAACCGGAAGAACCTCATTCATGCGCGTGGCGGACTTCCGGGCAGCATGTGTGGGGTCCAACCAGGTCAGACATGTTTTTGCCGCTCTTCATCGGCTCGGTGCCAGCAGGGCTGGAAGAGCTGTGACGTGCCGCGTTGCCGTGGGGCCAGGAAAAAACACCCTCGACAACGACGAAGATCTCTCCGAAGATGCTCTGTCGCTCTGGCGGGGTCACATTGCGCCGCAGTTCCGTCGGCGCTCGGCACACAGTGGGCCGATGGAGAGGTTGGACGTACGCGCTGTTTGTGGTGCAGTCCCATTTTTGTACCACGAAACTGGGGGACCTGCTGCGGTCCATCAAGCCGTTGACGACATGCACCACGAAGGGCGCCTTGTCGTGGACACCAACGAGACCTTCAGCAACGTCACCCCTCTCGATATTGTCGCCAACATCGAGCAGGACGGCTGGCCAAAGCGTCTGGTAGACATGCTCAGGGCCGACGTCCATGCGGACCTCGAGTCGCTTTCGGACACGCACTCCTTCCTGCAGTCGAGCGGCTGCATCAACCAGCAGCTCGCCTCTCGCTTTAGAGCCGAGTCGGAGGTCGGTCTTCCTTGTTCAAACTGCCTGTGCAGCGGCTGTGTTCCTGATGGGCCTTCCTTGCGTGCTCGTTGTCCTATTCTTCCGGAAGTGTAGATCTGGCCCCTACCTGTGCTTTCTGATAGGTTTCGTGTGCGGTCCCTTCACTTTCGTTTTGTGTCTCCCCTTGCATTTTTCCTCTTTATGCCTTGCACTCGTCGCATCTTCACCTGTACATGGTTGGATACGCTCGTGTTCTTTTAGTGTTCATCGGTGATGGTGTAGCTCGCGGTGTGACTCGCGGCCACACGCATCCCACGTCCGCTGTTCTTGCCTGATACATGCCATATGTATGCCGGCGATGTCATTGAGTTTTAATGCTTGATTTGCAGGTCTGATTTGATGCGCATGTTCGCCTGTTGTTTGAGCTGTTTTGCATTGCACGTTAGATGTACGAGCGAATGTATTGTTTGAGCTCTGGTTCGTTGGTACATGGATTGTCTTGGAATGCGAGACACGTGTAGAATCGAGGAGCACACCGCTCCTGTGCCGCAAGTGGCAGACTCGTGTCTCACGCGCATCCCGCCGCCGCACTCGTTCGTCCTCGTGCGCGGCAGTGTCGGAGTACAGCGACGGCAGCGGCCCACAGCCCCGTGCACGACACGCGACATAGACTAGTTGCTCCACCTTGACCTATCACAGTTCCCTTCCCTTTGCACATCATACCCACCACTACATGACCTCCTCTCAGACAGTGGCGGCCGCCAATGCAAAAAACGATCACGATGCCAATACAATATGGTCGGTTTCGCCCTACGACGCCTCACCCGGTTGGCCGACAGCACGTGGTGCGCGCAACGCGGAGTGCCGGTGGGTGCGACATCAGTGTTGAACCTCAACAGCGTCCGTGTTTGCGTCTTAGCGGTTGCCGGAAGCACACGTGCGACACTATCAACGGAAAGCATAACCGTGGGGTCGTAGCGAGTCGGCGCGTCGGCGTCTGGCGGTTGCTATCTGCAGGGCGTCCACATCGTTTTCTACTTGACTTTAGTCCTGCGCGTTTGACGCGCCCTCGTCTCCCGGCGTTGCGGCGCAGCGTGCGATTCTTTAAATGGCCTAATGGTAAACGGACAGCACTAGCCCGCCCGCCATCGCCGACCCCGAGCGCCACACAAGAAGCACGGTTCCCTCCCGCCATCGCCGCCGCTGTCTGACCGCCGCCAACCATCGCCGCATCACCGACTGCACAAGCTGCACGAAGACACCGCCAGCGTACGCTCGTCTCCCGCCGGGCAAGCACACCCCTCCGGCCGGCGGGCTGAACCGACCCCCCCGTGCCCGCCGGCAGCCCCGTCATTGAACCTCCTCGACGGCCAGCCCGTCTCCCACCACCTCGTCGACGTTGTCCACCCCCTCGCCGTTCATGCCATACATGTCCTCGTCGCTCGAGCCAAACAGCAGCTCTTCCGGGGTGCAGTCGACAAGGAGCGGTGGCGGCGCACCGTCCAGCCCGCCCGCAATGACGCCGTCGGCCGCGTCGCGGGTGCCCGCCTCGCCGTCGACGACCGCGCCCGACGGTGCACCGTAGGCACATGCCGACAGGGGTGCCCTTGCCGCTGCCACTCCCGTCGCCACCGTCTCTGCCCCCTCCGCTGCTGCTGCTGCTACTGTCGCCACCGCCGCCGCGCGTTGCTGCCGCCGGCTCTGCCGCGGCAGCACGGCGGGCGCGTCTCCACCACCCCTGTCGGCGGCCACCGCGGCGCCGCCGTTGGTGCCCACCGCGCCGACGGCGGGCGCTGCCGCTTCCGCCCGCCGCCCACGGCGGCGGCCGTGGCGCCCCCTCCCCCCACCCCTCGGATGGCGCAGCCCCTTCTCC
>Ga0209093_1000466_pt1 | contig 21962 bp, 33 predicted proteins | sample SidtaG_4_FD_187450 | JGI IMG/M metagenome (GOLD analysis project Ga0209093, IMG submission 187450) | Marine algal microbial communities from Sidmouth, United Kingdom - Sidmouth_Male1 metaG (SPAdes) (version 2) | ecosystem: Host-associated > Algae > Red algae > Unclassified | place: Sidmouth... | reverse complement strand
CTGGACTCACATATGACGACATCTGCAGGCCTGTCGTGCGAAGCTTCCGAAAATGCGATGGTCTGAGAAATGCAGCCGAAGTGCAGTGAGATGCGGCTGAGATGCGGTGGGCACGGCTGCCGACGATGTGACTCCTATATCACATCCTGACCTGTTGGAGTACCTCAAGACGTCCTACGACGGCATGCATGTGACGATATCGCCGATAGCTACCGTCCTATGACCGCAAGCACCGTTCTCTGCACCACTGTGAGCTCAACGCTGTTGCGACCGTGCTAACTCTTCGTCCGACCAATAGTGCACTCGCACGGTATGGCAGATCCCTGTTCTTTGGACTCCCCTCCGATTCCAGGTCGGACCTGAAGCAAATGTGTTCGAACGTGCTGTCAACCCCTGATACGGCCAGCCGCCCGATCGCAGGCGCGGCTTCGTGGACCTGTTGAATTCATACATTGGTCACGGGAGCCTCGTCCTATCTCTCGAGAATGTTCCGGAACGCACGGACTTGGCGAAGATTGGAGAAGAATCTTGTGCGGAAACTCTGGCGACCTCTGACAAGCGGCCCGACGCCGTATGTTCCTGTCTCTTCGACTTGGCCTCGGTGAGGCAGTGGTGAGGTGAAGGCGGAACTCGCGGGAGGTGTACGACGGCGTGCAAGTTGCCGCTTGCGTTTGGCGTGCACTTTGCGCTGTTACGAGGAGTGCTGGCGGTGGACGTGGAGCTAGGCGTGAGGCCAGGGGCGGTGCGGTTTGTCGTGTGGGTTGGCTTTCAACATGCCGCTTGCGGGTGGCATACAGCTGTTGCTTATCGGAGGCGTGGCGGCGGCCGACGTGGAGGTGGACGTGGCGGCTGGGGCGGTGCGGCTCGTCATGTCGGACGTTGTGCAACTTGCCGCTTGCGTGGGGCGTGCAGCTGGTGCTTATCGTCGGAGTGACGGCGACGGACGTTACGGCGGGCGTGGAGCTGGACATGGTGGAGAGGGCTGTGTGGTTTGTGAGGCGGGCCGGCTAGCAGGTTGGCGCATGTGTCGGGCGAGCAGCTTGTGATTTTTGTCGGTCTGGCGGTGGCGGGGGTGGTGCTGTTTGTCTCATTGGACGGCGTGCGCGGTATAGCCTGCGCGGGGCGTGCAGCTGGTGCTGTTTGTCGGCGTGGTGGCGTCAGAGGTGGAGCTGGACGTGGAGCTGGATGTGGAGCTGGACATAAAGCTGGACGTGGTTGCAGGAGTGGTGCTGTTTGTCGTGTGGGACGGCGCGCAGGTTTCCGCTTGCGTTTGGCGTGCAGCCGGTGCTGTTTGTCGATGTGGCGGTGGTAGGCGGGGAACTGGACGTGGAGCTGGACATGGAGCTAGACGTGGTTGCAGGAGTGGTGCAAGTTGTTGTGTGGGACGGCGTGCAAGTTGCCCCTTGAGTTTGGCGTGCAGCTAGTGCTGTTTGTCGGCATGGCGAATAAAGAAGTGCAGCTGGACGTGGTGGCGCCGGGGAGGGTGCGGTTTGTCGTGCGGGACGTCTTGCAAGATGCCGCTGGCGAGCGGCGTGCAGCTGGTTCTGATTGTCGGCGTGGCGGCGGCGGACGTCGCACTGGATGTGGTGGTGGCGGGGGTTGTGCGGTTTGTCGTGCGGGACGGTGGGCAAGATGCCGCTTGCGAGCGGCGGGCAGCTAGTGCTGTTTTTCCTCATGGCGGTCGCGGTCGTCGCGCTGCACGCGGTGGTGGTGGGGGTTGTGCGCTTGGTCCCGCGGGACGTCTTGCAAGATGCCGCTTGCGAGCGGCGTGCAGTTTGTGATTTTTGTCTGCATGACGGTGGCGGGGGTGGTGCGGTTTGTCGCGTGTGACGGCGTACGCGGTCTAGCCTGCGAGGGGCGTGCAGCTGGTGCTGTTCGTCGGCGTGTCGGCGGCAGACGTGGAGCTGGACGTGGAGCTAGACGTGGAGCTGGACATGGAGCTGGACGTGGTTGCAGGAGTGCTGCGATTTGTCGTCTGGGACATGGTGCAAGATGCCGCTTGCGGCCGGCGTGCAGTTTGTGCTTTTTGTCTGCATGACGGTGGCGGGCGTGGTGCGATTCGTCTTGTGTGACGGCATGCGCGGTCGAGCCTGCGCGGGGCGAGCAGCTGGTGCTGTTTGTCGGCGTGTCGGCGGAAGACCCGCATCTGGGCATGGAGCTGGACATGGGGCTGGACGTGCTTGCAGGCGTGCTGCGATTCGTCGTGCGGGACATGTTGCAAGATGCCGCTTGTGGCCGGCGTGCAGTTTGTGCTTTTTTTCTGCATGGCGGTGGCGGGGGTGGTGCGGTTTGTCGCGTGTGACGGCATGCGCGGTCAAACCTGCGCGGGGCGTGCAGCTGATGCTGATTGTCGGCGTGTCGGCGGAAGACCCGTAGCTGGACGTGGAGCTGGAAATGGGGCTGGATGTGGTTGCAGGAGTGCTGCGAGTTTTCGTGCGGGACGAGGTGCAAGATGCCGCTCGCGTTTGGCGGGCAGCTGGTACTGTTCGTCGGCATGGTGATGGCGGACGTGGAGCTCGACGTGGTTGTGGCGGGGGTAGTGCGGTTTGTCGTGCGGGACGGTGTGCAAGATGGCGCCTGCGATTGGCGGGCAGCTGGTGCTGATGGTCGGCGTGGCCGTGGCGGAAGTGGAGCTGGACGTGGTGGCGCGGGTGGTGCGGTTTGTCGTGCGGGAGGGCGGGCAAGCTTCCGCTGGCGAGCGGCGTGGAGCCTGTGCTGTTTGTCGGCATGGCCGTAGCGGACGTGGAGCTGGAAGTGGTGGTGGCGGGGCTTGTTCGGTTTGTCCGGCGGGACGGTGTGCAAAATGCCGCTCGCGTCTGGAGGGCCGCTTGTGCTGTTTGTCGGCGTGGCCGTGGCGGAAGTGGAGCTGGACGTGGTGGCGTGGGTGGTGCGGTTTGTCGTGCGGGACGGCGTGCAAGATGCCGCTTGCGAGCGGCGTGCAGATTCTGCTGTTAGTCGGCTTGGCCGTAGCGGGGTTGGTGCAGTTTGTCCCGTCTGACGGCGTGCGCGGTCTATCCTGCGCGAGGCGTGCAGCTGGTTGAGTTTATCGGCGTGGCGGCGGTAAACGTCGCGCTGGATGTGGTGGTGGCGGGGGTGGTGCGGTTTGTCGTGCGGGACGGTGTGCACAATGCCGCGTGCGAGCGGCGTGCAGCTGGTGCTGATCGTCGGCAAGGCCGTGGCGGACATGGAGCTGGACGTTGCGTCGGGGGTGGTGCGGTTTGTCGTGCGGGACGGTGTGCAAGATGCCGCTTGCGAGCGGCGTGCAGCTGGTGCTGTTAGTCGGCGTGGGGATATCCGCGTGGGTTAGTGTATTTGCATTGGACTCGTACATGGACGTTGGAAGAGTGGCATATCGATCAGTATTAGGAGTAGAATGTAGCGGCTCAAAGCAAGCAAACACACGTGCCCCACAGCAAAGCAGCGCAGTACCTCCTCACTCAGCACGGCGTTTTCCCTTCCCCTTGTACAGCTGGTACACATGCGCCGCGCAGTGGTCGTCACAGCGGTAGTGCGAGTTGCACCGCGGACACTCAAACCAGACGCGGGTTTCCGGCGGGACAACTACCGCCGCTGGGACGCGGCCAGCCCCAGTATTCGGTGACGCCGACGCACCGCCCGGGCTCGTGCGTGCCGAATACGCATTCGCCCAAGCGTTATCGCCAACACCAGTCGACTGCGGAGAAGCGCCGGACGAGTCAGAGTGGCCAGAGGAGGTCGGTAGCCGTCTCCTCCCTGCGTGAGCAGAGTCCGCGAGCCTCTCTGACCCCGATGCACATGCGTCGTCGTCGCGACGGCGCTTGTGCCGGCGGGCGTCAACAGGAGGTGGCCCGAACCGAGCTCCATCAGCAGCCTCACCAGCGCCAGAAGACCCGCCGCGGCCGCCCGCGGGTGCGCGCGCGAGAGACGAAACGGTGTGGCCCGCATCGTGAGCGTCAGACGCAGGCGCAAAGATGCCGGCATCGTGCTCAGCGTCACGCAACATTTCTGTCAAACGGGCATCGCCGTCTCCAGCGCGCCTGACTTCTCTCACCGCTGCACGCAGGCGAGGCAGCAGGACATGGAGCTCGGCGCGCCACCTGCTGTCCTTCAGAACAGCCACGACGCGTCGGTGGCCAGCGCCACTCACGTGACTGATGAGGCTTGTCGGGGCATCGCTGCTCGCCAGGCATGTCGGGCACGTCCAACGAGTGGAGTGCCTGGCGTAGCCGGGCCCGTGCGTCGCGGCGGTGCGGAACGCCCTCTTCTTGTGTGGTGTCCCGTGGACGTGCTCATTCCAGCTTGCCTCCCCGGTCATCAGGATGTTGCACGTCTCACACTTGTAGAAGCCAGAAGGCTCAGGCCGCGGGGGGGGGGGGGGTGCGGCGGCCATGTTGTGAAAAAACACAGAAAAGGAGGGCAAGGTGAAGCAGTGCAGCAAGCGGCTGCAACACCAGAAAGGAAGACCACGGACGAGATTTTCCGGGGAACAGGACACAGGCAATGCTGGTAACGCACCAGACAAAACGTTGTGGGCCTCGGCGGCCGCGCCACTGCCGGTGTTGCACACTGTAACCCACTTGATGGGCCGAGGCTAGTCCGTCTCAAATTGGGAGTTACCTTGATTTTCTACATTCCGAAAACAGAAATGATGCATTACACAGCGTCTTTCTCCGGGGTTGGCCAATGAGGCGACGGCTGCCGGAGCGAGTGTTGTAAGCATGATACTCAGTACCCCGGAGTCCCAGTGTAGTCCGCTACTGCGTCTCTAGTACATCAGACGTTCCAGCCAATGCCAATGCGTCCAAGTCGACGCGCGAAGAAGCCGTGGGCGAGGCGGGGACACAATCCGGGGCACCACGGCTATGACATGGTGCCGTCCTTGGCCGCCAGATGCATCGCGTCCGAGTGCAGCTCTGTAGTTGCGTCCGACGCATTTGACCCCTACAACTAGCTGCCGAGGCCCGGTCGGGACCGGCTCCCGCAGCAGCGCCGCGCAGGAAAGAGAAAGAGTACGGCGCGTTCGTCATGACCGTCTAGTGGGGTTCCGGCTCAATTACACGCCCCCCCATCAAATACCACTCACATATGTACTCTGCCGATCCGACTGCTGTCAAGTAATGATGCTCGACTTTTTCATCCTCCATCGTGTACGGTCAACGATCGATCGGATGTGCGCAACGACCGTGCACGCCAAGTGTAAAACCCCCTGCTATGCATATGTCGTGTTGTCTGTTGCGCGAGAAAGGCACGACACACTGTGCTTGTCGCCACATTCTCGTTACCCTATCTCAGCTTCGCCGTCCGCTGTTTTCGGAACAGCTGCGCTCCGCTGGCAACGAATGACGTGAGGCAGCTCTCTTTAACTGTCTCGATCCACGGTGGAGCGACATCGTCAAATAGCGGGACATGAAAACTGCATCAAGTGGCTCGAAGAGACGACTGGCGGACGGTTCCCTAACCGGATCGGAACGTGGTTCATTTCGTCTGCTTTTTGAAGCTTCGTCGTCGACGAGCCGGACGACAATCTGTCGCCAGGTCGAGTAAGTGCGTGTGCAGAGAATTGTCAGAGGACCTCTCAGTGAGATTTCACGTTCCTAACGCTGATCCACGGCCCGGGCGCCATCATCGCCCGCCATGTCGGCGTGTTTGGCTGCCGGAGCGTCGCATGAATCGTCGTTTGTTGAAACTCTGTCCAAGTTTCTGAGGGAGGTAACATGTGGAGCAGGGAGATCGCCTTCCAGCAGACGAGCGAGTGGCCTGCAGTGGGTCTTTCGTGGCAGCGCTCTCCTGGTTGGTCGAGACACAAACCTCCAGTAGTCCGCGCAGTTTGGGGTGGCGGACGGCGCTACCGTCGCGCTGTCGTCCCCACCACCGTCAAGCGCTTCATCACTGTTGCGACCCGCTCCACATCCGCGGTCACCATGACCGTCGCTCTTACCGGCTTCCCAGATTCCTAAGTCGTGTGCTCGACAGCGCTCTGCGGTACGCCTCAGAATGTTGGTCTATGCAATACTCTGCCTGTACCCAGCAGGGCATGTCTCTTTTCGCTTTTTCGTCTAGCCGTGAGCTGCAGAATCTATACAGTCTCTTTTTACGCCGTGGTGGGATGCTGCAGCACATGCTGTTGTCGTGGGCGACGCCGCCTGTCCGACTGCGGACCATGTCACTAAGTTCACGTTGTGTTACCCGTCTGTCGCTCCCCATTCATCATACAGCCTGCCATGTCGCTACTGCGTCTGGGTGCTGACAAGGCCATTCCGTATTGTCCCGCGCATCCTCAAGATGACCGCCCGACGTCTCGTATTCATGTAAAATCCCTGTTCTATTCTTTTTCGTAACGATTTCAGATACGTCCGTAGGACGCAAGCGCCTCAGCATACCGGATGGCCTCCTTTACACTATGGTGGCGATGCCGATGATCGCCGAGGCTCGTTGTGCACGATGCCGACGGCATACAGCGTGCCGTTCGTCGTCGTTCTTGACGTGACAGTGGCCGTGGTGAGGGTGGCCTGAGCAGCGGAAGAAGTGAAGTCTGATCAGTGGGGCGGCGTCCAAGTCGCCGCTTGCGTGCAGAGTGCACTTTGTGCTCTTTTTCGGCGTCGCGGTGGTGGACGTGGAGCTCAATGTGCTGGCCGGGGCGGTGCGGTCTGCCGTGAGGGCCGGTGTGCAGCTTTCCGCTTGCGCACGGCGCGCAGCTGGCGCTTTTTGTCGGCGCTGCTGTGGCTGACGTGGAGCTGGACGTGAAGGCGGAGCTGGTGCGGTTTGTGTGCAACTTTCCCCTCGCGTGGGGCGTGCAGCTGGCGCCTTTGTCGGAATGGCTGTGACTGACGTGAAGCTGTATGTGGTGGCGGGGGCAGTCCGGCTTGTCGTGAAGGCCGGTGCGCAAATGGCCGCCTGAGCGCGGCGTGCAGCTGGTGCTTGTCGGCGGCGCGGCGGCGTCGGACGTGGAGGCGGACGTGGTGGCTGGGGCGGTGCGGTTCGTCGTGTCGGACGGTGTGCAACTTTGCGCGTGCGTGGCGCGTGCAGCTGGTGCTTATCGTCGGAGTGACGGCGGCGGACGTAGCGGCGGGCGTGGAGCTGGACATGGTGGAGGGGGCGGTGCAGTTTGTGAGGCGGGGCGACTAGCGAGTTGGCGCATGTGTGGGGCGCGCACTTTGTGATTTTTGTCGGCCTGGCGGTGGCGTGCGTGGTGCTGGCGTGGACCTGGACATGGTTGCGGGGGTGGTGCAATTTGTGAGTCGGGGCGGCTAGCACGTTGCCACATGTGTGGGGCGTGCAGTATATGCTTGGTGTCGGATTGGCGGTGGCGGGGGTGGTGCGGTTTGTCGTGTGGGACGGCGTGCGCGGTCTAGCCTGCGCGAAGCGTCCAGCTGGTGCTGTTTGTCGGCGTGATGGCGGCAGACATGTAGCTGGACGTGGAGCTGGGCTTGAAGCTGGTCGTGGTTGCAGGAGTGCTGCGATATGTCGTGCGGGACGGGGTGCACAATGCCGCGTGCGATTGGCAGGCAGCTGGTGCTGTTTGTAGGCGTGGCCGTGGCGGACGTGGAGCTGGTTGTGGTGGTGGCGGGGGTGGTGCGGTTTGTCGTGCGGGACGGTGTGCAAGATGGCGCCTGCGATTGGCGGGCAGCTGGTGCTGTTTGTCGGCGTGCCCGTGGCGGAAGTGGAGCTGGACGTGGTGGCGGGGGTGGTGCGGTTGGACCCGCGGGACGGCTTGCAAGGTCAGACGATTCTGGCGTCCGGGGTGTCGTGGAGGCGCTCAGAGTGGGGCCTTCTCGCCGGACTTGGCGCGTGACGACGACATATGTCTGATGTGTTGCAGTCGCTTCGCAGTTCGCGGAGTGAGTGAGGGTCGCTTTGCACTGGAGGACGGGTATGCATCCGTTGTTGAACAGATAGTGACGCTGTGATGAAGGACTTGGATGTAGCCGTGGTTGAACAAAAAGCTGCCGAGGACTGTACTCGACTACCAGAGCTATGTCATGCTGGAACAGAAAAGAAACGAGCGAGGGTGGAATGGTGTGAGTACGACGAGAAACGTAGCTTTACGAGACAGGTGGGTCAGGCACAAAATAGTGAGCGGGACAAGCGAAGTCATTGGCATCCAGCGGACGTTGAGGGCGAGAAGCGACCACATGTCCATTGCGCAGCTCCCACCAACCAGCCCGGGGAACATGAGAGCACGGCTCATGGCCGACCCCTTTGCATACCGAGAAACTCCTGTTACGCACACCCCCGCCGTTAACTTCACCACGGAAATGAACAGGCAAACGAGGATAAAACGCATCATCGACAGGAAGAGTATGGCAACAAGCAAAAGCGCTGTGCGGGCACGTAGATGCGTTGTGATGCTGGTGCCTGATGGGCAGCACCCCCCAGCAAGGTTTGCATGTCATCATGCCTGAAATAGAGGGGTCTGGGTGACAGAATGGGACGTGGACATCAGTGAAAGACGGAGGAACGATGGTCGTCAACACCCATTCCACCATGTCGTGCACGCTGCACCCAGCGACACAGGCGGTATACCACGCTGCAGCAATCCACGGGACGAAACGAAAAACAGAACTTCAAACAATACTCGACATGAAGAACCATTATCATACCGGGACTCGCGCAGACAAACATGCCGTGACGCCCGGAAGACTGCGAGACAGAATGAGCGACCACACCAGGCAGTGGAGCATGCGTGGTGAGCGCAGGAGCGGGGGGCTGTCTCTTGTCGTGCAGGAGGGGGCTTGGCACCAACTCACAGATCGCGTGCTCCGAATGGTGGTTCTCAACCCCGAAGGAGGGGATGGCGCAGTCGCTGGCAACGGCAGGGGGGCACATGCGATTCGATCGGCAGCAGGGATGGCGATCCTCGACGGTGACGGCGGTGGTGTCGACGAAGGTGACGGCGGTGGTGTCGACGACGGTGACGGCGGTGGTGTCGACGACGGTGACGGCAGACCCGACCCGAATTCGATATTGCTGGTCCCCCAATTTTGTCCTCATCGGCCAAGACTGGGACTGCTTTGTCAAACAGGCCAACCATTGGTCTAGAACAGCAGCAAACAGCTGCTGAGTGCAACTCTACGACGCGCCATTGGCTCTCCAACCGCCAGGTCCGTGCAGAATCGAGATTCTCCATTTTCTTCAGATATTCTTCCTTTCTCAGTCGTCTCATGGGGTAAAGTAGCCCAGAGCAGTTTGTTATCGAGATTTCCTTCGAGATTCTCAGATAATCTCAGAAAAACGAGCGCGCCGATTGTGCGTTTGCGGGCCGTACGGGCACATTCTGTAAAGATGGGACCTGACATGCACTGCTGTCGATCCTCTTGGCCAATCAGAAACGTCCCTGCATCGCTGTTGCACTCCCGTTCTCTGCCGATGAGGACAAAATTGGGGGATCAGCAATAGCGAGATCTAGCGCAATGCCGGATTCTGTGGTCTACTTTTGCAAAAAATGTATTCAACCAGGCGAACCGCCTCTGTGGACGATCGATGCAGTCGAGATCTGTAGGTTCGACACAAACGTGTCCATCCATGACCACCGACCACCAATCCTAACGCGTTGGGATGCTGCCGTGAGCACCGTCTGCGGACTGAGTGCTGCGAGACTTGCCAGAAACGTAATTCGCTGTCTGAGCCTGGAGCAATGAAGTGCCCTCAGCACCGGACGCGGGCCCAGTGCGCCCGCATCACTTCGTGTTCCGCACTAATGCGCTTCACGACATCGATGCTCGTACGTCGGCATCGCGGAAAAAACGTTCTTCTGCTCCGCAATGCGCCAGCAGCCGCACATGCCGCACTCTCCGGCTCCTCGCCAGAGTGCCTCAGTGCCAGACATCTTTCCACCCGATTGCATGCCCGTCCGTTGCCGACCGACTGTGTCAGACAGATGGCGCATCCAGCATGGCCACGCCTGGTGCTCGTCTGGGGCGTGGAGAGCAACGGCCGTGGCGAGACGCACTTCAATATCCGACGCTCTTCCCCATAGCACAACATCGAAACAGAATGAAAACAATGTGAAATGTATTCGGCGATGATTGATTCAATGACCTTGCGAACCCGATCGAACAGCCCGATGATCTGGCGTCGAGAAAGCTTGCTTTCCGCTGTCGCCTGCAACAAGTGCGGGTCGTCCAACAAGTCCGGCATCACATACACCAAGTTCCGGATCACAGGCTTCAAGTCATTGAAGACGCCCTCGATTGGCTGCAGGTCGGGACTGTACGGTGGTAGACGCAAAAAGGGGACGCCGTTGTTTCCGAGGAACGTGTCCCCACCAGCGTTGTGGATGGGCGCATTGTCGAACAGAACGACGCAGTTGTTCAACTGCTGGGTCCACGGGCGCCCCGGCTCGTACACACCCAGCTTGGGGATGAGCAGTTGCAGGAACAGTCGCCAGTCCGCCGACGTCAGCGCGCCTCTGCCCACCACCATGGACTGGAAGCCCAAGATGCGGCCATCACTTGACACCGCCATCATCGTGCTTTTCCGCGGAACCGACCGGGGGTCCCGACCGTGGACGCTGTCGCGCTCGCGAGCCAATGCCCACTCGTACAATCTAAAGACATCGCCACCGTCTGTGTGCGTCTCGTCGACGGAAACGATGCAGCGCTCGGGGATGCTGTCCCGGACGAGGGCGTGGACGCGCCGCACGGCAGCTGAAGACTCACGAAAGAGACCGAGCGAGCGCTTGCGTGTGAAGACCAACTTGTGCAAGTGCCTGTCGATCATACTCTTGGATGCACGCAGAGCAACAAACTCGCCGCTGGGGTGGTTGCGCATAAGCTTGAGCATCTCGAAGTGTTCCCGAAACAGAGCCCGCGGGTGCTCTCGCACAAGGTGCACCATGGCCGTCATGAGCGTCATGTAAAACCAGCAGCTGTTGTAATGCTGGTTCTGTCGCAGCGGGTCCCTCCATACTGACCCGTGCTCCCGATAGTATTTGGACCAGCGCTTGAGAGTTGATCGCTTGACGCCAATGTTCTTATAAATGACGCTCTTGCGCACACCATTCCGCAACATCGTGACAGCTACAAGACGCATGTCGACGCTGTACATCTCGGCGAGTCAGGATAGCACAGGTACCAGCTCCCCAACGACCAAGCTCTGCACAACAACGTGCTCGAAAAGCCACAGCAGCACGCCAACCCGAACTTGCACGACGAGCAAGAGCAGCAAGCCGGCCCACACTTTCCCCCGCAGCAGCACCGCCAGCAGCACCGCGTGCACGGCCTCAGCAGCCGTGCCAAGATGTCCGCCAGGTGGACCGCGTCCGCCGCCGCCACCGCGAGCTCCGCTGCAACGTGCACGACGTGCAAGAGCAGCACGCTTTCCCGCACATGCCCCCGCAGCAGCACCGACAGCAGCACCGCGTGCGCGTCTCAACAGCCGTGCCAAGATGTCCGCCAGGTGGACCGCGTCCTCTGCCGCCACCGCGAGCCCCAGATAACGAGCGCAGGGAACACCAGGTCCGCGTCCTCGGCGCCGGCCTTGCAGTGTCGCTCAGGACTTGGGCTGCGCGCTCTAAGAGCGCTTTGTCCACCCACACCCCGAGAAGCGAACCCAGCCAACCACGTCCGCGTCCTCGTTGGCGCACGTCCGCGTCGCCGACAGCGGCCGCATCGAGATGCGGAAGACAACGGCTAACCGGACCGCGCCAGCTTGGTGCCGCCGTTCATGCGCAGCGACTCGCTGCGCGTGCGTCCCCTTTTCAGCTTCGGACGCCACGACAGCGCTCGGCACCAGCAGGAAAAAGAACGCAGCGTGAGCACCGCGCGTATCCGTGTCCGACCGGCAACTTCGTCGTGCGACTGCACTTACGTGTGTTCGAGATATTGCTCTCACTGTATGGTGCGCGATCATTGGATGACAGCTGTCAGGAAACTTACAGAGATCCGTTCCACCGCCCCCCTCTGTGGCGCACGAATCCACCCGACTTTGTCTTTCTCGAAAGTGATACGAACACAAGAAAAGATCGTGTTGTGCACGCAATAGGAGCCGTCTTCGAGTTAGCGTCGACTCTCGGGCGCACGCGCTGGGCTCAGAAAAAAGAGGCGCGTCGTATGGTTGTCATTGCACAACAAGTTCAGCTGCCTTTCCAGTGTCACGAACGACGCGCTCAGTGCACCGGATCAATGAAAGCATTGTCCAAGAACAAAGGACGGGGCACAACGCGAAGCGCGCATGAGGTACTCATTTATGCTCCTCCCCGACGGCCGACGGCACCCAGCCTCTTAATTCCGTGAGAAGCAGCACACGCACACTTCACTCAAGTCACCCTGGCACCTCGTATCCATAATCAAAAAACAACTCCTCCCCTGCACACAGCGGCGCCTTGGCGAGCAGCCCGACTCTAAGCTCGCCACACACACTCAGCAGCTTCGCCTCGACGTTGGCATGCTCCGTTGTGCGGTAGTTCACGAATTTCATCCGGTTTCCCACCCGTGTAGCGTCTATGTTCACCGTCTTGGTGATGGAGTACAGGAAGCTCACCCCCTTGGCGTCGTACACGCGCCCACGCGCTGCCGCCTCCGCATTTGAGATGAGTTCACCGACGTACTCCCCAACAAATTCCCCTTCCGCCGCACCTTCAGCAGCGAAGACACCGAATCCGTGAGCGTGCGAGCGACCGAGTACGCAGCGAAAGCGGGCGCCAAGTTGGAGCTGGACGTTGCGGCAGCGACGGCGGCCTACAGCGCCTCCGGCAGCGACACCCCCGCTCTCAACGTCAGCCGCAATCAGCAAACCCGCTGCTCGTGGTACCTGCGAACAGGCACGGTGCACGCCGTCATCCGGTGAGTGGGGAACACCGTCGACCCCAGTGCTTGGATGCCAATGCGCACCGCAAGTGTCGCAGGCATCGGGGTCGCACTCCCTGTCGACCGCGAAACACGGGCACTCATCCGTGTCGCAACTCGACAGCGGCACACATGCACCCCAGATGCGACGACCGCACAACCGAGACCCAGGCGCTTCGATACTCTCTCCGATTGAGCCCAGGCCTGCTAAAGACGGAGAGCCGACCGTCCAGAGATACTGAGCGCACCCACACGTCTTCTCGCACGCCAACCCGGTGCGCGCGCACCGACAACGCTCCTCTGTACACTCCCCGCTGTGAAAGCAGGGCGCAAAGTCGTGCACCTTGTCTGGCGCGCAGGGGTCGTCCTGGCTGCTGGTCGTGCCCGACTGACGGGAGGCGCGAGAGCTGCCAAGAGAGCAATTCAGGGCAGGGGAGCACTGCGACTCCGTTTCCGACCCCCCGTTGTCCTCGTCCAACCCGGCGGCGCCACTCCTCGCCGTCGCCTCATAGCTCCCGACAGCTTCCAGGCCAGGGTCCTGCAGTGGCTGCTCCAGCGGTGACGCGCAGAGCAGAGAGAGCCCCGGACCCGCCAAAAACTCAGCCACGCGACGACACTTCTTGACAGCCACAAAAATAGCAAGGCGGCAGGTGTCCTGCACACCGACAATGTCCGCTCCCATCTGCAGCAGCCCCACCTGGTCGACTCGCCAACCGCCCACTGCAGGAGGAACGGAACGCATAACAGCTCGCACGCGAGGGTCTAGACGGCACTCAAAGCACCCACTGGCCGCCTCTGCGATTGACGAGTGGTGGACTCGGGCGCGCCGCCCACGCCAGTGAGAAGACAACGACGGCCGTGCCAGACGTCATCGACTCCTGAAACTTCCGCATCCTCCGCATGAATGGTCGGAGGCCGAGGAGCATCGGCGTCGCCCATCACCGAGGGGGTACCAGCTGCAACGGCCGAACCATCGCCAACAGAAGCGCCGACAACGTTGCTAAAATCAGGTGACCCAGTCCCACCCGCAGTGGCGCGCCTGGTGCCATCAACGAAACGCCCAGCGAAGTCGCCGTCGCGTGGGGCAACAGAAACGCTTTCGGCCACACCAGTGGTAACCGGCGGGCGGCCGCGGCATCCTGCATCTGGTCCAACGTCTGTTCGTCGCGCGTCGGCGACAGCCGAGCTAACACGTAAATCAACACGCGGACCAACGTGCAGACCCGTCGCTTCCGCCCAACCGAAGTAAGACGAGAACCGTGCGCCTGAGCCATCGCGTGGGGCAACTGGGGCGACTTCCGTGTCGCCCCGAGCGCGGCGGGGAGGCCACGCTAGTTTGTCCGCGTCGGCGCCGTCAGCGCCACGAGGAAGACCAACCGGGCGAAGGGGAAGCGGCCCAGCTAGCGGGTCGCCGTCAGGAGCGCCGTGCAACTTACAAGTGTTCCGTAGGCAGACACGGCACAAGAGACTAACCAAAAGTCCTCTTTGCGGCAGCTGCACTTCGTCCGCCACAGCTACAGTGGGTCCGCCAACACTGCTGCCAGTTGGCGCCGCGTGGCCAGCACCGAACGAAGTGCCGACAGACGGCAGGTGCGCGGCAGCTTCAGCGCCGCCATGAGCTCGAACGACTGTGCGTAGCATGCGAACAGCAGCGGCGTCGTTGCGCATCGCGTCGCTCTCCGTGTGCTCCTGCCGAACCAGCTCGGCTTGCCGCAGAGCCCAGACACGACTCAAAGGGGGGAGGCGAGCGGCAGCGACGTCGGCCGCTGACGCCGCAGCCGCAGACGTGGAGGCCCCAAAAGCGGCCGGTGCGGCTCGCACTCGTGCCTCGAGAGCGCCGCTCGTCGATGTTGGAAACGCAAGACCAGCCACACGGCCGCCCTGCTCCCGTCCAGCGCCGCTAGCGAGTACCACTGCAAGACTGGCGCCACCCTTCAACTGCTTCAGAGCGGCTTGGCGGGTGGCCTGCGCCTCGCGCTCTGACACGGCTCGGCGGTGGTCATCCCCCCTCTGCTGGACGAGCTTGGCCACGTGCGTCATGTGAGGAAGCGTCTGTCCCAGCACCTCGCTCAAGGTGTGCACCACCGTCGGCGAGTCACCAAGCGCGTGAACAACTGCGTACACGCCGGCGCGCTGGGCCATCCGGAAGATCCGCTCTTCAAGCGAATGGTATCGATTGCCGAGGTGGGTAGGCTCATCGTCTGACGCGTCGCTGCCGTCACTGTTGCAGTCGGCGGCCGTCCACCCGTTCTTGTCCATTATGCTCGCCGCCGCAGCATGTGCGTCGTCGGTGTCTCCGAGGTAGGGAGTGTGCTTGAAGGACGCAACACCCTCGACCCGTCGCCACGACCGCCGGATAGACGTGTACGCTAAAGCTGTCGGGAGACGCTCAACCGCGGGCAATACCACAACTGGCACCGCCCGCTCTGGGGCATAAGTTGCGGCAGTGGTCGCCCCGCTTGTCGACCAGGAAGCCACACGAGCAACATCAGCGGCGTAAATGCCACCAGTTTCACGCGTGGCAGCAGCAGAGCCGTGTCCGTGTCCGGTGGGCAGGGTACGGGGCGACAAGCGAGACGGTTGGGGGACCGCGTGGCAACTCTCCCTCACACCGCGCGGGACACGCGGAGAGGCTCGTGACGCTTGCATGAACTCCCATAGCGTGCGCTGCCTCTCGCGGGGGGGGTTGCTCTGCCTGGCATCCAGCTGCACGAAGGCTGCTCCAACACTCCATCGTCCCCAGCAGGACTTCCTTCGCCAGCAGTGCTACCACACGAGCCGCCACGGCCACTAGGGCCACCTCGGGACACTCCTTTCGCCTCCAACAGCACTACGTCACCATCTCGCTGAACGACCGCGGCGCCAGACCTCACTTCACAGGGATCAATGGCAGCCTCAATGGGTAGCGGGCGGACGTCGGCGTCCGCGCCCGCCGCCGCCACATACCGCACATACCTCGACACCGTTTGACGGTTCACAGCACTGGTAACACGAACTTCCGCGCTGCGATGCTGAAGCGCGCGGCGCCCTGATCGCCCGTACAGACGATAAACGACACGATGGATGCTGCGTGCATCGCCGGCGACAGCAGCAACGAGCTCGGCTTCTTCAGCGTCGGAGTCGACATCAGACAGGGGTCCTTCCGCGCTCGGCCACTCGTCCACGAATGCCTCGTCAGAGCCACGACGCGCTGCATCCATCGTGCGGACCCCAGACAGCCACGAGGCAGCGACCAATGGCACGATGCTCGCGACCGCTGACGGCTGACAACGACCGACAATGATTGCACGCAGATCAAAGCATGCCCGCTTGCTCGAGGTGCTTCGGAAATGACACAGCAGCGGAGCTGTCCTGTACTTCCACTCAGATCAGACCAATCAGAATGTGACATGAGACATGAGCGGCGTATTTCCGACCTCGATTCCGATATTTTTCCCATTCACACTGATCAATCGTGCATTCAATTTGGGCGCTCCGGACGCATCCGGCCAAGACACAAGCACCGCCTCCCTTGCACAGCTCGTAGGCCAATTTAGTTCCACTTGTTCCGGCCCGACGTGCCGTCCGTCTCTGACTGAGCGCCAGTGACGTTCACGACCGCTGGCGCCGTGGTCGTTTGCAGGCCGTCACCGCCTAATCACCACCCCCTCCAGACGCCCGGCCATCCACACCACCCCATTACCGCGATAGCCCCACATTGTCCTCGACAGAGACAAGCTCGTGCCTCGAGTATCCTCCCATCTCAATAGCTGCCACACGGCGCGCGTCGCCCGACCACTTGTGCGACGCGCTCCCTGCTCCGCGTCGGCGCCGACGACAAAACGACCAACAAATTGCGAGGCACGCTCCCTGCTCCGAGTCGGCGCCAGCGATGCCGTCACACGCAACGTTCCCACCTGCATCTATACCACCTGTGCGTCGGTCGTGGTGCCCGACGCCGTCGCCGACGTCCCGTCGTGATGCCCGACGCCGTCGCCGACGACGGGATGTGCACCAAGTGGCTCGTCGTTTCAGCGACGTGCACAACGGCCGCCACGACCAACCACTTGCGCGACGCGCTCCCTGCTCCGCGTCGGCGCCGGCGACGAAACGACCAACAACTAGCGAGGCACGCTCCCTGCTTCGCGTCGGCGCCGGAGACGCCGCTACGCGCAGCGTCCCCACCTGCGTCTGCACCACCTGCGCGTCGGTCGTGATGCCAGACGCCGTCGCCGACGTCCCGTCGTGATGCCCGACGCCGTCGCCGACGACGGGACGTGCACCAACTGGCTCGTTTTTTCAACGAGCTGCACAACGGCCGCCACGATCAGCCACTTGCGCGACGCGCTCCCTGCTCCGCGTCGGTGCCAGCGACGCCACGACCAACCACTTGCGCGACGCGCTTCCTGCTCCGAGTCGGCGCCGGCGACGCCGTCACGCGCAATGTCTCCACTTGCATCTGCACCACCTGCGCGTCGGTCGTGATGCCCGACACCGTCGCCGACGACGGGACATGCACCAAATGCGTCGCCATGTTGCCGCGGAGGCGCCGCGGGGGAAACCTGTCCAACCTCGTTCACGACGTTTGGACGGCCGCCAACTGCGACGCCGTATGGACGACGGCGGCGTCGCGTGTCCAAAAAAAACAAAACGACATGCACTGTGTATGCATAGTTCATGTACATAGAATAAAGACATGCACTCACTAGTAGTCGTTCTCCTCCCCATCTTCATCACCGCTGATAGCACCACCGCAGTGTCCGCGACCACGACTGTTGTACGGATCGACTGCACCAGCCGTGTCGTCCCGGGCCTCCGCGTCACCGTCCGACTCCCCGTCTGCCCCGTCATCCACACCTGCATGACCGAGCACCGCCGCTGCCACCATGCTCTCTGTAACGAACTTCTGGCACCACGAGGCAACGAGCTGCATGAGGTTGGCGTTTGACCGGTCCACACGGCACGAGACAAGCTGCTCCGCAACGTTTGCAGGCGATACCCCCCCGCACGTGATGCTCAGCCCGATGAGCAAGTGGTCCTCCGCACCGCGGATAAACTCGGCCTCCATGGTGGGAAAGTTGACGGCGTGGGACTTCAGGGCGCCCTTGGACGCCGCGGACGCCAGCTGCGTCGACGTCATCCGGCTCACAGCGGAGCAGTCAAACACCGAGACCGCCGAAAACTTCTCCCGCTCCCCCTTCTTCCACGTCAAGTGAAATGGGGCTTCCAAAAGAGCCACGGCCGCTGCGAGACCTCCGGTCTCCGCCGCGGGATCCCGCGCTGCCGCCGCTACCGCCACCGGCTCCGTCGACCCACAGCCAGTGGCCGTCAGGCCCGACACGCAGTCGGCGGCACGGAGGGCGCTCGACTGCATCAGTGTCACGTGCGCACGCGCCATCTGCGCGGCGGACAGGGCTGGGAGGTCACTCGGGCCACCTGCACGCGCCGCATTCTCCGTGTCCGGAGACGCCTCGCGCGAGCTCACCCGCCCCCCCCATCCTCCACCAGTCTTCGTCGTCGATGCCCGTCGATCGACGCCCGAGGGAAAACCCAACGAATTCATCGAGCGCGCTCAAACACTGCGCCTGCCGGGTGTCTTCTCGGCAGCACGAACACCACGGCTCGTCCCACTCCCGGCTGCGACAGCCATTCCAAAAGAGCCCGCCGTAGATCCTACGCCCCGGCCAGCGGACCCGATGGTCGACCCGGAATCAGCGGCCCCCACTGAGCCACCACCACGAGCAGTGCGACCGCGGTCATCAACGTGACCAAGAGCGGCGCGCCCGCGCCCGCCGCTGCCCGCAGCACCCCTCCCCCGTCGAACCCCACGCCCCGCCCCGCCCCCCGCCGCTGCCGTCGTGGCCGAAGCAGCGGCGGCCAGCGCCGCCCCGACTGCCGTCTGGTCGGGAGCTTCCAGCGCAATCGCCATCGCCTGAAAAACTTGCCGGTTTTCCGCGTTGTTCGACGCGGCAACGATGCCGGTCCCCGCCGTTAAGTCGGCCGCCGCAACCGTACGCATCCCTGATTGGTGGATGTTGGCGACGATGTCGGAAGCTGCCGCAGCCGCCTCCTGCGACTGCCGCCAGTCCGCCCAGAAAGCCGCATGGTGGGCACGCACTCACTCAGCGACCACAGCGTCAGTGACAAGGGGGCAAACGAAATCAGAGCTGCTAAGCGGTGGCGCCGTCCGCCGACGCGTCACGTTGCCCGTCTTGTTGTCCATCTGGAGCGATCCAGCTAGAGCACGAGGGTGCTGACATGGTGCCCAACGACAGGGCACTTGGTGCACTTAGTGTGGTGGCAACAGTCCACCTCGAAGCAGGTCCCGTCTTTGCGAGAAGGGTGCCCGACTGGATGTGCGTGACGACAAGGCATGGATTTGAGGCCGCACGTGCGCTGCGTGTGAGACCCCGTGCGCTGCACCCCATTCGCGTCGACGCCCGAGTCAGAGTTGCATAGAAGGCACCGCCCCGTCATTTCCCGAGGCACTCGAACGTACTCGCCAAGCCGAACCACGACCAAACACCGCCCACAAAACAGAAGGCGAGTCCGAGACGCCGCGCTCCTGACGACACCACCGTGCGCGACGTGGCGGCTCACGCAGACACGGATCAGCGCGCGCATACGATGCGCTGGGCAGCTTGCCCGTCCGCACGGCAGCACAGGTCCTCGGCCTGCACGAAAGAAAGACGTCGAGAAACACAACGGGGGCGCATTGGAAGAGGACGCGAGGAGAGAGAGTGCAAGGAGAGAGAGTGCGGCGGAGGAGGCGCTTTGGCAGGGGCTACAACATGTGTGGGACTTACCACAATCGCGCAGACCACAACGCTTTGCGCAAGAAAGCCCAGATCGGGACGGCCTGTGCGCCAACACATGTGCCCCGCTCCGTTTTTTGACGACCCTCGGTGACTGCTGATCCAATCGCAAGCCTGCAGATCCAGGCACCAGCGATCCCACGACAATGCAATTTCCTTGTAGCCCACCTTTCTAAGCTTTGCACACCGGCTCATACCGTTTGCACCCCACCGCGAGGAACACGAAGTGGAGCACGTTTCTAAAAATGCAGGGTCGGAGGCCCCACATTCGGGACCGGAGACCGGACGAAATTCGAGGACCTCGCCTGAGGCCCTCTGTTAGGGGTCTCGCTTAAGGATTCGCTGGCCCGATTAGGGGGCAGCGACACGAAGTGGAGCACGTTTCCAATCGGAGCGGCCCGCGAGGCACGATTAGCGGCCTTGAGCCACACTGTTAGAACATCGGTCCACAGATGTCCGGTCCCTCCGCGATTGATCTCTCGGCGTCGCGTGCTCGGTCTCTGATATCGCGACCTTTCGCCTCGTGACTGCACGCGCTGTCAGCAAAACGAGGCCGAATTCCAAAACGTGCCTGCACTGACGGTGCCGTGGCGGGGGGTGAAACGCGTTTCCCGCAAACGTGCTGCCGGGGGGGGTCCAAAGAACAGGGATCTGCCATAGGAGCACGTGCACAGCGCCAGTAACGATATGCACACCAAGTGTCCACGATTTAGAAGGCCGTGCGCATTATTTGTGTCAGCCAGCTTCCGAAATGGGACGGAAATACGCTCGTGTGAGACGAAAATGCTCGCGTGTGAGACAGAAATGCGCTCGTCTGAGACGGAAATACGCTCGTGTGAGACGAAAATGCGCTCGTCCGAGACCAATGAGCGCATGTGAGACGGAAATGCGCCCGCTCCTGGCTGCTGCTGCCGACGCAGCAGTCACCCGGCCCCGGCGCCTACCCGTCCATGGCGGGGGGCCACCCGGGCTCGCCGCAGCGGCAAGCGCGCCGCCTGCCGACGCGGCCACTCGGCCCGCCCGACTCGCTGCGCTTCCCGCCCGTCGGCGACGGCGCGCCGGCGGAGCGCCCGCTCAGCCGCGAGGCCCGCCGCCGCGCGGGCGCGGCCGCGGGCAATGGTGGCGGCCGTGGCGGCGGCGGTGGCGCGGGTGGCGGTGGGGGTCCCGGCGGGGACGCCAAAGGCGGCGGCGGCGCCCCCCCGTGCACGCGCTTCGAGGACATCAAGGTCGTCCCACCGACGGCGGCGGTCGCCGCCCTCTATGGGTGTTTGGTTGTCATTCTGGTGCAGAATGCCTTGTCGCGTGTCGTCTGGCCCCCCACGCCGCCGTAGAGGGGGGAGGGGGTGGCCTCCGCCACGGCCTGCGCCTCAAATGCGTGTGCATATGTACACTCTGGGAGGGGTTCATGTTTTCTTCTTACCTCACTGTGCTTCACGAGCTCCACCAAATGAACATGAGAGAGGGCTTCGTGCACCAAAGATGTGGCTGAGCGGGTCGACTCCAGCCTGTTTGGCCCGTACGTTTGGTGCCAGAAGGAAGACGGGTTTGGACCCACTGTGCTGCTCCCCTGTCCGGTGGACGGCGAGCACAGTCGGTTGCCCGCCCACCACGCGCGTGAACAGTGCCACAGGGCCACAGTGGGTCGGCGTCGGGGATCCGGCAGACGACGCAGATGCGCGGTGAGTGGGGCAACCCCCTGAAACCGGCGAGGCTACCAAGAGGGGGCACGGCGAAAGCCAACGCTGGCGCACGTGCAGGGTCTGGCAGGGTGGGGGGGCCGGCCGCAACGTCGACCGCGACCGAGCTGCGTGCGCCTCGACCCGCCCGACCCCGTGGCGGCACGGTGGCGGCCGCTCGCGCCGGCGCGACCGACCCGCGCCGCCGCCCACGTCTGAGCCGACGGCGGCCGCCGGTCGCCGCCCGCGGCCGTGTCAACACCAAACGAAAGAAACCACGGCGTTTCTTTCCTACCCCCTGCGGTCGGCCTTGCCGCCGCGCGCCCGCGGCGCCCCCTCCCCGCGCACCGCCCACGGCGCGTTTGCAGACGCGGCCGCAACGCGGCGGCACGCCCCCGCCCGATTCTGACCGAGGGAGCAGGCGGCGCGGCGCGGGTTACGCCCCCCCCCCCCCCCCCCCCCCCCCCCCCCCCCCCCCCCCCTCACGGCGCCACGCAGCGGAAGCCCCGCCCGCGCCCCAACCGCCTCTCCTCCATCGGCGGCAGGAGCCCCCACCCCGGCGGCGGCACGGCCACCGCCCGACACCCCCCCGGCGGCGCGCACGGGAGCGCAAAGGCGCCCGGCGAGGAGCCGCACACGCCGCCCAGGGGCATGGCACCACGCCCACACACGCCCGCCGCCAAACACACGAGGCCCGCGCGCACGTCACACAGACGCAAGCCCGCCCG
>Ga0209093_1000465_pt1 | contig 21971 bp, 15 predicted proteins | sample SidtaG_4_FD_187450 | JGI IMG/M metagenome (GOLD analysis project Ga0209093, IMG submission 187450) | Marine algal microbial communities from Sidmouth, United Kingdom - Sidmouth_Male1 metaG (SPAdes) (version 2) | ecosystem: Host-associated > Algae > Red algae > Unclassified | place: Sidmouth... | reverse complement strand
AATTGCAACAACCTTAAGGTGATTATTGCAATAGGGCTCACCTCTTCCCATTCCGAACAGAGCAGTTAAGCCTATTAGCGCAGATGGTACTACCACTGGTGGGAGAGTATGTCATCGCCTTTTTTTAGAAACTTCATTCATTAACTTGAATGAAGTTTTTTTTTGGAATCAACTCAAAATATTTAAAACACTGTTTATTGATTCTATAAATGCTTGTTAAAGGTTGGGAAAACATCTGTTATTTGAAGTCTTTGAAACGTCATCAGACCTTCGTTCTATGATTCGAAAAAAGTCGAATACAAATAATACCTACTCCTACAATGATAGTTTTGAAGGCTTTGGTAGTTATGTTTATGCGTAGTATGGAGCAAAAAAAACTTACGATATTAGTTATTCTTACGCTACACTAAGAGATTATATGATTGCTATTTTTGGAACCAAATAAAACAGCCAAGAAAATCGCACATAAAAAAAACAGAAGCTCAGGCTGATTTTTTAAAACTTACCTAATGTTATTTCAGAACTAAAATTAAGTCTAAATAAATATTTGTACGATTCAGTTGACTTATCTTTTAAAGATAAAGCTCGTTTTGGATTGAGAATAGGGGATAGTTACAGTTATTATAGCTAAAGCAGTTGTTCCAAAAGTGAAGTCTCAACACAAGTTTAACAATACTTGTCAAATTGAATATTCTATAGATAGATCTTTTGATAATTTAATCGCCAATATAATTTCTGGCTTAATCGACTTTATATAAGAAACCTTCTATTAAAATCTCTATATATTACCTAATACTGCATTAGCTTAAGTCGAACTAACAATTAATGAAAGTATATTCATTAGACGGTTTAAAATCAAAGTGTTTATGAATGACAATCATCACTTTTAACTTGCTTAAATTTCTTCTCTAATTTTCAAGGAAACGAGATTTAGACATATCCTGATAGGGCTTATTATCATCGAGAAGTTTTTATAGAGTGTAAAATCTGAAGACTGAACCTCTTTAACTTTCCTCAAAATAACCATCAATTTTTCCTTTTTTGAACTTAATAGTTTTGCGATGTAGTTAATTGCTTTTTCAAGATTATCTTTTGATTTATTCATTTTATTCGATAATCTTTTTCTTTCCATTCCTAACTAGATCCATTTGTTCTTCTTTCCACTGCTCAATGGCTATTGCAGCAACTTCTGCTTGAGCTTTAGCTATATTCTTTATTAAATCATCATTAGCTTTAAGTTCTTCTTCAATTTTTAATTCATTCATAGCTGTATGTACTTTTACAGATGAATTAATCTCTTGATTTATATTACTCTGTAGTAAGAGTTGCTTAACTTTTGCTTCGTGTTTAATCCTATCTAAAATATCATCGTAAGTACCACGTTCCGTCATCATTTTAAACAAAATAGGGGCTATTTCAATAAAAATAAATAGGATAGTAATGAGCCATTTTGCATACCAAACTGTAGTTTTTTGAGTCTCGTAATGACTTATAACTTGGTTTCCTTCATCATCAATTTTCATAACTGCTTTTTCTTCATAACTTAAACTACTTATTGCTGATAATTGAGCTAACAAGCCGTTACGACCTTGCATATCTGTTTCAGTTCTAGCTACAGCTTCTTTAGCATTTTTTAAATTAGCTTCTGCTTTTTCATTTAGTTCTTCAATACGCTTATAATCAGCTCTTCTTTTTTCTGAATATTCAGAATTGAGTTGAGTAAATTCCTCATTGAGTTGTGTGTATGCTGCTTTTGCCTCTCTAAACACTGGTCCTTCTCCAGGCTTTCCTGTTCCACAAGTACCGTTTAGCTCGCACATATATTTATTGTAAGCTTCGTCTCTTTTTATTTTAAGACTAGCGATTTCTTCTTCGTGTTCTTTAGTTATCCTTCTTAATGTAGTAATTTCCTGTAAATCCTGTGTATTTTGAAATTGAGCAACTTCAATTGCGTTGGTATTTTGCTCTTGAGTTGTAATAAGATTTTCTCTAGCTATTTCTGCTTTAATTTCACTTTCAAATAACTTTAATTCTAATGGTGTCGCTATTACGAAGCCTAATATCATCGCCATAAGAAGTCTAGGAGCAGCTTCAAGAAGCTCTTGTCTAGAGATAGTTTTCTTACCATCCCCAACTCCAAACGTAGATACTATGTATCTATCAAGGTTAAATATTAATGCACCCCAGAACAATCCAAAAACAATTGCTAAGGTTGGATTTTTAAAAGCAGTAAAAAATGCGTAACCACCCGCAAAAGACGCCATCAAAGCAGTAAACAATATAGTTCCACCTATTCCAAAATATTTATTGTTGTCAGTTGGTGCCTGTTTTAAAATATCTAAATCTGCTCCAGACGCCCATAGAAATAGCTTATTTATACTTTTAAAAGGCTTATTTAGCACTGTCTTTATTTTTTGAAAAATACTCATTATGACTGGTGGATTATGTTTTTAATTCTTTTAAATATCGTGTGAATAGCAAAATCTTTTGAAGGTTGTTCAACATCTTCGAAACTATCAATCAAACTATTCTTCGTCTCAAACTTTGGCAATTCTACGCACTGTAATGAAGAAATACCTTCATTTAATTTTTCTAAGGGAATCTCAAGAGTTGTGAAGCTCTTTAAATCCACAGATTCTATAGAGGTGCTCAAATTCATTTTGGGCGTTTCCACAAAGAGTTGTTTAATAATAGGTGCTGGAAATGGATGAGTTTTTACCTCTTCAGTTATTGAAGAAAACAACCCTACTGCCGAAATCGTAAAAATTGTTTCTTCTTTTATACGGACGTGCATTGAGCCGTTTGAATCTTGAATCCCTACTTTTGGTGTTATTTTAACCTCTTTTGTGTTTTCAGTTTCCCAAATTAAATCAATATTATCAATACCTTCATTCAAGTTGATTTCCCAATCAAATCTTTTAATTCTTGGTTTAATAACATCTACAGTCAATTCCTCTTCCACAAGCTCATCAAAATAACCGTAAGCACTAATCTTATACGTTAGTTCTGTTTCAGGTAGAATATTAATTTCAGTATTACCAGAAAACTCTCCTTCTACATTAGATATATTTACTTTCTTAACGTTCTCCGTTTCCCAAGAAAGCACTAGTGGTTCCAGCGTATCTCTTAAATACTTATTAACTTTAAAATTTTTAAGTATGGGCTCGCGCTGTAATGCATTAATTTCTAAAAGCTCTTTACTGTTACCAATGAGGTTATAAGCAACTATATCAAAATTGTTCTCTTTTGTTCTGCATTTTACTTCTGCGGTTTTGTGCAAAATTGGATTATAGTAACTTTGATCGATTATTATATATCTGCAATACTCAGTTTTAAAAGTGATAGTAACGATTTCATTTTTCTCTGATATTGTTTTTTTATCAGATTCAATACTTTCAATTTGTGGTAATGTCCCCAAGGAATCTGTTAACATCATTAAGAATGAAGCCCACTGATCTGGAGAAATTCTAACGGAACTATTAGAATAACCATCATTGAACACTTTAGAAAAATTATCGATAAGTTCCTTTAATCCAGCATCACTTAGGCTTGACATAACCGCAAGAAGATTGTTATGAACCGTTTTGTTTTCAGTTAAAAACTCTGTTGATTCATAATCTATTGCTGGCCATTCATTCTTTTTAAGGTATTTCTTTTTAGTAGCATCGTCTGAATCTTTCAGAAAAAAATAAGGCATTACGTCAAAAACCAATTCAAAAATAGCGTTTGCGAGAACCCAATATTCTTCCCTCAGTCTATCTTTAACAGAACTTACTTTATTTGCGTCGTCAGTATTTATTAGTTTTTTCCATCCTCCAGACATCCAGTGACCTATTGCCCCTAAAGTTGAAGGTTTTTCTTGTGTGTCAAAATGATATCCGCTATCATAATCAATAATAGCTAGTTGTTTCTTTTGTGGATGATACCAGATAGCTGCTTCTTTTAAGTCAGAATGTATAAATTTTAAAGAATGAAGAAAGGAAACTGTATGTGCTAATTGATGACTGATAAATACCTTATCAGGTATTTCTAATTGACGATATTTTGAGTTATCGGTATTCTCTGCGCCGTAGTCTGTAAAACCTAAAGTATTAAGATTATACATTATAAAAGCAACAACCTCAATTTCCTCAATCTCATCATAACCTTTAAAGGCTGCAAAAGGCAGACCCAATAATTCGGGACGTTCTATGTAAGTAGGTATGCCATTTTTAAGTTCATTCTTCTTTAGTTTGATATGGAGCTTTTCAATAGTATCGTATCCGTGAGATTCATTTTCTTTATCAGAAAAAATTTTGATTACATACAGATCACTTTGTACTCCATTAATACTTTTGATTGAATGTATCTTACCAAAACCGCCTGCACCCATTTCTGATTCGTCAAAATCAACGGTATTTATAGACTTTATGTTGTTAGTATTACCCTGATCTAAAATGGATAGGTCTCTGATTTTTGTTATTGTTCTAACCATTAATCTTAGATTTATAATAGTGCAAAACTTCTGGAGATATTAAGATACCTAATGCAGCATCATCTTCTAATCTACTTTCAGATTTCAGTTGTTTTAAAATATCTTTATTGAACATAATCAGTTCCTCCTCAAAAGTTTCAGCATCTTGATTTTTAATTAAAAGAGAATCAAGACCTTTCAAAATAAGCTGAATAACCGTATTCTCATACCGCCAATACCTTTCTTCATCATCCCTTAATATGAAATTATTTTCTAAAGAACCAATACCGTCTGAAAACAACAACAAAACATCTCCTACTTCTGATATTAATTTTAATTCAATTTCTGACGCCTTTAATTCTTGCTTGCCACTATGATTTGAGATATGCTTGGTAAGTGCTCCTTCTGGGGAAATATGTGGAATCATAATATCTGAATAGCGATAAGAAATTCCAGAATTTGCATTTACAGCAAAGTCTCCTCTACATTGAATAATCCCACCATTACCCAGATATTGAATATTAGTTTTATTGTTTTTTAAATCGGTAACTAAACTTATAAGCGTTGTACCTCCTGTTATCCCTTTCTCTTTAAGACCTTTTAGCTCATTACTTAGAATTATATTTTCAGTTTTAAGCATTCGTTTATCAATAAATAGCTCTGCAACTGTCCTCGCTACGATACCAGAATCCTTAAACTCGCCAATACCATCGCAAATTATTAGTCCTTTTTGATTGTTTTCTTCATCAATAAAGAAATCTGCATAATCTTGATGAAGCTTAACATCAATATGTGCTGCGCTTAAAAACATATTAATGATTAATTTTAGAAACGGTTGATATGCTCTTAATCATATGATTTCTTATTTCGTCAGGATTAAGTGTAGAGGTAAATAAAGATTCGTCTGAAGCAAGCATTTTCATACTTTCCTTGTAGTGATCTAAATCATCTGTATCAAAACCTTCTTGCCAACTTGTACTTTCAAAAAAGATAGATGAAATGGTAACTTTATTATTAAGCCTTAGCTCATTACATTTTTTCAAGGTGACTTCATAATCAAACACAACACCGTCACTTAAAACAATTACAAGAACTTGCGCATTTTTATCTCCATTAACTCTTAAATATGCAGAACATTCCTGCTTAACTGCTTCCATCGTTTCGGCAAGCATCGTTGAGTCATAATGAGTAATGAAATTACGAGGATTGTAATCTTTTTCTAAATCTAAATCTTTAACAGACGTTTCTTTAATAACGTTCACACTTTCATTAGCATACGCATACATAGAAACGTCAAAACAATTTTTATTTTTACTCGATTGAAGGCGTTTTAAAGACTCTTTTAATGCTTCGCTTAATTCTTCTCCTTTGCTCAAACCAGTTTTACCTGGATAAGTCATAGAACCAGAGCCGTCCATAACAAAAACTACAAGTTGATAAAAAAGTCGCGGAATAGTTAGTTTAGAGAGTCCGGCTGTAAGCGCACTAGTATTAATTTTCGACAAATCAATTTTGGCGGTAGTTTTAGGCGTCGCACCTTGTGCTTTTTGTAATTTATTACTCATCTTTTGTATATTCTTTTTCTACTGATTTGTATTCTTCCTTTAAATGTGCCTTTTGTTCTTCAAAATAAATATCCCAATCTTCTATTGCGATGATCATATTGTATTGCTCAGAACAGAGTATAATGGCTAATTCATCTTTGAGACGTGTGTACTTTTCTTTTAAGGATTCAAAACGCAGTCTTAACTTTTCTAATTCACTTTCGGCAGAGAGATTAAAGCTAGGATTCTTAGAAGTAAGATCATCGTGAATGCTGCGTACTGCATCTAAATCATTATTCTTGTAGGCATCTGTTAAGGCTGTAAAAGCAACAGAAGCTTCGTTCTTGTCATCAAAAACACATTTTAAAGAATCTGGATGACAATATTTTGAAGCATCTCTATAAAGCTCCTTAATACTGCGTGTATCAGTTTCATTTAGATCTGGTATATTGATTTCCTTTTCTCGTTCATAGTCTTCATTTGTTTGATGAAACGCCTCATCTACATTTTTAAAATTCTCATCCACAAAACCAAAACGTTCTAGCTTTTTATAAATCTTACGCTTTAATTGTAAAATTTTAGAGATTAAGGGATTGAGTTCTAAAATGTATCTATGGTTAAATTGTTCTACTACACGTTCAACATCAGCTTTTTTAACCTCTAATGATTCTAATTGAAAGGAAATTAAGTTTATTTGATTAAGTAATTGCTGTTTCTCAATTGCTGTAATATCTACTAATACAGTGCGCTCTTTTTCAAAGGCGTTCATTTTATCAACAGCCTTCTCATAATCAGCAGCTTTTAAAAGGTCAAGGATATGAGCAACATCAGGATGGTCTTCAAGTTTATAAATATAGGGTTGCATTTTAAGAGGTTCTCCAATGTCTAAAAATGCTTTTATAAGTTTAAAATGTTTATAAATTTCTTGTAAAGTAAGCGCCTCTTTAGCATCATCTGTCTTACTAGAAAGTTCTTTGAGTCGCTTGAATTCAGCTACAAATTCATTTGCTCTTTGTAAGTTATCTATAACAATAGTGACTTCTTCATTATTAGTAGAAAAAGCTTTTTTAGACCAATTTGCACTACCACTTACAACTGTATTAAAGTTGATAATGCAAAATTTCATATCCATTAACTTAATATCGTTTCCTACCATAGAAAAGTAACCACCATTTGTATCTATTTGAGAATAATCGTTCCTTGAATTATGATTAAACTCGTGATTAGTGATGATGACTTCTACACGTACTCCTTTACTCTGTATTTCTACCAATTTTTTAAAAAGCTTGGTATCTGTAAACCAAGCAACCGCAACAAAAACGGTACTTTCGGCTTTATCTAAATATTCTAATATGATACTTTTTACATCTGTTTGCTGTGTAAAATAACTGTCTATCTGTATATTAGTTTGGTTAGCATACCACGTATTCCAAAAATGAGACATTTATTTTTAGCACCATTGAGGAAAACTTTAAGATCACTGAATAATAAATATTCCATACATATCCCCTAAAATGTTCAATATTTGTAAAGTCTTTTAATGAAACTTTTACTGTTATGATTGGTGAACACATACGAACACTGAGAGAAGCTAACGATACCCTATTGCGGCAGCTGGCTGCAAAGTTAGAGATGGATCAAGCAATGTTGAGTAAGATATAACGCAGTGACCGCTCTTTTAGAAGAGAAGACATAGACGAGCCAGCAAAAATCTTTAAACAGTAAAAAAAAGAACTAATGACGATGTGGCTGGCAGACAAGATTTTGAAAACAATAGGAAGTGAAAAATTCTCTAAGAGGGATATTGAGACTTGCTATTAAAAATGTATAACGACCATTAAGTATAATTTGAATAACGATACACTAACCCAACAAACTAAAAAAAGTTACTACAGGAATTAGGATTAGTTTAACTGCATTATATTAATAATGGTTGACCTTTTTTACATTTACTTTATACCGTTCAGAATATTTAATATCTATTTCGAGATGGATACATCTACAAAGAGCTTGTTATTTAGCTATCCAAATGTGATTACGTGTAGGAGTTATAGAAAAAACAGCTCGAATATTTATGTATAAAATAAGGAAAGTATGAAATCTAGTAAGAGTTTTTTCTGTGGATGGCATAGTTTATGACTATAAAACTATGGTGGTGAGACAAGCAAAAGGTAAGACAGATAGAAGTTACGATTGTAAGAAAAAGAAAGTAGTAACAGCCATTTAGCTTAGTAAGAACAGAAAATTTAAAAGGACGCACACTATGAAAAATAGAAGATTTTTCAGCTCAATCACTACAGTACATCTTTGTAAAATTACATCAGCCAAGAAGCTAAAGTAACAACAGACAAATGGAGAGGAAAAAGGTTAATTGTAAAAGTATTTAATATAACTAAATAGTAAGCATAAAGAGTTAAAGTTTAAAGCGCTACACACATTGATATATTAGATTGAATTTGGATAATAACGACCTGTTTTTGGGTTAGTGATGATAATTTTAATAAATTCTATTTTTAGAATAAATCGATACAAGAGTATGTAAATAATATTCAATAACTTGATTATGAAGATGGTTGTAGAAAATAAACTTTATCAAACATACTTAATAAGTAAATAAATACTGATCTCTATAGCATTGTTTAAAAATAACAAGGCATTCATAAAGTATAATAAAATGATAGACATAAAAAATATTTATAAATCGTATCAAATGGGAAAAAATAATCTACCTGTTTTAAAAGGTATTGATTTTAAAGTTGAAAAAGGTGAAATGGTTTCTATCATGGGATCTTCGGGTTCTGGTAAATCAACATTGCTCAACATTATTGGTATTTTAGATGAGGCAGACGAAGGAAGTTATCATTTAGATGGTTTGGTTGTTAAAAATTTAAACGAAAAAATAGCTGCTCAGTATAGAAATAAATTTTTAGGATTTGTTTTTCAATCTTTCAATTTAATCAGTTATAAAACAGCTATAGACAATGTATCCTTACCCTTGTATTATCAGGGAGTCAATAGAAAGATAAGAGAAGATAAAGCATTGTTTTATTTAGAAAAAGTAGGTTTGGCAGATTGGGCAAACCATTTACCTAACGAGCTTTCGGGTGGACAAAAACAAAGAGTAGCCATTGCAAGAGCATTGGCGTCTGACCCTAAAGTTTTGTTGGCAGATGAACCTACAGGGGCTCTAGATACAAAAACATCGTATGAAGTTTTAGATTTACTGCAACAAATTAATGACGAAGGAAAAACCATTATTATTGTTACACACGAACCCGATATTGCTAAAATGACCAAGCGAAATGTAGTGTTAAAAGATGGTGTTATGATTAGTGATACACTTATCAATCAACAAAGAGCTAAGCTGTATGTTTAACATAGACCGTTGGCAAGAAATTTTTGACGCCATAGCAAAAAATAAATTACGAACTTTTTTAACAGGAGTTTCTGTAGGGTCGGGTATTTTTATTTTAGTGGTTTTGTTAGGGGTTGCTAATGGGTTTAATAATGGTGTAAAAAGAAAGTTTGGGAATGATACTACCTCTTTAATTTCTTTTAAGGCGGGTAAAACAACCAAAGAATTTAAAGGTTTAAATGCGGGTAGACAAATTAAAATGAATACCACAGATTTAGCTTTTATAAAAAAAAAATACAACTATTTTTTTGATAATGGAGTTGCAGAAATGTACAAAGCAGGATTGGTTTCAAGTTTTGGAACAAAATCTGGTACTTATATTGTGCGAGGTGTTTTTCCTGAAAAATTAGTAGTAGACAATCCCGAAATTTTAATAGGCAGGTTTATCAATCATAAGGATTATGAAGGTGTTTTAAAAGTAGCAGTACTAGGTATTAAAGTAGCCAAAGATTTGTTTGAAAGTCCATATGATTGTATTGGTAAAACTATTATTATAGGGGCTATAAAATACAAGGTTGTTGGAGTTTATCATTATGAAAATGATAGACAAAATAATGATATTTTTGTACCTTATACTCTTTTATATAAACTCTATGGTAAAGCTAGCTTGGGGAGCGATTTAAAATTTACCATAAGTCCAGAGGACGATTATGGTTTGGCATTGCAAAAATCTGAAGCCTTTGCCAAACAAATAAAAAAAGAACTACAAACTATTCACAAAGTGCATCCTGATGATGTAACAGGAATTGACTTTTACAACAGTGTTAAAGGGGCTAAAGATATTTATGATTTATTGTTTGGGATGCGTGTTTTCTTTTGGGGAATTGGAGTTTTAACCCTAGTAGCGGGTATTTTAGGGGTGAGTAACATTATGCTGATTATTGTAAAAGAACGTACCAAAGAAATTGGGATTAGAAAAGCACTTGGAGCCTTGCCTAATAGTATTATTGGTATGATTTTACAAGAGTCTATTTTTATTACATTTATTTCAGGATTACTAGGTTTAATTTTTGGTTTTTTTGTGTTAGAGATCATTGGGAAATATATTCAAACCGACTTTATTTACAATCCTTCTGTTAGTTTTGGAATTGCTATTTCAACCGTTATTCTTTTAGTAATTGCAGGGATGTTAGCGGGTTATTTTCCTGCTAGATATGCAGCTAAAATTAAAACGATAATTGCTTTAAGAGATGAGTAAAATATTAGATAAAGACTTGTGGATAGAAATTTTATTGGTATTAAAGTCTAACAAAACTAGGACTATAGTAACTTCTTTTGGCGTTTTTTGGGGTATATTTATTATGATATTATTATTGTCTGCCTCTAAAGGTTTTGAATACGGTATTAAAAATAAATTTAAAGGTATAGCTACTAACTCTTTGTTTGTTTGGACTAAAAATACGACAAAGGAGTATAAAGGAATGGCTAAAAATAGAATGTATAAATTTGATATAGATGATGGTTTAGCGCTTAAAAAAGAAATAAAAGGATTAAAAATTGTTTCTCCTAGAAACGATTTTTCTACCATTGTGCAGCAAGGCTTGCAAAGTGGAAATTACAGTGTAGAAGCCAATACGCCACAGTTTATAGAGCAAAATGCCTTAAAAATAGGACAGGGAAGGTACCTCAATCAACAAGATATTGACTTACGTAGAAAAGTTGCTATAATTGGTTACAAATTAGTTGATGAGTTGTTTGAGAAAGATGTAACTGTTATAGGAAGATATATTAAAATTAAAGGTGTTTTATTTAAGGTAGTAGGGGTTTATAAAGACACTTCTTTAAGAGCGCAAAAAGATGTTAGTATGCAGCAAAAAATACACATTCCTTTTCAAACTTTTTCACAAGTGTTTAACACCAATAATAAAGTAAATTATTATTTTATTACGGCTAAAAATAACACCCCTGTTACAGCCTTAAAAAGTGAGGTGATGAGGGTGTTAAAAAGCAGGCATAAAATTCATCCAGAAGATGACCGAGCTATTGGGAGTTTTGATATGAATAATACGTTTAAAAAATTTAATTTACTTTTTACAACACTAAATATGGTCTCTTTATTTGTGGGGTTAATGATTTTAATTTCAGGAATTATAGGAATCAGTAACATAATGCTTATTGTAATTAAAGAACGAACCAAAGAAATTGGGATTAGACGTGCTATTGGAGCTACACCTTATGTTATAAAAAAACAAATTTTATTAGAATCTTTGTTTTTAACCATTGTATCGGGTATGTGTGGAGTCATTTTATCGGTAGTTATTTTAGCAATAGTCAATATACAGTTAGATGCAATGGATCCTATTGATACTATGATTTTAAACCCATCCATACCATTATCAACCTTATTAATTATTTTTTTAATTTTAATTGTTTTTGGTTTGCTGGCAGGTATGATTCCTGCACAAAAAGCTATTAAAATGAAACCTATTAACGCCATTAGAACCGAATAAAATATTATGAAAAAATCAAAAACAATTCTCATTTTAATCCTCATAACATTAGCATTTATTTTAGTATTAGGCTATTTATGGAAAAGAGGTCAAAAAAATCCTACGGTTTACAACGTAAAATCTCCAATTACTAAAAATATTACTTTAAGTACAGTAGCGTCGGGAGAAATTACTCCTAAAGAAGAAGTTATTATTAGACCTAATATTGCGGGAGTTATTGATGAAATATATGTTTTACCAGGAGATACTATTAAAACAGGAGACAAAATAGCAAAAATAAAAGTAATTCCAACAATTAATAATTTACAAGCTGCCTCAAACAATGTTAAAAGTAGTAGAATAGAATTAAATGCTCAGGAAAAAATATTTGAAAGACAAAAAATCCTTTTTGAAAAGGGGGTTATCTCAGCCAATGATTTTGATCAAAATAAAGCGAGTTATGAACAAACAAAACAACGCTGGATTTCTGCTTTAGAAAATTATCAAATTATAAAAACAGGAACAGCAAAAGGATTTTCTAACGTTGCTAACACCATTGCAAAATCTACTATTGGAGGGGTGGTTTTAGAAGTTTCAGTAGAAGCTGGAGATCAGGTAATTGCCACAAATAATTTTAACAATGGTACAGAATTAGCAACAATTGCAGATGTTAGAAAAATGATTTTTAAAGGATCTATAGATGAAAGTGAAGTGGGAAAGTTAAAAAAAGGAATGCCAATAAACATTAAAATAGGAGCTTTACCAAAACTAAATTTTGATACTACTTTAAGTTTAATCGCACCAAAAGGAAAGTTAAAAGATGGATCTGTACAGTTTGATATAGAAGCATCTTTAACTGTTTCTAAAAACACTTTAATAAGAGCGGGTTTAAGTGCCAATGCAAATATTATTTTAGATGAAGTTAAAAATGTTTTAACGATTAATGAAGCATGGTTACAATTTGACTCTGAAACCAAAGAATACTTTGTAGAGGTGATGATTGGGGATCAAGAGTTTGAAAAACGTATTGTTAGTTTAGGTTTAAGTGATGGTATTGATGTTGAAATTAAAAGTGGAATTTCAAAAGACGATAAAATTAAAGAATGGAATACTTTGGTAAAGATAAATAAAGATTAAAATGAAACAGTTGTCTAGCTTTCAATTATTTTGGGTTGTACTTTTTTTATACAATCTAGGTTTTACACAAACTTTAGATACCATTAAAAAATGGTCTTTACAAGATTGTAATACTTACGCAATAGAACATAATTTGGATATAAAACAGCAGTTATTATCTTTAGAAGAATCTAAATTAGATATTAAAACAGCTAAAGGAGCGTTTTTACCAAATTTAAATGCAGGTGTGGGCAACAATTGGAATTTTGGTTTGACAGAAAACCCCTTAACGGGACAAATTGTAGATCAGCAAATAAGATCTTCTTCTTATGGGATTTCGTCTAATATTCCTATTTACAACGGAATGAAAAATTACAATACGCTACAACAAGCAAAACTACAACAAATAGCTTCGCAGTTAAATATTGATAAAACTAAAGATGATATTCGCATTAATATTACAAATGCATTTTTACAAGTTTTATTACAAAAAGAAAATATTGATATACTAAAATCACAACATCAATCAACATTAGAACAATTAAAACAATCTAATGAAATGGTAAAATCAGGAAATTTACCAAGAGGGGAGGTATTACAATTAGAAGCAGTAGAAGCCAATGACTTGCAAAATATAGCTGAGGCAGAAAATAGTTTTAACATTGCTAAATTAGGACTAAAACGTTTGTTAAATATTGATTTATCTAAGAAAATAGTTGTAGAGGAGCAAGATGTCTCCTTAGCACAAATACAAATGCTAGAGCTGCCTATAAATACGATTGTAGAACAAGTTTTAGAAAAAAGAAATGAGATAAAATTATATAAAACAAACATAGAGCTTGCTAAAAAAAATGTAGAAATTTCAAAAGGAAATTTTTTGCCAAACTTATCAGGAACTATTAATTTAAATACAAGGGAGCAAAATAAAGATATATTAGATAGAGATTATCTTGAACAACTAAGAATTAATACAGGACTTTCTGTAGGCTTAAACTTAACCATTCCAATTTTTAATAGATACACAAATAAAAATATAGTTGCAAAAAGTAAAATAAACGTAAAGAAAAGTAAAAATAGACTTGTACAAGTAGAACAACGTTTAATTCAGGATATATATCAGGTTTATTTTAACGCTAAAGCAAGTAATAAAACCTATCAGGCAAGTGTTAAAACCACCGAAGCTCAGAAATTAGCTTTTGAATATCAACAAACTCGTTTTAAAGTAGGACAAACCAATTTATTAGATTACACTCAAAACAAAATCAGATATCAAAATAGTCAAAAACAATTGATACAGGACAAATATGAGTTGTTATTCAGATTAAAATTATTAGGTTTATATTTTAATTAAAATAATTTTGTAATTTCGATTTTGTTTTAGTAGCATAAAATTAAATTTTAGGTTATTAAAAAAATATAGAATAAATAAAACTACAATTTTAAACTTGTTTTAATATCATTAATTATATGAAAAACATCGTACTCAGTTTACTACTATTTATTAACGTTTCATTTCAAATTCAGGCACAAGAATTTGAAAAAGATGCAATGAACAAAATAGGAATATTAGAAAAATTAATTGAAAAAGCAGAAAGCCAACAAATTGATGTTTTAAAAGAAAAAACAACACTAACCACCGCAAAAGTTTTTTTGATGTTTGCCAATTGGGATGAGAATCATAAAGCTATTAACGAAGAGTTGTTAAAAAAAGTATCTATTTACAAAAACAAAGCAGACAAAGTAGCGAAGACATTACCTCAATTCGAGAGGAGGGATGTAAATAAAATATTAGATAAGTCTATTAAAGAAATTACTTCTGTATTAGAGGGTAAAATTATAAGAAAGCCAAGCGTAAAGATAGACTGGTCTAAAGCAAGGTTAGAAGGGGATCAAATTACGTATAATAATAGACCCGTTTTTTTGTCGGATTATATTTTAAAGCCTAATGATTCTATATTAAATAGTTTTTATGGTAATTTTGATCGTTTTTTTGTTTCTCCATCTTATTTAACAAGAGAGGATGGATTGGTGAAGGAAAGGGTAATAGAGAGCCTGCAATCTAAAACAAAAACAAATATAGGTTTAATTTTATTTGACAATTCTAGACTCCCTAATTGGACTGTAGATGCGTATGGTAAAGAATTTGAAACTACTCAGAATATATTAAATAGATATGATATAGACCATCCTGGATCCAAAAAAATTCAAAAAAAATTAATAACAGAAATCGTTCCTTATTCGGTAGGTAAAAAAAATTCTGAGTTGGGTTATATGTTATCTGACAAACCTAACTTTAATACCTATAAAATTGGAGATAAATTGCCTTGGAACTCTGGAGGTGTTTCTAAATACACCTTGCAGAAATTTAAAAAATGGTTAAAAGAAAAACATACCACTATTGAAAAATTAAACACAATTTGGGGTACAAGTTTTGTAGATTTTAGTGATGTCTCTATTGAAATTCCAATAGATATCAATTTACAAGGTGGTGCAAAGTGGTACGATTGGACATTGTTTAATATGCATAGAGTTACAGATTGGTATACATATTTAAAGTATAGAATTCAAAAAGAGGACCTGTACGCTAAAATACATTTAAAAATTGAGTCTAAGCTTTGGAATCAAAATATGAGGACTCATGGCATAGATGTAGAAGAGATTACAAAATTAAGTGGTATTATAGGAAACCAAACAGGAGCAGACTATATTCATAATAAAGGTAAACTAGCCACTTGGGAAACCAAATATGTATTTAATTGGAGAGAAATGTGTATGTTTTATGATTTCCTAAAATCGGTAAGTCCAAATAAAATCAACTTTAATACTGAGGCTCATTTTTTATCAAGTCAAAATTCTAGCGATTTATATCTCAATCCAAATTATGCCAGAGCTAGCTTTTGGTTAGCGCATACTTACGGGATGACAGCAAGTAGAATATGGTATTGGCCAAGAAATATAGATGGTTCTGTAGATAAGAGAAGAGTAGGGGAAAATTATATTGGAACTAACAATCAACAAGCAGCAGTTACCAATGAAGTAGCAATGACTATGATTGACTTAAACTCTAATGCAGAAGAAATTATGTCAATGCAAAGACTACGTAAACCTCTTAGAATATTTTACTCAAAAACTTCTGCAATTCATAAAAAAAATCACATGGATGATTTGTATGATTTGTATGAGTCTTTAAATTTTAATGGAACTCCTATTGGCTTTGCAACAAAAAATATAATCAAGAATCAAGATGCTAAAAATTGGGATGCTATTTTAATAGCTAAAACAAAATTTGTAACTCAACAAGAATTTGATGCCATACAAAGTTATATCAATAAAGGAGGTGTTGTATTTTTAGATAATTTTAGTGTTCTTAAAAACGAATATGGAATTCCTTTTCAAACTAAATTAAACTCAGAGGCTGGAGGGCAAATTATAAAAATAAGTACACTTGAAGAGTTTGAAATAGAGACAACTCGTTTTTTACAAAACAAAGAATTGTTGCCAAATGTTTTAGTTTCAGAAAAAAATAAAAATGGAACAAAAGGTTGTATTTGGAGAGTTGTACAAAATAAAAAAGGAATAAATGTTTTATCTGTTGTAAATGTTGGAAATTCTATAGCAACGTTAACCCTAAAATTAAAAAACGCTAATACAATTACTTGTAAAAATATTTTAACGGGACAAAAGGAAAATGCAAATATTGTACTAAATCCTAACGATGTTTATTTTTTAGAAATTACAAAATAATGTTATTAATACATGTTTAAAAATAACTACTAAAAATAAATTTAGAGCTTTATCATATGTTTAGATCTTAAGAATTATTCAATACTTACAGCTATATAAAACATATGTTACCTTATTTTAGATAGATTTTTTTTAATTTTAAATCAATTTTAGATTAAAAAAAAACAATAGACTGAATAAAAAAAAATGAACAAAAAAATTAAATGGATTCCTCTATTTCTATTCGTATTGGGAATCTTTAGCCTAACAGCTCAAAATAGAGAAGTAGATTTTAATTTTAATTGGAAATTTATAGAGGTTGATGACACAGCAAAACCTACAAAACTTCCGTTAGACGATAAGAAATGGAGAGAGGTTCGTTTACCTCACGATTGGAGTGTAGAACATTCTTTTGATAAAAAATGGGATGGCGCAACGGGTTATTTACCCGGAGGAGTGGGTATTTATCAAAAACACTTTTTAACCAACGTAGATACCAATAGTAAAAGTGTTTATATTCTGTTTGATGGTGTGTATAACAATGCAACGTTTTGGCTAAATGGTAAAAAATTGGGTGAAAATCCTTATGGGTACTCTCCTGTATACTGGGATTTGAGCCCTTATTTAAAAGCAAAAGGAAAACAAAATATTATTACAGTTCATGTAGACCATTCTAGATACGTAGACAGTCGCTGGTATACAGGGAGTGGAATTTACAGAAATGTAAAATTAATAACCTTAGATAAATTACACATTCCAATATGGGGGAGTTTTGTAACAACTCCAGAAATAACAAAAGAAAAAGCAACAATAAATTTAGAGCTAAAAGTAAACAACTCAAATAGAAAAACAAATCGTTTTGTTTTGGCAACAAAAATTGTAGCTCCAAACGGAGAAGTTGTGGCTACGATTACCGAAAATAAAAAGGTAAAAGCCAAAAAGCAACAGGTTTTTAACCAGAAATTAGTAGTTAATGTTCCTAAATTATGGCATTTTAACAACCCAAATATGTACAAAGCGGTTACAACAATTATTAAAAAGGGAATTACTATAGATTCCTATGAAACTCCTTTTGGAATCAGAAAGGTAGAGTTTAAAGTAGGAGAAGGATTCTTTTTAAACGGACAAAATACGTTGATAAAAGGAGTGTGTTTGCACCATGATGCTGGCTTGGTTGGTGCAGCAGTACCTAAAGGAGTTTGGAGACGTAGATTACAAAAATTAAAAGATGGAGGAGTAAACGGAATTCGTACTTCTCACAATCCATTTTCTAAAGAGTTTTTAGATTTGTGTGACGAGATGGGGATTTTAGTACAAAATGAAATTTTTGATGAATTTGATTATCCAAAAGACAAACGTCAAAATTATCACGACCGACATGATGATTATATTTCTAGAGGTTACACAGAACACTTTCAAAAATGGGGACAAAGTGATTTAACAAGAACAATTTTAAGAGACCGTAACCATCCAAGTGTCATTCAATGGAGTATAGGTAACGAAATTGAGTGGACTTATTTGCATTACCGTTATGTAACAGGTTATTGGGAAGATCCTAAAGATCCTCAAAAACAAAAAGGATATTGGGGAGGAGCTCCTAAGTTTTCTAAAAAAGAATTAAAAGCTCGCTATGATGCTTCAAAAAAAGGAGACTATATATTGGCAGAAACAGCTAAAAGAATAAATAAGTGGGTAAAAGATTTAGATCCAACACGTACTACGTGTACTAATTTAATTATACCCCAAGTAAGCCATGTAAGTGGTTATGCAGATGCTGTAGATATTGCTGGATATAGTTATCGAAATTCTGAAATTGCCTGGGCTCAAAAAAACTTTCCTCATAAACAAGTTACAATTACAGAATGCCCAGGAAGCTGGAGTGATTGGAAAGAAGTGTTGGAAAATCCTGGAGTTTACAGTATGTTTATGTGGACAGGAATTGGATATTTAGGAGAACGTTACGGAGATTGGCCTAACAAAAGCGGATGGTCTGATATGTTAAATATTGCAGGATTTAAAGTTCAAGGATGGAATTATTTTAAGAGTATTTGGGTAGACCAACCACATCTTTCTTTTGGAACGGTACCTCTTTCAAAATCTGGATTTAAAAAGAATGCTGTTTCTGGACAACAATTACCAGAAAATTTCTCTGCTTACAATTGGAGAGATACAAATATGCACTGGAATTACAAGCCAGGAGAAGAAGTAGTTGTAGAAGTTGCTACTAACTTTTCTACAGTAGAATTATTGTTAAACGGTAAATCTTTAGGGTATAGAAGTATGTCAGAAGCTCCAGATCGTATTCTTCGTTGGACAGTACCTTTTACTCCAGGAACTTTAACAGCAAGGGGTGTTTTTGATGGAAAAGAAACGGTTGCTACATTAGAAACCACAACCCAATTAGCAGGCTTTACAATTACTGCTGACAAAACTTCTTTAAAAGCAGATGCTTATGATGTTTCTCACCTTGTAGTTCAGTTAGTGGATGCTAATGGTAGAGCTGTAAAAGTGGACAATAAAAAAGTAACTTTTGAAATTAATGGAGAAGCTAAATTGTTAGGTGTGGATACAGGTGAGGATGACAACGTTCAAGACTTTCAATCGAATAGTATTGTTACTGCTAAAGGTAGATGTTTGGCTATTATACAATCCAAACATACCAAAGGGCCTGTTACTATAATTGCTAAAGTAGATGGATTTGCTCCTCAAAAAATAAATATCAATATTAAGTAATTTGAATAGTAAATAACATTATTTTTTTAATAGTGAATAGCAAAGTTTGTTATTCACTATTAAAATATAAAACTACTATAAATAAAAAAACAAAGATATTACCTTTATTATTGAAGTTTAAGTTAAATAAACGGTTTAGTATAAAAATACTTAAAGTTGAAAGAAAACAGTTTTTTAAATATCGTGTTAGTATATCCCCAAATACCTAATAATACAGGTAACATAGGTAGGTTATGCGTGGGATGTAATGCTAAATTACATTTGGTAAAACCATTAGGTTTTGAGATTACAGACACCAAATTAAAAAGAGCGGGGTTGGATTATTGGAAAGACTTAGACTTAAATATACATGAATCTTTTGAAGATTTGTTAAAAACAATACCTAACAAGGATAGAATGTTTCTTTTATCTGCTAGAGCAACAACATCTATATATAAAACAGATTTTAAAAAAGGCGATTGGTTACTGTTTGGTAAAGAAGCAGAAGGCTTGTCGTTAGAAATTCAAGAAAATTTTCAAGAAAATTTAAGAACTATCCCTTTTCCAGGATCTATCCGTAGCTTTAATTTAGGAAATGCGGTAGCTATGGTTCTAGGGGAAAGTATGAGACAGTTTTCTTAAACAAAAAATCAATATTGATATTTTCTTAAAATAGCATCAATAATATCTTCTGTTTCATTGTAGTAATTTACAGGAATCAATAGATTGGTATCTAACCAATTATTTATAGTTGCTACATGTTTATTTTTAAGTTTTTTAAGAACAGGAACTCCTAGCTTTTTTAATGCAGCAGCATTGCATTTTTGTTCATATTGATTTTTCATGGGAATTATCAATAATTTTTTTTCTAAAAACAAGGCTTCGGCAGGAGTTTCAAAGCCAGCACCACAAATAATTCCATCACAATTCTCAAAACTTTTGATAAATGCTTTGTTGCTTACAGGTTCTATAGTAATGTTTTTATGTGTTTGTTTTTTAGAATTATGTTTAGAAAATATCTGCCATTTAGTATTTGGAAATTGGCTAAAAAAAGCAATAAGTTTTTTATCCCCGTAAGCGGGAAGATATACAGTGTAGTAATTGTGGTTTTGAGGTTTTAAATCACGAATTTCTTTCCTGATAACAGGTGTGTGTATCTGTTTGTTATAGTTTTCAAAATGAAATCCAATATAAGAATCACAAGGAGCATAACGTTTTAAAATTCGTTCTCCTAAAAAATCTCTTTTTTTAGGTCTTGGACTTTCTTTGGCATTTACAGCAGCTTGATGACTTAGAGAAACACAAGGAATTTTCTGCAATTTAGCAGCCCATGCAGATAAAGGTTCAAAATCGTTGATAATTAAATCGTATTTCTCAATGTCAATTTTATTCATTTCTTTTCTAAACGTTCTAAAACTAGAGTTTTTAATAGTTTTAAAGAAATCAATACCTCCTCTTTTTCCACAAATAAAACTCAAACCGTTCAATTGATAATCAACCTTAAAAGGAAGTTTTAAATCTCCTTGCATACCACTTACTAAAATGTCTAAGTCTACTTTTTGTTGTAGTATAGGCACAATATCTAAGGCCCTAGATAAATGTCCATTCCCGGTTCCTTGTATGGCGTATAAAACTTTCATTTACTATATTGTTTTTTTATTAATAACAGTTATTTCTTTAATCAATTCCTGAAATAAATCTTTATTTTTTAAATCTGCTTTCCCTAAATCATTTTCATGATCTTGGTCTGTAGGTTTTAATTTTTTAGCAGTTTCATCTTTATGATAATGATAAATACTCCATTTTTTTTGGTGATATTCCAATGCAGTAAGATTCTCTATCCAATCTCCAGAATTTAAGTATTCTACAGATTGATTTTTATCATTGGTAATAGTTCTTTGCTGGGGTTTATGAATGTGTCCACAAATCACGTAATCGTATTCATTTTCAAAAGCAATTGCAGCGGCTGTATCTTCAAAATTATTAATATGTTTTACGGCAGATTTTACACTGTTTTTAATTTTTTTAGAAAAAGAAATTCGTCCTTTCCCTAAAATGTTTTCACTAATCCAGTTTACAAAAGCATTTATTACAATTAAAAAATCGTAACCTACACCCCCTAATTTAGCCAACCATTTAGAGTGTTGCATGGTAACGTCAAAAACATCCCCATGAAAAAACCAAGCTCGTTTTTTATCGTCTAATTCTAAAACTAATTTATTAACTAGTTTAAAATTTCCAATTTCAAAGCCTACAAATTTCCGAAGCATTTCATCGTGATTGCCCGTAATATAATATACCTCTGTTCCTTTGGTTACTAAAGAAGTAATGTATTTTATCACTTTCATGTGAGGTTTTGGAAAATATCTTTTCTTGAATTGCCAGATATCAATAATATCACCATTTAAGATCAATTTTTTAGGTTCAATTGTTTTTAAGTAACTTAATAATTCTTTGGGTCTAGAACCATAGGTTCCAAGATGTATATCTGAAATAACAACAACATCTACCTTTCTTTTTTTTTTCTTAGGGGATACAGTCATGTGTACATTAAAAGATTATTTAAGTAAATATAACGT
>Ga0209093_1000464_pt1 | contig 21972 bp, 25 predicted proteins | sample SidtaG_4_FD_187450 | JGI IMG/M metagenome (GOLD analysis project Ga0209093, IMG submission 187450) | Marine algal microbial communities from Sidmouth, United Kingdom - Sidmouth_Male1 metaG (SPAdes) (version 2) | ecosystem: Host-associated > Algae > Red algae > Unclassified | place: Sidmouth... | reverse complement strand
TGGCAAAGTCCATCGCGACGTTTGGGATATGGGGCCCCCAGGATGGTCTTTCCATTCAGGGACCCACACGTTGCACCTCCAGATGGGGTTAAATGGAAGATGGGGCGGACGTTGCTGGGATTGCCCTGAGGGGCACACAGCAGAATGTACTGCAGCATTTTTATCGATGTTGAAGAGGACAGAGCACTGTTTACAGTAGGTGTAAATATGCGCACAGGTGACTAGTGACTTCTTCCAGAATTGCGTGTCTCTGTTCTCAACAAAATTGGAAGCTTTGCTACCTGGTCCCGGGACCAACTTGCTGTAGTTTGCTCAATTTTGCCGGTCTGAGTCCGAACAGATCGCAATCAGGACGGAATCCTATTGGCCAGCAGCACCTATCCGGCCAAATGGATGGCTCAGAGTCCGTCGTGATTGTGTTTTGTTCCGACTCAGACAGGCAAAATTGAGCAGACTGCAATATAAGGTACCCTGCCTTATATCTGAGCGCAGCTCGATCGCTCCAGTGCGGGGCCCGTCGCACTTGATATTGCAGTCTGTGAAAGTGTCGCACTGTTCGTATTTGGGTCGGTCGCAGATTAGCTGTGACCGTATAGTTAGTTGTAGTTCACGGTAGTTTCTGATGGGATCCATAAAGGATCCCAACGCGTCTCCCGGCTTGGCGCCGGTGCGACGGCAGTCTTTACACGCATGCTTCACATGGTAGCATCGGTACGCCGATGTTAAGGACTCGCTTCGCCCGATCGACCCGTCAAGACCAACTTGGCTAGCACGGCGGCGCTCCCGCGCTTCCCTGTCCTGCCCTGACAATCTTGCTCGTCTTATTTCCCGCCGGATCCGTTCCTACGTCCTCTATGCGACTAGGCCGTATCGCGCGACCCCCTTGCTCTCGCCCTTGTTGCTCTCTCTCGTTGCCTGTCTCCCCGCGCCCCGGCCCCACTACGACCCTTCTCGCCCGCGTCCGTGCGTTGCCCTATACCCCTTTGATCACCCCCCCCACCCCCGTCACCATGTCCTCGTCGCCGGCCGCGTACTCGGCCGTCACCGGAAGACGCGCCAGACCCCTCAGCCCCCGCGCCCGTCCCACCGTCGTCTGCGCCTGCACCAAAGCCTCACGGCAGAATCACCGTCGGCCACTAGCTGGCATCCGATTTCTCACCGGCATCCCTGCCGACCGCGGGCAGCATCCGTGGACCCGCCACCGTCGCCTGCCACGGCGGCGGCCGACGCACATTTCACTAGCGCGGGCGCCGCCTACTACGCAAACGTGCGATGGATTTTTACGTGCTGGTGACTTCTACCAACTCCTCGCAGAATAAATCCCAGACCAGCCCTGTCTCGTGCCGCCACCATCGAATCCCCGTCGCACACAGCCGGCGCTAGCATCCATTTGGCTTCCCACGCGGCGGCCGCAGCGGCCGTGGCGAATTTTCCACCACCTTCCGTGCCGTCGCTCTCCTGATGCCTACAGCGAGAGTGCGCGGCGTCGGTGAAAAAGAACGTGCAGCCGCGTCGTCTTAGCAGAGCCACGCGCCCGAGCGGGCTTGGCGTTCCGGACCGGCGGCGCAGGCGGTTGCGCAGATGTAACAGGCAGCGTTTCAGGTGGCAGCAAGCCAACTTCCGGAGCGGCCCCCTCCCAAGCAACTTTCAGACCCCCACACCTCCCCCCTCCTCACACGAGCCGCAGTGTCCCGCCATCGGCACCCTGGTCGGCACCAATGAATCTTGCAAGCGCCCACCACGGACCCTCGGCCGGCGGCAGCCGCCCCGAAGGCAACCCCGCACGCCGCCAGCACACGGCATGGCGACGCCACCAGAGGCAGAGGCACTCTTGGCCGCCGACTTGTCCCTGTGGTTTGGTGGGAGGCGGAACAAGTGGCCGGCGAAAGCCGCACGGCGCCCGCGCGGCCGCGATTGGGTGGCGCTGCGAGCAGGACCGCTGTGTCCCACGTGGGGGGGGCGTCAGCCCGCAGAGGGGGTGCTTGTCGGCCGCGCAAACCGTCACACAGGGCGGTGCAGCTGAGGGGTGCCCGGACGGCCGCTGCCGTCTCCGAGAGGCTCGCGCGCATTGCCGCCACATCGTCTCCGACAGTGATTGATATTGAACGTATAGTTTTAGGGTGAAATTCATCCAACATCTATAATTGTGCATGCAAAGTGCATCATCTACACGTAGAACTAATAATTTTTCTATCGACAGTAGCGCACGGGACTCGGTGAGTCGCACCGTACACAAGCACCCGTGATAGTGAGTGCTCTTTCTCCGATATCGACCGACGGCCGCGCATGAAGCAGCGCGGCTGTCTCTTTCTTCATCAAGGACGCGCGACCACCAAGCGGTCCCATGATGGAAAAGGCGGCAATCCGAGCGGCCGCCGAGGGCATCCTGCGCAACCGTTTCATGCACGAGGACTTCCGAGACGGCCAACTAGAGGCCGTCAAAGCGGTGGTCGACATGGACGTTCCTAACGTCACCGTCCTGTCCATGATGGGCACTGGCCACGGAAAGGTACGACATATCTCAATTCTTCTGATCATGGCACTCCGAGACGCCGCCTACAGCCGAAATGTGGCATCTTTTATTGGGCTCATACTGACTCCATTCTCGCTTTGCTTTCTCGCGAGTGGTTCTGGCTCACGTCACAAACAGACCGTGATCGTGGGCGTGGCAGCCACGCTCTTGCACATGCACGAGCGGTCTCTTACGGTGTTTGTGACTCCGCTTAGCGGCATCGGTCGGCAGCACGTCCGGACATTCCAGGAAGCTGGCATCGAGTGTCGTGGGCTTTGGGGCAGCACAACCGAGATGGAGCGCCTGAGCCTTAACGAAGCTGTGGCCTCCCGTACTCTTGTCATCCTTGTTGCGTCTCCTGAGGCCATTGTCCACAATCCTACTCTTGTCAGCAAGATCAAAGCCGAGCAACTTGGACTCGTCGCCTTTGATCAGATCAGGCCCACTTGTTAGAATCGTGGAGCTGCTGGCGTCCCGATCTCTCCCTCGCTGCCTCACGTCTGGATTTCGGCCGACGCCTAGCGCTGTCGGTGACTGTGCCGATCGGCAAGACGTCCGTTGAACAAGCGGCATTATAATTCGACGAGCCTCTGGTCGTTCAACGCGGTCTCTGCCTGCGCCGCAACCTTGGCATCCGAGTCATTCGGCGTGACTCTGCATACGGCGGTGGCGGCTCCTCTCCCATCGACAACTGCCGTGCCGACCTCGAGCATGCGCAACGCGTTGGGTACGCCTTTGAAATGGCCACTAACTGCCGAGTCGTTCGTGGAAACATGATCATCTTCACTCCGTCTCGGTCTGAGGCGGCTCGTGTCGGCACGGAGCTGAAGAGCTTGTCCGAGTCGTTAGCGCGCCTTGATCGCTGTCAGGTCGAGCCTCATCAAGTCGTCATCTACCGCGCTGGGCTCGAAAATCGGGCCGCGACTGAGCAGTTGTTCGCCTCAACGACAGGGATCGTTGTCGTCGCCACAATCGCATTTGGAATGGGCGTGCATTTTGCTCATGTGCGAACAGTGCTGCACTTTGTACGTGTGAGGGATCGCCCTTACTGAATCGTACTTGCTCTGTGTATTCGTCTCCGCGGCGGACTTCAGTCCATGGATCCTCGAGAACCTTCCAATGACCTTCCACCGGGAATCCTTGAGAGGCTTCGACCTGCCAGACGATACGTGGCAGGACGTGGCAGGATGTGCTTACAGTGTAAGGAGGACCCTTTCAGAAGTGCCAATATGGCATTCTGATGGAAGGTAGGAAAGAGCCGTAGCATGCCGGGAACCAGTAGTAGCATTAACCGTGCCTCCAATATCATTTGGAGTGCTGGAGGGCAAGGCACGGTTTGCCACACCCCCCATGTGACCTCTGTGGGAGGGGGGTCGGTGTGCACCTCTCTTTTTGGGGCATTTGGTGCCGCAACTAAGAGAAACTGCGCCAAGGGCTCTGTGAGCGACCCGAGGGGGGCACTGATAGGTATATAAGCGATGCATGCGATCAACCAAGGGGGGAGAAAGGGGAGTACCATCGATTCATCGACTCATCAACTACTATCGATCACCATTGACAACCATTGACCATCGACACCACTGAACCCGAGAACCTGAGAACAACCGTTGTAAACCTCATCTTCTTCACACCCGTCTTCTTCGCGGACGTCTTCATCGCGAGCACGCGTTGCCCGCGACCGACTGATACCGAGTATGTTAACCGGCGCTTGAGGACGTGTGACTAGAGAGGGAGTAGGGTAGCGTGAGAGGAACCGAGCGAGCACGAGTGTGCGGTCGTTTACGGCGCTTCTTTGCGCTTCACCATACAGTACGTGTTGCGCATGTCCTACTTCTGACACTCACTTGCTTCCACCCATGCGCGATTGCATCTCTGACAACTGGCCCTGATCGTCAGTGTGTCGACGCTGACCATCGTCAGTTTGAAGGAGTGTGGTTCCGAGATCTAATTGTGTGCTTCGATTGATCTAACATGCTATCTTTCTTCACTGTGTTCCTGAGTTTGGGACCTTGCTCTCTACTGCCGCTTTTGTCCTTCTTTTGACGAGCAAGGAGGTGCTTTCTCTGTTTCGGAGTACGCGCAGCATACTGGTAGGGCTGGCCGTGAGGGTGCTCAAGCTGTTTGCGTCTGCTTCTTCAATCCACGTCACTCATGTGGTGTGCGTCACCGCATCAAGGAGAAGATGATGACTGAGAGTGGGTCGTCGCCGCTCTTCGCCAAAATCGTCGACCGCACGAACGTTACGGCAGAACCTCGTTCATGCACGTGGCGGACTTCCTGGCAGCATGTGTCGGGCCCAAGCGGGTCAGCCATGTGTTGGCCGCTCTTCAGCGTCTAGGTGCCAGCAGTGGTGGAAGAGCCGTGCCATGCCGTGTTGCCGTGCGGCCAGGCAAGAACGCCCTCGACGGAAATGAAGATCTCTCCGAAGATGCGCCGTCGCTCTGGCGGGGGCACATTTCTCCGCAGTTCCGTCGGCGCTCGGCACGCAGAGTTCCAATGGTGAGGTTCGACGTACGCGCTGTTTGTTGTGCAGTCCCATTTCTGTACCGCGGAGCGGCGGGCCCTGCTGCAGTGCATGAAGCCGTTGAAGAAATGCGTCACGAAGGACTTCTTGTCGCGGACAACAGCGAGACGTTCTCCGATGTCACGCCTCTCGACAGTTTCGCCCACGTCGAGCAGGACGGTTGGCCGGTGCGTCTGGTCGACATGCTCAAGGCCTACTTCCAAGCGGACGTCCAATCGCTTTCGGACACTCACTCCTTCCTGCAATCGAGCGGCTGCATCAATCGGCAGCTCGCCTCTCGCTTTGGAGCTGAGTCAGAGATTGGTCTGCCTCTGTCAAACTGCCTTTGAAGCGGCTGCGCTCCTGCTGAGCCCTCCTTGCGTGCCCGTTGTCCTATCCTTCCGGAGGTGTATATCTGGTCCCTATTCTCGCTTTATGATAGGCTTCGTGTGTTGTTCTTTCTCTTTCGTTTTTCGTCTTCCCCTGCATGTGTCCTTGTCATGCCTTACACCCCTTGCATCTTCGCTTGTACACGGCTGGATACGCATGTGTTATTTTAGTTTTCATGGGGGATGGTGTGGCTCGCTGTGTGGCTCGTGGTCTCACGCATCCCACCCCCGCTGTTCTTTCCTGATCCATGTCCCTTGTAGGCCGACGATGTCATTGACTTTTGATGTTTGATTTGCAGGTGTGATTCGATGCGCAAGCGGTATTGTTTGAGCTCTCGTTGGTACATGAATTGTCGTGGATATGCGAGACACGTGTAGAGTCGAGGAGCGCACCGCTCCTGTGGCGCAAGTGTCAGAGTCGTGTCGGACGCGCATCCCGCCGCCGCCGTCGGTGGTCCTCGTGTGCGGTAGTGTCGGAGTACAGGGACAGCAGCTGCGCACAGCCCCGCGCACGACACGCGACATAGCGTAGGCAATCCACCTTGACCTATCACTTTTCCCTTCTCTTTGCGCATCATACCCAGCACTACATGACCGCCTCTTAGAAAATCTGTGCCGCCAACACGATCAACCATCTCGATGCCAATACAAGATGATCCGTATTTCGCTGCCACGCCGCATCTGGGTGGCCCCCGGCACCTGTTGCGCGCACTGCGGCGTTCCGTTTTGGGGAGACGTCGGTGCTGAACCTCAACAGCGTCCGTGTTTGCGTTACAGCGGTTGTCGTAAGCACACGTGCGACATGATCGAGAGAAGACAATTCCGCAGCGTCGTAGCGCGTCGGCACGTCGGCGTCTGGCGGTTGCTACCTGCAGGGCGTGCGTCCACATCATGTTCTATTTTTTGTTGTTCTAAGCGTTGGACGGCGCCGCGTTCCGGGCGGCGCGGGCGCCGCCCAGCGTGGCGGCGCAGTGTGCGATTCGTGAGAATGCCGAATGGTAAACGGGCAGCACGATCCCGCCCGCCAGCGCCGCCACCCGAGCGCCACATGAGAAGCAAGATGCCCCCCTGCCATCGCCGCCGCCTTCTGACCGCCGCCAATCATCGCTGCATCTCAGACTGTACGAACAAACACCACCAAATAATTTCCTGTGTACGCCAGCATGGGGAGTGGGGGCTGCGGCGACGGCCAACTCGCACGGCGGTCGCACGGCGCTCTCCCGCTTCGGCCACGTACCGCGCAAGAAGCGGCTGCGGGTGCGGCGACGTTCGCTCCGCTGGTCCGCCGTCCCCACGACCCCTCACCGGTTCCGAGCGGCCACCACCGGCGGGGCGCGTGTTCCAAGCGCCCACGTCGGGGCGGCGCGCCGCGGCGAGCGGCGCGGGGCGGGAGGGTTTCCCGCCGGCGGCCGACGGGCCGCGTCTTCCGCGTGCAAGCCCGCGATGTCAGCGTTGAGCTCTTCTTCGCGCGCCGGCGACAGGCGGGCGAGGGCGGCCAAGACGCCGCCGCCGCCGCCGCCACCACCGCCGCCGCCTCCCCACCACCATTTTCAGGACTGTCGCAGTCGCCGTGGGCGGCGGCGGCGGCGGCAGCGGGCGACGGAACCGACCCGCCCGTGTAGCTCGTGTCGGGCGTGGCCGCTACAGCGGCGAGCGCGGCGCCACGGGCGGCGACGGGGGGCGTCGGCACTTGGGTGTGGAAAGAAGGGCTCCCAGTCCACTCGTCGTCTTCGGCGGCGGCGCGGCCGGCAACGGCGGCGGCGGTCGGCGCAGCGGCGGTGGTGACGTGCGGGGTGCCCGCGGGTGCGACCGCCGCGTCAGATGAGCCAGTGACCGGTGGGGAAGACCCGTCCGTTGGCGGGGTGGACCAGTCCGCGTGAGAAAGCCGTCGCCTGCGGCGTGCACGGTCGGCCGCCCCTAGCCCCGTGCTGTGCGCATCGCCCGCACGCACCGTCCGTGATGCTGCCGCCGCCACAGTCGCCGCCGCCGCCGCCGTCGCTGGCGCCGCCCCCCTCGACACGTCCGACCTCTTTGTCGACGGAGGCTGCTGGAGCAGCGAGTTGACAACCTGCTCCTGATCTGCTGCGTCGGACCAGCCGCCGCCGGGCGCATCCGCGCCATCCCCCCAACCATCCCGGCTGCCGCCGTAAGCAGCCACCACGCGCGGGCGCGCCGACGGCTTCCGCGGCTACGTAGCCGTAGCGGAGCCCCCGCCGCCGCCGCCGCCCGGCGCGCGCGAGGGGGCTGGGCCCGACCACTCCATGGAACTCACGTACGCTTGGGAGGGGCCGAACAGGGCGGCGGTGGCGTCTGCGGCGGCAAACGTCGCCACCACCAACCCGTCGGGGGACGCCCAGGCCCCGTCCGCGGCCCAGACGTTGGGCGGCGGCGGCGGCGGCCGTGGCAGCGTCGCCGTCGCCGGTCCGGCGGCGCCAGTAGCAGGCGCTGGGGTGGCGGCAGCCGCGCGGCCGGCGGCGGCGCGGTCTCCCCCGCACACGACGCGTGGCGTGGACGGCGCGGGCGCGCTTGGCGGCAGACCGCTTGCGGCGCCGCCGCGCGGCGCTATTGTGACCCCCGTGGGGGGTCCCGCCGGCCGCCTGCCCCACCGCCTCTCGCGCTCAGTGCTCCCACCAAGTCCAGTGAGATGGCTGGAGACCATCTCGGCCATCGGTGCGCATTTGATTCAAGTCACAACGTCAAATTTCCATACTAAGCCCGATCGTTGTCGCGCAGACCTTGAGTTAGGCAGGTCGTCGAAGATTAGTGTGCAGATCGACTTATGCGAGCGTACAATTGTCATGAATCCGCACGCGATCATCTGCAGTCGACTCGAGTTGTCCCGGTCGCTTCTCAGCAATCCAGCGATCGGCCAGGTTGCATGCTGCAAGGCACCCCCCTCTGGGAAACACGTTCCAGAGTCTGTAATGAGATTTGGGTTTCCCAGATCCCTCTATCCCCAAGTTAATACAGAAGTACATTAGAAAACAGTGACAGGATCATGGCGCTGGCAAGTCCAGTTGTGATGTGCGTTTTCGAGATATGGCACTCGGAAGTACTGTATTCGGTGTTTTCCTTGTGGCAACACAGCGTCGCGCAATCCTGTGTCATTTGTCAGTGCCGGTCTGATCCAATCAATCAGTGGTCGCCTGACCCATGTTTGCAAGTGCATACTGTAGGTAGCAAGCGCAATACGATGCTCTTTTTTTGAATTTGGTCTTTTCCGTGGCACTTGCCTGGCGAAACTTCGTGGGGTGGATTGCATCGAGACAATTCGTTGCGCCCGTGCCTTGTTGAAATGTATGACAGGTTTCCTGAAGTGTGACTCGTCCGCCACCGAAGGCCCCTGGCAAGCATTGACCCGCGCGAGTGCCCGTGAGCACGGCTTCTCGACGGGCACCCCCGACAGCGTATCCCCAGAGGCCGATTCGGTCGTGAAGTCTAGTGTGCGCAGTCCACGTGTGTGGCCAGACTTCACGAGACACGACAACAGCTAGTTGTCGTCAGCAAGCGACTCCCAGAGCTGTTTGACAGGTGGAAGGCACACACGAATCTCACTGGCACGACTTCGCTGATTGGATAAATCTAGGCCATGGGCTGTTAGTTGATCTTGTTCCTGTCTTCGGACAGCTCTGGTCTGGCCAGCGGCACAGTCCAACAGTCTGTCGCCGTGACACTTGTCCTTACATTACTCACAGTCCCCCAGTTTCCAGTTCGTCGCCCGGATGGCCGACACGGAAAAATACGGCTTCCACCTTCAAATCCCGACACTGACTGGCGGCCCGCCCACGATATATGTGTTCAGCACCTCCACCATGGCCCGCGGGAGCATCGTCGAACGACCCGTAACTCCCAATCAGACCTCACTTCGCATAGAGACTGGATTTCGGCGGGGGCTCGATTGGAGTCTTTCCATCTTTGTAGACAGGATCGATATCCACCAGCTGATGGCTTTCTACTGGCCATAGTTCAGTCATTATTCGACTATATCTATCGCCATTTGTCTACCATTGCATACAGTAGTTGCCAGCGTGTCGCGAGATTTCGCAAACGGCTACAATGAGAATATTTAAATACTACTCATCCGCAAGAAAAGTCTGAAAGACAGCAGTTACCAGAATCTCAGATAATATGAAATATAGTATTTATTTTCCTACACAGAATCTCATGACGCGTCATTGCCACTTGTGTCACTCCTCGATGCTCCATCACTCCTTATCGTTCATCCCAACCAGGACCATGTCAATCGTATGATCGATGGCCTCATCATCAGTGTCAGCGACCAGCTAGCGACGCATCGCCTGCGCCTGGTCTTGACCGCTTACGCCTTCAAACCTCGCGCTCCAGCGTCGTATTGGCCATCATGGCCAGTTGCGAGCTTCATAGCGATGTGAACAGTGTGGTAGGTGCGGCTGGTGTGGTTGCGGGGGAGCGGAAATGTGTGGAGGGTTGTCAGGTGGGGCCGGATGACGCGTGAGAAGGCGCGCACCGGTGATTGATCGGCGGTGATCCGACCACCAAGCGACGGGTTTGTCATGCATAAACTTGTGTAAGTTGATATTGTCTTAAATAGAATTAACAGGCCGATTGTAAATTCATTTGCAGCCCTCATTCCCCGTTCTCTCGGCGCCTGTGGTGCCTTCTTCTGTCCGTGTGGATACACGGTGGAAAAAAACGGGACGGATTTAACATAATATTGCCTGTCATTTGTTGCACCGGGCGTGTTATATTCACACCCTGCGCTCCGTCAGTTAGAGAGCTATTTATAGAACCAGCTTGGACGTTGCACAGTCATGAAGAGCCCCATGGATAATCCATCCAATACCCTTCTGGCTGTAGGGGCTTTGCGCCCGATCAACCGGATATCGAGCACCATCGCAATTCCGTCCTGGATGGAAACACAGGCAGGAGTGGACCGACGATGGCTGCTCGAGCACAGATTTCGCCTATCACCCCACAGCGATCCTAGCGCCTGTCAATGCGACCTTGGAGTGGCCCTGGACAGCGGGGCGCGAAGAACGCGCTCGCCACTGGTGAACCCAGTCGTTGATTGGCTGATGTCATTTGGGCGGTCAAGACAGCTCGCACGAATCTCCTCGAGTAGACTTCTCACACAAACGTCAGGTTCTGCTCCTCCGTACGCAAGCCGCTCTGGAAGGGCACCTGACACGCTCAGGCCAGCGGGCAAGGACTGTTCAGACTACGGTCTCGCGGCTTCACGCGACCGGCACCCGCACCCGGCCCCGGTGCACCGGCCGGACGCTCCGCAAGTCGTCGGAACCAGGCCCTTGCGGCACGGGTGGCCGAGGGACGCCACTCCAGTGGTGAGCGAATGGAGGGTCATCCGTGCCCAAACGGAGTCTGTTCCGCGCGTGCCGTTGGTCAACCGTCAAGCAGCTAGTGCCCCAGTATGCCCTCAGGCTCCGCCGCTGGGTCAGCTCTCAAACGGGAGCATCCACGTCGCTCGTGCCAAACGCGCGCCCTAGCTATTACTAGCACCCGCGGTTGCCCATTGGGCGACGCGGTGGGACTCCCGCCACGCGGGGGCCCCTCATGGCGGGTCGCGGAGCCAGCCAAAGAGCCGGAGTCAGCTGGCCCTCACACTACGCCACTTTGGTTGCCGTCCAAAGCGGGCGGCCCTGGATGGCCATGGAGATGGCCGCGGTCCCACATCCAAAACTGTTCGTCAGCCTAGTAGGACACCTGCAGTGTGCGAAGGCGGATGAGGGGGGGCGAGGGGTGACTGAGCGGGGCCCCAATTGCGCAGCTGCGGCGTTCGCGCGGGCGGGACCCCAAAATCCCGGCGCACCGAGAAGCAGGTGTCGGGCGACGCTCCTGGCGAGGTGGCGGGGGCAGAGGGCTGCTGAGCGTCGTGCGGTGAGGGTACGGCGCGCGGAGCCGCAATACGGCTGGCGTTCACTCAGCCTGACCCCGACCGTGGGGCCCGCCTGGAGGCAAGAAGTTGGGTGCGGTGGGCGCGTCTTTTTGCCCATAGGGTCCGGCGCTGCAACGCCCGCACCTGTCTGGCGTCCGACGCGTCCGCAGCGTTGGTGGCAGGTACAGTACGGGCGGTCGACCGGCGGACGCGGCGGGCGACGGCCACGCGACTCGGTCGCGCACCGACCTTGTGCCTCTGTCCTCGGCTTGCGCGTCGGAGGGGGTGTTGGGTCAATGGCCAGCTCAGGCCAATCCTGATCACTTTTTTTCGCCTCAAGCGGCTAGCGTGGACGCAGGCCGAACCTCCTTTAGCGCTCGTACCGTCCCGCGGATTGGTTTTTGTCCCGTGTGCCGCAGCCACTGTTCCCTCCACCTCTCGTACGTTGCGGCCCCCTTTCCCTGTGTTTTGCGCACTTCACGAGCAGCCTCAGCGGCACTACCTGGGTGGCTGCGCCACCCCTCGTCCGTGGACGACCCGGCTGCATTGCAGACGTGATTATCCGGGCCTCCTGTCAATGTGCTGGTCGTCGAGCGTGCGCTTGCGACCTCTTCCGCCACTGCTCGCGTGACGCAGCAACAGGGCGGCCCGTTGGTGTTGGCACCGCCGTACAACGGCGTACACATTGGCGTCGCCGTGCCGGACGCCGCGGCGTCCGTGCAACGGCTCCGTGTTCGGCCAGTGCCGGCATAAGCTGCCGGCGGCGCCGTCGCCTCGCCAACTATGAGCGGCGAGCACCACCCTGCGTCGGGAGGGAGCTGGGCGCCACCAGCGGGTCGCAGCGGCATGGGGGATGGAGAGTCGTTGAAGAAGCTGAAGATCAACTTTCTGCTGTGCAGTGAAGAGGACCAGTCACGGCGCCGCCTGAGCGCGCCACCAGCCCCTGCTAACGACGGTAGCCGTGGCGACCAGAGGAACGGGCGCTTGGAGACGGGTGACCGGTCGGTGAAGCGGGATGCAGATGATCGCACGCACCGCGCTGCGGTGCACAATGCTGGCGACGACGCACGCGTATGGCAGCCTACCTCAACGGCGGCCTCGACGGGGGTGGACGATGGGTGCCGTCGGTGGCCGCCACCGGGGCAGTTGCCATTGCCCATCCTCGGCCGCAGCATGACGTCCACGTTATCATCACTTCCGCCCCTGAGGACTGCTGACTATGGTCCCTGGCGGGATGGCCGCCAGGATGGGGCGGCGCGGCATCCAGTGCCATTGCCACCGCTGGTGCACCCGCCACTGATTAGTCTTTCGTCGCTCGGTGGGAGGAAAGAGCACGCGGTGCCGGTGCGGAAGCACCGCACCTCCCCACACCGGGTGTCGGTTGCATCGGGCCAGAACAAGCAGCAGCTGCCGCCGCTGCAACTTCCGCCACGAGCCCTGGTGCTCCGGACGGCGTCTACAGAGGGAGCCGTCCTGGCTGGGACCGATTTTCCCCATCAGCGGTCGATGGTCTCCGTGGTTGGCCGCTTTGACAGGTCCGCGTCGTGGCCTCGGTCAAGCGGGTTAGCCGCTGACACCAGCCTGCCGCCCCCTTCGACGCGCCTGTATCCGACCGCCAGCAAGGGGCTGCAAGACACATTCCAAGGCGGGCTGCCTCCGCTGCAGCCGCGATCGACCGCCGTTCTGTCGCTCTCGGCACTGCATCAGCCACATCTTCATGCTCCATTGCTTCCCTGCTTCAAACAAGACGAACCCGTGGAGTCTCGACCCGAGGCTTCCGTGGTTCAATCACACAAGCCCCAATCAACAACGGAGCCGCTCCTGCAGCTGCCGCGCCCCGACGGCGATGGTAGCAAGGCGGCTACCGAGCCGCGACGCACCGATGTTCCTGAGTCGCCCTTCGCAGCTGATGCACGTCATGAACCCACGGGACCGGCTGTAGCAGAGCCAGTGCATTCTATTTCACCCTTGCGTGCGGTACTCTTCCCGTCAGACATGCCAGAGGTGGACCAGGTACGTGATGTTTGGGTTTGGGCATTCCGCCTCGCTGATCCTGTCTGTTGTGTTGGGCGCCTTTGTCGAGCAACTGAGGCTGTGTAGCACTTTTTGTGCGACTAGAGCGTTTTGATAGAGGGGGTGGTTGCTTTTCGTTTTTGCTCCCTTACTCACAGCAGCAGTGTGCAGCAGCATAGGCTTTCCTCGCGCTCGTGCTCGTTTCTGGTTGTTTTGGGCTGGTGTTGGTGCATGTGAACAGGCGGCTGCCACTCCGCACGCCTGCAAGGAGTGTAGCGCGCGGTATGCGCACCGCAGTCAGTTGCAGTCGCACATCCGTAATGTGCACGAGCGGGCCGGTCGGCCGTTCGAGTGCGAGCAGTGCGGAGCCCGGTTCCGCCAACGGGCACACAAGCAGAAGCATGTGGCCGCTGTCCACCTCAAGGAGAAGCCTTATACATGCAGTGTGTGCTTTCACTGCTTTGGGCGTCGAAGCGACTTGTACGTTGTACTGCCTTTTGCTCATTCACTCTCCTGCTTACCCGTGTGGGTGATTGGATTCAAGGCGTGATCGCGCAGCGGTCCCCTTGCACTCCCACCGCTGCCGTCGCTTCGTGTTTACTCACTGACCTTGGTGACTGATTGGCACAACCCGAAATCAATGCATCCTTGCTTACCTCCACATTCCTTGCCTTACGACAACCCCCACACGGACTATGCCACAGAAACAAGCACGACCGGCTGGTGCACAAGCGGGAGCGGCCCTATGGCTGTGACTTTCCGGGCTGCCGGCAGCGCTTTGGCCAAAAGGGCGACAGCAAGAAGCACATGGCCACCCACGAGCGCAGCGAAGCACGCAAGCGTGCGGCAGCTGCTGCTGTCGCCGTCGCGCCGTCGTTGGCGTGTGGTGAGGTTGTCCCGCCCGCTGCCGTGGCAACGGTCGATGGACGCCCGAGGCCTTCCGTTGCCCGTGCCGAGTGGCAGCCTGTACAGGAGCACACAGAGGCGGCCCGCAGCACCGGCTGGCGGCAGACAGAGCTGGAGCGAGAGTCGGAAGGCGGGGACGAGGCGGACGATGCTGACGTGGAAGATGAGCTAACTAGGCCCGATGACGGCGATGACGCGGAGGAGAACAAGAACACGGATGACGATGACGAGGAGAGCGACGAGGTCAATGACAACATGCGTGGTGCGTAGGCGCGTAGGCAAGTACCTGTGCGTCTCTATCGACGACCGTGTCTGCTAGTTTTAGTGTATAGCGGTGCTGAGGTGAGATAATGCACTGCTCGCTTGGGGGTCAGGCGTTTCGTCTTGGGGTTCACCCCACCCCGTCCCCCTACCTGACCCACGCCCCCGATCGCCGTGGTCCACGCAGCACCGCCAGCGCCGAGCACCACTTGTGCCAATGCCGGTCGTCCCGGACGCCTGTCTAGGCCACCTTGTCCGCCGGCCCGCCCGTCTCCATCCGCATCTCCATCCACACCCCCGCGCCGTGCTCCACGGCCGACGGGCCGAGACTGACAAAGCCCGCGCGCTTGTACAAAGGCACGTGGTGGGTTCGCGCAATGAGCGCCACCTCCGTATGGAGAGGCAGTGCACGTAAGTACTCGCGGACGAGCTGCACTGCGACGCCCCGCCGCCGTGCATCGGGTCGGGTGACCACGGAGTGGATGCACACTAGCGGCCCGTCCGGGTCGTGGGTGCTCATGCTTTCTGCCGTCAGCTGCAATGCCGAGCGGGTGCCACAGACAAAAGCCAACAGTGTGCCAACGGAATCATAGGCAGCGAGAAACAACTCGGGTGCCACCTTGAGCCGCTGAGCAAGCGCTGGAGGGGAAGCTGCTTCGTCCGCTGCATAGCTTGCTGTTTCCAACGCGGCTATTTCGTCTAGCTCGATGCCCACAACAGGTGTCCGCACCGTCGCCGGGATATCGCCGAGCATGACCGCCATGGCAAATGGCAGCAGAAGGTCGCGGACTCGGGAAGAAACTGGGAGAAGAGCAGTGGTGGAGGAACAAGCGGGGAGAGCGTAGCAGACGAAGCGGTCACTGCGACATCGGCGGCCACTGTTTCAGGAAGTGAATCACGGTTCGGATGGATCCGACGGTCACATATTATTATGATTGTTAGAGAACAGTTTTCACCGGGCCAGGTCATTAATGACCTGGCCCGGTGAAAACTGTTCTCTAACAGTCCCCAATGCATTGGGGACGATATTTTGTGTGTTGCTGTCGCTGTCACTCACGCCTCCGCCCCCGACAGCCCCCACGCTGTACCCACAGCACCCCTTCTCAGTGCCCATTCTGAGCCCGGACCGGCAACGCAGCGGCATCCATTGGAGGCCGTGCTGCGGTCGCGGACCCGCCGTTTCGTCGGGTCAGGGGCCCCTGCCAACCTCGTACTTTCTCCTCCACAAGGGCGAGCGTACCGGCCGGTATTCCGGTAGTTGCCGACCCGTTTCCTCGACAAGTGGTCGGGACCGCGCAGCTGAGCTCCGAGGTCACGCATCAACTTCTTCCTTGTTCCCCGTCATTCCTACCATGAGCAGGCGTCCTTCTCCTCGGGAAGCTGAAGATGCGGAGCGGTCGGTGCGGTCGCTAATGCGCCGTGAAGGCAACCGCTACTGTGCAGACTGTGGGGACCGGTCGCCGATGCACGTCTGCCTCCCGCTGTGCACCTTTGTCTGCTCCATGTGTGCGGGCATCCACCGCGACGCCGGACGGCGGGTCAAGCACGTCGACTCGGGAATGCTGACCATGGATGACGTTGACCGGCTGGATGTCCGCGGCGGGAACAGTGGGGCGCGCCAAAAGTGGATGGCTCGGTGGAACGCGCGTGATTTCCCCGAGCCCCCGCCCGGCGACGTGGAGCGGGCGCGGGAGTTCATTTGGCTCAAGTACGAGGGCTCGTGGGCCGCCCGCCCACCCACGTCGTCAGGCGGGCGCGGTGGTGGGCGGGGCGAGCGGGACGACTTTCGGCGGCCGCCGATCGTCGACGAGTATGGGCGACGTGGGCCGCCGCCAGGCCGAGAGCGGGAGCTTGACCGATACGCGGGTGGGCGGGACGTGCGGGATCGGGACTCGTATGGCCCGCCACCTCCACGGCGGGGCGATGGCTACGGGGATGGCCCGTACAATCGGGAGCGTGGTGGCGGGTATGGGGAGCCGGAGCGCCCCCGCCACAACCGCAAGAGCAGCTCTACGAAGGACCGAAAAAAGGGCAAGAAAAAGGGCAAGTCCTCCAAGCGCGCCGACAGCGACTCGTCGGACAGTAGCCGCTCATCCTCCGTCAGCGGCTCGGACAGTGATGCGTCGTCGTCAGGGTCTGACTCGGACGAGGCGCGGCGGCGGCGGCGGCGCGCCAAGAAGGCGGGCGCGGACAAGAGCCGCTCCAAGTCGTCCAAAGACAAGAAGAAGAAGAAAAAGGCGTCCGAGTCTTCCCGCAGCGGGGGGGCGGCGCCAGCGTTTGCGGGCACCGCTGACGATTTCCTGGGCGGGGCTACTGCCGCGTTTGGGGGGATGGGCCTCGGTGGCGCTGGCGGAGGCGGGATGGGCGGCGCTGGCACCGGCATGGCGGGGATGGCTCCACAAATGGGCCAAATGTATGGGATGGGGCAGATGTATGGTGGCGGGCCGGGCGTCGCGAATGGCGCGAATGGCAATATGGGGGGTATGGGCGGCATGGGCGGCATGGGCGGTATGGGCATGCAGCAAATGTATGGCGGCGGCGGCGTGCAGCAACCAATGTACGGCGGCGGCGGCATGCAGCAGCCCATGTACGGCGGAGGGATGGGCATGATGGGCGGCATGCCGCCGCAGCAGCAGCAGCCGCAACAGCCTCAACTGCTCGCTCTGCCCGCACCGCCGCCGCCGCCCACGGATGCTAGTGGTGGTGGCGAGCCTGAGGACCCATTTGTGGCCCAGATGCGGCCCGCCGGGCCGCACGGCCACTTTGGCGGCCAGGGCCCACCACCGGGGATGGGCGGCGGCGGGATGATGCAGCAAGGAGCCAATATGGGCGGGGGGCCCCCGCTAGCCAGTGCCGCCGGCGGTGGTGGCGGCGGCGGCGGAGGTGGCGGCAGCTCCAACCCGTTTGATGAGTTTTGAGCGGGTCGGCGGCCGCTGCTGACGGCGAGGTAATGCGGGGTTGTGGGGGTGATGTGCGGGTTGTGTTGAGCTTGTTGCTGAACTGTACGCGCACTCTTTGGCGTGCTCTCACTGCAAGATCGTGTTGTGCCAACCCGTGGAGTGACGTCGTCGACGTCTCGCGACAGTTTTGGTGGCCTTGTGTGTGTTGTTCTTCTTGCCTTTCCCGCGGTTGTTTTCCTTGTGGTGGTCATAGCCGGTTGTGGCCTACAGCATCGCTCTTTGTATTATTCTGTTGGTCTGCTTCAGTGACTGGGGTTGGGACGCACGTAGAATGGTTGTTCTTCCAACACCCAGACTCCTCACCTCATCTCTGCCGAGCGGCTCTGTGCTCTTGCGTGGGGGTCCCAACCGGGTGATCGCTTGTCAGGTAGTGTCGCAACGTCCGCTCAGGCTGCCTTCCGCGGCATGAGCTGTGTGCCTCGATTCCACCAGAAGTGGGTGAAGTCGATGTTGTCCCGTCCACAACGTACATTTTGGCGCACCAACCACAGCCAGTCGCTGCACCACGGAGACCGAAGTAACGCGCTCCAGAGAGGCATGAGCAACAGCCAAAGGTGAGTCCCCACTTGGAAAGCCAGTGGCGGGACCACCGAGGCCAACCAAAGATGACGCGCACGTGGCAGATGGAAATCTGGTGCCTATACACTCACGTCAACGCAGCCCACAGGAAGAAATCTGTGTCGGCAACGACCATACCAGGCACGCACCACCTACGTCGCGCCTCTGCCGCTCGACCGTTTCCTCAAAAAACAGGCACGCGTCTCCTGTCCCCCACCGCCATTCCACCACCCCCACCCCCACCACCCCCGCCACCGCCCGCACCGGCCGGCGACAGGCGGCCGACCAGGTAGTCGGTCGTTGCGCGCAAGACCGCCACCTCCTCCCGCAGGGCCACGCGCTCCGGGCCGCCCGAGGCGCCCGACACCCCCGACTTGAGGAGGCCCCAGCCCTTCTTCTTCTTCTTGGCCGCCACCGCCGACGCCGCCGTCGCTGCGGCGCCCGCGTCAGCGGCCACAACGAGCACGTCGCGCAGCAAGTCGAGTTGTGCTTCCAACGCGTGCACGCGCGCTTCGACCGCGTCGCAATCCATGCAGGGGGCGGGGGAGCCGGGCAACGGGGCGGGCCCACCACCGGCGCCCGCGCCGCCCAAGGGCGCGGGGCGGACGACCGTCCGCGGCGGGTCGTCCTCGCCCTCCTCGATCGACACCACGGGGATGGGTGGGGCGGCGTCGAGCGACGGGCCCGACGGCCAGCGGCCGCCGCGGCCGCCGCCGCCGCCGCCCACGTCTTCCGCGTCCACCGACAGCAGCGTATCCGCCGAGGTGGGGCCGTCGCGGCGGCTCAGGGAGCCCCGCCGCGGCCGCCGCGGCGGCGCGCCGCCGCCGCGACCCCCATCGCTGCTGCCACTGCCACCGGGCGCCGGCGGGAGCGACGCGAGGGACGACGCAGAGGAGACGCGGGAGACGGCCAAGCTCGGCGGGTCCGTTGCCGGCGGCGGCGACGGCGGCGGCGCGCGGCGGCGGAGAAAGGTGGCGCCCGGCCGCAGCCGCGGGCCATCCGCCGGCGTGCTGCCGGGCATGCCGCCGAGGACGGGTGTGCCACCGACGCCGCCGGCCGAGGAGGCGGGCGACGGGGTGCCGCCGACGGGGAGCTGGGGCAAGCTGCTGCGCGCGCCGCCACCGCCGCCGCCGCCGCCGCCGCTCGGCGACATCATGATCGTCGCACCCCGCCGCAGGCGAGGCGGCGGTGGGGCTGCGGCGGCAGGCGCCGCCGCAGGCGCGGCGGGCGCACCGCTCGGTGGCCCACCAGGCGTGCCGCCGGGGAAGGGTGACCGCACCGCAAACGAGACGCCCCGCCTCAGGGGCGGCGGGGGGGGCGTCGGCCCGCCCCCGGTTGGCGCGCGCATGGCAATGGCAGGCCGGAGCGGCCCACAGCAGGGACGGGCAGGTGGGGACGCAAGCCGCCGGGGCGGTACGGGCAGGTGGTGGGGAGGAGGGGGGTGGGAATCAGGGGGAGAACCCCCCGCCGCACCGAGTCGGACCGCGCCGGAACGGGGGGAGATGGTGGGAGCTCAGACCGCCGCGCCACGCACACGCGGCTGCCCGGGTTCGCCCTCGTCGAGGTCGGCTGCGCCACTCGGCAACACAGTTCGGCGGAGGCGTCGGCAGAGATGAAGCGTCTGGCAGCAGGCGCCCAACCCTCCGTGGCCGCGACACAAACCTCCAGGCCGTCGAGGACGACGTGGGCGCGCGGCTGACGACGCTGGTCGCCACGTTGGCGGGCACCGTGGGCAGACAGCACCCGCAAAAAAATCGCTGCTGGGAGCCAAGACCCCCACCGCGACCGTTCGCGGCGGGTCGTCTATGCGAGCGCGGGGCGGTCGCGGGGGGGGGGGACGGCCCCGGGCGCGAGGGCCACCCCGTGAAACAGCCCGCTGCACGCGCTGCAGCCCAAAGTGGTGCGGCCCCGCCGTGGTGGGGGGCGGGGCCAGAGCCACAGACACCGCGCGTCCCGGGCGGGCACCGCCGTGCGCCCATTTTTCCCCACTGCTGGGGGGTACCGGCGCACCGGTGAAACGGCCCCTCCGCGGCAGCGCAGTGTTGTGGGCAGCGCAGCCGCCCGGTGCGTGAGGCGGTGTGGGCCCCCCCCCCCCCCCCGCGTGGAAAAAGGCGGTGGTGGCCACCCACGAATTTCAAAACCGTTTTGGGCGGGCCCCGAGCCCTCCCAGACCCCGCCGCTGGGGCACAGCCGAAAGGGGGAGGGGGGCCTCTGCACCAGACACGATTGCCGCGGCCGGGCCTCGCGCCTTGACAGCTGTGGCCACTGTCGCGACACGAGCGGGCAGGTGAACGTCCCGCGCCGTGCCGTGGACCTCGAAGCGTGACGCACGCCACCGCGTTGGCGGCACGGCGGGAGGAGGGTGGCGCCGCGGAGCGGGGGTTTTGGTCGGCTGCGGGTGTAGAGGGCGCAACCACGCGGCCAACACACGCGGCGGGCGCTGCGCGGGGGGGAGACCGCCACCATCAGTCCACGATTCACGTGTCGCGCCAAACTGGCAGCGGACTGTGGCAGCTCTCTCGCCCAATCCGGCGCTTGTGAGTCGCCCCGGGGCGTCGTCGGCGGTCCCCCAAAGACTCTGCAGGAGTGGCTCTGTCAGCTCACCAAAAAGAGCCCGCGGCGGCACCGTCGGTCAATACAGCGAGGCTAGCGTGCCACGTACAGGTTTCGATGAAAGCCTTTCAGGGCAGTCTGGCGGGGTATTGATAGTTGTCGACAGCCGCGAACGACCCACACCTCCTCCCTTGCACAGGGCTTTGTGAGAGCATAGCCTTTGGCTAGCACGTGGCGATAACCGGAAGAACGGGCCAATCCCTTGGCCCAACCGGTGGTCGGATGGTCCAGCGCCTGCCAGCGACTGCGTCACGGTTGTGCTTCCTGGTTCCAGGGTGGTAGCAGCGGGGAGTTGACAGTAGAGTGATCTCTGGCAAGAGGACTTTCCAAGGTCCTGTTCTCGCAAGTGCTCTGTCGTACAATTTTCTGCCTCGCAGCCGCCCCGCTCTACGGCGCTTTGGCGGTCACGGTTGTTGGGACCGCAACCGCTCTTTTGCTGCCGCGTCCGCCCTAGAGCCGTCCCGGTACCAGCGTCGGCTGTGCCGCCGTCCCTTGCTGCTGACAATGCTCACCCGCTGCCGCCATGGAGCAGGCGGTCGTTGGCGGGTCTCGAGCGGCTTCCCCGCTTCGCCCTTGTCCGTGCGGCTCTACGGTAGACACGGCGCGAGGCAAAGCGCCGCGCGGTCGCGGGCGGGCGGGGGGGGCGCGGCTCCCTGAGAGGCGCTGACCTGTGGTGTTGCCATTTTTTGCTCTGCCTGCGATGGGGCTGTCGTCTGACACGGACGATTGCGGCGGGGCGGAACAGCTGGAGACGGCTGCACCAGTGCGTGAAGGACGGAGCCTGGGAGGCGCTCGTCAAGTTGACGCGGGAGTCTCCAACGCGGCGGCCCTGACGCCACCCACTTGCCTCTGGTCGTTCGCGTGTCGCGGAGACTCGCCCGTGCGTGCCGCCTCTGGCAGACCCGCCTTGCACTCGTCCCCCACCGTTGTCGTCCCCCGCCCCGCGCGACGCGCCCGCGCGTCGGGAGGGTGGGCGGCGACGGTCCCACTCGCGCTGACCCGCCACGCGCCTGTCGGCCTGTCGGCGGCGCTCGGGGTGCCATGGCGCGCCTGCGGTTGCTTTCCTTGACCGTTGCCGCCGCCTGCGTTGGCGTGGCAGCGGCGGCGGTGGCGGCCGCGGCGGCGGCGGTGGCCGCCCCCCACCGCGCGGCGGCGGTGGCGGCTGCGGCGGCGGCGGCGGCCGCCCCACCCCGCGCGGCGGCGGCACCGACGGCGGTCACGGCAGGAGGGGGCTCCCCCCTCGGGCTGACGCTCGCTGCCGCCGCCGCCCCGGCGGTGGCGGCGGGCCGCCGCACCGCCGTCCCCCTCCCGTGGCCGTCGGTGCGGCAGCTCCCCGCCGACGCGCCGCCCGACACGCCGCCCGACGCCCCCCCCCCCCCCCCCCC
>Ga0209093_1000462_pt1 | contig 21980 bp, 15 predicted proteins | sample SidtaG_4_FD_187450 | JGI IMG/M metagenome (GOLD analysis project Ga0209093, IMG submission 187450) | Marine algal microbial communities from Sidmouth, United Kingdom - Sidmouth_Male1 metaG (SPAdes) (version 2) | ecosystem: Host-associated > Algae > Red algae > Unclassified | place: Sidmouth... | reverse complement strand
TCCGTCGTCGCGACCCTCCGCGCCGCTGAAGACGGCCGCCCAAGCCGCCGCCGACCGTCGGCCCCCGCGCCGCCCATGCCCCCCTCGGCATCGACATCGCTGGCCGCCGCTGCTTTCGCCCCCCCCGCCGCTGCCGCCGGCGAACTCCACCGCCGCCGCCACAGCGCACTGCCGCCCCCTGCCTTGTCGTCGCCGTCCGCCGTCCCCGCCGCCGCCTCCCCAGCAGTTGCCGCCCCCGACGACCGCCGACCCCGCTCCCGCTCTCGTTCCCGCCGTCGCCGCCGCCGCCGCCGCCGCCACTGACCGCCGCCTCCGCCGTGGCCGCCCCCGCAGCCGCCCGCACAGACCGCCACCCCCTCTCCTGCCCTCGTCCCGCAGCCAGAGACCGCCGCCGCTGACACAGCAGCCCCCGACAGCGGGCTACCGCCGCGCTCCCGCCGCCGCAGCTTTCACCGCCTTCGTCCCCACCGCCCCGCCGCCGTCCACCGGAACCACACCCATCCCCAGCCCCTCTCCTCCCTCGCTTCCGCCGCGCAGCAAAACTGGCGACTGTCCCCAGGCGGCGGCACGAGCTAGCCCCTCCGCTCCAGTCCTCCCTCCCGCCCTCTGCGGCGGTGCCAGCGTCATGAGCATTGCCGTGCGCGCGGTGGCCGCTGAGCCTGGTACATGCGAGCTTTGTTCTTGGACTTCGTCCTATTTTTATCGCCCCCAGACGCTCGTCGCGTCGCTCTAACCTACGGCCTCTCAGCCATCTGGCCGGAAATATGGGGTTTCATTTGGGTGTGCCGCCTCCCTTTCTGCGGCGCGGGGGTACTCTTCCAGCGCGTCTGGGGCGGCGCCGTCGAGACCGGCGGTACACAAGCGCAATGAAGCCGCGTATGCCAGCAGCGCCGCGGTGCGTGGGGGGGGAGGGGGGGGGCGGCGAGCGTGCACCACCGGCCGGCCATCCTCAACTCCGTGCTGTGGCTGCCGACGTAGCGGCGGCCGCATCGACCAGCAGCGGCGCCCCCTCCGCCACACTTGTACTTTAACAAACCCCACCGCACAGCTCGAGCTTGCGCCATAGAATTACTCTTTTTACAATTTTCGCCGATGTGAGCACGAATATCTGCGCCAGAAGCATCGGTCTTGACCAGTGACTGGGTCAGAAACCAGCAGAGCACCAATCAAGTCATATTCTGCAGCAAGTGCGCAACAGGGCGAGTTGTGGAGAAGAGGTTAAGACCTGCAGACACCGTGGGGAGAAGGCCGGCGGCTGCCGTGGGGAGAAGTGGGTGTGTATTTAACAAAGCCGAACAGGTGGTTGCGCCCACCGTGGGCGGCCGCAGACCCCTGCGCCTGGCGCTCTGCGCTGGGCGGCGGCCGCCTGTAGTGACTACACTGACTGCAGATGGCGCGGGGCGCAGAGCGTAGGGGTCTGCGGCAGCCTGGCGGTGGCTGCGGGGTGGACCCCAGCCTCCGAGGCGTTTCGATGCAGTTGCGGAGAATAGGTGAGGGACATGGGGCGACGGACGCGTGGGGCAGGTCGGGGACGGCACAGGCAGACTGAGGCCCGTTCGCATTTCCGCGTTATGCTCCTTGGTATAAACATAACGCCGCTCTCATTGGTCGAGCCCGTTATGCGGGCGTTATAACGTTATGACATACTTGAGCAGCTCGCGTATGTGATAACGTGATAACGCCGTGTACATTCCAGGAATGAGTTGATGCCTGGTCCATCAATTTCGAGACTTGAAGTTGAGTTTCTTCGTCCAATGTTGCACCACCCGACGAGGGACACGGCAGGACCCTCTCAGAGCGCCCCAGTCACCGCCCATCCCCCCAGCCGAGTGCAGTCCACCCCCCCCACTACCGATTCAGAACCCACCCCCCCTGCCGCTCGTTGTTCCGTCTTCCGATCGGGTATGGCATCTCGATTGACGGTTAAGCGGCTCAAGGAGGAGCTGAAGCGTCGCGGCTTGCCACCACGCTCAAAGTGGAGGCCGTAGCTCGCCTGGACGTCGGAAAAGGAGATATGGCGACGGGGGTGATAAGTGGGCGTGGAAAGTATGCCTCTATGTGCGTGCACCGCGTCCGCAACTGTGGTCACAAACTGACCACGCCTTAGAAGGGAGGAGGGGTCCATAGCGGCAGGCCTGCCTGACGCACGGGGAAAAGCAGAGTGTGTGTCGTGAGTGCTTCAATGGCCGGCAACTGGCTGGGCGAGAGTGGTGGTGTGTCCTGATATGGCCTTAGTCAAAAATTGTGAGCGTAAGTATCTACTTCGTGCTTCGCGTAGATCGAAGCCACAAGCTCCTTTCGCAGCCCAAAGAGCGTTTATATAACGTTATACCAAGCGAGGCTGGAAATGCGAACGGGCCTCAGGCGGAGGATGCGCGCATCGTCTCCAGGAAAGCACTTTTTTCTGCATACAACTGTCAGCGGCGCTCGGGCGGAGGTGGGGCAGTGGGGTACTGTTCGAGGTGGGACAGGTGTGGGGGGTTGGTCTTGCGGCAGTGGCGTCGCGGGGGATGCGGTCGGGGTGGCGCTTGAGATGGGGCTGGGTTGACGATCTTCTCCAAGCATGTAGTCAGCAATCATGCTCGACGGGACAACACGCCAAAGCCATCGTCAACATTGATGCACGGGTATTGCAGTGCACGGGTTGACAGTGAGCATGCTGCCTGTAGCACAACCCCGCAGCCACTGTCCCGAGGAGGGAAGTATCCCACCGCTGCCGCCCCAAGAACGTGCCCCCTATAGGATCACCTGATCCGGGAAGAGGGGCTGCCAAAGGTACAAGACAAAAGGCACGGTTTACTTCCCGGCGACGACGGTGCCTCCCACCGTCGTTGCCCTTCGTCCTAAGAGGGCGGAAACCGTTGCGTGGGCCCAATTCCCCTAATGGGAATTGGCCCGCGCAGCCGACCAACCAATACAACCAAGTACAATGCAAGACAAGTCCCCCAATGCGATAAATACAGACGAGGGGGATCGCAGCTGCCGGGCTGCGCCTGACGTGGCGGCCCCTGGCGTGGCCACGCGGCGGCGCGCGCGCGCCACATAACCGCCACGCCCAGCGGCGCCCTGACAGCCGTCCGCCCCCGACCCGGGCGTCCGCGCCCCCGACAGCTGCCCAGGCGGCGCCGAGGAACCACCCGAGGAGCCGTGGCGGCTGTGCCGCCCGCTCCGCCGCTTGCCACTCGCGGGCCGCGTCCCCCCGGTCCCCGTCGGGAGTTCCCAGCACCACCCCTCGCCAGGTGGTGCTACATCACCCCCTCCCGAGCGACCGCCGTACCCGGCGGTGAATGGCGGGGCCCGCCCGACCCGGGGGACCCGTGACGCGGACGGCGGCGGGGCGGCGCGCCCGAGCAACGACCGTGGCGCCGGCGACGTCGGCCGGCGCGGCCACCGACGGGCCCCCAGTGCCGGGGGCGGCCGCGGCGTCGGTGGAGGCGGCGGGCGCCGCGCCCCGGCGGACGCCGGGCATGGCGGGGCAGCGCCCCTGCTCGACGATGGCGGAGGCGCCGCCGCCGTCGCACTCGACGTCGCCGCCCCCCGTGCCTGGGGGTGCCGCGGCGGCTGCGGCGCCCGGAGGAGCGCCCGGAGGCGGGACGGCGTCCGCGGCGGCGGGATCCGCCGGTCGCGGAGGCGGCGGACCGGCGGGACGGGGCCCCGCGTCGGTGGGGAGGGCCCCGCCGGCCACGTCGCCGGCGACGTCCGGGAGTCGGGCGCGCTCGGCGCTCGCGGAGAACCTCCTTCGGACCGCGACGTGGGCCCGGGTCCCCGACCGGGACCATCTGCGGCCGACCCCGCGGCCGCCGCGGACGCTCCCCCCGGGGCTACGGGACCCGGTCCCCAACGCGGTCGTGCTGCCGCCGCCAGCGTCCCCGGCTCCACTGCCCGTCGGGCTGCCGCTTGAGGTCGCGGACGCCTGCGACGTCGACGGCGAGGGCCCTTGGCCGACGGTGCGCGTTGCGTCCGGGGGCGCCATGCCGGGGCCCAACGACTGGGCGGCCATCGACGCGGCGTGGACCCGCATGCTCGCCGTGGGCGAAGCGGGCGGGTACCTGACGGCGGGCGCGGCGCCGAACGTCTTGAAGTCGTTAGCCGCCATCGACCGCCCGCTCGCCGCCGAGTACTTCCGCCGCCTGCTGCGGGTGAACGAGGTCGCCGTGCTCCTGCCGGAGCCGATGTCGGGCATCTCGGAGATGTTCTGCGTCGACGGCGCGGCGGGGTTTGCGTGGTTGGTGGCGCTGCAGCGCCAGCTGCCGACGCTGCGGGAGACGACGTGGGGGGACGTGAGCGTCGGGTTGGAGTTTTGGGTGGGGCGTGAGCCCCTTCTCACCTCCGTGCCGGTCCCCGGGGACGACTGGGCCAACGAGCGGGACGCCCGCATGATGGGGCGGATCGCGCCGGTGGCCCATGCTGGTCATGGCGCGATGCGCCTGCCGCTGCGTGAGTCCGCCGACCGAACGTTCCTCCTCCCGTCGGCCCCGTCCGACTGCGACTTCGTGTTTGCCGCGCCGCGGCTGCTCCCTTGGTTCCTGCCGCGCGTCTTTACCCACCATGTGAACCGCCTTGCGACGGCGACGAGGGACCCCCTCCTTGGCGTGGCGAGGCTCGCGGCGGCGTGTGCGATGGTGAGCGCCGTGCTCGCTGCGTACGAGCGGGACCGCCGCTTGTTCCGGCCCCCACCCTTAGCGACGTGGGCGCTCACCCGCTTCGGGCCGGTGGCCCTCGCCCAAGGGGACAACCGGCGGGCCACGACGCTGCGCCTCATACTGGCTGCGTGGCCGCATGTCCCGTGGCGCCTCGTGCGCCAGCGCCTCCCCTACTCGACGCCGGGTAAGGAACCCCCCACAATCCCCTATTCGCACCGGGGGACGATGATGAGCGCCGAGCGCCACTGGGTGGGCGTGACGCCCTGTGCGTCCTCGCCGACCGGGTTGGGGTGTACGGAGGCAGTCCTGGAGGCGGACTTGCCCCCGCAGTTCCCCTACGTGGACATCGGCGGGGGCGGCTACGGTGCCACGCACCCGGCGGCGTCCGCCGAACCCCCTGGGGCCGGCGGGGCCGATCTGCCGCGGTCTCCGCGGTCGGAGCCCCAAGGGGGCAGCGCCGATGGCCCCTCGGACGCGGGTGGCGCCGCGTCGCCCGGCGGCGGTGCCGGGCGTGCCGGCGGTCGCGGAGGGGCCGACCAGGGCGGCGGCCGACGGTACCCCACCACCGGCGACGCAGCGGGGGGGTGGGACCCACCGGCGCACGCCGGAGAACGCGGGGGCCGCGACCACCCGGCCCGCGGCGGCGCGGACTGGCACGGCGACCAAGGGGCCGGTGGCGGTGGCCAGCGCCACGGCGGCGGCGGGCAACCGGGCGGCGGCAACAGCGGTGGTTGGTCGTCGGGTGCTGGGGGCAACCCCCATGCGGACGCCGGGTGGGACCCGGCTACCGCCGGCCGCGGCGGATGGCGCCAGCGCGGTGCTGGTCACCGCTCCGGGGACGGCGGGTGGACGGGCGGGGACCGCCGTACCGGCGGCCCGTCCGACGACTGGGGTTACCACGGTGGGGACCACCACCGCGGCGGCGGACACCGCGGCGGTGACGACCGCGGCGGCGGGTACGGCGGCGAGTACCGCGACGGCGGCGGCCGCGGCGGTGACGACGGCGGTGGCGAGTACCTCGGCGGCGGCGACCGCGGCGGCGAGTACCGCGGCGGTGGATACCGCGGCGGTGACGACCGCGGGTACGACCGCCGCGGCGGCGGGTACCGAGGCGGTGATGACCGCGGGTACGACCACCGCGGCGGCGGCTACCGCGGCGGCGACGGCCGCGGGTACGACTACCCCGGCGGTGACTACCGCGGGTGGGGCTACGGGGCCGATGATTACGGGCCCGAGAGCGACCGGGCTGATGAACACCGTTACGGGCACGGCCGTGGCAACGGAGGTGGGGACCGCGATTGGGCCCCGCCGCCGGCGCCGCCCCGCGACGGGCGTGGTTACCCGCGCAGCGGCGGGGGTGAGGCCCCGCCGACACCTCCGCGCCGGGAGCCCACACCCGCTGTGTCGCCGACCCCGCCACGCCGGGAGCCCGCGCCCGCTGCGCCCCCGCCGGTGCCGCCGCCGGCGTTGCTGGCGGCGGGCCCGCTGGCGCCCGGGCGTTCCCTCGCTCCCGCCGCGGCCGCCGTGTCCCCGACCTCGCCGCCCCCGGGGTTGCCGGCGGCGGCGCCGCCGCCCCCGGCGCGGGGAGCCGCGGCGGCGGACGCTGGGCGGGACAGTGCGCCCGACCCGACCCGTGGGGACGCGGGGACCCACGGCGGGTGCGACCACCCGAGCGGGGTGCCTGTTAGCGCCCCACCAGTGTGTCCGCGTCCGGCTGCCGCGCCCGCCACGCCCCGACCACGCCACGGGCGGGGCCCGCGCCGCCGCCCCGGTAGTCCCCGCCGCCGCCGTCGGCGCCGACTCCCGTGTCGGCAGGAGCCGCGGCGGGACCCGCCGCCGCGGGGGCGGCAGTGGCGCCCCCTCGTCGGGGTTCCGCGCCCGCCGCGCCGCCGGCCACGCCGGGCCGGGGGTCTCCCTCCTCCCGGCGCTCCTCATCGCCGCCGGCGAGGCGGACGACTCGGGCGGCTGGCGTTGCTGCGGGTGCCGTCGACGCCGCGCCGCTTGGGGCCACGCCGGGTGCCCCGGTGACGCGGGACCCTCCCCGCGGCGCCCCTCGGCGGGACGCCCCCGAACACCCCCCCCCCCCGGCCGAGACGTCCCGGGGTCCTATCGACGGGAGCGGCAACGCCGCGAGCGAGGAGGAGGAGGCGTCGGCAGTCGGCCAACGGCGGGGACGGGACCACGACCCGGCCGGGCGGCGCGTAGCGGCGCGGACCAGCGGGCGGGACGTGGCCGCGGAGCGGGAGTCCCGCGGGCCCGGCGGCCAGGACGCCATCGTGTCGGCGTTCTACCAGACGGGTCCAGGCGGGGCCGCCCCGACCGGGCGACCTCCGCAGGGTCGTGTGGGCCGAGTGGGGGTACGACCCGGTGGTGAACTGGGGTCAGGTGACGGACCCGATGCTGGGGTGGGCCCTCCTTGAGTACGGCCGGGCCGCGCGCCAGGTGGAGGGCCCGCTGGCCGCGAGCCCAACGTGGCACGCGGCGCGCCTGAACCAGGCGGTGCGTGCCCAGCTGCGCAAGGGCGGGTTCCCACTGGTTGATCCCACCTATGCCGACCCGTAGGTAGTGCCACGGTGGGTCGTAGGCAGTAATGCCGGATAGGCCCGCAGGGCCGTGTGACAGCGGGCGTCCGTGACCCGGAACGCCGGGGCGTCGCGCCCCATCCCGTCGCCGGGGCACCGCCCCACTGGTGACCCGCCCTGCGCAACACCGGCGCATGCCACCGGTGACACGTCCGCCAACGCGACAGGCGCGACAGCGTCGCGGGGGCGTCACCCCACTGGCGACGCGCCCACTTCGCGCCCGGCGCGCGTCGGCCCCGGGGCGCCGCCCCACTGGCGATACGCCCTCCGTCATGACGGGCGTCACGACGCCGTGGGGGCGCCGCCGCACTGGCGATCCGTCCTCCGCTGCGCAACCGGCGCGTGCCGATCCAGGGGCGCCGCCCCACTGGCGATACGCCCTCCGTCATGACGGGCGTCGCGACGCCGTGGGGGCGCCGCCCCACTGGCGATCCGCCCTCCGCTGCGCAACCGGCGCGTGCCGATCCCGGGGCGCCGCCCCACTGGCGATGCGCCCTTCGTCACGACGGGCGCCGCGACGCCGTGGGGGCGCCGCCCCACTGGCGATACGCCTTCCGCTGCGCGCCCGGCGCGCGCGGACACCGGGGCGCCGCCTCACTGTCGATACGCCCTCCGTTACGCACCCGGCGCGTGCCGATCCCGGGGCGCCGCCCCACTGGCGATGCGCCCTTCGTCACGACGGGCGCCGCGACGCCGTGGGGGCGCCGCTCCACTTGCGAGACGCCCTCCGCTGCGCGCCCGGCGCGCGCCGACCCCGGGGCGCCGCCTTACTGGCGATACGCCCTTCGTTACGCACCCGGCGCGTGCCGTTCCCGGTGCGCCGCCCCACTGGCGATACGCCCTCCGCCGCGCACCCGGCGCGTGCCGAGCCCGGGGCGCCGCCCCACTGGCGATACGCCTTCCGTTACGCACCCGGCGCGGGCTGATCCCGGGGCGCCGCCCCACTGGCGGTACGCCCTCCGTTCCGCACCCGGCGCGGGCCGATCCCGGGGCGCCGCCCCACTGGCGATACGCCCTCCGTCATGACGGGTACCGCAGCGCCGCGGGGGCGTCACCCCGCCGGCGACACGTCCTCCGCACCACCGGCGCGTGCCGACCCCGAGGCGCCGCCTCACCGGCGACCCGCCCTCCAGCGTGACAGGCGGTACGGCACCGCGGGGGCGCCGCCGCGGTGGCGACGCGCCCACCGCGCGCCTGGAGCGTGGCACGCCCGGGGCGTCGCCCCACTGCCGGCACGCCCGCCGCACACCCTGCGAGTGTCGCTCCCGGGGTGTCTCCCCCTTTGCGGCACGCCCGCCGCAACCCCGGCGCGCGCCGACCCCGGGGCGCGCCCCTTAGAGGTGCGGGCCGATCGACGGGTCCGGGACCGCCGGGGACCCGGGCTCCGCCTCGACCAAGGGCGCGGATGCGGTCCCCGCCTCGGCCGCCGCGTCGTTGTCCCGGGTCACGCCCGGGGGCCGGTCCGCCGCTGTATGAAGGAGGCCCCGGCGGCTCGCGCGGCGCAGGTACAGCCGCAGGGTTTCGTGGGGTGCGACGGAGGCGTCCTCCCACGTGGCATCCTCATAGCCGGTCCAAGTCACGATGACCAATAGGCGGCCATCCTCGCCGTCGGCATGGTCCAGTATCTGGTCAATGTGATACGTGTGCCCATCCGGGCTAGGCCCGTGGGGCCGAACCGTGGCATCCAATGAGGGGTGCAGGGCCGGCTCGGCCGGGGGCCCTGACGGGGCGCGCACCAGGTGCACAATATTTTCCCGCCGGTGCTCGCCCTTGATGTCGATCACGGCGGTTGGCCCCTCAATGCGGACGACGCGAAAGGGGCCTTGGGCCCGGTGGCCGAGCTTGCTCCCCTTGTAGTCATGGTGACGCTTGAAGGCGAACCCGCCGACTTTCAGCCCGGTCGGTTGGGGCCGGATGCGTGCATCGTGGTTGCGCTTGTACCGCTGCTGCGCTGCCGCCAGGGCCTCCCGGATCCGCGGGATCAGGCGCACCAAGCGCGTCAGGAAGGCGGCCTGCTCCTTCTTCTCGGCGTGGGTTCCCCGTTGCGCCGTCGCCGGGTACCGGCTTCTCCGCGTCAGGTCCTTGATGGACCAGCTGGCCACCCCCAACGGGTTGACGAGCTCCAACGGAGCGACCTTGGTCGCCGCATGCGGCTGCCTGTTGTACGCCAGCGTGAGCGCCGGTAGGAGCTGGTCACACGTAGTGGGGTGCTCGGCGACGTAGTGGTCGAGGATGCGGCCCATCGTGCGGTTGAACCGCTCAGCTTGCCCGTTTTTCTGCGGTCGCGACGGCGTGGTCACCTTGGCCTCGACGGACAACAGGTTGCACACCTGGTGCCAAAACTGCGCGGTGAACTGGGACCCGCCGTCCGACAGGACCCGGTCAGGGGGACCGTAGGCCCCGATCCAATAGTCCAGGAGGACGGAAGCGCAGTCCACCGCGCGTATCTTACCCATCGGGATGGCGCGTACCAGCTTGGAGAACCGGGCGGTGATGACCATGATGTACTCGTTGCCGGCGGCCGTCTTGGCCAGCGGCCCGAACAAGTCCGTGGCGATGTTCTGGAAGGGCAGCGTGGCCGGGAAGAGCTGCAGGGCGGCTGTCGCCCGAAGCGGCCGGACGCGGCCGCGGGCGCAGCTTGCGCAGTTGCGGACGTGAAGGACGACGTCCGCCGCCATTCCGGGCCAGTAGTAATACCGCCGCATGGCAGCATACATCCGGGACTCCCCCGGGTGTCCCGCCAACGTGGTCTCGTGTTCCAACCGCAGGACACGCTCCCGCAGGGGCACCGGTACGACAATCTGGGCCACCCTGTCGTGGGTGGCACGCCGGCGCACGAGGCCATCACTGTCCTCGAAGAACGGCACCGCTCGACCGGCGTTGAGCGCCTCCACGACCTTGCGGCACAGGGGATCCTCCCCTTGTGCCGTGGCCACCTCGCCCTTGTCGATGGCGCGCGTGGTCGGGCCGGATACTTAGTTGGCTGCCTCCAGGCCCCAGGCCGTCTCCGCCCGAGTCACGGCGAAGACGGGAACGTCCGTGTCGTCTGCCGAGCGGTCGGTTCCCGACGTGACCAGTCGGGATATCCCGTCGGCGAGGCAATGGGTTTTGCCGGGCTTGTACGCGATGTCGAAGGCGAGCTCATTCAGGCGCATGCGCCAGCGAGCGAGGCGCCCGTGCGCCGTCCCGTCGATGCTGAGGAGCCACCGGAGGCAGTCGTGGTCCGTCCGGACCAAGAACCGGTCGCCCTCCAGGTAGGCTCTCAACTTGAGGCCCACACGACGGCGAGGCAGTTCTTCTCGGTCACACCGAAGTTCCTTTCTGCTCCTTCGAGGACACGACTGATGTACGCGACAGGGCGGAGCCCGCCTTCCTGCTGCTCCTGTAGCAGGGCCGCGCCTTCTTGCGTGCCGCACGCATCCACGTCCAACACGTACTTGTGGCCGGCGCGCGGGAGGGCGAGAACCGGGGGCTGCGTCAGCCGGCGCTTCAGCTCCTCGAAGGCGAACAGCTGCTCCGGCGTCGGTGACGGCACCGTGACCGGGCGGTCGAGCCCATGAGGTCCGTTAGGGGGGTGGCGATCCGCGCGAAGTTCGGGACGAACCGTCGGAAGACATTGCACATGCCAATGAAGCTCCGCACCTGTGTGCGCGTCGTCGGAAACGCCGCTTCCCGGAGGGCCTTGGTGTGGGCCTGCAACACGCCGAGGCGGCCGGGGGTGATCTCCTGGCCGAGGTACTCCACCGTCGTCCGGAAGAAGCGGCACTTGGGCAGCACCCCCGCCCGGAAAAACAAGGAGATCGTTCCCGATGTCACCAGCTGATTCCCGTTCGCGTCGCGCAGCCGGAGCCCGGCGCCGGGCAGGTGCGGCGTCATCGCCGCATCCCATCCGTCGGGGAGGGCCTCCGGCCGGATGACGCTGGCGCCTGCTCCGGTGTCGACGACCACGGAGGTCTCGATCATGTTGGACGCGTGGCGCCCCAGGGATGCCGTGATCTTATAGTTGTGCAGCGTCCCCAGCAGGATCTCGGCGTCCTTGGTCGCGGGTGCCGGCTTGGCGGGGGGCGCGGTGACCGGGGTTGGCCCCTCGACGCCGCGGGTCGCAGCGTCCGTGTCCGCCGCGGGACCGGCCGGGCGGGGCAGGATGCGGGGCCGAAAGGCCAGCAACGGCCGGACGCCCCGTCCACAGCGCCACAGGGCGCGCTGTCTGGACGCCGTGATGTAGGCCGGTCGGCGCGCGGGTTTGAGGCAAACGGTATCAGTGGGCAGCCCACGTAAGAGGCGGCGTCGGCGTTTCCCTGGGACTCGTCATCGGCGTCGCCCGCCGCCTCGTCGGCTTCCCCTTCCGACCCGTCGTGGGTCAGCTGGCGCCACTCCTCCTCCGTCGTCGTTCCGTCGTCGGTCTCATAGGCCCCCGGATCGCGTTCCACCTCGTGGATGACGTGCACCCCCGTGGCGGCCGCCTGCGCGGTCACGGCGGCAGCGCCGGCACCCCCCGTCGACCGCGCCCGCCGGACCGCCTCGCGCGCGTTGCGCGCCCGCTCCTGCTGCTCCGGGGTCATTATGGGGCACTGCTCAGCCCAGTGCCCCGGGTCGTAGCACACGACACAGGCCCCCCGACAGCGCATGGGGCCGCCAGCGGGGTACCCGCGCGGGTGAGCGGAGTCCCGCCCGGCATGGCTATCCGCCGCGTTGGGACGTCCCGAGAAGGGGACCGCTGTGCCCAGCCGGGACCCAGCGGCTCCGGAAGCGGCGGGCCCGGGGCCCCGCGTCAGCGGTGACGCGAACTCCGTCGTGCGGCGGTACCCCGTTCTGGGAGCCGGGCTCGGGCCCCAACTTGACGGGGCTGGGCCGCCGGTACCGGCGACGAAGGCCGCGGAGCCCTCTCCCTCGGCCGCAGCCATGGCGGCCTGTGCCGCGTGCCAATCCCAAGGTGCGGCGGTCGGATCAACCGTGGCCACGTCGCCATCCGCCTGGGGGGTGCCCCCGAGTGCCTTGGACGCGGGGGCCTTGCTCCGCGGGGTCAGCGACAGCCGGTTCCGTGCCGGTGGCTTCGGTGCCAACTTCACATTGTGCAGGGCCCGGAAAGACTTCCCTTCCCGGTCGAGGTTGGCCTTTAGCTTCGTGAACGACCGCCCGGCCGTAGTGTACTGCCGCGCGGCGGCCCGGAGGGACTCGGATACCCCTTGCACCAGCACCGCCTTGAGCTCCTTGCCGTCCAAGAGGGCCCCGAGGGCGGCGTTCAACGCCACGATGCGGTCCCCAAACTGCCCCTCGGTTTCCCACGCGTGCTGCTTGGCATACTGCAGCTCGCGTAGGCGGTCGGAATGGACGTCCTCGTCCAGGTACTCCTCCAGCAGTTCACGGATGATGTGCTTGAACTTGGGCTGGGCGGCCACCGCCGCCGTGTCGCTGCCCATCGGCACCACGCGGCGGATGACCACCATGACGGTCTCGGAGACCAGTCACTGAAGCAGGCACACCGCGGCCCCCTCGGCCACGCCGAGGGCGTCGCAGGAGTTCTTGATCTTCCGCAGGAAGTTGATGACGCCCACCCGGTCCTTGGCGTCCCACCGCCGATCCTCCGCGAGCATCATCTCCTTGAGGTCACGCCGGTTATACCGCTGCTGCGCCCGCTGCGTGCGCGAGAACCCGGGCGTGCGGTCGTACAGGCGATATGCGTCCGTCTTGAACATGGGCACAAACCGGGGGTCCGTGACCCGCTCCAACCGTTGGTCGCGTCGCAGACGCCGGACCGCCTCGCTCACGATCGACTAGCGGAATTCCGCCATCGACGCCGCCGGTTCGGTCGTATCCTCCGAATCCGCCTCGCTGTCGAAGGAATGGGCCCCCGCATGGACGCCGCCCGCCGGAGAGGTGGCCCAACCGGGCGTGGGCGCCGCCGACCGGGTGGACGCACTCGGCTCCGCCCGCTGGGCCACGCGAGATGGCGCGGGCAGCGCTTTGGGCATGGCTGCCGAGGAGGCCGTCTCGGCGATCTGGTCTCGCAGGCGGCGAAGCTCCCCCAGCTCCTGCCGAATCTCGGTCATGAGCAGCTGCGACTCCGTCGTGTCGGCGGTCGTCTCGGGGCGGCGTCCGCCCGACCGCCGCGACCCGCGCACGGAGCGCCCACGGCGCCTTGAGCTCGTCCTCATCTGGGCTGCGCTGCCGTCCGTTGGCGGCGAGGCCCCGCGGCGGCGCTCGGTGCGCGCCGCCGCCCACGCGGAGAACGTCTCCTCCGCCTCCGTCGTGTCCAGCTCCGTCGTCTCCGCGTCCGCTCGTCGGCGCGCGGCGGACGACGGGAGCAGACGGGACGCACCCGCGTCCCGGCGCCTCGGCGGGGCGAAAACGCCGCTCCGACGCGCCATATCCCGGGGGGTGTTCGCGGGCCCCCCCGGACCCCGTTGGGATGTCGTCCCCGTCAGCCCCTGGTCTGAGGCGACGGCTCGGTCGGTCGCCGCGGGATGCGCGTGGTCGGGGTCAAAGGGCGACGCGCCGCGCACCGTCGCCACCGAACCACCGCCCGCCCTCGACGCCGCCGGGCCCCCTCGGCCCAGGTCGATGAGGTCAGGCAAGGACGGCAGCCCGCCCCGTCCGTCCGGCCGGGCCCCGGCAACCGCGGCGACGTCACCGTCGCTCACGACCGCGCGGGGAGCGCCCTCGGCAAGGGACGAGGAAGAAGAAGAGGAAGCGACGCGGTCCATGGCCCCGGGGGCCGCGGCGCGTGCCGTGAGGCGGTTCCTCCAACGAGTCGGTACAACCTCGAGATCTGGGCCGAGGGTCGTGCAACCGGGCGTGCGACCAAGTGTCTCACCCGGAGCGCCAAATGTAGCACAACCCCGTAGCCACTGTCCCGAGGAGGGAAGTATCCCACCGCTGCCGCCCCAAGAACGTGCCCCCTATAGGATCACCCGATCCGGGAAGAGGGGCCGCCAAAGGTACAAGACAGAAGGCACGGTCTACTTCCCGGCGACGACGGTGCCTCTCACCGTCGTTGCCCTTCTTCCTAAGAGGGCGGAAACCGTTGCGTGGGCCCAATTCCCCTAATGGGAATTGGCCCGCGCAGCCGACCAACCAATACAACCAAGTACAATGCAAGACAAGTCCCCCAATGCGATAAGTACAGACGAGGGGGATCGCAGCTGCCGGGCTGCGCCTGACGTGGCGGCCCCTGGCGTGGCCACGCGGCGGCGCGCGCGCGCCACATAACCGCCACGCCCAGCGGCGCCCTGACAGCCGTCCGCCCCCGACCCGGGCGTCCGCGCCCCCGACAGCTGCCCAGGCGGCGCCGAGGAACCACCCGAGGAGCCGTGGCGGCTGTGCCGCCCGCTCCGCCGCTTGCCACTCGCGGGCCGCGTCCCCCCGGTCCCCGTCGGGAGTTCCCAGCACCACCCCTCGCCGGGTGGTGCTACACTGCCTGAGATGTCAATGTGTCATGTTCCGCAGCTGTCGGCCGCGCCCACCACAGCAGGGGGCGACGACACTGGGGCACAAGCACGCACTCAGAAGTGCCTATATCGCTGTCGCTGCCCTGTATTGACCCTTTCTGGACAAGCCTTGGCCTTTGTGGGACGTCACAGCCCGAGGACCGAGCTTGCCAGCGCCTTCGATACCGCCTTAGTCAGCCGAGTGTGGAGCGCGCACGGTAGGAACGACACGCAGATGGCTCTTGGGCCACTCGTTTACCCAAATCGGCAGGCCACTGTGGCCGCAGGTGACCATTCGACCGACATGACTCAGCCTCTAAGGCTTTGCACCACATGAGGGGGTGCGACCGCAACACCCGTCACGCACTGTAGCGGACTCGATCCAAGTTGGTACCGAAAAGACTCCGCGTGTCTCGCTAGATTGCCTTGATTTGGGCCGTTTGGGCTCCGTTCACACGCTTTCCGTGAGATGTTCGGCACGTATTCGACGGACGCCTCTTCATTTCGATACTTGCGACGACGCTGATAAGTGTCCTTCGTTGGCAACCACCAACTGCGGCCAACAACGCCGAGGCCAACGGCGCTCAGATCTTCGAAAGGTAGCCTACTCTATTTCACCTTTTACATTGCCCGTTGGCAACGCGTTGGCCCGTTGGCAACTGACCACTCGCAGGGCCACACGTAGCGGTTTCATTTCACCATTTCAGACGGTTGACGCGACATTGGTGGGAATGCTCTAAGTCGGGCACCCGGCCTAGACGTTTTTCGAGCCGTCGATGTCCACAGCCGGGTCCTTGGTCTCGTCCTCCCCGTCGCTGTCGCTTTCCGCGATCGCGTGAACACCGACTGGCGGTTGGCCACGCTCGCGGGGGCGATACGGTTCCGCGCATTGCGCTGCGAAATGCCCCGGCTTGTTACAATTGTAACAGATGTCGGCTCGATTGGCCTGTGGGGCAGCGGCCCGAGGAGGTGGCGGCGTGCGAACCGGTGTGAACGGTCGGTCCATCGTAGTCCGCTGGTCTTTTGTCGCGTAAGCGACTTTGATCGCCGTTTTGCGGGTCATCTTGAGTTGCAAACGCATCTTGTTTGTACCATCCCAGTACAACTGGGCGGTGGCGACCGTCTCCGATAAGGTTCGGTCCGGGAACTGATCGTTCAGGACCCGGACGTGCGCTTGCACCAGGTCGGAGAGGCCCTTGATGAAGACGTCTTTCACGTCTTGGATGTCGAACAGACCGTTCAACAGGTCGCACTGCGTTTCCACGCGGTGACCGAAGGCCGTTGGCGCCTCGCTATCTTGTTGTTTCATCGTGATGATGTCTTGGTAGGTGTTAGCCATAGTAGCGTGCGTCGCATACTTCGAAAGGAGCCGATTGATGGCGTCCCCGTACGTGCGGATGGCGTAACGTTTACGCCCGAGTGTGCTATTTAGCGCTCCCGAGAACGCCATCTTGGAATTCCCCGACAGTCGGAAGACAATGAGGGGGAGGGCTTGACCGTGTGTCAGCCCTGCCGCGTCGCACGCGCGACGGAAGGTCGTTAAGAACGTAAAGATGCCCAGGGGTAGGGCTCCCGTGAACGGCGGTTGCCCATGGAACGCTCCGTCTAAACGCTTGTTGAGACGGTGCGATCGTTGTGCCTCTTTAGGCGTGTACGTCAGTTGACGTCGGATCAGGAAATAAGACTGATAATCAAGAAGGGTCTTAAAACGGCTGTTAGCCGGGCGGATCGCCTTGATCCTGTCGGCTTTCTCAATACGCTCCTTGCGTTTGGCAGGGACCGTTGAACGCTTGCGCGTTGTCGCGTCAGACTTGCTTGGGCTGTCGCTCGGCAAGGACCCACTCGGGGGCGACGGTGGGCCCGGTGGCCCGTGACCATCGTTCGAGGACGATGTGCTCGTCGCGTTCGATTTGTCGTCGTCGGACGACGTCGGGCTCGATCCAGAGGCGGAATCATCGGGGGATGATGAAGACACGGCGTTAGCCTGTTCGTCATTGCGGGCGGATTTGCCTTTCGTCATCTTTCCCTTCTTCTTGGCAGTCTTGATCTTGTCGCCCGACTGACGGCGATACTTAGCCACCCGGCGTTCCTCCTCGTGGGAGTCGACCTTGCGCAGGGCCTCGACGTCGCCGACCAACTTGTCATTGGCTAGCGCCAGAGACTCGTTAGTCTGTTCTTGGACCGTCAGACGACGTTGAAGTGCTTCAACAGCCGCCTTCAGGTTCTCCACCACCTGCAGATGCTCAGAGGCAGCTTGATCCGCAGGGATGGGAGTCGTAGGAGCACCGTCCGTTGGGGCGTCGGAGGCAGCAGGAGTGCCTTGTCCCCCGCCCGGCGGCCGGTAGCCAGCTGGAAGCTTGCCGTCTCTGGCTCGCCGAGTGCCGCCGGTTCCACCAGTAGACATACTGGGACCAGAACAAAGTGTTCCGACTTGGCTAACGCCCCGCGCGCCAACGTCGAAGATCTCAACCGTGATGCCCCCGGCATCACGCCCACAAGTCGATGGCTTACGCCCCGCGCGCCAAGCGACCGTATCGACACCGTCACAATGCCACGAGGCAGCGAGAAAGTTCTCGGGACCACCGTGCCGCGAGGAACGATGAAGGCGAGGGGATCCCCTGCTGCTCCACCAAATGTGGTATTAATAACGATGGTTCAATTACCTGTGTATTGAGACCGACCGTAGCCAAGCAATAAAGCGAGTTCTATCGCCGTCGCGGCGAGGAAGAAAGACCTTTTGTTGAAGGGCATCCGATGGGGAGCCGGGTGGTGCCCACGACGGTGACCCCGGACCCACGGTGGTTTAATACAAACAAGGGCACTGGTCGATCGACCATCCGATCAAGCGATCGCAGTGAGTGCCGGCATACAGATAGGACAGGCAAGCAAAACAATAAAATGAACAATGCGGAAGTAACCCCCCAAAGGGCTTGCCACAAGCCGAGTCACACAAATCTGTGGATTCAGCCAGTCATGGGGGCTACCAGTGGTAATTGCCAATTACTGGCGAAGATATGCTACAACGTCATTGGCCAAGCCGGCATAAGACCGGCTGAGCGCCATGAGCATAGCGGGCTCGATGGCGATATGGAAGCTGGAAGGGATGGCGCCCCCAGAAGAGGCGCCAAAGCCGTGCAGCATCTGCGCCGACATCACCTGGCCAGTAGCCAGGGGCACATCCCCCTTCCACTGAAAGGGCGAGATGGGGGTCGGCGCCACCAGCCGCAAGAGCGGGCCACCCTCCCCACCCTGGGGAGGGTAGCGCGCCCGCCCGCCTCGCCAGTTGTGGCCCGAGGAAGAGCCGCGACCCCCTCGAGGGGTGGTGGTGCCACCTCTGGGAGGAAGACCCCCCCCTACTGCGGGAGGAGGGGCACGCCCAGAAGGGGGGGGGACCGCCGGCGCTTGCGTGGGGCGGGGTTCCGGGTAACACAGGACCCGGTCGTCGCCCCACGTGATGGAGCGCTGCGCCAAAAGGCCACGCTCCAGAGCCGGGGGGTGATCCCTCCGCACCGAGTAGTGACCCGGGCCCTCGATGGCCCGGTTGACCTCGGGGTTGACCACCAGCTTGAGGGGCCCAATGCCCGGGGCGTAGGGGAGGGCCTCGTCGCCAAGCCACTCGCGGAGGAGCAGACGCCCGCCGGCGTTCAGGGCCTTGGTGACCATCACTAGGCCCTGGCGCCCGCCATAACGGCTAAGGATACCGGGGTCGGCATCACGCCGAACCCGCTTGAGGAGGAAGAGCGCCTCGTCTAACACGGCGGCCCGCTCCCCGTCTTTACAGAGGACCAGGGTTCCCACGCGGCGGATCCCGGCAATGAGTGCCGGGGACACCAGCCAGAGGTCGCCGTGGAAGAGGATGGATGACAGGAAGACGTCCGCCACGTCGGCCACCCACTCGGAGGCCAGGGAGCAATGATGAGGCCCACCAGAGGCCTCCGCCATGAGCTTGCTGCCGCGGAGCAGCACGAGCCGCGGCAAGCGGACCGCCATGCCGCGCGGCACCTCGTAGTCCCCCCACCAAGGGGGGGGTGAGGGATAAATCCCGGGGCGCCGGCCATGCTCTGAGGCGTACATATCTTTAGGGAAGTTCCTGGAATTCTGTCAGATAATCTTGAGGATCATCTCCTGCGACGGCTCGATTCGTCCCGCGGATCGGTCTCGGAATTTGTCTTGTGCAATCCTGTGATTACCTTGGTTTTCGACGCAAGATGGTCCTCTGATCAGTTCGGGGACTGTTCTCCGGACTGTTTCCCGAACTGTATCCAGGACTGTCTTCCAGTCTGTTTGCAAGATAGCTTTGCGGTGTATCTCGGGGTATGGTCCCTGGACTGAACTACAAGTAAAACCGTGGGCACTTTCAAAACACTGGTCCAGGGTTTATCAGAATCCCATTCAGGCGATGACCATGTGGCCTTTTACATTGTTTCTCGGATTTCTGAGTCTCGCGTTGCGATCCTGAAAGTGCGACACGTGTTACCGGGGCATGAGTGCGGCACAGTCATTGGCTCCGCAGGCAGGGCGTCTCCTAACAGCACCATGTGAGAACGATGGTGCCCGATTACCGATTACCGATGTGTCCATTTTTGTGGGAAGTGCCATAAGGAGCACTGCGCGGGTGTGGGGCCAGACCGCCCCGCGCCAGACGCAGCATGGATGGATGACTCGACGCGGTCAATGGGTGTGAATACTCCGTGAACTTCTCGACAGATGACATCCTGGCGGTCCGGCCAATGGGCGCCGGGAGCCGCGGCTGTATGCGGCATTGTGATTGGACGCTCGACAGGGTTAGTGCTGGTCGCGTGTCGCCTTGATCTGTTTTTGCTTGGCGACACGTCGCGGCTGACACCTGGCGTGTGACGTTTCGACGCGTGTGTGTCCGCCCGCGGGTGGTCTCTTACGCGGGACTTGTGTGCGCCCACTGCTCTGTGAAAAGTGGGTGGGGGTTGGCCCGCGCGCTGTTTCTCTCCTGCGCTTTGTCTGTCCCCGTTGCCCTGTGTGGATGGGTTGGGGCTGGGCGCCCTGTTTGAGGTGTTCTAGCGGGGTGGACCGCCCACCGCGCCCAGTTAAGATCCCAACAAAGCGGACATTAGGATTCTCGGCCATCCATTGGCTTGCAGGCTCAGTGTCAGACAAACGCGATTTACGTGTATACGTGTGCGGAGGATATTTTACTTTCGCCAGCCGTGTCTCAACAATCAACAGCTGTCTCACGCAAGGGCGTCTCACAGGGTCTGGGACTGGGTCACCCCTCACGAAAGGGCCAGAAAGTGCCCGAGTCAAGCCCAAAAATCAGGACCCCAAGTTGGGGAGACTGGCGGGTGTTGCGCGCGTTGACGAGCCCGCGCAATCCATCAGATCAAAGCAGCGTTGCACAGGCCTCCTGCTCCAGCCAGTGAAAATGTGGGCAAAAAGAAAATGTGTTTTTCAAGAGCCAGTCCTCCCGTCGCGCCGCCCATGCCTCTGCTGCCCCGTTCTGGAGCAAACAGGATCGGTGACACCCTTTGCACACATAGAAATGGTCCTTATAAGGGAATAAAGACCACAGAGTGGCGGAAACCGATTCACTGTGCAAAACCAGACATCAAGATAGCATGCAATGCGACCAGAAAGTCCCAGCGACCATACCGAAAAATGTAGGTGTCATCGACTGTTATCTTTCCACATGCAAATGTACCCTGTGGGTCACTCTTGCATATGCCGTCAAGAGCAAAGAAAACCGATGATGCGTTTGTGTTGCTTTTTTGCCATACATGCACGTACCACAGGGAGCACAGTGGTGGGCGACGCAGCTACGATGTCGACGCGATGGCTGCGGGGCAAACAGACCCCGCAGAACCGACTCAGACCATAGGGTATATGTATATGTTTCCGTAGAAGCCCCCTGGACTCGCTGACACGGTAGGTGGACAGGTTAGGAGGGGGGGGGGGTTCATAGACAGAGATCACCGGCGAGGCGAAGACGGCGCAAGAAGTCGGTGGAAAGCCACGAAGCAGTATGTGTGCACTGTAATGACGAAACGTGTCCAGATCCTAATGTCCCCCCTTAACTGGGCGTGCCACACACCGTGTGCGCGAGCACAAGAGAGCCGCTTCGCACGGAGTAGCGCGGAAGCGGTCGCCCCAGCGCGCTTTGTACCGACGTCGTGGACCCCCATATGGGCGAGGCCTGCGCTTGTTGGTGCTGGACGCACAGTGCTTACACTGCAATTTTCTCGATTCTCGCCGTATACCCACAATGGCGCTAAGGCCTCTGCAAGAAACGGCGTGGGCGCCCCACCCACGCGACCCTCGGGCTGGAGCGTGGCCCAGCAGTGGCGGCTGAGGTCGGCAACAGGTCAATGACTTCGGTCGCACAATCCCGAGAGTTCCGGAAACAGACGTCTCCTCAATAGAGGGGTTTTGTTGGTCGGCTCGTGGCTTCTTCGTGGGTCCGATCGTGGGTCCGTCCACTGTAAGCTGATACAGAAAAGCGAACCCACGAAGCCTGCACTCAAGTGATTTTGTTGGTCGACTTCTCTGTCGGCCGTGGGTCGGCCATGCGTGCATGCATGTGAACGCCGCGGTACGTCTCCGTCTCTGACTCCTCTTGACCAGCAGGACAGCGAGTTACCCTGCACCCGCTATGGTTTCTATCCGAGGGCATTCTTACGGCCGCTGGGTTGCACGTCGCAGAGCGCTAGGCACTCGGCTACTCGTCTTGCACGACATGGGGTACTATCTCGGTGACCTCGCTGTGTTGTTGCGCGCTTAGAGCATTCCCACCAATGTCGGGCCAACGGTCTGAAACGGTGAAATGAAACCGCTACGTGTGGCCCTGCGAGTGGTCAGTTGCCAACGGGCCAACGCGTTGCCAACGGGCAATGTAAAAGGTGAAATAGAGTGGGCTACCTTTCGCAGATCTGACCGCCGTTGGCTTCGGCATTGTTGGCCGCAGTGGGTGGTTGCCAACGAAGGACACGTATCAGCGTCGTCGCAAGTATCGAAATGAAGCGGCGTCCGTCGAATACGTGCCGAACATGTCACGGAAAGCGTGTGAATGGAGCCCAAACGGCCCAAATCAAGGCAATCTAGCGAGACACGCGGAGTCTTTTCGGTACCAATTTGGATCGAATCCGCTCGAGTGCGTGACGTGTGTTGCGGTCGCACCCCCTCAGGTGGTGGAAGGTGTTGGAGCCTAAATCATGCCGGTCGAACGGTCGCCTGCGGCCACAGTGGCCTGACAAACCGCGCAGGCGGGTGGCCCGAGAGCCATGCGCGTGGCACAAGGGCCGCGCCCCTGTGCACCTCCGCCGCGTGCCTGCCCCCATCTGCTGTTTCAGACTGATTGC
>Ga0209093_1000461_pt1 | contig 21981 bp, 28 predicted proteins | sample SidtaG_4_FD_187450 | JGI IMG/M metagenome (GOLD analysis project Ga0209093, IMG submission 187450) | Marine algal microbial communities from Sidmouth, United Kingdom - Sidmouth_Male1 metaG (SPAdes) (version 2) | ecosystem: Host-associated > Algae > Red algae > Unclassified | place: Sidmouth... | reverse complement strand
GGCGAGGGTGGGGACGTGGGCGGCGAGGACGGGGGCGGGGGCGGCCATGGCGGGGACGTGGCCGGCGAGGGCGGGGGCGGGGGCGGCGATGGCGGGGGAGGGGGCGGACCCAGGGTTGATCTGCAGTGGCCGATCGCAGATTCTGTGGCCACGAGTGGCCGGCCCAATTGCACACAGCGAAAATGGCGGCGGAACACGAAAAATATATGATTTTGCCTCCTGAACAGGCCATAGGAATTCTAGATGACGATCGCATTTGCCAGAGGCGGACGCAGAACGCATACTCAAATGAAGCGCGACGGCGGATCGTGCCGATGAAGAAAGAAATCCCCCCAGACAGAAGGCTTTCGTCTTTGCATGAGCAGAAAGCCTCTGGCGATGTTTGTCGGCAACCTGCATCTCGCGCGGGGATCAGCAGAGTGCAACAAGTTTTACGGGGGCACAAATGCGGCACAGTCATTGGCTCCACATGCAGGAGGATCTCTTACAGCACGATGTGGGAAAGATGCTTCCTGATCGGCGGTGTGTCCATTTTTGGGGGAAGTGCCATATGTTTCTGTCTTCTGGGTAAGGAGTAGGTGCGTTGAGCGCATGGTATGTGTCAACAAAGTTTAGGCGCATCGAGTAGGCGCAGCCCTGCAACGGTAAGCACGACGCTACTGCTCCGCACACAACATGTAATTGGCGGCCAGGCCGTGGACTCTCAATCCGAAACCTCATTACGTCTGAATAAGTCGTACCATGGTATACCTCTATCAAGGTATGCCAGCCTGCTTGCCGGGGCTGACCCGCCCGTTTAGGACGGAACCACGAGATCCAGAGCTCAGCACCGAACACTAATGGAACAGAATGGCCTCTGTTGGGCCCTTGTTCGGCAACAGCCACCCGAACAGAATCACGTTCTGTTGGGGGCGTCGCCAGTTGTGACGTTACTCGGCCTCACTCTCCGCGCTCCACGTCACCGTCGCTGCAGGCGGCAGCCCCAACAGAACGCCATTCTGTTCGGCGTCTGTTGCCGAACAGACGCCCAACAGATGCGATTCTGTTATTGTGCTTCTCACAAAAACTGGATCCGCTTCATTCGCTTCATCGGCAAGCACCGCCCTCTGAGCTAATGAAACAGCGATTTTGCATCGGATGCTGATGTATCAGGGTCCAGTTTTTGTGGGAAGCACAATACAGTCCCGTTCGGTGCTAGGTGCTGAATCTCGGGAGTTCTGGAAGGACCGTGCAGCACATGTGATCGAGAACGGGATCGTGTGCTCTGGAGTAGGGCTATGGCGCGTCTCCGAAGAATGATCGGATCTGAGAAACGCTCACAGCAAGTCACAGCAGTTCACAGCAGCTCGAAGCACAGAATTTAAAATTGCTTTGATCGCCCTTGCCTCCCACAGAGCCATCCAGGAGTCCTCAGCAAGCAATTTCACTTCAAAGCACAGTCACAGCGCGGTCACAGCATGCTGAAACTTGCTGTGGAACTTGCTCGGATCCGATCATTCTTTGGCGACGCGCCATATTGAGAGAAAAGGCTTGCGAATACAAGTTGCAGTCCATCGTGGGCAGACCGCAGCTGTTTTTCCAATACATGTGAACCGCGCAATTCCTGGTCTGACGGTCTGGGCCAGGCTCTTGCGTCATGCCCACATGACACGGAGCTGCACACGCCAAAGACAGAGAAGATTAGTGTGCCTGTCCCAAAAACGACCGCGTGAGGGAAAGCGCATGCAGATCATGATCACCCAAAGAGCCACGAGCGCTGCAGAGCAGAGGTCGTTCCGCAGAAACAGTCCGCAGAAAATCGTGGGCGGAGGTGCAGGGGGCTCGGGGGCAGGGGAACCGCACGCAAGGAAAGAGCCATGAAACGCACCACAGGCGATTGAAAAGCGCGCCCAGAGGCCATGCACCGATAGAGCAAGTGAAAAGGTTGAGGGAGGGCGTTGACGCCAGGGGGGAGGCGGTTGAGCTGGGCAGTTCGTGGAACGAGCGGTGTTCGTGGCACTTGGCCGAAGGTAGCGGTTGCCCAGCCGGGAAGCCATCGGCAAATGGCACGTGGGTGGTTGGGAGGACGAGGTGGAAGGCTGCCTGCACGCTGGAGGGCCAGTGGACACATTGCACCAACCCTTCTCCAACGAGCTACACATAATGACAGGGCTGGCTGAGTCGTATTTGACATTACCTAGCGACGATGTGGCCCTTCCTCGCACGGCAGTCCGTGACGAGCTGGGCCACATATTTTCTTTGAAGCCTGAAACAGGCTTTGGCTCGAAAAAAAACCTGATCATCACAATGAGAGCCGTTACACGAGCCAGTTCCTGGCAGTGGTGTGACCGACACATGAGACATAACAACAGCGGCGCCGAACAGAATGGTGTTCTGTTCGGCGTCTGTTCCCGAACAGACGGCCCCAACAGATGGTCTTCTGTTCGGCTGTTGCCCAACAGCGATTCTGTTCGACGTTCTGTTGGGCTGCCGCCTGCAGCGACGACCCCCTTTCCCCCGTCACGCGAGCGGTCGCCCGGCTCCCCAGTCGTGGGGTGCCCCGATTCAACAGTGAATGCAGGAAACAGCGGGGACCCTGACGGAGTTCGGAGGGCTCCCGCATTGACATGCCGCCGCGCTGAACACCACATATTTCTAAGGTTGCAGCTCAACCTTGACCTCGTGCAATCCGTATGGCAGCTCGCCACGGCACCTTGGCAGAAGCCCAAGGCGGACACTACGGCAACCAAATGGGTTACTATAAGCGAAGTTAAATAATAACATCCCATTCCATAAGACCCCTGGGAATCACAGTTTTGGGGCTGGCTGTAGCTCGGCAGCAACAACAGCTTTTGGCAAGCGAGTTTCTCCAGCAGGATAGTGCAAACTCTTGCTGTAAAATAAATGACCTTCTGGGAGCGTCTCTACGACGTATTCATAACCTCCCCAAAATAGCGGTTGCAGATAGAAGGGAGGCAGAGCCGACGACACAGCATAGAAATGAATTCAGATTGGCTGTTCGACAAGACATGATCGAATTATTGGCTGAGAGTTGCCGCCAATAATCTTGCAAGCTAATAAAAGTGTCTTGCAGGAGTCAAGAAGGGCCATTGCAATCTGCAATGAGACTTCCTGAGATTTTTGGGCCGCTTGCTTGGGCCTCAAGAGGGCATGGAGAGTAGGCTTGTTGAGTGCGCCCCGATGTTCGGGGCGCTGGTGAATAATGCGCCCCTGAGCGCCCTTTGAGAACTCAGTGCGCCCAGAGCGCCCCTCGAGCGCCCGTTGTAGCACCCATAAATGATCAGGTAGCCCCCTCTTGTTCTTACGTTTTGACTGTGTTTCGTGGATACTAGCGACCATCTGTGAATTTCTCTATGCATGTGAAAGAAGGACTGTTGACGGTCATCCGCAGGCCCCAATGTGTCTGCGTGCCGCCTACAGCGGCAGCTCCCAAGGACAAACAAGAGAACAGCTGAATATGTTCCAGGTGGTGATGTAGACAACCAGACCGTCCGGCCATGAGGACAAGAAACAAACGCACACCATACACAGTCACGCCGACCTATTCACGTCTGCAGCCTTGGCCAAGTAGATATCCTTGCCAAAGATGTCTTGCAGTCGTGGGAGATGGTTGAGAAGGATGCTGCTGCTCTGGCGCCAAGACGAAGGCCATCGCTGCTGCCATGGCCACCTCCTGACGGGCCCTTCCCGCCTTAGTGCTTGGGCACCTGCAGCCAGGGCTGCGCGCCCATACAGGCTGCAGACAGAGTCGTCAGGCACTCGGTCGACCAGATCGTTAAATTGTTACGACAATTATTGTTCAGAGCGCCCATCAAAGCGCCCAGGAAACCGTGGGCGCTGGGCGCTCGATCGCCCTCTGAGCGCCCATTGAGCGCCTAAAATGCGCCCAAAAAGAGCGCCCTGGGCGCACTCAACAACCCTACCAGCGACACAGCATAAAAATGAAGTCGGATTGGCTGTTCGAAAAGCCATGATCATTAGCGAAGCTTCTAGTAGGGATCCATTCGTGTTCTCAACGCTCAGGCAGCCACGTTGCGTTGAATGGGTGGCCCTAGTCGGTTTGATGGTTACCCTCTAGGACATTTGATTGGATGATCCCATCTGCACACCCAATCAAGAATATCCACGTTCCAGCATTCGATGGCTCGCGATCGCTCTGGTTCAGATGAACTACACATGCAAGCGATTACAGATTCCTCCAATAGCGTTTACAGATGCCTTCGGGGAACCCCCACTGTATATACTCCACACAAAGGCCCAGAAATGGTCAGTGGCGCGCCTCCCTGCGGCAGTGTCAGCACTGCGTCCCCGCTCTCTTCCGTCGTCTCGCCATCTCACCATCTCGCCCCTCCGTCGGGCCTGTCACACCACTACTCGTCTGACCCCAATTCTTAGCAACTGGCCTCTGATGAAGGCTTAATCTCATCCCCACCGGAAACAAAAAATGTGGCTCGCCTCAGGAGAGTCTCGCGGGGTCGGGGGTCATTTCCGTTTCCGCTGGAGCGCTCCCGTTCTCCTGCTGGAAAATGCACCCAAGAAATTGTCTGTACCAGTTCTTGACACAATGATTTCTCATATGAGAACGGCTCGGAATCGCACATTACAGTCAAAAATACTTAGTAAGAACGGACTATTTGATCATCTGGAGCCCCGAGTTTTCATCCTTGTGACGCCTTCCACCACACGAAGGAGCTGTGTGGACAGCGAAGAGAGCGCGTGTAGCTCTAGACGCTTCGCAGACGAGGGACACATGAGTTGTTGAGGAACCTCTACGATCATGAGGCACAGAGGGTTGCTAAATCAATACTTTCGGCGGGGGTCGAGGATAGAGCAGGGGGGAGGGAGGGGGGGACGTCGGGGGGGGAGGCTGCAGGCCAAGGACAGACGTGGGGACGAGGGGCGCACGGGTGGGGGCGGAAGGGGGGCGGATGGGAAGGGGGGAGGTGGGTTAGGGGGGCTCAGGGGCCATCAGATGGACGGTAAAATGATGAGTAAGCCTGTGCTGGTACGCAGGGAGCTGGGACAGGGTTGTGCTGTGGTGACATGAAGGGCGGGGGATGGGGGGGGCGTTGGGGAGCCCTCACAAACTGGCATAATACAATGCGACCACAAAACTCAGGCTCCAGAGCCTCTCTCATGTGCTGACCACACCTCTTCGTCGACCTTGGCCGAGAAATCGGCCCATACAGCTACTACGGGGCTCCGGGGTGCATCGGTGTGACTCGACATCCGGATACCAGCGGCAAACGCGGGCGGGAGCAAGACGCTCGGCTCGAAAATCACTGGAAGGGCTCTGTGGACGCGGAACTGCACCGATCCGGCCATGTACTTTTTCCTGCTCTTTTCCAGGGAAACACGCTGTTCTCGTCCAGGAGTACTCCGTTAGAGGCGCACAAGGCATCGTTGGAGAGCTGATGAGTTCACGAGTCCAGTGGTGTGACTCAGACCGCGCTGATACGCTTTGTTTGTTTTATAAAAAAGAGTGAAATGCGCCGTAGTCGGTTCCGGAGCATCCCCAGGAACCCAATTTCATATGTAAACACTGTGGATTTCCCGCACAAGCCCGATTTGCTAAAAACTGGTACGAGTGTCAAGAACTGGTGACAGACGGATATTCTATCGTCGTCACCGCACAACCATGCTCTCTCTTCGACGCGCGCGCCGCATCCGCTCCTTCTCTGGGCGCGCGCTCCGCATCCGCTCCTTTTTTTGCCCCCCCCCCTCCCCCTTTCTTCGCGCCCACGCGCCGCATCTGCGCCTTTCTCTGCCCCACTCTCTCCCCCCAGCCGCACGCCATGCAAGTCGCGCTGTACTCACGTTCGTTTTTTTCCTCCATGCGTTCCACGTCCTTCCCCGTTCCCCCCCCCGGCCCCTGCCGGGGTGTTCACTCATCTCTTGTTCATTTCTTGTGGCATCTGCCGGCCTCCGCTGTCGACCTCCTCCTGCGTGTGGCATCTGCCGGCCTCCGCTGTCGACCTCCCCCTGCGTGTGGCGGCGCGCCGGGTGCAGTGATTGTTTGCTTTGCTGACCATGGCTTCATACTGAGAACCATACGACAAAGATGAAGACATCAAATGGGGACCGACAATGGGGACGCTACAACTAGAGAAGAGAAAAGGACACAAGGACAACTGGGGAAGAAAAAAGGGACCCAAAGCCGGGGAGGTCAGAAGAGCAAAGGGACAGGACGACTAGCTGCCATTACAGTGACGAAGCTCGAAATTCTATGACACCATCGAAAAGACACGCTCCCTCAATGTACAACACTTATGCTGAATAATACATCACAATGCCAATTGCTTTCCATCACCCCAGCAACATGACATTTCACTCGAATCAGCTGCTTAACCCATTCTGCACATTGTGTAGACTGGGCTAAGCAGCCGGTTCGTGTGACGGGAAACAAATGGGAAGAATGCACACTGAGAACAACTGCACTGCGCGAATTTCCAGCTTGTGGGGGGTGGCGCTCCGGCCGTTGCGCAACCACTGTCCAGCTCACTCCCACCTCTACCGGGACCAGTGCTATACCTCACGGGCAGTGAGTGTTTTCCGTATGTCCCATACGAAACAGAAGAGCACAACAGGCCGAGAAAATGTGGCCATCCATTGCGTCCGTGGAGGAAGGCCACGGCGCGGCAACATATGGACAATGCACATTTTCCGTAGGGACGGAGACGTCGGTATCATCCTGAATAGTGCAGAATCGCACTAGTCGCCGGGTGTTACCGAAGTGAGGGGCACAGGGCATCTTTTTTTCGGTCATTCCCTTCGACGTCGACTGGGACAGAGCCCCGTTTACAGTAGGTGGAAACAAAGTGCGATCTGGTGATTGCTGAAGCTTTCCAGAACTGTGTGTCTGTGTTCTCACGAAGAGTGGAAGCTTCGCTACCTCGTCCCTGCCCTGCGGGACCTAGTTGTACTATTGGCTGGTAGTTGCCTCCAGTAACCTTGCAAGCCAATCAACCTGTCCTGCATGAGTCACGCAGAGCCATTGCAATTGGCAATGAAACATCCTGAGATTTTTAGGCCCTTTGCTTGGGCCTGAAGAGGGCATGGAGAGGGCTCTGAGCCAGATCTATGATTTCTCATGAGATCAACAAACTTCTTCAAATTTCTTGAGATCCTCAGGGCGTGTTAGGGTTGTTATGTGAGCCCCTATTTTGGGGGCGCTGAGCGCATTAGTGCCCTATGAGCGCCTTAACAGCGCCTACCAGCGCCCCCAGCCTCGTAAGCGCCCTCGGTAGCCCCCCATCAAATACAGCTGCAGCCCAGCATGCTTTTCCAGATCGAGGAGTCGATTTCTTGTGAATAACCAGTTTCAACGAGACTTGACCTTATCTGGTCTTTCCGAAGCAGCCGACGGAGCGAGTCAAGAGGGGGGCGTATCCGCAGTGGGGATGGCTGCCGGCGGTAACACGCCAGCCACGGCCGTACCTGCTTCGGCAACCCCATGCCTGTGCCGACAGCCGCACATTTTTGTCTTCGTGCTTCTGTCCCGCTCGTAGAGCGGCAAAGACATGAGAATGAAGTTCCTCCTGCAGCAGCGGCACCAGTACCAGTCACCTCACTGGTACCCGCGGCGCGTCCAGCACCATCGCCACCATCGTCTGCGCCAGCACTTGGGGGACCTCCATCTTCAGGGTTGGACACGTTCGAGCCGAGCAGCGCGAGCAAGCCTGCATAGTTCTCGCGAGTCGACGACGTCTCTACAGGGTTAAGCGAGCGGGGAGGGGCGGTCGTTTTCCATGAAGGATAGAGTTGTTGCATGCGTCCAGAAGGGGGATGGGCACAGGGGGAGGCGAGAGTGGTGAGACTAACAATCACGTGCCTTGAATTGGACCAGCAAAGTGTTCGTGATCAAAGAACAGCGCCTCGGCCGTTGATGCTGGCGCCCAAGTAACGGCGCTCAAAGGGCGTTGTTCAGGCATCCGCGCCCCATTCCCCCAGAATGAACTGCGTCGATGGGTCGAATCAGAGCACTGCTCCCTTGAGGTACCCTCGACAGCATTGTTGCAAGGCGTGGTCAAACAACACCCCTCCCCCCAGATGACCTCTTTTGCAATGCTCGATTCTGAGGAGCCCTGACAAGGCAGCATTCCGGATCGAGGCCAGCTATTATACTGGTCAATCCTAAAACTGTTAACTAGCGCCCCAATAGCGCCCTGCAGGTGGGGGTGCTGGGCGTAAAAGCGCCCAAATCGCGCCCTATTAGCGCCCTATCTGCGCCCCATATGAGCGCCCCAAGGCTCACATATGGTGGTTTTCTGAAAAATGGCCAGCCTGATCTACCAGTGGTTTCCCCAAACCACCGTGGACCGGTAAGTCTCGAATGCGGGCCATATTGGTCTCAAGAACTCTGCTAGCCAATTACAAGCCTGGTCCGCGGGATGACGACATTCGCAGTCGCTCCGCAGTTATAAGCTTGGCAATCCGAGATGATGCCTCGATGCCATCGTGCGCTATGCGCAACTGTTCTGTACGAGAAAAGAGGCCCGAGGGTGCACCCAGTGTGGTGCGGTGGTGAGGATTGGCCATGAATTTTGGTGGCTTCGAATAATACATGCCCCTATTTCCCGCTCAGCAGCGTCGACGTAGTGACCGTCGTCGTTGTGATCAGCATCAGGACAGGGCGTGACGGCGGGGACAGGACGACGACGGTCACTACGGTCACTGCGACGGTTGATGCGAGGCGTGGCGTTGCGGTGCCGGGCTCGTGCAGGAGGACGGCTGGAGCGATCTGTGCGGAGTTCCTGAGGCGGTTGCCGGGCGCGGGGTGGTGTGTTGGCTCTTGTGGCGCGTCACGGCGTTGCGGGGAGCGGGGCCGAGTCGTGGCCCCTGTCGGCGCTTCCGGCGTTGCGGGGCGCCTGGTCGTGTCCTGGCGCCTGTCGGCGCTTCCGACGCCGCGGGGCACGTGTCCGTGTCCTGGCGCTTGTCGGCGCTTCCGACGCCGCGGGGCGCGTGGCCGTGTCCTGGCTCCTGTCGGCGCTTCCGACGCCGCGGGGCGCGTGGCCGTGTCGTGGCGCCTGTCGACGCTACAGCAGTTGCCGGGCGCGGGGCCGTGTCCTGGCGCTTGCCGGCGCGTGACGGCGCTGCGGAGAGCGAGGTGGTGTCGTGGCTCCTGTCGGTGCATTCGGCGCTTCCGGCGCAGCCGGGCGCGGGACCGTGGCGTTTTCGTGGTGCGTACGTGGTGCGTGCGGTCGGCCGTCGCACTGTTGCAAAGTGCGCCGTGCTGCGGCGCACGTACTCTACAACTCGGGCGGGAGCGGATGTGTCCCTTGCGGTTTGTACGTCGGACGACGGACGATGAAATGCAGCCTTTGCCATTACATCAGCCCGCCGGACGGCCCCGCCCACACCGCCCGCACTTGCCCCCTCAGGCAGACGCAGGGCCGCCGGAGCTTGCCAGAGGGTCATCAGTTCTTCCAGGCCGGGCAGTGCTTCAGTGCATCCTGTGTGCATAAGCAGACGTGTAACACATGCGGCGTTCCGGGCCACCTCTACAGTACGCAAGCACTCCCTGTTGACCGATGGAAAATCAACAAGCACGGCCGGCTCGTACGTAAGCAGCCGACGCGGCGGCAGAAAGGAAGATTTTGTCTGTACTCTGATGACGGACGTGTCGATCCGCAGCATGGTCGACAACTCTTTGAGCGTCTTCACAGCAGCCGCCTACGATGCGCACCGGCGACGGGTGGCAACTTCACGGCTCCGCAGCAACGTGAATGCCGAGCGCCTCGACATTGACGAGACCGTGCGTGTTATAGAGCGGCTGGGAAGCGACGCCGCCGCACTCAAGGAAGAGAACAAGGCTAGATTCAAGACCCTCTACAAGAACGCTTACCTCGTCGCGGTCGCCGCAGGCCGCCTGGCCGCGTCGGCAGCGGAGAGCAGTATGGATGACGAGAAGAGCGCCACCAATGAGGAAGACATCAACACGTCCGGCGACGACGTCGCCGACGGAGCGGTACCCAGAGAGCACGGCAAAGGAAAGAAGCGTGCTCATGGCGGCACGAGCCGCAGCGAGAAAATAGTGCCGAAGGCGGTGCACGTGCACCGAATGGGGCTCCAGAGCCGCACGGACCGCTATGCATCCGCCGTGGCAAAGGGGCAGAGGCCGTCCCCCATGGGTGCATCCTCAACGAAGAAGCAGGGCGCCAAGAGCAAGGCGCCCAGCGCGGCTATTGTATAGACCATCGACGTCGACGCTCACGCTTCCGCAGCAGAAGAGGAGGCGCGAATGCGGGGCTGGCCGCTGGCGACGCGCCATCGCTTCAAGCAGAACTTGCCGATGTTCTTCTCTCCTCGGCTTGGCGGAAAGCCGCCCATGCGCATCGCGCACGCTGCTGATGTCGAGCTGTTTCAGTGCCCAGTGGACGAGGTCGATAGGGATATGGCGGGGCTGATTGTGCGGAGGGCGACGGACAAGCAGGTGCGAGGGTACATGCTGACGTTCGGCACAATGTGTGCCGCACAGGTTGCCGAGTTGTTGTGTTCAGCGATACCCGAGGTGCTGTGCACCGAGTCTTCGCCAAGCATGGCGTATGCGGTACACCGAATGGTCGCAAAGGAGGCGGTCACTGCGGCGGCTGAATCAGGCGCCGGTGTGACGACGGCCGCTGCGGCATCGGGCCACCTGGCAGCGGAAGCGGCCGTCGGTATTGCTGCGGGCGTACGGGCTGGATCTTTATCGGAGGAGCCGAGGCGATGGGGAGCGGCCGCATTCGTTGCTCCTGTGACTACAGCAGCATCATCTGTCGGCGCTGCTGCAGAGGGACCAGCCCGAGCCGCACCAAAGGATGTCGCTGTTCCTTAGTTCCTTCCGAGTGGCAGCGCAGCGTGGCAAAAGCACTGGGCTATGCACGTAGATGGGGCCAGTGCAGCGGCGATGCGGACTGGCGCGCAAATGACCGCCATCCAGTTTGAGTTGGTAGACAGGCGCGGCTCGGGTGGCGTATTCTATCATTGTAGAAGGTTTTCACACTTCATCCCGTGCCCATGCGGTCGCTCTTTGTCCGGTAAACTCCACGTTTCTTTGTCTTTCGCGCGCTCCCACCAAGGCGATCTGGGACTTGGTAGCAAGGCAGTGCTGTCCACTGTGAGGAGCATGGCAAAGGGATAAAGACGTGCCATGAATCCCGGAGAGAGCGCGGATAGCCAGCCGCTGCCTGAAGGGTGAGCCCAAGAGAGCAGCGGGACTGTGCCGATCCAATCTGACCAAAGCGTTTACACAACTGCCTGGGGAGCTTAGCCCCCAGGGGGGCAGCGGGCTTGTGCCGATCCAACCTTTCCAAAGCGTTGGCACTATTGCCTGGGGGGCTTCGCTGGATTTCTGATCCGAACGAGCGTCCGTCGGCCTTGATCCCGCCGCCGCCCCCCCCTTGCGCTGGCCACCTGAGCTCAAACTCCCCGCTGCGAGGCTCGGAGTTCTGCCACCGTCGACGGCGCCCGCTTTTTTCCACGGCACAGTACCCGCGGAGTGTTACCGGAGACCCCGCTTCCTTGCCCCTCCCACAGCGTCTGGCGCCCGCAGATCGCGGGCTTTTAAGAGCCCTCACCACCCGTTCTCACTGTGACCCTCCTGCACACCGTGTCTGCACTGGCGCACTGCGGTTGGCCCTCCCCTCAGGCATCGGTCCCCAGCCTTCGAAGGTCCTCTCAGGCGCAGCTGCTCAGGGCCACCTCCACCCTCGCCCGCCTCAGACGCGAGTCGACGACCGCGAATTTTCAGTCACTGCTGCCGTGAGCAACCGGTTGCTGACCTCTGGTCAATCGCGCTCAGGCAGCGCAGCTGCGACGGCCGCACGTCTGCGCGTAGTCTCACGAGGCGGCGACGAAACACAGGATGGCGTAGCGCACGGCTCCACTGGGCACTGAATTGAGACGAGTCCGCACGCGTCTGATGCTCAGGGCCCACCGTAGTCGGAGCCCCCCCTTTGCGTGACATGCTCTCCTACTCAGCCTACTCACAGTGACCAGGACGCCGCTGGGCCACCGCAATCTCGAGCGTTGGACCGTCTTTCAGGCACCCTCAAGGACTGCTTTACTGGTGGAACGCGCGGGATGCCCCACACAGCCACAAGGAAGGGTGCCTCGTGGACACAGAGACTGAAAACTTGCAGTCACTGAGGGCGATACACTGGCTGTTATGGCCGGCTGACAGGTCTCAGGACCTACTGATTGCCAGCGATCCGGCGTCGAGCGCCCCTGGGGAAGGGGTTCATGTCGTTGTATCCGTGGCGCTGCCGAGGTGACGCGGTCCAGGCGCCTCTGCCTCTGTCTCATCAGGAAACGTCTCTCTTACAGGCGCACAGGTGCCGACGCCACCGGGGTGGCGTTGTGCAGTGTTCTCGCGAAGATATTTCTCTTTGACTTATCGCTGTGTCGGCGTGCGTGCGTCACCAGTGCGGCGGCGGTTGCGTCGTTTACTGCGGGTCTACGTCACAAGGACACGCAGGAATGAGCTACTACCCGCCCCCATAGGCCTCAGAGTCGCCCCGGCCCCCGCAAGCCCCTCCCCGTCTCCCTCCCCAAGGTGGCACCCCGATTATATAACTCATTACCCCCAAGACATCGCCTTGAGAACAGGCGGAGACGTGGATCAGGGAACGTCCTCGCTCCAAGAGCCGACGCTCCAGGAGCCCACACTCGCACCATGTCGTACGCCAGTCTTCGACAACGGGGCGGCGGAAGGGTCCGCTAGCCGCCTAGTTCGGCCTCGCATGGCACCCGAGTTTCCGTCAGTCCGTGCATCGCGGCTGCGAGTAGAAGTTGAGCGGACGCGATGGCGTCGTGTGGTTGCGACCCGCACGCACCGCGACAGAAAGCTCGGATCGGCGCTGAAAAGCGCATCGCACGAGGGCAAGGGTAAGGGGCCCGCCCCAGCTGGTGGTGGCTTAGCCACCGTCGACCCGGTTCGTGAAGGGCCGTCGGATCTGCGGGTGCAAACTCGCCGCATCGCGGTTTGTCTTGTGACAGCTCGGCGGGTATTGGTTTGGAGGACGAGAGTGTCGGCGTCTTGGCGGGCTCTGGGCGCGGCGGTTTCTTTCGTAACAGCTCTGCGGGCTCTGCGGGGGGCTGCATCGCTAGTGGTGCCTTGGCGGGAGGTGCGTCGGCAAGTGGCGCGTCGACGGATGCTGATGTCGGTGGCTCGGCCCGCGCGGGTGCGGGAAGCGGCGGTTTGGACGGTGGCGCCTAGATGGGCTGTGCGTCAGCGGGTGGCGCGTCGGCGGATGCTGTTGTCGGCAACTCGATCGCCGCAGGTGCGGGGAGCGGCGGCTTGAGCGGCTGCGCCTCGGCGGGCGGCGAGTCTGCAGGCGGTGATGTCGGCGGCTCGCCGGGAGCGGGCGCGCGACGTGGCGGTCTGCTTGGCGGCGCCTCGGCTGACGGCGGCGCGACGGGCGGCGCATCGGTGGTCGCTGATGGCGGCGCCTCGCCGGATGCGGGCGCGCGGCGTCGTGGATTGCTTAGCGGCGCCTCGGCGGGCATTGCGTCGGCGGGCGGCGTCTTGGCGGTCCCTGATGGCGGCGCCGCGCTGGGTGCGGGCGCGCGGCGTGGTGGATTGCTTGGCGGCGCCTCAGCGGGCGGCGGCTGGGTGAGCGGCCGCTACAGGGGTAAGGGAAAGAGACCCGCTAGGAATGGTAGCTCGGCTGTTGCCGCCGTGAAAACGCAGTGGCCGGCCAAGGGCGGCCCGGGGGGGCGAAGTTTGCGGTCGGGCAGCTGCTGGGCGGGTGGCGGCCTTGGTGTCATCAAATCCTCACCCTCCGCGCGGAAGCAGAAGTTGACGTCTGCCACGACGCTGACTGTGTTGTCACCAGTCGAGCCGCACGAGCCCAAGTGCACCTTCTGCCTAGCAGTCAATCGCAATTGCGGGACACTGCCTTCAGTCATGCTGGGCCCCTTCACCCGGCACAACATGCGCAAGAGCATTAACGTGCACGTCATCTGCGCGATGTGGGCTTCTGAGATCTTCCACGACCCAGAAGCAAACGAGCTGGGAAACGTCATCGCGGCATACAACCGCAGCCGGGGGTTGAAGTGCACGGTGTGCCTCACCAATGGGGCAACTGTCGGTTGCTATGTGCCAACGTGCCAGAACGTCTATCATTTCTGCTGCTTGTACGGCACCCCACCTCCGTCCCTAAGCCTGACCGACAACAACGGCAAGTGCAAGAGGCACGACGACTACTAGGCCGCCTTCTGCCCAGCACACGCAGAAAGTGCGAAAGATGACGTCTACATGCAGCGGATGAAGGCCGACGCGGGTCTCTCTTCGTTCTTGCGCGACCGCGCTGACGCCGTTGAAGCCGCCCTCGACAGGAGCCCAGACTGGGAACGAACTGCCCAAGCTTTGATGTCACCGGCATCCGCCGGAACGAGACGGAAACAGTATTTTTCCGTGCGTGGCGTGTGACGTCAGCAATGCCCGCCAACTGGTGGGTGACGGTCACCGGGGGCGCCCCCCATCGGCGTGCACTCGGCCGTGACGAGCGCCTGGTCCTACGGGACGCTTCCCGCCGAGTCCTGCGCTCCGCTTTTAGCCGCATCGGTGGGCCGGCGGAGGCAGTCCAGCGCCGCGGCTGTCTTTGAGCGGCGAGCGCCGGCGGTGCGCATCGGGCAGCACAGGGTGCGAGACCCGATTTCGATGGTGGTGCGGGTACCCGTCGAGATGACGCAGCCACCTCGGTTGGTGCGCCGGCATTCGGGAGGTACCCCGTATTCTTGCTGTGAAACATGCAGCAGGGCGTGGCGCTCGGCCCGAAGGACATGCGTCTGTCGCGGCCGGCCGTGCCGTCGTCCTACCTGCGCACGACGGTAGATATGCCGGCACCAAGCTCCCCCCGGTCTCTGCCAGTGGGGCCGACGGGAGGCTGCGGCCCGGCGATGGAGAGCACTGGCGGCCCTGCTGCCGCCGGCAGCGCCCATCCAGCGGCGTCCGTCGGCGTCCTGACGGGGAATGGCGGAGGTGGCGGCCCCGCGTCGGGTCGCTGTGGTGGACTGGCGATGATTGGGTGGCCGCGGCCGGTCCCCGTACTTGTCCCATTCACGTGCCCGCCCGACTCAGGTGAGCACCGAGTGGGCGTGCGAGGAGGCGAGAGGGGCGACGGCAGGGACCGGGAACACGCGGCCAAGAAAGGATAGAGTGATAGACTGTCGCCAAAGTAGCGTGGTGTAGTATGACAGAGTAGCTTCTTTTTCCTCTGCGTCAAGCACCGACTGCACATCCCGATCGTCTCCCATCCGACACTCATCCCACGGTATCGCACATGCATGCGCCTGTATATCTCGGCCCATCTCCCATCCCACCCTACCGTGTACAAAGTCTTGACGCGCACACATCCCACAACACACTCTTTCTGCTTCCTGACACCTGCAAACCACGACACCATCGCTGCGGGGTCTCTGCCCTCGCTGTCCGCGAGCAGCAAGCGCCAGCGTCCCCGCCTCAGCTACATACGAACAGTAGGTTCCGGCTGGCAGGGTTCCAGACGCTCGCCCGCAACCGACCTGCAGCTCACTGAATACGATTTCAGCTCCCCGCTCAAGCCGTGCAGTGGGGTGGCGGTGGCCAACCCCCCATCGACAACAGAGGTGGGGTAGGTGAGGGCTGCGGATGCACAGGTGGGGGCGGTTGTGGGGAACGTCGGGGTGGCGGTGGGGAAGGTGGTGGAGGCCGTGGGGGCGCGCTTGCGGCGGAGGCAGGCGGCGGAGGCCTTGAGTTCCGCACCGCTGACGACAAGCCATTGCCCGCACCAATCCTCGGGGTGCGCGTTGATGGCCTGGCTGTCATCGGTGGCGAAGGCAACAATGGTGGCAGAAGCGTTGGAGAGGGAGAGCCGAAGCGGGGCGTGAAATTGCGGCACCAACGACGGAGGGTGAACAGAGGCGCTGAGAAGCCGAAATACAGTCAGAAACGATATGGGAAGGCCCGTCGCGACAGGAGAGAGTGGTCGTGGCTTACAAAGTGGCGCTGGCCAATGACTCGCCAGACAGACAAAACTCCAACTTTTGCAGCAACTCGTTGTTTGGCCAGCAAGAAGCCCCCGCTGCATTCAGGTCTCCGCGACAGAATATATTAGTTGACGGCAAGGAGTTGGCCAGTTCTGTTCATCGTTCTGATTGCTGAAGTCAGAACTGAAACGAGGTACTGCTGATCCCCCAATTTTGTCCTGGTGGACAGAGACTGACAGGCGGACGGACTCTCTTCACCAATCAGATGCGCCCCTGGGACTGACTTCGTGCTCCAGATTGCTTACATGTGCCCATACAGCCTGGAAATCAACATCAGCTCCTCTTATTTTCTGCACTTCTGGCAAGGAGACTTCAGAAAATCTCAAGATATCGCGTGGGCAGCTTGCTCCGTGCCAAGAAAATCGGAACAAGCGGCAAAAAACAGAGAGTTCTACTGGATGCAAGGTCGCGGTACCGAATGCAGGCTTTCTATTGGCTTCGATGCCTTCTTACTGTCGTTTTAGACAAGTAGAGTGCTTTTGTTTTAATCACAGTCAGTCTCTGTTTCTCTCCCCGAGGACAAAATTCGGGGATCAGCAATACACAAGAAGTCCTTATTGCTCAAATCTAAGCTGATCTGGGTGGCTACGCGAAGAACATTCATCGTTTGGCGCGATTTATGCCACTGAATGGGCTGGCTCTGTACCCAAGGAGCTTAGGAAGGGGCAAGCGGCTGACAGCTGCCGTCGCTCGACGACGAGACGGCATTCTGCAAGCACGTTGCATGAGCTGTGGTGGATCTCCAGCAAGGCAGACTGTTCAGCACCCAGTCATATGGTGGGTGTGAACGGACCCGGTCGCGATACCGACAAAAGAAAGTCTGCACGCCGCAGGTGTGCTTATCGCAGCCACCGTTGTGTCGCGACGGATCCGGGCATCGCTGCGGCGCCAGCGGGTCCGTGTCCGTCACCGCGTCGCGTGCTACCACCGAGCTTCTCTTCTCTCAATGGCGTGTCATTCCCCTCCCCAAACCCCTCATCATTCGCAAGATCTTGTCGCGCATCGCGTATGTTTTGCAGTGTCAGGCCTGCCGGTACATCGCTGCTTCGCGATCTCAGACCTTCCGGGTCCTCAGGCATTGACACGATTAGATCGCGGTCTAACGACTGGCGGTGAGCATCATCGTGTTTATGTTGTGAGGTCCCGAGCCACCACATACTCAATACTCACATTTTCACTTCCGCATGTGCTTCCTCCGGGTGTTATATGAATTCTTGCTGCCCCTGCTTCTCCTGCTCCTCGATCGGGGGTCCCGTCATTCACTCTTGATCTTGAAGGCTGATGTTGTCCTCCGCAAGCGTGCGGTGGCTCCATGCAGTGTTCTATCTGTCTCTATCGGGCCCCTGAAGGTGCTGCTGGGCACAAGTGGCGTTGCTGCTTTCCCTGCACGGTCCAGTGCCGTCACCACCTACCGGAACAGCAACCGTTCTGTCTCTCTGGGCCGTGCCTTTTTGTCGACTGCGTGCACAACCAGCGCTGCCTGCATTCCCACATGATTGGCCATACGGCGTTCACGCTGAAGCTGACATTGAGGCGTTGGAAGATGACCTCCGACGGCCGTGCCGAACACGTGACAGGTCACACCCTGCCGCCGCTTGATGCCCGCGATGTTGTGTGCCCTTTGATGACGAGCAGCTTTGTGCGTCGCCGGTTTGCCGACATGCATGTCGTTGAGGATTGATGTCCCACTTGTCGCGCTGTCCAACTGTCCTCTTCTATTATTATTTGTAGCTTCGCAAGGTGTTCGTCTTCTTCTGTACAAGGAAAGATCCGCCATAGGGAACCCATCATGCGGCCCTGTGAGGTGCCCCATCACTCAGAGGGAACGGGCCAATCTCATGGCACGAAAAAATCAAGATCCAAACTTGGATGGGCTCTGGAACCGCCTGTTGGGCCCCTTTTGCAAGCCCCGCCGACTTCGAGCAGCCGGAGGCCGCGCGACGAGTGTCGCTGTGTCCAAACTCTTGTTTGCTGCCGCTCACGGCGCCTGTTCTTGCGTCCTGTGCGAGGGTCGCCCTTTTCCCCTGTCGGCTGCCGCTCACGGGGCCTGTTTTTTCGTCCTGCGCGCGCGTTCGCCCTTTCCCCCTTTCATCTCTTCTTCACGTATCGTATGATCTACCTCTTCCGTTGTTCTATGGTGGGGCTGGATGGTTGTCTGTAGGCCTCGAAGGGGCGATTTCTGCGTGCGAGGGGATGAACAAGAGATAGAGCAGAGGGCGATAAACATACTAGTCCATCGCTTTGCTCTGTGGGCCGCTAAACGGGGAGAATACTTTGTACTACAATGACGCGGTCATCTGACACTGACTACTACAACAGTAGCAGGGCGTGCGAGGACATAAGAAACCACAGCAACACCCGCCTCGGTGACAGCTACACTTGAAACCACGATCACGACAGACCCATATCCGTCGAAGACTGCTCCATCATAACCCCTCCGCTCCCAGTCGTCACCTCATTCGCGTTCTCCTCGGTCTCGTTGTGCTCACTCGCCGCCACCGGCGTCGGCGCCGACGACGCCCCCGCACGCACGCACTCGTCTTTTTCCGTCGCCGTCGCCGTCTTGGTCGCCACCTCGCTCGTGTCCTCCTCGGTCTCGTTGTGCTCTCTCGCCGCCACCGGCTTGGGCGCCGATGACGCCCCCGGACTCACGGACTCGTCTTTGCCCGTCGCCGTCGTCATCTTGGTCGCCACCTCGTTCGCGTCCTGCTCGGTCTGATCGTCCCCAATCGCCGCCACCGGCGCTCGATCTGGCACGTCGCGGTCGACTTCTTTGTTGTCGTTATCGAACCTCTTTGCTACCCCGCTAGTTTATCTGCTTTTCCTCCGTGCTCACGTCTTAGAGCGGGCTCCTCGGGACCGGCAGTTGCCTGATCCCCTGGGGCACGCCTTGTGGGAGGAATAACGCAATCGACGCAAGAAACACAATCAGATTCAGAAGGAGAAGCCCGAACATCTATGATATTATGCCTCAATAGCGCCTCCAAACGCGAGAGGCCATGTACGATGGTTGGTTTGTGCTTATTTCGGCAGCCAAGCAGCGCGCACTGCAGTAGCAGCAGCGATACATGCAGAAGAAGTTCCAAAAGGAGACGAAAAGAGATGCACTCATACTTTTTCAATTGAGGGGGCGTCATGCGTGTGTCGGCGGGCAACGACGCGAAATGAGCATCCCGCCTGGGAAATGGGGTGAGGAAGATGCAGCGATGACGGTGCCCGTCCCTCATGCCACTGGCCCGTGACGACGACGACGTCACCGCGAGCGGTCAGGAGAGCGGCAATCGCGACTGTTTCGCGAGAGCCGCAACATTCGGGACCGTGTGACCGCACTGCATCTCGCTGACGACGCTGATCTTGGATGATGTTGCAGGCAGTCTTCTCCAACGGCGGGCCTCGGCCGACGGAAAACGAGATAGGAAAGATTATTTTAACGAAAAGAACCCTGACAGACAACCGTGACAGACATTTCTGGGCAGCCCCCGTCGGTGTCACCTCGCTTCCGGGACCAGGGGTCGCGTCTGCAGATGACGACGTGAACTTCTCTCTAGCAAATGCCTGATATGGTGCCTCCTGCTCTGAGGCCGACGTGAGGATTTCAACGATTTCTTGATCGACAACGTCTCTGAAAGCTCTGGTGCAGCGCTGCGCGCGAAGGACAGGCTAATTGGATCCTGACAGAAGCCGCACTCATGAATAACTGGCAGCACCTCTTTCCCGCTTCAATGAAACACTGGCGGTGGAGCAGAGCTGCTTGGTGCGTCCTGGGCTCTTGCTGGCCGCGCGCGATTGCGCCGTACACGTTCGACGGAAAGGCCCTGGCGGACAATGAGCACAAAATCTATTGGCGTGGGCAGACAGACGGCGGCAACCGACGGCCGACAGCTGCGGTACCTCATGCCTGCGCCATGCTAGCGCTTCGCGAGACGCTCACGCCAGAGCGGCCGGCAGTGGGGTGTGTGCGACTTTGAGTTCGCGTTCTCTGCACGTGTGCCGCTACCCATGCCCTCTGTTTATACATACATGCCCGCAGGCCCTAACCGCCGCCGCAGACGCCCACATAGCCCTGATTGTTTCTGCTCACGTGAGGGGGGAGCACCAGGGCCGACAGGCTTCCACGCCCTTGTCGGTGGCAGTGCACGCGACGATGCTAAGAACAGAAGACGCGGCCACTGCGGCTGTAATACCAAGTCACAGGAGCGCCGACCAAAAAGACAAAATATTGGATCAAAAGAGGCATCACGCTGGCACCATCGCGGCCAGGAGCTCGGAAACCTGGTGGGAGACACGAGAAAACTGCCAAACCACCTGGCCGGCTGTGCGCCGGCCGACAGCCGCGGCCATGAGGTGAAGAGGCTTGACGAGGGACTGACCGTGCTCGTACACGAGCGACCGCACGTGATTCTTCAGGTCCGAGAAGACGCCCTCAATGGGCTGCAGGTTCGGAGGGTACGGAGGTAGCCGCATGAAGTGGATGCCATTTGCCTGCATATACTCGTGGCCCCGCTGGCCATGAATGCCTGCGTTGTCATACAAGCCAACGCACGTGTCCGGCTGCATCTCCCACGGCAGGCCCAGGATGTAGTTGTTCATTTTCACATGGAGGCATTGGAGGAAAAGGCGCCCGTCGTCCGCCGTCTGTGCGCTGCCAACGATGACAATTTGTGCCCAAAGGACACCGTGGGTGCGGGTGACGGCCATCATGGTGCTTGTGCGTGTAATCGGACGTGTGCCGCGATCCCGCAAGCTGCAGGCCATGTCGCGCAGTGACCGACCAGAGCGCTGGTACATGTCGCTCCCTGCGGTGTGGATCTCTTGCACCGACACAATGCAGCGCAAGGGGATCTCGTTGAAGAGCACTGCGAAGGCGCGCTGCGCGTCGAGGGAGCTCTCGACGTGCAGCCGCTCAATCTTCTTGCGAGTGTACCGGCGGAAACGGAGCGCGCAGAATACCGTCGCGGCGTTCATGTACCGGTGGTCGCTCTCGGGATCATCCGAGCTCAGGGCAAACAATAGGTCTACGTGATCACGAAGGAAGGCAAACGGCTCTGTCTCTACAAGCGTGAGAACGGCGCGCGTTAGGTGTGGGTTGCGGATGGCCGCGTCGCCGTGCAGGTTGCGGAAGCGTGGGTCTCGCCAGACGGTCCCGCTCACCATGAAGTGCCGCAGCCAGCGCCGCATCGACCGAGGTGAGCACTCAATGATCTCAGCGACGTCTGAAGCCGGGTAGCCCTCCTCCAGCAGGCCAATCACGTGCTGCCGCGTGTCCTCCGAGAACATGGCGGGAACCGTAGTACCGAAGATGGAGCACTCACCCGTATCGCCGGACACGAAGGAGACTGAAGAGGCTGTCGATGTGGTTGAGCTCAACACGGCCCAGACAAGATTTGACAAGCCTGAGCCTTAAAAAGAAGCGCCTCCCGTCGTCGACATGCCCACCGCCACAGGCAATGACGTCCCCATCTGCACGCACTCGTCTTTGTTCGTCGCCGTTGCCGTCTTGGTCGCCACCTCTTTCGTGTCCTCCTCTGTCTGATTGCGCTCGCTCGCCGCCACCGGCGTGGGCGCCAACGACGCGCACGCCCCCACGGACTCGTCTTTTTCCGTTGCCGTCGCCGTCTTGGTCGCCACCTCGTTCGTTTCCTCCTTGGTCTCGTTGTGCTCTCTCGCCGTTACAGGCGTGGGCGCCGACGATACCGCCAGGTGCACGCACGCGCGCGGCAGGCAGGGTTGCCGCCGAGTGAGAGGGAGGGTTGCCGCCGAGCCAGTGGCGAAAGAGGCGCCCACCACACCCCAGCGGGCGACTTGGCGCGGGGGAAGCCGCGCGGGAGGGGGGGAGTCACCCGCGATTCCAACGACGGGGCGCGGGGAGGGGGAAGGGGGACACTCGGTGCGGCGAAGGGCGCGGGGGGGGGGCGAGGCGTCACCCGCCACACCCCGGCGAGCGACTTCGCGCGGTGAAGGCAGGAGGGG
>Ga0209093_1000459_pt1 | contig 22007 bp, 15 predicted proteins | sample SidtaG_4_FD_187450 | JGI IMG/M metagenome (GOLD analysis project Ga0209093, IMG submission 187450) | Marine algal microbial communities from Sidmouth, United Kingdom - Sidmouth_Male1 metaG (SPAdes) (version 2) | ecosystem: Host-associated > Algae > Red algae > Unclassified | place: Sidmouth... | reverse complement strand
AACGGTCGAGGCGGGGCAATACATGCGACCGGTGCAGACCAGATGATCCATGGGGAGGACGCTGAGAGATGCAGATGCGGGATGATCCGTCAAGAGAAACGGTCGGACTTCCCCGCATCGGGACACCCCTGGGCGGTACGTAACATAGCAAATGGTTAGGGATGAACAGTCCCGGATAGAGTCGTGGGGCAATCAGACAGCTGACCTACCAGTGGCACACGCTGGGCGAAACGATATCAAATCAGCGGTGGCCATCTGTGCATAACGCAGCGGAGGACGGGCGGAAAGAACGTCCAGCCAATGATCTGAGCCGTGGGAGATCTTCCAGCCAATGGATTTTCCCTTGCAGCTGTCAGCGTGTGCGTGGGGGTGATGATCTGGCACAAGCTCCATCGAGAAGAGGGGCGACAGCTGACCCGGAACGGGCGGCGCAAAAAATGATCCGCCGGTGACGCGTGTCCGCAGGCGGAACGTCGCGGCGTCACAGGGCGACGCGCGTGCGCAGTGCCGTGCCGCAGGCTCAGAGAGAACGTCCAGCCAATGGGATGAGCCGTGCGAGAACGTCCAGCCAATAGATCGGCCGATGCGACAGCACGCGTGCGTGTCGGGGCATGGTCGGGCTCTGACCGATGAGCGGGGGGGCCCCGCTGAACGAACCGCACCTGGCGCCGCGGAGCAACATCCGTCGGCGCCCCGAGCGAGTGCACAGGCGGCGCGGCGCTGTTTTAGGGCCTGACACGCGGGCGCCGCGCTGTGCTGCCGTGGTGTGAGAACGTCCAGCCAATGGGGTGAGCTGTGGGAGAACGTCTAGCCAATAGACTGGACGTTGAAAGTGCGCGCGTGCGTGTCGGGGTGATGATCTGGCATTTATCGTTGAGAGGGGGCGGACAGCTGACCCAGAGGGCACGGAAAAGCATCCGCCGGTTCCCCGGGTCAGTGCACAGGGGGTGCATCTTGCTCTCTGGGCGTGCCACGCGTGCGCAGCGCTGTGCAGACGGTTGCGTGAGAAGGTGCAGCCAGTGGGGTGGGCCGTGGGAGAACGTCCAACCAATAGATTTGACGATGGGACTATGTGCATACACTGTGGCGGGATGATATTACATCCAGAACGGGTAGGGCGGGGTGGGACCCTGACAGAATTTGGGCAGGCACGGCTGGTGGGAGGCAGGAGGCATCAACGATGTGCGCGTCACGGCGAACGGACGGCGCAGAAATGACAGTGGATCCACCTCAGACACGGCATACAGTAAATATAGTGGGCTACAAGGAGGCACGAATTCAAGACCAGCCGCTCAAAATCAAGAACCTGCGAGATCCACGTCCAGACGGGGGGTGCTCTGAAGGGTCGCAAAGGCGGTTCTTGATTTTACGTCCGGCCTTCCTCCGACCCGCGAAATTCAAGTCCAGAGGGGGGGTGCCGATTCCAGCTTCTGAGGGCCGGTTCTTGATTTCAGAAACCGGCCAAATTGACTTCCAGTGGGGGGGGTGGACGTTCTCTGGCGCGATCCTTTTATTAGACAAAATGTCGCAATTGTCTGGTAATTTACGAGTTGGATAACTTTGGACTTGAACATATTCTGTACGATTTGTTTTTCAGTACGCAATTAACCGGACAACTTTCGACCTGTATGTAGTGATAATCCATTTGCAACATTGCACTTGCCTCGCTGTAGGTGCAGGTTTTTTTTTTTTTGGTGCCGTGACTTCGAGCTGAAGACCGACAATGTGCTCAAAGTTCCTGCTCAATGAGGCTCTATCTCATACGTGATATTTACACGCTTTTGTCAAAATGTTTCGCCGTGAATGCCATTCTGCTGAAGTCGAACTCACGACTTTCCTATAGGAAGTCATGTTGTTTGGGACGCAAACCACTGTGCTACGCGTCGTACATGACTCATTTTTCGTTCTTATTTAATGCGGAGACTCGCTCGGTTATGTCGTCGTTCAGCGTTTTGAACGTGATCGCGTTGGAAGTGACAAGCCCTGGAACAGTTGCGCAGACTACATGTGTTCTCCGTTATGTTGCCTTGCACAATGTCTGCCGCTACTGATGTTCCAAACAAGGGTGTAAAACATCCAGCCTGACCATCGTTATGGGCGCTTCTTCATCGGCTGCGTGTGACTCATGACAATCGAACGGTGCATTGTACAGAATTGTCCTCTGCCTGACTGTCCGCACACTGCACAATAAGAAAGGGCGTGGCTCCCACCGAAAAATCATTGCATCGCCTCTTAGCCGCGCCAGGGCCCGCATGACGACGCTGGGATGACATCAGTAGGTGCTACCCCGCTAAAGCTGATCGCCATCGTTTGGCTAGATCTCAGAGACGCTCACTGGGGGCCACGATAGATCACAAAGGACTAGATTCATGGAAGAAACGGCGCCTTCCTCCTCGCATAGGGACACTCCGAGACTCTCGGGAGAGCACGTGTTTTCTACAAAACGGTGACCACATGCCGTCCCTGGTTGTAAACGATGGTCGCATCCCACCGGTTTCACGCGATGCGCAGTTGACTAAGTTCTAGCGTTCCCGACGTATATCATGCGGCGCGGCGACAGCCCACGCCTTACTTGCGTAGGACGGCTACAGTCAGTGCGCAGGAGTGCGCAGGATGGCTCCGACTCAACCCAGACTGCGTTCCGTTTCGATACGGACCGGCGACAGTGACCTGTTTCCACCTGCAATGAGTCGACGCCCGGGCGACGGTGCCCCTAGTCAGAAGCAGTACAATAGATTTGCAATGACCTACTGTGTCCGTTCATGCCGATCGTGCCACATCTCCACAATCGAGCGTCCTCTGGCGGGGTAGTGTTGAAAGTTGGATCAGCAACTCCTCAAGACCAGTCACACCGGTTATGAGGCGTACTTGGTTTTTCGACCTCAGCAGGTTATGTGTCCGTGAACGTTTTAGAACGACAAAAGCCGTGACTGCTTCCTCTTTTTTCCTGTGCGAGGTGAAGTTGTGGATAAGGTCATTCGCCAAAAAATGGCGCACGCACGTTCGTGCAAACACACGCGCACACTCGACCACTGCAAGAATTGACCCACGCGGCAGGGTCTCCGATTGCACCACAGACTGAAGTGTGACATGTCGAACATCCCAACCAGGTCCGCGGCGCCCGTGGGCCGGCAAAGGCAGACAGCAGCGGGAAAACCGCACTCGATCGACCCGGTGGCAACTACCTGCTGACACCCGTGTGGGCCTCTGTGAAACGATGCCAGAGCATGCAGGCAGACGGCCTAACTGAGAGTAGAAATAATAAACCACCGGCAGCAGCGGTGCCGTCAGCAGGGTCCTCTCTAACCGGTTTCTGACACACACGCGAGCTCTTTGACCAGCAAAAATTTGCGTTTGTTCGATGACATCGACACAGCGCTGGAAATCGGGATCTCCACAGCCAGTTCTCATATTTGGCCTGGATGAAGTGAGATGTCTGTGACCGACACTTCGAAATCTGAAATAAACTATTTCGCCCGGAGAAATAGTTTATTTCAGAGATCGTCACGCAACATGCTGGCAGCATCCTGGCTAAACAATTCTGGGAAGCGGCGGTGCTCTTTGAAGCGATGCATGCACTTTATACATGGCAGCCATGGGCTTGAAAGCGTGTCATCTTCATCGTTACAGCCACTCCCCCTCGCCAGCTCCCTCGCCCCGCGCCACGTCCCTCGCACCTCGCCACCCCCCTCTCTTCCAACGCTACTTCTACCTCCCAGCGTCACCCCTCTCTTCGAGCACAAACCTCCCCACCCTGTCCTCCACTCCCCCCCTCAGCCAGTCCCTGCATCACCGTACGCCCGCGACGCCGCAGGATGTTACAACCGGAAACCGAGACGTCATACAGTCAATCATACAGAGCAAGCACATTGCCAGAGCCCACCACAGCGGAGGAGAGTGACACGGAAGAAACCAGGACGAAGACCAGTGGCGGCGTCAGTTTCGATCGCGACGCACGAGAAGCGTGTCACAAACACATGGCACAAAGAACGGCACTACGCACCATCAGTTACTCTCCGGCAAGCCAAGCCACTCCGCACACCGTGAATATGCGTGTGTCCCGCACGCGACTCACGTACAGCCACGCCACTGGTGTTACCCGCAAGTCTAGCAAGCACAACACGACAAGGGCCTATGTCGGCGGCCGCGTCTGAGCCCGGGCTCAGACGTAAGGGCGGCCGCCCTTGGCAGAGGCGGAGGGGTCTGCCGGGAGCCGCTCTTTCTGATGAGCAAGCAGCTAGCGCCTCCGGCAGCACTGGATGCATCTGCTGGGTGACTGACAACGACTGACACGAAGACCACGTCACACAGGTTCTGAGAGCGGGTCTGCCGTCCAGCTTTAGCTTGAACTTGAAAACCGTTGATGTAGCCCCCACCTAAAAATAAAAGTAGCATGCTCTTGGAGAAGACAGCAAACTTTTAGGCTGATCGTGCGCATCCCCAGAGGCTTGGCAACGACTGCATTGGCCTGACACCTGTCGTTGACCTGTCCGAGCTGTGTCCGCCAGGCATTGGGCACCGGCAAGATGGTCCCGATCTGGCCACGAAGTGTCTTTGTCCGGTCTCACGACATAGTTGGGCCAAAAATCTGTGATTCGAGTGCACAGCATAAAGCTTCCAGTCCTGTGGAGACGTGTCTCTGACATTCTTCGGACATTCTTCTGTGCGTCGGTGTTGCTGCTTGCCCGTCCGTCTCCAGTGCCTATTGTGCCTATTGTCACGCGATCTCCAGAAGGCCAGAAGCCATCCTGCAGAACGCAAAGGTCAGGTCAGCATGTCCTAGAGGACCGTCATGGACACTTCTGCTCCCCCCGCGACTGTGAGACGTCTCTCTGAAAATCAGACAGAATCTCGTGTGCCACCGGGTTGCAAATGATATGATTGAGCTGAAGAAATATCTTGGTGCAACGCATGACTGCCGGTATCACGTCCAAGGATACAAGAGTTACATGCGACAGAGCCTGATACTGACCTCAGACGACACGCGGGCGCTTGACATCCAAAACCGGCGGTGGTGTCAGCAGATGCTGGGGCTCGAGCGCCTCCCGACGAGACATCTTCCTATAGCGTCCCATTGCAAGCGACCATCAACTCTGGTAGCCCTCAATACCGGGCCTTTCAGTACGTGTTGGGGGCCTGAAGGTGATGTATGGAATCTGTCCGTTTCACCTCTCACAATTTTTGGCAGTCTCGAACGCTCATTGGAAGCGTGTCGATGACGCCCAGACCACCAACTCCTTTCAAGCAATTGTCTTTGGGGACAGTATCGGTACCGTCCCCAAATACAATCTAGAAAATCGTAAAATCACTTCCGACTGTCGGGACGGTAACGGTACCGTCCCAAAGCACAACGTCAAAAATTGTGATCATCGCTTCCGATTGTTGGGACGGTAACGATACTGTCCCATCTCAATCAGCATGGAACTCACGCCCGGACGTCATCTCTGCCCCGACTATGATAGTAGACGGGCCACCACATGAGGCAAGTAGACATGAACACAGAGGCACGGGAGAAGGATTGCCTGACGCTACACATCCGGGCACTGCACTCATCGAAACAACAAGTGACAGCGCGAGTAGAAACAAAGAAGTGAGACCCACCATCGAGCCGGCCGGTCGGTCCCCCCCTCTGCCAGAAACATAGCACGCGTACTCAAACAACGGTAGAAGCAAACGTGTGAGGGGTCGTCGACCCTCCCCCATCGCGACGGGGCTTCTTGGCCATACCGGGCGCAACCGCGTCCCCTCCAAACTGGTACTCGGGTCCATAGTCCAGAAGCAGCTCGTCTCCGACGCCGACATGGCGCGTCGTCACAATCTGACAAAAGGAAGGGTTGACCAACTCGGAGAAGGGGACAACTCCGTCCTCTCGACGGAGCTCGAAGCGCACGTTCGGCAGTCGAGCGGTGCCCTGAGTGCCGCTGCTGCCCCCCTGGCCAGATCCCTGGCCACAGTCGCCTCCACCAGCAGCGCCGCCGACGCCGCCGCCAACGACACTTCCGCCACCGACCGAAGACTCTTCGCGCGTACGACGAGAGCCGACACCAGGAGCTCCTCTCTCCCGCGCACCCGCTTCGAGCACGGCCCGGTCCGTGGCAGACGTCAGGCGTGGATCGTTGGCCAGCGCAGCCCAACAAAACGGCGAAGGGCAGATCCACACGCGGTGCGTCGCAACCGACGTCCCGCCACCGTCATCGGCGGTCTCGCACATGTCGACGTCGTCATCCACCTGACTGGCGGCCACATCTGCCACTGGTGCAGCGACACGCACATCGCCGAGCTGCACCGCGCGGGCAACAAACTCGGCTGGTGAGGGCGCAAGAGCGCCGAGCATCTTCACCGAGTAGAGGGCGCTCTTGACTCGGACGGCACCGAAGTTGCTGTACATCAGCGCTCCGAAGAACGGGCCGACAAGCGCACCACGCGGTAGCTCACGTGCGGCAAACAGGCCAAGTCCAGCTTGGCCGCCGGCCACCAGGGAGTTGGCGATGAAGAACCCGGCTGCCGCCGCCCCATGTTGCCGTACCGCCAGAGTGTCGACCGTCGACAGGTCGCAGCGCAGAGAAATCGGCCACGACTCAAAGGGGCGCATTCCCAACCCGACCACCGCCATGCCGACGTCACGGCCGCACGGCGGCGACCGTGGGTGCGCCCCACCACCCAGCAGGCGTCTCCGGTTGTCAGACTCTTCCCCCAACACGTTGGCCAAAAACGTCAGAATCGACAGCGGCAGCGCACTATGTGCGGGAAGGCCAGCGGGAGGCTCATACGCAGCGGGCGTTTGGCGAGCCGTCGCGGGCCCGGGGCGGGCCATTAGGCGGGCGGGCGACACGCCTCGGGCTCCGTGCACGGCCGTCCAGCGCCCGTCCGGGTCGGTTTCAGCTTGTCGGACAATGTGGGCCGCCGCACGCACTTGCTCCGCAACCGCCCCAAAGTGACGCGCAAAGCCACCCATCAGGACTTGTTCGACAAAGGTGCGCCTCAGCCGCTGTCGGCTCGCAGTGACCGCGTCTGCGAAAGCATCGCAGAGGATGACGCGGCGAAATAGGCCGCCAGGAACAGAGAGCGCCGCTTCGCCAGTAGAACCAGTCCCGCAGAACGCGTCACAGACCAAGTCACCAGGCTGCGAGTTGCGCTGCACGAGCTCCGTGTTGAGTGCGACCGACTTTTGCTCGGGACGGAGCTTAACCATGTCCCCATGCTCGTCCTGGATGTACACCGTCTCAGCCGCCGGCAGGTCTGGCACATTGTCAATGACGTTGTCATAGGCTCGGTACCGGGAGGGAACGCACCCAAACACCTGGTAGTTGACCATCATGTGCGCATGGTGCGCAGCAGCGCCAGCCCGTGTCGCACAGATGATCAGTTCCGACATGTTGGACAGCATGACGTTGGTCCGGCCCCGCGGCAGCCGCCCGTGAACCCCCCGCAGCGCATAAAGAGGATGGCTGCTGACAATGAACGCCGCCTGCGTCTGAAGACTGCTCGCCGACGCTGCACCAGCAGGTGTAGACGAGCTCTTGCGACTCTGCTTCCCCTTGCCACGGACGCCGCTGCTGCTGCCGCCAGGCACGTGGTCGACCGACCCTCGGAAAAAATCAACCCACAAGTTGACCTGGGACCACGCGCCATAGACAAGCACGTGACCGCCGGGGCGAAGGAGTACGCGACAAATCTCGACAGCAGAGCGCGCGTCGTCCACCGTGAGCACGTCGTGTATCGCGTGAGGATTGCCAGCGAGTCGCCGCGTGTTGAAAGGTGGATCCATCAACATCAGCTGTAGACTGCCAGCCAGGGCCGGCCACGGTTGCAAGCACGCCCCGCGCGACAGCACCGCATCAGGCAGGGCAGAGGCCATGCCGGTGGTGGCACTCTTGTAGTCGTCGTTGCCGTCCTCGGCTGCAAGAAGGTCGACAACCAGCCCAGGGGGTATCCATCGACGCAAAGACGGAGAGCCACTCAGACGCAGCGCCGCAAGCTGCGTAGCGGCCTTCGCCTTGGACTCCGCCTCCGCGACTGCATGCGTCGTGACTAGGTCCTCTGCGCGACACTTGTAAACGCGATACACACTTGTCGCCGCCCAATCAATGATGCCGTTGGCCACCGCCACGGCCTCCTCCGCCGCCGCCGCAGCGCCGTCACCACATTCGTCCGCTGCACGTGACCGACCACCAGCCGACATGGATCGTGCAGCTGCATCGCGACCAGCCGCTCGCTCGGCAGCACGGCGACGAAGGCGCCACATCTCGAGCGATGTCGGCCGCCAAACAACCGCACGAATGTCCCCTGCGTCAGAGTCGTCGTCTGCTTCCTCCGGCCTGCCACCGCCATCACCTTCCTCTTCGTCAGAGTCCGATGACGCCCAGCCCTCGTCGTGTACGCGCCCCCCGCTGCGCATGGGTCCTCCTGGGTCAACAGCGGACAAGCCGCCGATGACCGCATGGAGGATGCGCGGACACCGACCTGTGGACCGACGCCAAGCCGGTGGACGGTAGTGTCGAACAGACAGCCGCCCGAGACCGACGCCCGAGGAAGTCCCCGCGGAGGTGGACGCCGCGCCTCCGTCGCTGACGAGCTCGGTGATTGAGTCGACCGACGTCGCTTGGACCAAGTGCGTGATGAACATCGATGCTGCAGCTCTCAACTGCGCGTCCGCATGAGGAAGCCGTCTGCCCGCGGCGGGGTCCGCAGCGCCCGCGGAGAGCGACGGCGCGCCACCGACACGTTTGCGGTATAGGGACCACCGCTGGAAGGAAGGCGCGTACACAGCGCCATGATCCGCAGGACGGGAGAGCGGCGCAAAAGCGACGTCAGAGGATGACCACAAGATGTAGGGAGACACCATCGCCTCGACGTTCTGGAAACCGGCGCGTCTAGCCAGCGCATTCCATCCAGCCACGACGCGCTGCACGGCGTACCGCACGTGACCGACGACAGAAGACACCCATTCAAAGTCCAAAACTGTCTTCCGACGACCGCCGTGCCGCATGACCACGTCGACGTGGGCGATCAGCGCGTAGTAGCGCCCAAACCAAAGGATGATCTCAAAAGGTGAGAGCGTCCCGAGGGCAGCTTGACAGCCTGACGAAGGGCCGATGAAATCGCCCGCGCCAAAGTCGGTGGCGAGAACGGGTCGCGCCGCAACGGGAAGCGGGACGGCCCCTAAGCCGACCTTCCGACTGGTTGACGCACCGCCAATGTCGGCAGGAAAAGCCAAAAGGTCGTCCCAGTTGCCGGTAGACGCCAACAGCAGCTCCCACACACGAGTGTCGACCTCACCTTTTGCAGCCGCCTCGAGCAGCTGGACACCCTTGTAGTGAAACAGCAGGTCATCGTCTGCGTTGGCAACGTCCGCTGTCACGGACGGTGCGGGGGAAAAGGCGGAGCTGCCGGAGCGAAGAACAAATAAGCCTTCAGCTGCACAGCTGTCAAAACCGCCAACAAAACGCTTGAGCTGCCATGACACGGCGTACGCGTCTGCAGCGTCGGCGTCGTCGAGCCACGAGCGTGCAGCAGGATCCGTCGTTCTCACAGACCGCTGCAGAGCCCACTGTTTGACGGCCATCCAGCTTGCCGGCGGCTCGCACGTCGACACGCTGGCCCAGCGCTCCGCAGGAAGAGAGGCCGAGACAGCACCAGTGACAACCCTGCGATGCGACAGCATGTAGAGGTCTCGTAGTTCTGCAACGCAAGGGAGCAACGTATTAAACGGCAACGACAGGCAACCGCCGTCCGAGTCGTCTCCACACGAGGCATGAACCTTGACAACAACATGCGTGACGCGCTCATCGCGAATCGAGGCCATCGGACGCTGCAGACGTACTCCCTCGGGCGCCGCACGGACGCACGCGACAGCGACACGATGCAATCCGACTGACCGTCAAAGACAGGTGCATCGCCGAAGGCGACACGCTCACCCCCGTCAAACGCGATCGAACAAGGCCTTCACGCCCGCTCCCACGCCGTGATCAGTTCAGAGCCGGACCCTTGCGAATGCACCTGTAAGTCAGTCCACAGATAGTAGTCGCGAGAAGTCAGGGACGGTAACGTTACCGTCCGAAAAGACAACGTCGACTTACACAAGAGAAAAACAACCGTTCTGAAACGAACGAACCAGTGGAAAGAGCGATGAACGAATGCCCCGGCGGCGTGCGAAAGCCCAGCAATAGGTCCGCGGCTCGCGTTCACACGGCCGCAACGATGTCTTGTATCAGAACGTCGCAACCGCGGCGATGAAGTCGAGGACGATTTCGTTGTGCTCTTGCTGCATGACTTGTGATGAGCACAGTGCTCTCAAGACCACAGCGTGACCGACTTAAAACACTGCGCCACGTTATTCAAGAAGGACCAGCGATTGCCAAGTGGCACATTGTTTTTCAGGACGGTAACGATACCGTCCCGAAAAAGAAACTGCACGCTTTTTGGGGGACGGCAACGATACCGTCCCAAAAAAAACAGTGCACACTTCTTGGAGGACGGTAACGATACCGTCCCAAAAAAAACAGTGCACACTTCTTGGAGGACGGTAACGATACCGTCCCAAAAAAAAAACTGCACACTTCTTGGGAGACGGTAACGATACCGTCCCAAAAAAAAAACTGCACACTTCTTGGGGGACGGTAACGCTACCGTCCCATCGCGGATGAACGACATTGTTTTTCGACGGTATCGATACTGTCCCATCGCGGACTGCCGAAAACGTTTGTGGACGGTACCGTTACCGTCCCAAAAAAAAAACTGCACACTTCTTTGGGGACGGTAACGCTACCGTCCCATCGCGGATGAACGACATCGTTTTTCGACGGTATCGATACTGACCCATCGCGGACTGCCGAAAACTTTTGTGGACGGTACCGTTACCGTCCCAAAAAAAAAAATGCACACTTCTTGGGGGACGGTAACGCTACCGTCCCATCGCGGATGAACGACATTGTTTTTCGACAGAATCGATACTGACCCATCGCGGACTGCCGAAAACCTTTGTGGACGGTACCGTTACCGTCCCCGAGAAAAAACCTGCACACTTCTTCGAGGACGGTACCGTTACCGTCTCGAGAAAAATCTGCACACTTCTTCGAGGACGGTACCGTTACCGTCTCGAGAAAAAACTGCACACTTCTTCGGGGACGGTACCGTTACCGTCCCATCGCCGATCGACGATACTGTGCGGACATACAGGTGCCCTTTTTTCTGCGGACGGTAACGATACCGTCCGATGATTGACCGGCCTCTTCTTGATGAAGAACGCGCCGTCTCCAGCGACCATGCGAAGACTTCCGGCCGTAAAAGGCTCAAGTCTTCAAAAGCACAACGGACATGAGGCAAACACACCAAACGTATCAAGCACGACCATGCATCCCCTCTCGTACATGAAGCACAAATCAAACCGAGCAAGGCAAACGAACCAAACGTATCAAGCACGACCATGCTCCCCCTCTCGTACAAGAAGCACAAATCAAATCGAGCCACACCTGTCTAGCAATACCAAGCATCCAGACGTATAGACAGCACTCATCAATGGCGGAACACAGTGCGCGGCAGCGCCAGGTGGATCGCATTGTCCAACGGGATGTCCTTGTCCTGCACGTACATGTGAAGCCGGATGCAGTGGCTGTAGTGGAATGGAGGCGCGCTTCCATCCGCTACGTTATCGGCGGCACCCCCACGCATCTCATGCGTGCGAGCCGCCAGCCGCGCGGCATTGTCCGCAGCACCGGCTCCGGCGTGCACAAAGTCGCCACGGACGATGACGACAGAGTAGGGCGGAATGAAGACGAGCTGCGGGGAGATGGCCGACTCGTCGGGATGACCAGCCAGCAAGTGCCTTAAGACGTGCACACTGCCGGGCCAGACGCGCAACCAGCTCCCGTCCGCCCCAGTCGCCATCACGAAGTAGTTGTACGCCGGCGCCGTCGTGTACTCCGACAGCGCAGTGGTCGGGCCAGTAGGCGCGGATGCCGACGCGCCTGCCGACCCCGAAGAAGTCGGCGGTGCCCCCGCCGGGGGTGTCGTCGGTGCGGGCTCGGTAGATGACGCGGGCCGTCCCTGGCGGAAGTGTTCTGGTACCTGCGTCAAAGGAAGTAACGCGTCGCCGCCCGGCCCGTCGGCGCCCACGCCCGCCCCTTGACCGACCGAGACAGTTGGAACATGCCGCGGGTTGGAGTCGACGTGGGGTAGCTGCGGACTGGGGGCGCTGGTCGTCAGCAACAGCCGAGAACCAGTCTTGGGAACGCGAACACATAACTGCCCGCCTTCCTCGCGTGCGCCAACGCGAGAGATGACCGCATGCGCAAACGCTGCCAGCACCACGTCCGTGCGGAGCTTGGTCACGTAGGCCGACTGCACCGCCTCAACCTCGCTGCTGCAGACGTGCTTGGGCAGCAAAGTCAACCGCCCTTGCCCCGACGCCAGCGCCTTGCCGTCCGTCCGCCAGTTGTCTTCGTTGTGGATTGGCGACCACACGTCCCGTCGCCCGGCGGCAATGCCGTCTTCTCCAGGAAAAAGGGACAGCGCGTGCACCATGACGGCGTCGACGTCGGTCGCGATCGACGGCGACGCCAGTGCGTGCGACAGCACGACCCAGCCCCGCTCGTGAAGCACCACCGCGGAGCGCAGCGCTCCAAAGTCCGCCTCTGCCCGGTTTGCGGGCAGCGACGGGCTAAGTCCGCCCACAGCGAGGTTGAGCGCGCCGGCTGCTGGATCCAGGAGGCTAAACATGTCGTCGTCGTCCACCTCAACGCGGCCGCCAACCGCTCCGACAGGGGATGGCGATACGCGTCCGCGTGACGACCAGGTAGCGTCCAACTCGACAGCCGCAGATGACACTCGGCCTGTTGCTGCAAAGTAGCTGTCGACGTCGCACGACGCCGTGAACCATGCACGCGGTGCAAGAAGATCCCATGCTTGGTGCTCGGCCGGAATGAGCGTCGAAAACGCGGGCGCAGTGGTCGTGCTCCAACATCCACGCGCAATGGAGGCCGCATGTGCCAGACCTTCAACCAGGGGCGGGACGATGTCCTCGTAGGGCTCGGGCGTGTGGGGGAAGACTACGGCGAGACCTTCCATGTCCGCGGCTTGCCCAGCGTCCACCGCGTCAGGTGCCCCGTCGACATGATCACCTTGGGCGTCCGCAGCAGCCGATGCCCCGATTGCCGCCATGGCTCGGAGCGCTGCTCCGCGGCGAGAGCCATGGCTGCCGGCGCTGGCAGTGTTGCCGCGCGGTTCGACCACCGGGGACGCACGTTCTGTACGGCGGCGCTTCGGCGAGCGCTCGGACGCGTCCGCAGCAGCAGAAACGTCAAGGGGTACCCCACGCTTCTCGCCGACGGCAACGTCGGCGGTAGAGGCCGCCACAGCGCCAGAGTCGCTCGGTGCGGCAGACGCAGTGGCCTCCGGATCAGGGACATCCTCCGAGTCCGAGATGAGGCCGGCCGCTGCCGCGTCGGCGGCGCGCTTGTCGGCCTGAGAAGGCACCTTGTCGGCCGCCGCCGTTCCCCCCGCCGACGCCTCCTCAGCCAACTTGGCTGCCGCCGCCTTGTCCGCCGCGACCTTGTCTTCCGCCGCCTTGTCGGACGCCGCCTTTCCCCCCACCGACGTTTCCTCGGCCAGCTTGTCGGACGCCGCCTTGTCCGCTGCGGCCTTGTCTGCCGCGGCCTTGTCCTTCGCGCTGTCGTCTGCCGCCGCCTTCTGCTCCGCCGCCTTGACCCGCGCCGCCTCGTCCTCCGCGGCCTTGTCTGCAGCCTCCTTCTTCTTGGCCGCCGCCGCCGTCTTGGCATCCGCCACCTTCTTGGCTCTGGCTGCCGCCGCCTCATCGGCCGCCGCCTTTTCAGCGGCCGCCTTGTCGGCTGCGGCCTTGACCTCGGCGGCGGTGGGCGGAGTGACGAATAGAGTCATGGCATCCGACCACTCTGCCAGGTGCGCGACCACATGGCTGTCGTGGTGGGGCGGGATCTTCTTGCGCCCGGCGATGGGCGGCGGCTCATACGACATGAAGAGGTCGCGCAGCTCGTCCAACACCGACTTGTTGCAGCGCGGGCGGCAAAGGTGAAAGATGTCGAACGGTCTGGCATCAGCTTCTAGAACAGCAGCACCGGGGGAGCGCGCCTTCCCCGCCGCTGCCACAGCCTCAGCAGTGCCGACTTCGGCGCCAGCTTGGTCAGCGGCTTGCTTTGCAATGGCGATGGCCTTGCGCCCGGCACGCAGAGCCACGCGGACGAAGAAGCCCAGGGAAGTAAAGAAGCTGTTGTCGTCACCACCCTTGAGCCGCACGACCTTGTCATCGCGCATCTGCCCGGTGTAGTCCCACCCAATGCTGAGCAGAACCGTCGCATAACCGTCAGGGTCCGCTTCTTTGACAGCAGTCGGCTGCAGGAAGCCGGCCGAGGAGACGCTCTCGACAGAGATGGCCTTGCTCCCAACCTTCCTCCGCGCTCTGCTCTTGCCCTTGGAACGCCGTGGGTGGCGCTTGGCGCTCGACTTGGCCGCAGCGCCCTCGTCGTCGTCATCGTCCTCGTCCGAAGGCGTCGCAGGCCGCTCAGACGCCTCCAACAGGTACACGATGCGTCTGAAGGACTTGGGCGCCGCCATGCCAAACAGCGCAATCTTGCAAAGCCGCTTGAGCGACTCTGTCGCGAGCGGCTTGCCGCTCTTGCCGACAGGTGTAGCACCGTTCTTCTCAATCTGGGTGACAATGCCCGTCACATTGGCCGTCGCGATGCGAAGTAGTTCGCGCGGCGGACGTACGGGCACCACGTTCCCGGCCTCTTCAGCCGCGGTGACTGCTGCAGCGTGCTTGGCGTCCGCGGTCGAGTCCATCTGGGTCTGCATGGCAGACACCATGTTGCCCATCCAGTGCAAGTGCTGCGACTGGGACGTCGGGTTGTGCACCAGGTTGACCGCGTTGGCGCGCGCCCCGAGCGTGAGGACGTCGCTCGGACTCAGGCGGCGCTTGTCGGTACGTGAGACCAGCTGAACAGCAACGTCCTTGAACCCAAAGCCCGCGACGCCGCTCTCGTTCAGCCGCCGAATGGCCTCCAACCGATGCGCGCCGTCGATCAGCGTGTACGTAAGAGCCTCCAGGGCGCAGACCTTGATGGCACCGACGCCCCAGTCGTAGCCCTCCCTCGTCATGGAGTGAACGAAGTTGAGGACGCCTTCCTCGACGATCTCACGTGTGGTCAACTCAGGCACCACGATGGAAGTAATAGCGACGTTGGCGAACGCGTACACAAATGTCGGGGCCTCGCCGGCGACGGGCGCGGCTTCCAGCGGCAGCAGCTTGTCCTCTTCGGCAACATCGTCCTGCGCGTCGACTTCCGCCTCGTTCTCGTCGTCGTCCAGCACAACGACGATCTTGTCGTCTTGTTCGACCGCAATCGCGTCACTGCGCCCCTTGTTCTTGCGCTTGGTGACGGGCGGCTCCTCCTCGTCGTCTTGCTCGTCGTCGTCCTCCTCCTCCTCCTTCGGAACGGCCCCGATGTCCTCCGGAGCTTCATACTCCCCATCGGAGTCGCGCTTGTCGTCCTCATCGGCATCATCGTCCTCGTCCGCCTGCTGCGGGCGTTCCTCGGGATGAACACGACGAGGGGGCACATACGGCCGCGCCGCGCTCGCGCGACCGCGTCCGCGACCGCGCCCACGACCGCGACCGCCAGGGGCAGCCGACGGCGCGGAAGAAGAGCCCCCTGAACGACCCGTCGCGCTTGCCGCTCCTCTGCCTCGGCCGGCCGTCGTGCGAGCGGGGGGGCCAGCGGCCGCCGCGGCAGCTGCCGCCGCCGCTGCCGCAGCAGCGGCCATCACAGGATCGTCCTCAGGCGAAGGTTCGCGGCGACCACGACCACGACCGCGAGCACCGCGACCGGCCGAGGCACCGCCACGCCCAGCGCGGCGGGCAACTACCATAGTGACAGGGACAAGGGAAACGGTCTCGTTCAACGGCGGGAATGCCACGGCGGGAATGCCACGCGGAGAAAGCAGATAGTGGGGGAGTGGGGGAGTGGCACACGGGCCCTGCAACAGAACACACGTGGGCCGCTGGGCCCAGAAAAGAGCAGACCACTTGAGGGCACGGTCCTAGCTCGCACACGAGTCGCCAGAGGCGCACACGTGCGCACGCGACACGAGCACAACATCCGGCCCAGCGTCAGGGGGCACCACGTACGCCTTGTCACAGAGGTGACGCCGTCAACGGCGTGGTCAAATATTAGTCAAATCGCATCAGGCATCGGGCACGGTAACGTTACCATCTTCACAACAAAACCAGAAGAAAATCACCATTCAGGAAAGAAACCGGCAGACAAAGAAAGTTGGACAATCGAAAACATCACAAGTCTCAGATCAAACAACGCGTCAAAAGACGCGTGCAGAAGCCTCATTCTTGAAATGGGGCTGCGATTCAGGTTTATTTCAAATTACGGACGCGCCTGACGAAGCGAACGTTCGGAAAATTGGGGAACAGACAGCTGTCGCTGCACATGTCAATTGCAATTGATGGGAATGCCGCTGACCCGATGAACCCTTTGAAGGCTCCCACGATTGCCACAATGCAATGCTACGAGTCAGCTCGTCTCTCGCGCGCGCATATATCTTTACGTCGCCAGACACGCCTTGAATTTTGGGACAAGAACAGGTTTGGACGGTAACGATACCGTCGAGCAAAACATTTGCGCACATTGTCCAAAGCCCCAGCGCATGGGAACAACATCTGGGAACAGTACACCCGTCAGAGGAAGCTTATGCGCAAGGACGCCTTAGTGGTGGCCTTAAACTCTATATGAGTTGTGCGACAAATTCCAGTTGGACGGTATCGTTACCGTCCACCAAGAATTTTGGCTGATCGAACTTCAGTCGAATGCCGGCTTTCCCGGCCGCCATTCAGCGCCTTGGGGGGAGATTCAAGGTGTATGGGACAAAGGGAAGTCGTGAAGCTGTACATATACTGTTCATCAAAGTATGATATCGCCGATGAGGACGGTAACGATACCAGCAGATTGTCCAAGTGTCAAACGCATGCACACAACTTCTGGAGACGGAGCACCGTTCACAGGCAGCTGATGGGCCGATACGTGCTTCCTGTGGCCTGACACTTCACAACATTTGTGCGACAAAATCATGTTGGACGGTACCGTTACCGTCCCACAAGATTTTTGGCTCATCAAACTTGCCTCGAATGAAGTCCGTCCAGGCAGCCATTGAGGACTTAGGCTGGAATGGCAGGTGTGGAATGACAGCTGTTTGTCGTGTACTTCTACAAAACATGTTCATCAAAAGATGATATCGCCGATGTGGACGGTAACGATACCGTCCCGTTTTTTTTTTAAACGTTCGTCATCGGCGAAAAGCTTTCCCCCGGCCATGCGAGCTTCAACACATCACCTTACGGAAAACGGCGAGGTGAGGGCGGCAACGATACCGACGACTCAGACCTTTGCAGATTGTCCAAGTGTCAAACGCATGCACACAACTTCTGGAGACGGAGCACCGATCACAGGCAGCTGATGGGCCGATACGTGCTTCCTGTGGCCTGACACTTCACAACATTTGTGCGACAAAATCATGTTGGACGGTACCGTTACCGTCCCACAAGATTTTTGGCTCATCAAACTTGCCTCGAATGAAGTCCGTCCAGGCAGCCATTGAGGACTTAGGCTGGAATGGCAGGTGTGGAATGACAGCTGTTTGTCGTGTACTTCTACAAAACATGTTCATCAAAAGATGATATCGCCGATGTGGACGGTAACGATACCGTCCCGTTTTTTTTTTAAACGTTCGTCATCGGCGAAAAGCTTTCCCCCGGCCATGCGAGCTTCAACACATCACCTTACGGAAAACGGCGAGGTGAGGGCGGCAACGATACCGACGACTCAGACCTTTGCAGATTGTCCAAGTGTCAAACGCATGCACACAACTTCTGGAGACGGAGCACCGATCACAGGCAGCTGATGGGCCGATACGTGCTTCCTGTGGCCTGACACTTCACAAAATTTGTGCGACAAAATCATGTTGGACGGTACCGTTACCGTCCAAGAAGATTTGTGGCTCATAGAACTTGACATAATTCCGTCCTTCCCGGTTGGATTTCAGGATATCGGGCTTGGTCCAAATTGTGGAGTGACAACGCATGATACCAGCATGTACAGGTGTGCGTCAAGCGTAAGACGATATTGTCGAGGAGGACGGTAACGATACCGTCCCATCGTATTTTCAGACGAGAGCAGTATGGACTCGGGGCGAGTGCTCATGAGGACGGTATCGTTGCCGTCCCCAACATGTCTTTGGCACTTATTTCAGACCCACACTGCCTGCCTCGGACAGACAGAAACATCAGATGGCGAAGAGAAAGACCTACACTACAAAACACAACATGCATGCCCTGCTGATGCAAGGACTCAATACTGCAGGCCGAGGGAGGTGGCTACCGTCGGCGCAAAGAGCACCACGTTCGGGAGCGTCTCCCCGTCAGTGAGCCAGCGACCGAGCTCGGCAATGTCCGTGCCGATCCGCCGGTTCCGGCCCCAGTTCAGCAACCTCGCCGGGGGCACCCTGCCGGGCATAGTTGCCATACCCTCACCTCCCGGCGGACCACTGCCGCCGGCATTGCGCCCGCCAGAACCGCACCCGTCTCCGCCGTCTGCAAGCCGCGTCCAGTCGACGCCGCCACACGCGGACCGTAGGGCGGCGCCAAAGTCCCCGTTCTCCGCCGTCATGAGTTGACGGGCCGCCAGCGCTTGGAGCAGCACCACTCTGATGACATGGAGCCATCGGCACCCCCACGCGCCCATCTGCTTGTCCTTGTGGATGCTGACGACGCCGAATTGGCCCGCCCGGAGAGCGAGACCCAAGCGGCAGCCGAAGCACTTGCGCCCAACTGGCTCCCGCGACGGCATCCAGGGCGGTGGCCGGGTCGCGCACTGCGACCTGGGCAGCGTGCACACGTCCGAGTGCAACGGCCCATCGACGCAGGCCGCGAAGCCGGCGCTGTTGTCCGCGTCGACGCACTCCGACCGATCGCCCGAAAGCATGCTGCCTCCGCTGCTGCCGCTGTAGTCAAGCCCACCGCCCCGTGACTGCTTGAGGCAGTGCATACAGATGCCCGCAAGGCAGCCCGTTGGCCCATGACGCGTCACATCGTTCGCGTCCTGCGCCGAACGGAATGTGCGGCACTTGGCGCACGGCGGCGTCGTCGCTCCCGTCGCGGGGCTCGAGTCCCAAATGGCCGCGGCTGCACGGCGGCCCAAGTCCACGGCTTTCTCGATGATACGACCGTAGGCGGCATCTCGGTTGCCGCTGGCAATGCCAGCAGCAAAACGGATAGGCGCCACCATCTGGCGTGCCGCCACCGCGCTTGCTGTTGACCGAGGCGGCTGTCGTCGGGGGGTCACAGGTGACAGGAAGAGCTGCCGTTGCCCACCCCCGTGCGACCGCCCAGCCCTGCCTCGGGCGCCTGATGAAGATGACGATGGCGCTCCCAAAGGATGAAGGGGGCCTGCAGATTCGACATCACCACCACCGGCAGCGTCGAGCAATGACAGCCCGAGAGGCGGGTCGTCGGGGAGCGAGTCCACCAGGGAAAACATGTAGTCCTCTTCCTCCGGGGCAACTGCTGCTCCACCGACAGAAGCACCGCCCACAGAAACCCGCTGCGGCCCCGGCGCGGGGCGTGTGGTCGCTGGCCCGGCGTCGTCCGTCGTCGCCCGCCGTCCGCCGCCGCGCGTCGGACCGCCCAAGGTACGGCCGAGCGGGGTCACGCGCGGCGTCGTCAGGCCCGGCAGCCTGCCCATAGTCGACGCCGGGAGAGGTGTCGTCCGCCGCTTGTTCCGCTGACCGTCATCGTCCTCCTCAATGTCGTCGTCATCTGACCGCGGGCGCTTGCGGGTCGACGCGACGTCGCGCGCCGCATTCGACGCCTTGAGGGTACAGAAGTCGCACCGCGCAAAGCCGCCATCGAGGCACGATTGAAAGTCCTTCCGCTCGACGCCGTCAAAGAGGGAGTCAAACATCCACCGGCGGCACTCGCTTGGCGGTAACTGCGCCCACTTGCGCGCGTCGCCGAGGGCGGCAACATCCGGCACAATGGACTTGGCTTGGTCCAAGTCCGACGTGTTGTAGCCACGCGGGTGGATGACCAACGCCGTCGACGACCCGGCGCCCTCCCGAGCCAATCGTCCAGCCCCTTGGAGTAGGGCAAGGAGGTGACGCGGGCCAAGAAAGAGGGCCCACCGCAAATTCTTGATGTCCGTACCCGTCGAGACGGCAGGTGAAGCGACGACAATGACGACGCCGACGCCCGGCTGGCTGAGAGCGTTTGATATCGCGTGGGCGACGTTGACGAGCGGCCGCCGTCCTCCACCAGATGTACCGTGCGACTGATGGTCGCCACCGACTTGGCCACCGCTGCCCATGCTGCCGTCGGCCGCAGCGCCTTGTGAGTGGTACTTTTGCACGACGACATCGTCCAGGAAGCCACCTGCTTCGGACAGGCGGACCGTCTCATGAAGGTGGGCGGCAATGCCGTCGACCTCGGCGACCGTCTCGCAAAAGTCAGCAATGACCGCCGAGCGTCCCTGCCGGTCCCCGCTGCCATTGCCGATCTTGCGCACTTGTGTGATGACCCGCTGGGAGATGGCCTTGTGAAGCGGCCCATTCCCATCCTCAAACCGCTCCGGATAACGTCGAAAAGACGGACCGATACTCTCGACCATGTACCGCGTCAGCGCTTGACGCGTCGTTGAGGCGCGCACAACCGCCACGGGGCGCCTCGAGCTGACGCCCACGCCGGCCAGCATCGGCTCAACGCCAGCCACGGGCGCCGTCGCGGTGAAAAGGAGGAGCGGACAAACAAGATCGGCCAGCACTGTGCGGAGCTGGAGAAGCGCCTCGCGAAAGCTCGAGCCCCACAGCAACACCAAGTGTGCTTCGTCAATGGCGACGCGCGCGAGGCGCCCGGCTGCAGCGAGGCGTCGGACGACGTCGGAGAAGATGACAAAGTCGTGCACAACGCGCGCCATGTCAATGACAAAGATGGACGCGTCGCCCGCGTCGCAACCGCGCGGCCAGTCGCCGACCGTGATGCCCGCGGCCGTTGCCGCAGACACCATGTTAGCCGTCACCGCCCGCGTGGGAGTGAGCACGATGGTCACCGGGGGATACCAGGGGGCGGGCGGGCCCGCCCCACCGGGAGCAGGTGTAGTAGCGTACCCGCCGGCGGGTTCTTGCCCACCACCGACGCCAGCGCCCCTGCAGGTGGCCTCCTCTCGAGCGGCCGCCACTGCAGCGTCGGCTTCGACGGCGGCGGGGATGAGGAGAGTCGCCGTCTTACCCGACGCCGTTGGCATGACGAACAAGACGGTGACGGGGCCTCGCGTCTGCAATATGGTGCACACGCCTTCCCGCTGCTCGGCGTTCCGGTACATTCCAGCCCCGTACAGCTCCCGTGTCTTTGCGTCGGCCGCGGCACGCACCTCGTCCCGCGAGAGGCGGTAGGAGCGGGACAGACGCGCACTCACGGACCCGCCACCAGCCGACACAAAGCCGGCGGGCACTAGGCGCTCCAAGGAAGCACTGGGCGGGCCGCTGCGTGCGGCAACGGCGCCGCAGCCTCCGCCGACGCCAGACACCGACGCCAGTGCCGCTGTCGGCTGCTGCTGCCCGACGCGCAGCTGCTCGAGAGGATGCCTCAGTCCCGTCGGCAAGTGTGAGGAGTATAACAGCATGGCGGCGTGGTACATCAAAGACGCACGGTGGTAGAGGTAGACCATGGCGTTGTTGAGACAGTAGATGCTGTCCGAAGCGTCGCCCGCGTACGCAGAGGAGGCCGTGGCCGGCGAGTGCCCGCTCTGCAACTTCATCACCCGGCCCCAGTCTGCCACGTCCCCGTCGGCCGTGTGAAGCGGGCAGTACAGTGGGTGGGTGCGTTAAGGTTCTATCATGGAGGTGGCGCGAGCCGTAAGGGGGCAGCCTGATAAGACCCAGGCGCCCCCACGCTCTCAGCACCCGCAGACACCCCCACT
>Ga0209093_1000458_pt1 | contig 22035 bp, 29 predicted proteins | sample SidtaG_4_FD_187450 | JGI IMG/M metagenome (GOLD analysis project Ga0209093, IMG submission 187450) | Marine algal microbial communities from Sidmouth, United Kingdom - Sidmouth_Male1 metaG (SPAdes) (version 2) | ecosystem: Host-associated > Algae > Red algae > Unclassified | place: Sidmouth... | reverse complement strand
CCGGGCGAGTGCTTCTCCGTGCACTACGTAACGCTCCGTTGACCGGACACGCTCGTCGCTCAGAAACAACTGCAATCTGGCTGTCACAGAGGTCTACGTTTCATGTCTAGGACGCAGTTCTTGTCTATACTGCGAGAGTGCAGTGGTGCGCCGCGGTCTAAAATGCGAATATCGTTTCTATACTATATTGGAAGTTTTGCAGTGTGGAGGGGGGTCGAATATGGCCTAGTACATGCCGTTTCATCCTGTACTGGAGGCGTTCGGAGGCAATTTGAAAATTGTGGGTACCGGCGCCAGTACAGCAAATCAGCATATGCCCCACTTTGCAGACGATCCGTTCCCACCGCAACAGACACACTAATACTTGGTATTGCTAACCTCCAAAAAATGGCGGTTCCAGAGAGAAGGGAGGCAGAGCCGACGACAGGGCGTAGAAATGAAGTCGGATTGGCTGTTCGACAAAGCACGATCGAACTACTGGCTGAGAGTTGCCGCCAGTAATCTTGCAAGCCAATCACCGTGTCTTGCAGAAGTCACGCAGAGCCATTGCAACCCACAACAAGTTGGTCCGCCAGGGCAGGGACCAGGTAGCGAAGCTTCCAGTTTTCGTGAGAAGAAAGACACACAATTTTGGAAGAAGTCCCCAGTCATCAGTGCGCATTTTTACACCTACTGAAAACGGTGCTCTATCCTCTTCAACATCGATAAAAGTGCCGCAGTAAATTAAGAAACACATGGAGGGCAACAAAAGTACGTGAGTGCAGCGCGACTTGCATGGTGTGCGGAGGGGGGGAGGGTGGGAGTCAAAGAAAGGAGCGGATGCGGCGCGCGGCGGCAAAGAATGGGGCGGATGCGGCGCGCGTGTCCAAGAGAGAGCAATGTGGTGCGGTGAAGACGATGGAGGGGTGGTGCGAAAGTCCCGACGGAGGGGCTAGATGGCGAGACGACGGAAGAGAGCAGCGGAGACGCGGTGCTCACACTGCCGCAAAGATACGCGCTGCTGACCATTTCTGGGCTTTCCTGTGGAATACAGTAGGGGTTCCACGAAGGCATTTGTAAACGGTCTTGGAGCAATCTGTAATCGCTTGCATGTGACATCCGTCTGGACAACAGCGATCGTGAGCCATTGAATCCTGAAACGTGGATATGCTTGATTGGGCGTACATGAGGGATCATCCAATAATATGGCCTAGAGGGTGACCATCAAACCGATCAGGGCCATCCATTTAATGCAACGTGGCTGCCTGAGCGTTGAGAACGCGAATGGATCCCCACTAGAAGCTTCGCTAATGAGTTTGCCGGAGATTTTTGGGCCGCTCGCTTGGGCCTGAAGAGGGCATGGAGAGGGTTCTGGGCCAGACCTGTGATTTCCTATGAGATCAACAAATGTCTTCAGATTTCTTGAGATCCTGATGTGCGTTTCCAGTGCGCAGAGCTGCACGGGGAGACTTTGTAAGGAACTCTGATGATTCCTAGCCTTTCCATTGGTCCACGTACGCTGTTGAATGATTGCAACCACTCTGCAACCGCCTTTTTTTTTGGAGGTCAGCAATACCGGCCCCCTTCGCCGCAATCACCGCACGCACGCGGCGGGGCATGCTCTCCGCCAACTTCTTGAAGTATGCATCAGGAATCGCCGCCCACTCTTCCTGCAGCACGGCAAACAGCTGGTCCTTGGTCTTCGGCGCCGTCGGGCGCGCGCGCAGGCGACGCTCTAGCTCGGCCCAGGCGTTCTCGATGGGGTTGACGTCGGCACTTTGTCCGACCGACGGCAGCACCTTGAGCCCCAAGGCCTGCTTGCAAGCCTTAGCCACCTTAGAGGTATGGCAAGGAGCCAAGTCCTGCTGGAACCAGGCCCCGTCCGGTGACCCGTAGGCCGCACAAGTGTAGTGCCCGATCACCGACTCGAGCACGTCGACGTAGGACGCGCCGTTCATACTCCCTTCGACCCGCAGCAGGGATGTCCGCCCCACGGCGGAGAACGCACCCCACACCATCACGCCCTCCCGACCGCTCTTAAAGGTCGGGCGGAGGTTCTGCGTCGCGTACCGCTGGCCAGGCTGGCGCCACACGCGTCGCGACTGCGGCTGCCGCACCAGGAAGGAGCTCTCGTCCGAGTAGAGCACTGATGCCCACTGAATGCTCCACGAAAGATGATCGTTGGCCCACTGGGGGCGCTTCTTCTTGTTGACGGCGGACACAAACGGCTTCATGGCGAGGGCGCACGACCGCATTCCCATGCCCTTAACCGCTCGGTGGATCGTGCTTGGAGACACTGGGCGAACGAATTGTCCCGCCGGAGGGTTTGTGCGCTCAGCATTGAGCTTTTCGGCAATCTCGGCCAGGGAGGCGAACGGGTTCTACTCCAAGAGCCGGCGGAGCCCCCGCAACACACGGGGGCTCAAGAGCTTAGGACGACCCCGGTTTTCCTTGCGCGCCCCCCCGTCGGCCCACCGAGCGTAGGCAGCGACGTAGGCGACGGTGCTCTTCTTGAGGTTCAGCGACACCGCGATGGAGCCGCTCGACATCTTGTTAGCGACCATCTCCTTGATCGAGCTCACCTGCTCGGGGCTTAGGCGGGTCCGTCCCTTCGCTGTCATATTGGTTGTGATCTGTTGCTCGCTTCTGGGGCGACTCTGTGAGCCCTTCTTTTTAGGACGCTGAGGAACGTGTCTGCGCCCAAGTCACCAGAATACGGCAGATCAGCGCCCCAGAGGCGGCTTTTTCGATCTCGACTGTGATCTGAACGGTGCGGGAATTGTCATCCCACGGTGGACAACTAGTTTTGAGTAGCGATTGTACAGCAGACGGATTGAGGTGGGTGGATTGCAGAGCGTTTGCTATTCAGAGGCGCTCGGTGAGACACTGGGCAGCTGTTTCTGCCACTCCCGTGGGCGGGCACCACTCCTCTGAGCGACTAGCGGCAGACGACAGGCGCCACGGGAGGAAACCGACGCACGAGGGTCGGCTGTAGCCGCGGTGACACTCCGGCCGACGCCGCTCCGCCGCCGCCACTCTGCCGCGTGCGCGGCGCGCACCGATGGCGACGTGTCTGCCACCCAGTGGGTGGCGCCGCGTCTTCTCCGTTTCCCTCCCTGCGACCAGTATGCCCTCCCTCGCGCGTTGCCACCTGCCGCTGACGGCGTCGCCGCTCCACTCGTCAGCGTTGGTGTGTGCGCTCCACCGTCGCCGCACCGTGCGACTGCCGCGGCGGGACAACGGGAGGGGCGCGGCGCCAGAGGGCCATTCACGGTTTCGGGGATTTATGTTACGGGAATCGGCCTTGCTGACCTATTCCGGCCACATCGCGCCCACAGTTGTGCGACGGCCCTGGAACACCGACGAGAGGTCTCCCAGGATCTGGGTGTGTCCCACAAAGAAAATTCTCAGATGTCGTGTTGAGGTTTTAGGCCAGCAATCTAACGACTGGCAGTCAACCTGCATTTCATCTGCGTGGTTGCTGCGGCGCGCCGTTGCCACCCGTTCGCCGTTCGCGACTGTCGACGACGCGGCACCGGAAGCGCGGCTCGAAGAGTTGCTTTCGGCACTGCCCGAACCCCCTTCCCCAACCGTAATAGGCCCGATTCACGCCGTCCGTCCCCCACCCTCCCCCCCCGTCCACTGCGCCCGCAGCCGCTCCCTGGCCCCCGTTCCGCGCCGACCCCGCGCCCCATCCTCTCGGATCTAGGTAAGCACCGTCGTAATCTCACTTCGGCACAAAAGCGCCTACGAGCGAACAAATCTCGGGGCCTCTCGCGTGCACGGAATTTGCCCCACCGTTCCGTATTCTGTACAGCGTGTGCCTGTGCGATGACTAACAGCGAGACGACGGGTGTCCTTCAACTTTCTGTCCAGAACCTCAGCCGTCCTCGTGCGCGCCACCGGGCGGTTCTCCGCCTGCGTTGCGGCGACAAACGCCGCCTTGAGCTCCTCGCTGGTGCGGCGGCTCTCGTCGCCCGTTCTGCTGCCACGATAGTTCTCCCAATGGGCCAGCGCCGCCAGGAGTATGCCCTTGAGCTCGCCGGTCACCCAATTCGCGGCGCGCGGCGTGGTTGGCTCCGTGGTCTTGCGCTTTCTCAAGCCCTTTCCCTTGCCCTTGGTAGTGCTCTTGTCCGGGCTGCTGCCTGTTGCGGTCCCGCCAGGAAGGGAAGACGCCGCCGTAGCCGTCAAGGTCGCCGGTGTGGTGGGTCGGGCGACAATGTTACCGAGATGTGTGGGGGGGGAGCCGGGGCCGAGGCCCAGAAAAAGGTGCAGTTAGGACGTAGGGAGACGGGAGCATGAGGTGGGGAGCGGGAGAGGTGGTGGTCGTGCTCGGAGCTGTGGTGAGGGACGCAGGCAATCCGGAAAGATCTTGTACTCAGCACAGCGAGTCTCTTTATCAGGAAAAGTGAGGCAGTCGGACCGCAGGCACACCTCATCGGGTCACGCGCACAGCAGCTGCGGGGAGGGGGGGTGCTAGCGGTGATAAAGGCGGGCTCGTCGGGAGACGCGCGCGCGGTCCTGAAGCTGCCGGTCAGACGGCGGGAAACTGGATGGCGGCTCCGCTGTTTCCATGCCGGCCAGAATTGAGGTAAGTGTGAAACAAAATCTTTGCTTTGGAAAAGCATGTACTCGGACTTGGATTCTCCCACGAGGAACCCCCCTCCAGTGCCTGGAAAAGCGGTTCACACAAGCACACACAGATACACAAATCTAGGGAAACTGTGTGTGGTCCTCAGGGAGGTTGTGGGCGGTTGCCGGCCTCGTGGTCAAGGCAACGGCCACCTTCTATTTTAGAAGGCGGCCGTTGCCATTGACCGCTTGAAATTATGAATAATATGGGGCATAGCCTGTCGGGGCCAAATGTCGACCAGCCTTAGAAATGTCTGCCACTTTACAGTAACCACCGTACCGCAAGGTTGACTGCAAAGAACAGCGATTGACTTTGTGGTGACAGTGTTCGCCGCCGTAGATCTCCCGTGTCCCTTCTTCCAACCTTTTCCCTCAAGCCGTGTTCCATCCTCTCGTGCCCGTGTCACCCACATCCCATCCGGCAACTTGTCGGCACCCCCATACTTCTTTTTGATCCCCCCCCGGTCATGACGTCTCCCTCTTCCACTCGATCGACCGCCACCGAGGTCACCCCGGCGCGCTCCAAGTGGGGTATTCGACTGACATCGGATATGCGGGAGAAGCTCGCAGTGGCGCGCGGGCAGCTGGGAACGGACAGCGTGGCGAAGTTGATGACCGGCACCGGTGCTCCTCGCTCGAATGTGCGGACCTGGCTCCGTAGCCCGAGCGCCCCGATCAAGTTGAGGCGCCCGACGTTCTTCTCCTCTGAGGATGAGGACGTGCTCGCCATGTACATCGCCGCCTGGACCAAGGGCGGTGACCTTTTATCCTGTGAGTTGGCCGCCGTCCTTTTGTGTCAGTATATCACGGATATGGGGAGGAAGGGGGACACCGAGCGTCGGTTTGGTGTGGTTGGGTTCCCTGGGCGGTCGTATTTCGATTCATTATTGGGGCGCCACCAGTAGCTCCGTCGGGTGAGACCCATGGGTATAGAGAGTGCCCGGGCTGATGCCTCAACGCCCGAGGCAGTGGCCAAGTTCTTCGCTGCATTTCTTTCTCTTTGTCGTGGTTTTTGCATTACTCGGGCTGCGCAGCTGTACAATACAGACGAGTCCATGATGAATGCCCAAGAGCTGATGGAGATTACCCCTGCGACGGTCCTGGCCGACGTGGAGACGGCTGACATCGAATTTGTGTTCCTTAGCGTGCAGAGCGGCGCCGAGGCGGCCAGCATAGGCGCTACCGTGTGCGCAGACGGTACCCGCCTCCCACTCTTCGTGGTCATTTCCGGCAGCGGCGGGCGCATTCCCGACGCCGTGGAGGACGATGGGACCGGCAGGACCCGTCGCGTGCCGCTCTCCGCCTACCTGGACGAGGGCGCCGAGGTCCACCGCCGCGAAAAGCTCGGCTTGACGGAGCCCTGAGGGAGGTGTACGCTGGGTTCGTGGCACAGCACATAGTCAGCAAGTGCCTGGGTGACTTGAACGTGTTTCTGATGGACGGGTGCAAGGTGCACGCCTCCGTGTTAGTCGTGAAAATGCTCCATGCCGTCAAGGTGGTGGCCCTAATGTTCCCCTCCCACCTCTCCCATACACTCCAGGCGCTGGACAAGGACCCGTTCTTGAATACCAAGGCGTTCGCCCGCAACTCCCTGCGCGCGATGCTACCCACACTGCTCCGCAATACCAAGTTCAACCTCGCCAACTTCATCAAGGTGATTAAGCAGGGGGCCTTCCATGGCCTGTCATCCTTCAACATCGTCAACGGCTTCAAGAAGACGCAGACGTGACCCACTTACCCTTCAGAAATCAACGTCGGCCGGCTGGTGTTGGGGAAGGGGGCGCCGAACGGGGCGCGAACGGTGGACCTGGAGCTGTTGGCTACCCGCCTGGGCACTGAGGCGCACCGAGACATGCGGCAGCCGCAGATAGTCTTTGGGTCCGTCAGAACCTGGGGGTTGGCCCTGAATGCAACCGCCCCCGCTGTGCTGGCCGCAGTCTCAGAGCTGGACGCCGAGGTCGCGCGGAAGCAGGCGGCCAAGGCCACGGTGCAAGCGGCGAAGTGGCCAAGGACGCGGCCGTTATCGAATTTAACGCTCGTTTGGTGGCTGGGGCGGCGGCGCCGCGCAGCAGCCCCCAGTTCCAGGAGCGCAAGCGTAGCCTGCGGGCCCGGGCGGAGCGCGCGAGCGCCGCCGCGGGGGAGTCTGCCCCGTACATGTGCCTGGGTGGGGCGGTTGCGGCGGTTGGGGCCCTCTGGAGGCGGAAAGGCCCTGGGGGGTGGCGTACGTGGCCGTCGGATCGGCCGTGCTAGTGGCTGGACGGCTTTCGTGGGCCCTTCGTTGGCCTCGCCTCGAGGACGGATCGTGGATGTGATGTCGCCGTGTGATTGGCCCACGTGCGCTTGGATATCTTGGCAGCTGGTGGTGGTGTTTGTGGGGACTTGATGTTTCTTTAATTGTACTTTGCGTTGTTTGGAGGGACTTGATCTTCGTATTGCGGGTGGCCTGCATTGGCCGGCCCCTATTGGAGGCCGAGTCACAGGCTCCCGAGGGTCGTTTTCTTCAACATATTTCCGATGGTTGGGACCGAATAGCGGCCACCCAGCGAAGGCGCCTCGTTGGCCCACTAGGGGCCGGGGTGCAGGCCTGCGTCGTCCCGCTGTGGGTCCCGCTAGGGGGCCGCCGTGAGGGCTCTTAAGGGGTGGTCTCGGCCTCCCCCTCATGTCCAGAAGAAAAACCAACCGTGCCTTGGGTCTTTTGCTCCCTCGGGTTTGTGCCGTAATACCTTTGTCCCTCTCCTTGGGACGGGCGTGGCTCGCACTTTTCCCTTGCCGGTTTCTTCTGGGCCTCCCACCTTTGGGCCCCAGGTGTTTTTGACTTCCAATCCGGACAGAAGAGAGAAAACCGCTACAGCGGTGGGGGAGCATGATACGCGCCGGAAGAGGCAGCGAGGGTGAGATGGGCGCGGTGGGCGGGGGGGACGGGGGGTGGAGGACTTGGTCGCGTGTCTGTGGTGCCAATGGAGAAATATCACATACGCGTTGCCACGATGGGAGTTTGCTTGGGATCACTGGGAAGATGTGGCTCCTCAGTCAGGCCCGTTCGCAGTTGCAAAGGGGGTGACGGTATACCGACGTAACGTTGATTTGATTGGCCGAACCCGTCCCGAGACGGTATACCGGTATAAACGTATGCGGGATCCCCGCGTATGTCTGTACCGCGGTAAACCGTCACAGAGTCCAGGATTTAACAACGGGTGGGTTTGATATTGCTCCCAAGCCACTGTCAGACGAATAGTCGCTGGAGCATTCTGGCTTGATGCCACACACGCCGCTGCCTAGAGCAGCACGCAGCCCACACCCCACAAGAGACGCACGACGATGCGTGGTTCAGCGTATCGCAACGCCTCACCCACCTCCCCGTCCGCACTGCGCAGCCTCCCCTTCGTGACCCCCCCCCCTGCGGCGCACGCCACCGTCGCTGCCCGACATGGCCTCGCGGGTGACTGTGAAGCAGATGAGGCCCGAACTGAAGCGTCGTGGGCTGCCGATTCACGGAACCATGGATATCGTGGTGGAGCGGTGCCGTGTACACGGGGTGTCGTGCGAGGGACCTGGGAGTGGTGCCGGGTTGACCGGTTCCACCTCAACGACCCCCACCCTTGCCACGACTGCCTCGGTTGCCCCACCCACACCTGACCAGTTGCAGCACCCCACACCACCACCCCCCCGTGATGCGGCCGCCAGTGAGCATGCACCGCCATCCATCTCTATGGCTGGCGGGGCGCTGGATGGGGGGAGAGCGCCACTCTCTAAGCACTAGAGGGCTCGACTCACGCACGTGATGTGTCACGGTGAGGTGGCTGCGGGTGTGATCGTTTCTCGGGGCCCGATGAGCCGGCAGCAGCAAAACTCGAGGTCGCGCCGGTTGGATCTCTGGGTGGTGGTCGTCGCAGAACTTTTCAACAGTTCCGTGATGTTCACTGTACCTCCCGAGTGCGCCGATGGTGGTATTGACCCCAATTGCCACCCGGTTGTGCGTACAAGACTGGTTTTAAGGGCGAAGTGGACGGAGGTAAGTTCGTAATACGCTTCCGTTCCTTTGGAAATTGCAACGTGTGCGCTTCTCATGCGCTTCCTACCGCACAGTAGAACATTTCTGACACTCTGTTTTCTGTCTGATTCTGTATATGTTGTGCTTCATAGATCGGATCTGGTTTTCGGCGCGTGTACGGGCGCTTTTCCACCTCAGGGCAGAACAACCCCAGCCTGCGGGCGGACTTTTCGAACGGGGACACCCTGTTGGACTACCAATATGCGCTACTAAGCGGCAAGGACACGGTTTTAGAGCTCATCAACCCCGAAGTAGGCCCTGCAGGTGTTGAAGGCGACGAGCCTGGGCTGCGCACCTCCTCCCTGCCAGCCAATCGTGGCAAGCGAAGGCGGGTGCTGCAACCGGGCTTCAAGGCGCTAGTGGACAGTTCTGCAAGCATTGCAGCGTCGGCCGAAAAGCACGCACGCCTCGCGGAACAAGTCGCGCTCTCAACAACGTTGAAGAACGCCCGAGATGCTGATTTTCCTGATAAGCTAATCACGGCCATCAAGACCCAATTTGAAGATGCGCTGCGGTCGAACGCTGGCTCGCCGTCCGGTGCCTCCCGTGACCGGCAGGGTTCCACCGCTGCGGCGGGGCCGCGTGCTAATGCGGAGGGGTAGATGCAGGACGGCCAACGGCGCGATGGAAGCACTGGCGGGAGCAGTGCCAGTCTCGGAGCGCCTCCGGATGTGGAGGGAGCTGGTTCCGATGATCGACTGTTGGATGTAGAGGAGCCGTACTAGTGTGCGTTGCTCGCTTGCCGATGGGTTTTGTAGTTTTGCTCTTGTTGGTGCGCCCAAGTTGGTAGCCCTGAATAGAGCCCTTCTTAGTTGCCTCTTTTCTGTTACATATGGGTCTGATCTCACTTGGCTCTGAAAGCTGGCGGGGCGTGGAGGTGTGGCGCTCATCATGAGGTGCTCTTTTTGGAAAGCATTTACTCAGTACATAGGAGCCACACAGGGCCGCAAAAGACCAAGCTCCTCCACTCGACGCGCCATCCGCACCCTCAACACAGAGCGCTCACGATCACGAAGCCGACCGCGCTGGCCAGCACTCACTGCATCGTTACTGTAAAAAAAGACATTCCCACCAACGCGATCGTAACCAAGAGGAGCCAAATCGGTAGCGGCGTGGTCGCGACAATTGTTATGGAGTTGAAAACACTGTGGCCGCTTAGCGAACGGCACACGCAGCGGCCTCCAAAAAACCCCCCAGCGCCACACCAGCATTCCGAAAGCCTGCTTAACGTGGATACGCAGAGAGGAAAGGTGAAAGTTGTATGAGTCACGCCAACGGTCACCCTTACCGCCACCAAGACACGGGACAGCCAACACCTCGCTTGCCGCGTAAGCTTCGTCAGAAGCAATGCAGTGGCCATGTTGAATCAATCTTAATGTAAGCGGATCGTCGGCCCTGTGAAGCGCTTGAGCTAGGACAGTGCACGTAAACGCAGTGGAATCATGCGCTGACCCGGGGCTCTTGCTCAACATCCACCGAAACTTGTAGTCAGCGTCACAAAGGGCCTGCACGTTGAGAATGTAGAACCCTTTGCGGGAGTAGTAATCTGCAACACATGTGACGTCCGCTGGTAGAGGCTATTCTTGATCGATGGCAACGCCGTCCAGGGCCCCAATAACATTGTTGAACGGGGAGTTGCGCTGGGCCTGGAATCTTGCTCCGTACTCCTGCCGCCGCGAGCAATCAGCCAACTGGAAGTCCAGAGCTAGACCGAGGGAACAGTTCACAGCGTCTACGATATCCCACAGGGACTGGTAGACGGTCGCCGAGTGCACACCGAATGCGGCACAGATGTCGACGTAGCTCCCGCCGCCCAAGTAGCGCAGAGCCAGGGCCGTGCGTACCTCCGCAGAGACGCCGCGGCGAGGTAGGCGGGGACGCAGAACACCCACCAAACCGTGAAAGGCGTCCTCGGACATGCGCATGGCGCGCTCAAAGTGGTTGCCATATCGGGCGCGCGCATCAGAAAAAGAAACACGAATGGGTTTGTATTGGGAAAGGGGATAAACGGCACTAGGGAGAGCCCCTACAGCACCAGCTACAGATGAGACAAAGGCACCCGCACGCAGGATAGGGAAGAGGTCCATGATGCGCTTCGCTCGCGTGTCACCATCCAGAACGACGGTCCGTGGCGGGGTAGCGGTCTGCCAGTCGGTCTTGGTCGCGACCCATTGCGACGGAAGTCTTGTGTTCCGGCTGCAAAACTTATGATTCCCACCTCGAGACGGTACGGCACAGGTCTTTCGCAGGTATATACCGGTACACCGTCCCGTCACGTGGAACTGCGAACGGGCTTCAGCGAAATCGTCTGTCGCAAGACCAGATTCAGGCTCATTCGGATGGTCGTCAATAATATGACAGGAAACCCTGGTCTTATTTCTTTTCTTCCTACCAATGACTCGGATCGCATGCTCAGAAGAAGAAACTGCGAGGAAAATTGATACTTCGCATGGGCTTTCTTCTCGTACCACGGGGCGCTTCGCGACGCGTCTGTAGCGCATCTGGACCTCAGAGATGGTCGACATGTGGCCCCTACTAGCTACAAGACCGTCAAACTACCTGAATATTACTTGTAAAAGCAAGATTGAGTCCACGACGGAAGTAGAAATCTGGTACCCCCGGTCCTTCGAAATACGGTCGAGATACCGTCGACAGCGACCGTCCGACTACACTCCAAAACTCTATGTTTTGAACATGTGACGACGTTTCAATGGACCGCATGGACCGTTGATTGCCAGCCGATCGAGCAGGAATTGATCATAATCAACACGACTGTCCTTGCGCCAACAGCTGTAAAGGTCCAAAAGAGGCGACTTTTCCCGAATCATGCCGGTTTTCGACAATCCAGAGAGCAGATTGATCGAAGGCCCTGTATCAGCAGTCATTGCTAGCTTATGTAACGGGGTGGCGCACTTTGTAGCCCTCGTTAGAATTTACAAATGATTGGTCAATCTTGTCCGAATCCATCAACATCAGAGGCCGGCAGCACGCTCGATCGTCAAGATGGATTTCAAATGCTCGGATCACACACCCATGGACAAGGAAATGCTTCTGTGCCGGTTCTGAAGGGGTCCTGGTAGGGGTACATCGCCAGTGCAAGTTCTACTTGACACCAGAGATTACTAGATCGCGGATCATCTCCGGATGATCGCGCCCACTGCGCTGCAAGTGCGGTGAGTCCCACGCGAGGGCGATCGAGTTGCGCGCAGTAATATAATGGGTTTTATATGAGCGGGACGTATGAAAGTGAGCAATGACTGTATTGCTCGTCACGAATAGTGGATGTACTTGTCATGACCGCTTTAGAATCGTCCACTCGGATTTGCGAAGCTGTCGACTTGGTTTGGTAACGGCGATTTAAAAGAGTTGGCAAGTAGTTCTGATTTGATCGCGTTCCAAACACGGCGATCGTGACGTTGAAATTCAGTTCATTCCGTGCTCTCGCGCTGAGACGGCAGTCAACTGTCTCCAATAAGGGCGCCCCGTGCTGGGACCGCGTACATCGCTGATCACAGCCCGCTGCTGCTCGCTTCCACCGTCGTCACGCCCATCCTCTTCGCGCTTTGGTACCCCCACCTCGCAGCATGAACCCGTATGTCGCACTTGCCTCGTCCGATGGCCGGCGGCTCAGCGGCAGCGGAGGCCACCTCCGCGCCTGCCGCCTCCCAGACATCAAGGGATGGAAGCGCAGGTGTGCCGGATATGATTGCTCCTTTTTGACACTTTGTTCTGCGTGTGATCCATGTTGCGTGCATGCTTCGCGTTGTGCTCTGAGAACTGCCCCGTAGGACACGATCTTCATGAAGAGCTCCGATCTGTGGTTAAAATGGAAACGGGGTTCACCACATGGGCCATTGAGTTTCTTGTAGAATCTCCGGCGGAGCGCGATCTCACGCGTGCCCATCTCGCACTGTCGCCCAGCGAGGCAGTTGCTGAGAGCCCGAGTCGTGCCAATGCGACGTGGCGGGCCTGTGGCTACAAAATGACGACAGAGCGTCGAAAAATTCATTTTTTCCCAGCTGCAAAATCGTCTGGGAAGTGGGACACGAACTAGACATACACGAAGGAACATGCTAGAGCAATATTCATGTACTAAATGCCCCATTTCCGAACTGGAGTCAATTCGAAAGTGAAATGGAGCCTAGGCCAATCGGGGGGGCCTAACGCACGTCATCTGGAGGAGGTGGGATCCAGAAGAAAGACAACGCGTCCTCCGTACTGTCCCCGGTGGGGTGTATCATGTAAATCGGGCCAGATATGTGGGTTTTTAGCTCCTGATGAAGCAGGCTACCAGTGAGGCGCACCCTTGGAAATCGTGCGTGTCGTCGTCGCTTTGCAGCGTGTCAGGTGGACTGTCGCACATCAATCTGTGTCAGGCGCCCCTCGACTGCCAGAAGCCACTAGCGTTCACTCGGTAGAAGCGATAGCTGGGGAGGTCACAAAATGCATTATTTGCTGCGACTCCAAAACCTCAAGCCTCACCCGCGCCGCCAACACCCCCTTCCAACCCCAACCTATTATCCTACTTCCCCTCAATGCTCCCGTCTCCAGGCGGTATGACTCTGCTGGACGACTTAGGTCGCCTTCTTGAGGACGCTAGCCACGTAGTGTCCGCCGCGAATGAGGGACACATTGACGGTGCGTCCGACGGTTTTTCAGAAAGGCCAACTGTTGATGGTGCGGCGGCCACACGCAAAGTTTCCGGCTCCGGCTCCGGTGAACGCTTCCACGTCGGCCACGCCGACCGTGGCGCCAGAATTGGCGTCAACTATGTCGACCCTGCTGGCGCGATCGGCCTGGCGCCGACCGCCTCGTCGGCCGGCATTCTCTTTAGCGGCCTCGTTTTGCGACGAATCCCACCGTTTCTGCGTCGAATATCCCACTAGGGGACTCCAATCCCCGTTACGTACAGCACGCCAGCACCACAGACGTGCGGGGCCCGCGATCCCGACGTGTCACTTGACATGCTCGTTGCAGCCGCCCCGAGATTGGTTTGCGGCCTCCAACATGATCGCCGCGGCTAATACGGGCTCCAATACCAACACTAGAGACGACACCTCCTGCATTGGCGCCACAAACACACGTGACGCAGCCCAATTGGCGGCCTCAACCGCCCGACACGTTGCTGGTGCAAACGCGGACTCTGCCGCACCCGTGGCTTTCGCGGACAGTAGGATCGCCCTCGCCGCCAACACGGTGCCCCCCGCCGTCTTCAACGACGCCGCCGCCCCCAAGGCCTCCGCAGCCAGTACCGTCGCCCAGGCTGCCAGCACGGGGACTTCTGCTGACCCCAATCTCGACGCTGCCAACACGGCGGCTACCAACAGTACATTGCCTCTTTCCTTCATCACAGTGGGATCTGCCGTCCTCCACGCGACCGCTCACAACAAGGTGTCCTCTTTCTGTACGATCGCCAACCCTTCCCACCACACATACGTTTGTCTTTCTTGCACAACTCGTTTTGGTGCTGTCATTCTTTTGCGCGCTTTTGTGATGCTGCTGCTGTAGTGGAAAAACCGGTTGTCTGGGTTCCATACAGTACAGACTGGGCGCGTCTTTTTGCTATAGTGCTTTTGTTCGCCTGGTCTACTCAAGTGCGTACGGGCGAGGGAGCGAATACAGACGGCGGTGGGGCGGGAGGGATACAGGCGGGCGGGAGGGGTGCGGACGGGAGTCCGGGCGATACGAGAGCCCGGAAGGACCCCAAAAGAGCTCCAGGGATCCTGTGCGAGGGCGGAAGGGGGGGCGGGGGGTGCAGCTTCAGAAAGTGCCCCAGAGAAACGGTCGCAGGGGGGGGTGAAGGCAGCCACGGAAAGCCCCAATGAGCGCACAAGAAGCCACCGTCTGCCCAGCAGCGCAATCAATCCAGGAAACGTCACGCGCACGGCCGTTCTGTCGGCGCGAATGCTTCTCGATGAAGTACGTGATTTTCCGCTGAACAGACACGCTCGTCGCTCAGACACAGCTGCCATGTGGATGTCACTGCAGTCTACGTTGCACGAGGTGGTCACAGATATTGCATATACTGAGAGATAATAGGGCTGATCAAACGTGCACCGAGCTTTAAAGTACGAAAATTGATTCAATACTGCATAGGAAGTGTTGCAGAGTGCAGGAACGTCAATTATGGTCCAGTACGTGCCATTCAACCCTGTACTGGAGGTCTTTGGAGGCAGTTTGAACCTTGCGATTGGGTGTCATCGCTCCTCAGGGAGCCATTTGAGCGATCCGTTCCCTAGACAAAGGCGACCACTGGCCACGAGTAGCGCTCTCTCCTTATCCAACCATACGGTCCAAAATAGGCACGGAGTTTGTACCGGTTGGTGACTCCTGCATCTGGCTAGAATCGCTTCTGAAGTGGCTGCATTGCATGTCTGCCAACCTAAGGAGCCAACGACGACTTGATCCAAAAGAGTTCAACACTTTCTGCGTGCAATGTTACTTTGCATCCAGCTTTTGCGCCAATGGAGATGCATGGCATGCAGCTGATGTGTGTAGACGTTCACCTCTTCCCCTGACTGCTCATGTAGCCCTCTGATGTGCCTATTCCTGGTTCTCATTCCATTTATCGCCGAAATAGCCCGTGGGGGTAGCACCAAGCACTGCCCTCGCCAGTCATTCTGTTCAACCTCATCATCAGCGTTGGGATGGAATGATCCTTAGCATTCAAGCAAGCCGACCAGATGATACAGCTCCAAGATGTAGAAGGGCTACCTCTGTTTAGTAAAGAAAGTACGCTAATGCTATTATTGCACGGTCTTTCGCTGCCATTGCTGTCCGGCTTGAATAGTACAGAGCTGATCAACGTTGGGTGTGTGCGGATCTTGACGGGACAGTCAGGACGCTAGACACAACGCTATAAACAGCGGCGAACGATCTCTGCGCGATTGTTTGGCCACACATTGGTATGTGGGCGCGATATATGAGAAATTCCCGCTTCGTTGACTTCTGGGCAACGCGCGGCAACGATGCTGAGGGGCGTCTTCCGCGGTTGCCCACTCTCGTTCTGGGGGACTGAGCTTTTGGCTGGCTGTAAACGGGGGCTCTCAGTTGGACTAGATTCGGTGTCAGACCCTTCTTGATCCAATGGAACATGGGAATTCTTGACGAGGGCCTTGTACAACACAGCTGGTTGGCTTTTTTGAATCTGGTCGAAAAGTGAAGTCGGCAAGGATCAGTATCCGGATCAATACACGGTACAGTGGATTTGCTCAACGGTCGGAAAACTTTGGTACACTATTCATATTGCTAGCCCGAGAGCGTGCGACTGATGCCGCACACCAAGGGAGGTGCTCGCTGGACCTGCTAGACATCGATTTACTCACGAACGAGATAGTTAAAGAGCCATCTGCTGCACTGTCGATGATTCTCGACTTCGACAGCTTGCATGGCATTGCAGGTCCCTTCTTGGGGCCGTATCGGAACGGAGAAGAGACCCCTCCTTACAGTACTCATCGGACAAGGCAAACGTGTCTGGAAACCAGTTCCTCGCGCCATTGTCAGATTGAGCCCGTGGCCGCATCTGACAGCCGTTCTCCAAAAACTCCCCCAGTTGCGGAATACAACGGTCATCGGATCCAACAGTTGAGACTCCTAGACTTTCAAGATTTTGGAAAGACAGAAAGACAACGTGGCCGATCTTTCGAGGTCGCCGTCCGTGCAAGCCTCTGCGGTCCATTTTGTGTCTCAAATGGTCTCCAGAAGGATGCATGCGAGGCTGTCATGAGAGGGAGACGCAGTAGTCTCGGGATTATCGTTTCTCATGGAGCCTTGCAGGATTCGATGCCTTGTTGGCGCATTTAGCATGACAGCAGTGCGCTTTCGGAGAAGCGCTATTGCATCTTAGCATGCGATGTAAGCGTCCTGTTTGAACGTTGATACGGCCCGTGAAGTGACGAGCACCAACAGAATTCAGCAGCTTGACGCTCTTGGCGTTGCGAGCAGGCTACGGGCGGCGGTCTGGGAAAATGTGACCGATTTCACGTGTCTGTCGGTCGCACGCCACTGGCACGGCCCACACCATCTGGGGCCGTGGGTGGCTGACGACTGAGCTCGGCTGTGCACGCTTCGTCTGCCCATCATTCGTGTCCAGTCATTTGCGCACTCAACCGGGTCTTGCTCCACGTCTCAATTGGCGCATGATTCGCTGTCCTCTCGTCAATCTATTTCTGTCGACAGATCCGCTCGTCAGCTTGCCGATGCTGAGCCCCCCCCCCCCCCCCCCCCCCCCCCCCCCCCCCCCCCCCCCCCCCCCACCTATCCTCCGTTCTCCTCCGACCCTCTCCCTCCAAGAACAATCGCACGCCCGCCATGTCATCCAGCAGCGACATCCAACCAATTTTGACGGCTGCTAGGGAGGCGGCCGGGCTCGTTGCGGGCACGCGTTCGTCATCGTCGGAAGAGGAGGACACCCGGAACAGTTTCCCTGATCTGGCTGCCGGGACCGGTCCCGAGACGGCGGACGAGGGTGGGCATGTGGCCAATCAACCTGACGATGATGTGGCGGAGGGTGGCGCCCCTCCGGCTAACGCTTGCTCTATTTGTGGCTACCGCCGGCGCTTTGCCGACGATGCCCATAACTTCGGCACATGTGAGTCGAACGTGCGTGAGTGTACGGCAAGCCCAAACGTCCCGGCTCCGTTCCGGACCCAGGCGTGCACGTGCTCGGCTGCAAGGGTGAAGCGTTGCGCCCTTAGTAAACAGTGCGTTTTGGATGTTCTCCTTCTTTTATCATCGTCAAGAGACTTGTTTGTCGGCCTCCCCGACCTAGCAATATTCTGACCACGAGCTTGGTCTCTTTTCGTACCTCTGTGTCTCCGTGGCTTCATAGTTGCCCTTTGTGTCTGAAAAACGGCCACCTCCCCCACACTCTTTCGCTGTCAAAGGCGTTTGATCTTTCCTTTACCGCCACAGGGAAGCTCTCGGTGCGCCGGAAGAAGGGCGTCCAATGGAACGTGGCATCGATAGTGTGTGCGAAAACCACGAACGCCCACCTGAAGCAAGTTGCGGCCGCTGCTTTTCAGTCTGCGACGGCCGCCGCCGATGAAGCGCAAGCCCAAGTGGCTCGGCGTCGGGATGCTCTGCGATCTGAAGTTGCCGAGCAGCCAGATGTGGCTCGTGGAGCGATAATTGCTGGCGCAGCGACGGCGCTATCGGGTCCGAACGCTCGTGCCGCAATGGTTCGTAACCCGCTAGTAGTTGCCTACCACTTATCGTTGGCTACTGGTTTGGCGGCGGGGATGCCGCGTGACGTCGCGCTGCTTTTCGCGGGAGCGAGCCAAGCAGGCGTCGATTTTGGGTCGCCGTCGAGCGGGGAGGCCCCGAACTCGACAGTCGTGCGCCGAGCAGTTCGCAAGCGTTTGGCGGAGACCGTGGCGGAGAAGCAAATCGCGTAGGTTGCCAGGATCGATGGCCGGGACGGCAACGTGGGCGGGGCCAGCACATCCAACCGAGTGTGAGTTCTTGTTCAATTTCTGCTGAGCGCGCTTTCATTGTGCCGGGACGCCTGGTATTCAGCTCAAGTGTGTGTCCTCGTTTACTTGTGGTACGACCTGACGTTCTAACCCTCCTTTCCGGTGCCAGCGCTCTTTATCGTCTCCCTTTCTTCTGTTCCTTTCATCTGGCTGAACAATTTACAGGCGAGCCCTCTACGCCGGAGAGGCACCGCCCCCCCCCCCTCCGATGCCAGAGGCCGCCGGCGCAGTCGGTCCTGCTGCGCCATGCAGCACCGAATCTGCAGCCACAGGGCCACGCGACAGCGAGTTTCGGCAGCTGGGCACGGCTGCCTTGGCCAAGGACCTGGCATCATTTGCGTTCGGGCCAGGCGACGATTCTGAGCGTGCTGCGTTCGTCGAGAAGGCCCGTCGGGGTATGGTTTCCGGATTTTTACGTGGTAATACTGTGTGCGGTTCGACTGTGAGTGCGGTGGATGTCGTAGTTTTGATTTTGTCTAAGTGGGGCGGGCAGGGTGAGCCTCATCCGGATGTGTCGTCCCTCCCACTGGGACTGCGTGACCTGGTTTTGTCGTGGGTCACGTTCGATCGCCGTTAGTGCCCTGCTTTCATGGCCATCTGATAGACGTTTAATATATTGTACCTTTCCATTTGTCCCATTACTCCCGCACGTCAGGCAGAAACGCAAAGAGACCTTCCCACGGCCCACCAGGCCCACACAACTCCGGAACGTTTCGAACAGCCTCCAACAGGCTGTGCTCAAAGTGAGACGCAAGGTTTGGGGCAGCCAATATAGACAATGCAACTGCGTGTAGAAGCGCCTCGGGCACCCCGGGATACGAGTTGTGCGCCGTCTTCAGCTGGTGCGAGAACTCACTAAACACTTCCTCTATCGGTTGGAACTCTGGACTATACGGTGGAAGACGAAGACGTAAGATGCCGTTTATGCGGATGAAGGCATCCGCCTCCGCCGAGTGGATAGGTGCATTGTCGTAAAGTAAAACACACCGGTCTGGTTGCAGCCTCCACGGTAGACCCGGAAAAAACCGGTTCATTGTCGGCAACAGCCCGTTGAGGAAGAGCAGCCAATTGTCGGAATTCTGGGACGGAGGGGTGGGGGTGGTGACCGAGTGTAGCACCCCATCCGAGTAGGAGACGGACATCATCGTTGAAGTCCTCAGCATCGCCCTCCGGTTACGCGACTGGCACTCGTAACGCGCAACACGCAGCCACCGACCTCTTCGTCTCCGTAAGTCCCCGCCGTCCTTGTGGGTCTCGTCGGCTGACACGAGGCACCGAAGGGGGATTGACAAAAATAGCATGGCGAATGCCTCCCGCCTTGCTTGATCACGTTCACGACACATCCGGTAGAGCCGCTTGTACGAGTAGCCGCAGCCCGCAGCAGGCGGTCGAGGGTGGCGATTGAGCACTTGTAGGAATCTCGGTAACCAGGCAAAGTCAATAAAAAGATAAACACGTCCTTCATTTCACCTTACAGCTGCTCCGGGTCCGACAGGATGACGGCACTCACGGCACGGACGAAGTGCTCGTCAAACCGAACATTATCCGCATGACGATTTCGGATGGCCGGGTCCGGCCACCACTCGCCGGTGTCTTTGTACGCCTTGACCCAAGCAGCCGCCGTGGCTCGGTCGCACACCAAGCGCCTGGCCGCCTCCGTGGTGCTCACGCCTTCGAACAAAACCCACGAGATGATCAACATCCGCGCCGTGTCGTCGAACATGACGAAGAAGACCGTTGGCAAGCTGCCGAACGTCCGATGCGGGACACAGGGCGTCGGCAGAGGTCCTTCACCGGACCTGGCTGCCTGCTAATTAGGGACCCACGTAACAAGTAGCCCCTCTTTGCTTTTGGGAGAACAAAATGGCATCATTTTATGGCTCTGTTTATCTGGACTCTCTTGGCATCAGATGACACAGGAGCAGTGGACTGGCTTGTACTCCTTGACCAGTCAGACCGGAGTTTCTAAGCGATCTTGTACTGCCTGGAACGCAGTTCGATGGAGCTCGGATGGAATGAATGATCTCACTCATCGCCTCCGGAACCTTGCCCGTCCGTCATGATCAAGAGAACTATCTATGGAGTCCTCTGCTCTGAATAATGCGGTTTCAACCCTACAGTAGAGGAACGCCAGTAAGCACCTGGCCGACTAAAGTGAGGGCCACGATGCGGACTGAGAGAGACATACAAGCAGTTGGAACGATGGGTGCCGAGAATGAAGAAACAAAGACACAAGAGGAGAGGGTGCTCAACCACCTCGACCATACGCCCTCACATCCTATGAGCTCCGGAAGTCATTTAACGACCGGACATAGAGGCGCTTTCTCGTCCTGCGCGCGTATCTCCCCGTGACGAGGCTTGGTCAGGGCTGCGCCGCACAATGTGGGCCGATGCATCGTCTTCGAGCAGATAAGACAGGCTTAGGAACACAAAAAGCGCCTCGGTTCTTGCACGGGCAAGACGTGGCCACAAACGGGGGGGGGGGGCGCCGCTGCGCGGTCTCTAGGCGACTCGATGGCGCCCGCTGGGTCGTCGGAGGCGGGTGTGGGCGACGCAAGGCGGGCGGTTGCGAGGGGCGGGGGTGTGCGACCCCTGGCGTGGGGGGGTGGGCACGCTGTGCGGACGCCGCTCGGCGTGGCGACAAAGGCCGTCGCGGTGTAGATGGGGGCGGACCGCCGCGTTGGTGGAGCGGCGGTCAAGGCCCCCGCCGGCCTCCCGCCGTCGAAGCCTGTCGTCGGCGGCGGGGTGGTCACCCCGCCGACGGGGGTTGCCGCCACCCGTGCCGCCGCCGCGGGAGCGGCTGGGATGTCGTGTGCTGGGCGGGCGACGCGGCGGGCGCTACGGCGGCGTACCGGCGCACGGCGTCGGCTGCGGCTCCAGGCGTTGCCCTGCCGCCCAGCGTCGACGCGGGTGTGCTGACGTCCGCGCGGCGGGTGGCGGCGGTAGGCGCGGCGCGGTCGTAGTTGGCGCGCAGGGGGGTGCGGGGGGGCCCCGCGTGGACGTCTACTGACGTCGACGGCGCGGCGGAGCTGTTGAGGCCGAAGTCGGTGGCCGCCGCCGCCGCGGGGGACGCAACCTTAGGTGGTGCCACGTGGGGGGTAGTTGGGGGGGGACGAAGACGACAACGACGACGACGACCTGGCGGAGGCCGTCGACCTAGTCCTCACGACCGCCGAGCTAGCCGCCGCGCGGCTGCCGGCCGCCACGCTCGACGCAGTGGGGCCGGGTGGTACCGCGTGCCCCGACGACGCGCGGTCGGCGGCGGTCGCGACCCCCGCCGCCCGCGGTCGTCGGCACGCCTCCACCGCTGGTGCCGCGGTGGCGGCAGGGACCCCCCCCGCCGGCGCGGCCGCCCGCCGGTGAGCGGCGGCGGCGGCCGCGGCCGCCGCCGCGTCGACCCCCCCCGCGGTTGTCCCCCACGCCACAGACTGGTCCGCGGCGGAGGCGTCGGGGACGGGGACACCGAGCCACTCGTCGATGCTGTCGTGCTTGACCTCGGATGGCTGGCCGTGGCGGGAGACGCCGACGCCACGGCGGTTGGCCAGCGCTCCTCCCCGCCCGACCGCCCCGCGTCACGGGGGACGACGCGGGAGCCGCCACGGCTTGACCGGCGGCGGCTGCCGGTCTCTCCCCTCCCCGGGCGGCGGTTGCGGAGGAGGGCCTACTGCTCCGCGTCGGGCATCGTTGCCGCCGCCGACGCCGTGATGGAGGGCAGCCCGTCGCCGAAGGCCACATTTCGGGCGTCGACGGGGCCGCACGCGGACCGGGCCGCGTGGTCGGCCCGCCGCCGGGACCTTGACGAGGGTTGAGGGCGGCTTGCGGCCGACGTGGAGGGGGAGTGGTTGGGAGGGGTGGGCACGGTCTGGCTGCTTGCTCTCCCCACCGAGGGGGGGGGGGGGT
>Ga0209093_1000455_pt1 | contig 22069 bp, 34 predicted proteins | sample SidtaG_4_FD_187450 | JGI IMG/M metagenome (GOLD analysis project Ga0209093, IMG submission 187450) | Marine algal microbial communities from Sidmouth, United Kingdom - Sidmouth_Male1 metaG (SPAdes) (version 2) | ecosystem: Host-associated > Algae > Red algae > Unclassified | place: Sidmouth... | reverse complement strand
CGGATGCGCGCCCGCGTCGTGGTTTCCGCATTTGAAATTGATTTGTACCGACGCGCACGATGGCGACTGACGATGCGGTGACACCGACTCGCGCCAGCCCCGTCGGGACGACCGATGCGGCGGCTTCTAGGTGCTCCGCACCGTCGTCCTCCATTGCGCGGATCCTCCCCCCCTCCCCACGTCAATGGCGTGCTGAACCGAGGCGTGGGCTCGGTTCATGATTCCGCGATCCGTGTCGCCGCGTCGTCGTCGTGCGCATGCTAGAATTGCTTGAGCCGACGATTTCCTGCGTGTCCGGTGCAAAAGCGTGACCCATTTTAACTTCGCTGTGATGCTGGTCTTTCATACGATACACTGGTCTGGATCAGCACTACCACCATTCGCTGGTGTCGACCGGTACGTCGGTTTGCCCGTTACCGCGAGCGCGCCGACGCTCGGACTTCTCGAGCTGTCACTTACCGGAAGCGTACGTTTCGCGACGTTGATCGTGCAACGAGGTGCCGTATGGATTGGAGGGGGGAGCATTGACTACACGGAGGAGCGTCGTTTGATCTTGTTCATGTGCTTGTTCCATTTCTGAGGACCCGTTTTCTTTTACATCTGTCAGGCCGGTCCGTGTGGCTTCGGCCGCCTCCTTTCTGTCAACGTCGCTAGTGCTTTCTTTTGAATGGCTTCTTTTTTCCTCTGTCAGATGCACGAAATCCAAGTCGATCCCGCGTGCTCTTGTCGGGCGGGGGATGCGGGGGGGGGGTGACGCTCTCAGCAGCTTGGCGTCTGTCCAAGACAGCGTCCCCGTTTTGCGTCGACAGCATTCGTGCTGAGCCGGGAGGTGCGTGTTTGCCACAACGGGGAGTCGGGTGAATACTGGCAGTCGGTATGCCACCAGCCTCGCGTTCACGACCGTTTCTATTTTTGTTCCTGACAGAGCCACACCTTCCAGCTTCGTCTTTGCCACTCCCTCCCACCCTTTGTTTGCTCTTCTCGCCGTCTGTGCTTCCAATTGCGTTTCCAGTTTCTGCACACCTTGAGGCACAGAGCATCCGTGACGAACGTTGTCCGGTAAAGGTGGGAGGGGTTGGAGCGTCACTGACAGGGCGGCATTCACTCATGCCGGTACCATTGGTGTGCGTCCGCGGTTTCTCGTCAGAGCTCCAGAGTGCGTGGAAGTCGCAGCCGGGAGTTGTGAATACCGGCAGTCAGTGTGGCTGCAGCCCCGCGTCTCCGACCGTTTCTTTTTCTGTTCCTCACGCAAGGACATCTGCCCCTTCTTGTCGCCACGTTCTTGCCTCTTATATCCATTTGGTTATTTCAGTCGTACTCCTTGCATCCTTCTGCATGGTCTTTTCTGTCCACAGTCAGCCACGCAGAAACCGCGTCGAGCCATTGTCATCCGTTTGAGGAGTCGGGGAGAGGGGAGGGTCTTCCACACGGACGGTGTCGGTTCGACTCGTCGTTTCAGCGGTCAGGCGCCCATTGCAGAGAAACAGCAGTCGAGTAGGACTCATTTCACGATTGGAAGAGTACCTTGACATGCCCAGGGGATGTGTGAAAATCGTAGTCGACGTTGGTGTCAGAGACTCTTCAATGCGGACATACCCTGTACCCTTCTGTACTCTCTTTTCAGTCTTTGTTCTTGTGATATTGTATGTGCCGTGTAACTTGTTCTGAGTGCCGCGTGTCTCATCCTGTACACTACGGGTAAAAATGAGTACAGTGCCGCGCGGCACATTCGGGAAACTCTCAGTCGGACGCCACACCTTCACGGTGACAGCCACAGAGCTTTACCGAAGAGAGCCACATGTGCTTCTACATGTTGCAGCAGTGCATTGTTTTCTTATTACTTGGCACTATTCTTACGTGCTCTTGCTTGAGTGCTTATGCTCTCCCGTCCGCATCTGCATGCCCCATACTTCTATTAGAGAACAGAGGAGGCCTCCTTGGAATATCGCCTGGCTCTTCGGCCAAATGTCGAACAGGAGAATCTCTCACAGAGCAACAGATACGGTCGTGTCACACAGCTGGCGCTCTTTTTCGTGAGCGAGCAAGGTGCCTATGGTCTTGACATGACCTAATGGATACCAGCAGCCACCAGAGCTGAATAAGCCTGTTACTAACACGTATTTTACACGCATCACAGGGATGCTACTTCGTGTTGATCATCTCTATATCCCGAACGTAAGCGGGACCACTTCTATTTTGGGAAATGCGTATTTGCGGATACTCCGTCCCGGAGCATCTGCAGTCCACGAAATTGGCCGCAGTGAGCTCGATAAGTGAGAAGCAATGAGGACACGACGTAGGGGCGCTCTCCGATTGACGCCACCCAAATGGCTGTGAAGTGTGCCCTCAGGACCGTTCGCTATGACCATTACCGAACAGGACTCCGCATGTAGATTGCAGAGCAAGACTCCGCACGACTATCTCATACGTTTACGCGTGACATGCATCGCAACTTTGAGCGCATACGGGAGCGACCGCTGGCTCACGCACTTTTCATCCCCGATCAGCGGATACCAGCAAGGACACGGACTGTCCGCGGCCTCAAGAAAGCGCCACATCCAAGAGCAACTATGTACGAGGTTGACGTGCATGATCGGTCTTCTTCACACCCAGCACACATCCAGCACAGGGCCTAGGCACACGTGCTGTCGAATCCTATTCAGAATGCACCCTCCTTGCTGTGGGTGTGCCTGCGCTTTCTTTGCGCCACTGCATCCAGGTCTGTGCCGTCTTTCGCGATTATGGAGAGCAGTAAGGACAGTAGTGGTCTGGAATGTTGCGATCCATAGTCCCACAGCACCCTGCTTACCAAGCCGCGCGAGGTACCCATCCTCTAAAGACGTACTGTCGCTCGCTCCGGTTCATCTTTGGGCTCGCTGCGGCGGACTGACGCAGGCCGGATGTTGGGGACGGCCTTCCCCACCATGTGGATAAGGACCGTTCTATGACCTCGCCGTGTCGCCACCCAACCACCACCATCCGAGCTGCCGGTCGTCCCCATCACCTCCCCTTGAGCCGGACCGCAAGCCGGGTAAGCACAGGCGGCGTCGTCTGTGTTTGTCACGACAAAAGCTTCCCCGATGACCCAGACATCGCCCGCGTTACCTGAAGCCGCCGCAGTGCTCCGCCGGCCCGCATGCCGCTCGAGCTTCGGAGGTTCTCTGCCGTGATGCTGCCGCCTTCAGCCTAAAAGGAGGTTTACGTGCCTGCCCCGTGGCCCCGCAGAAGTGTTCTGGCCTGCGTTCACAGTGCGTAACGCACGCGGAGGCCCCCCACGGACCGGGCATAGAACCCCGCTAACACTAGGGGGGAGACGATGCGCATCGACAGCCTGCCGCGAGCGGGTCGACGGTGGACAGGGAAGAGACTATAGTGGAGTGAGCGTGCCTGTAGGGGCTGGCACCTGCGCTTGCCGCGGGGGCCGTGAGCCCTCTCGCGCTCGTGGCGATGCCGTCTGCGTAGGCTGTCAAGCCGACCATCCGGCACCTTCAAAGGGCCCACACCATCCTTTGGGTACCACACGAGATTGTTTTGGCGCTGCGGCAGAGCAGTTGCGGACGGTATGTGTGGCAGCTTCCCACTGAATTCTCCCATCAAGCGTCGACGCGGCTGCGGACACACGAGCGTCAGTGCCGAATGAGTCCGCGTGCCAGTGACGGCGCCCTTTGTCGCGTGCACCGTCGGACCGGTGTTCGCGAAAAGCGCCTCAACCGGGAGGCGCGCCTCCGTAGCGGCATCAGTTTGCGACGGCGACGGCCCCGAGGGCCGCCTACCGAAGTCGTCCATTGTTGCCTGAATGATCATGCACGGGCGCCACAATATCCCGAACACCGGCGCGAGCACCTTGCAGAAGACGTAGAGGGGCAGCTTCATACCGAAGGGCAACACCAGGGGAATGAATACGCGGGCAGGCACGCGGAAAGAAAGCCGGTGCTTGTTGGAAGGCAACACGGGGACGTGAAAGAAGGCCTGGATCATGTCCCAGCTGATGAGGTCATCGCCCCGCGAGAGGCGCGCCGCATATCGCGGCAGGCTGTACTACTTGAAGGTACGGACAGGAATCGCAACGGCCTTTTCCGGAGCGGTCCGCCGCAAGGCCACGCTTGGGATGGTGTACCACAAACGTGCGAGCCACGTCCGCATCCGTCGCCACCTCGTTTGCTCACAGCTCGTAGTCGAAGACTTTTGCGACCCACAAGCCTGGCGTAGAGTGAGAGAACTTGAGGTGCGCGGGCGCGTGCCGGTAGAGGGAGCAGCGGCGGGTATGGGACAAGCGGGACAAGAGGATGCTGTAGACATACTTGAGCCACAGGAGGACCTGGAGAGAGGTACTACAAACGACCCAATGCCGCCGAGAGGCGCGGGCGGTCGCCGTGTGGGCGTCGGAGGGCGTCCGGGCAGCTTCGGCTGCCAGCTTCCGGGAGGTGTCTCTTCGGTCCGACCGCTGAGATCGGCAGCGATGGTGGCTTGAATGGGTTTCCGGCCGCCCCGACGGCAGTCGATGAACGGAACCAGATTGCAGCTGCCCTTAAGAAGTAGGCGCGGCCGCGCAACGTCGGCGCGTGCGAGGCGGAGGCAGTTGGGGTTGAGGTGGCGCCGCAGCCTCAGACGTTTCCGTCCCCACCTCCGCCGCCGCCACCGCTACCGCTGCTGCTGCCGACGCGCCAGTTCTCCCCCCTGGCGGCGAAGTTATAGTCGAGACCCCCGCCGCGGACGTCGCCGTCGCCGCAGCTCCGGCTGTGAGTGACGCGTCCCCAGCCTTCTCCGCGTCCATTGGAGGAGCTCCCACGGGTGGCGTGGCAACGGACACACCGGCAGCAACCGCTTTCTATTGGGGGAGAAGGCTGCCTTGGAGGCGGCGGGCGCTGGCAGGGATCCCCGCGGGACCCGAGGATGGTGTCGATCGGGAGTCCCGTTTCGGGCGGCAGCGCATCACTCGTCACGAGCTGCGCCTGCTCCCGGGAGATAGAGTGCATGCGGGGCGCCAGCCGCGACGACTCAAGAAGGGAGGTCTTCGCGGAGTAGACGATCTCGCTGTCATCAGACGCGAGCAGTGCGTAATGGAGGTTAGCTGACAACGTGGGGTTGGCGTATTTCTCTGACAGGACGCCGTAACGCATGGAGAAAATGATATAGAGCTGGAGCAGCGCGGCCCTCATTTGGATGACCATGTTCAGCAGCTCTTCGGATGACATCTCGCAGGGCTGACGGGCCTAATCGATTTCGAGAAGGCAGTTGTGGAGCTCATGTACCGAGGACCATCCGTTCTTGACGGAACGAGCGTCTCCAACGACGGGGGACGTCACCGACTCCAATGCCTCTGACCATTCTGAGTCATATTGCACCCGGGAGGGGCGGCAGAAGCGGTCCTCGCAGTCATCGGGGCGGGACCGCGGCGCCTGGAATCCCAATGAGGGCGTCCAGCAGCTGACGGAGCACTCCGCGAGCGCTTGGTAGAAGCAGGACGGCGGCGTGGCCCACGAGAGGCGGCGAAGTGCAGCGCCCGCCGAGGTGGCCGCCGATACGCCAGTGGAGGAGTAGTCGGCAACTGTCCAACGGCAAGTATTCGCCGTCGTCGCCGTCAAAGTTCACGTCCTCGTCGTCTTTGTCGTCGGCCGCGAAGGCCGGATGAGCGCCGCGGGGTCAGTTGCGTCGGGGAAGGCCGCCGTGGGCATGACCACAACCACCACTGGGCGGGCCGACAGGAAGGGGAGGGGGGAGAGCGGGATAGGGGACGGAAGGAGGGGGGGGTAAGCCCCGCCGCTGCAGCCGTCGCCGCCGCAACCGGCGCTTCCAGGCTCCATCTCGTCGCCTGAAATGTGCACGACGCCGGGAAAGTCTTTCAACGCGCTCCGCAGCAGCCCCAAACCTAGGACCTCTTCAGAAGTAAACACCGCCGCAGCACGCAACACAAAAGGCACCCGAGCTACAGCTCATTCACGTGAACCCGAGAAGGGTCGGACGGGCGAGAGACGCGCCCCGGACGCCCCGGCCCCCCGCGGGGGGCGAAGATGACTGAAGCGCCAGTATTGGGCCGCATCCAGAGTACCGCCGGCCCAGTGACGCCAGGGAGGCCTTAGACGTCGCCTCAGCGCACGGAAGGCACAGATCGCGGAAGAAGACGGACGAGCCAAGGCAAAAGGGGAAGGGGCAGCGCGGAGCTGCAAGTAGATCTGTCAGCGCGACTAGAGCCCCGCCGCCTCCCCGCGTCGCCATCGTACAGGCCAGCTGCCAGTGTTTTTTGTGCATCCTCTGGCGCAGGGTAAACCCGGACGTGCACCTCACAAACGACCGAGTCACTCGATCGACGGTGACCAGGAGATATACAATTGTATTGAAGCACAACCGTGAGCATGGTTTGTGTATGTGCCTCTGCAGAAGTGCTTTTGCACCGTTCTACGGGAGCTTCCGCCTGCAGCAGTCATTCGCTGTCGCCCGCAGCGCTTGCAACAAATGTTCTTTGTGCCGAAAGGAAGAACTGTGACGCGCCGGTGTGGCTGTATCCGCCCCAGCCTCCAAGCGCCGCGCTGGAGCCTGGCTGGCGCCTCGGACCAGGGCCCCACCCACGCGTGCCTCAAAAGGCGCGGCAGCGGCGTGAGTAGTGGTTCTTAAAGGTGGTGAAGCTGAGAGAGGCCCTGAAGGCGCTCCTTCCTTGTCCCACTCTACGGCACACGTCTTCCGTCCGGGGCCCAGTGCGGTGTCTGTTCACGCGGCACGTTTGAGGCCTGGAAAAATGCGCCCTCAGAAGGACAGAGGTTCAGGAGAATCTGTATGACGGTGCTGAGTACGTGTTTGCCGTCCAACGGCGTGAGGAGCAGCCCGAGCTAACTGGCGTCTTCGCCAGAGGGGCCATCTCTCGCATATGGCCGACGTTCCCTCGCTTACTGTGTGCCGAAAACATTATCATCCTCCGAAATGGTGTGCTCGTGGATGTGGCGAACCCATGCTCTTGGGCTGCGGTGGTGCGCCGCGTTCTGCTGCAAACGTAGCACGCGCTCCTCAGAGCAGTCCTCATGTTACTGCAACAGGGTTGGGTCCTTGATGCTGACGTCTTACTCTGGCTTCTCTCGATGGGGATGCAGACGAACATTTGGCCTCACCAGGTCGGGCTTGACGTCCCAAAGCTCTGAGGGCGTGTGCTCCAAAAGATTCTCTGTCTTCTCCGAGGGGTTCAATGAAATTTCTCCCGTGGAGGATATGGTGGATATGGAAGCGCCATGCCGGTTCTCGTTCGTAGCTTCCGGGTGAGTACGGGGCGGGCTCAAATCCACAGGTCTACGGCCATCTGGGAGCGGAAGCCGACGCTAACGGGGAAGACTCTGCTTGGCGGCGACTACCTTTTCAGGAAAAGTGCGGCGTGCAGTAGGGCATGCCACTGGGACCTCTGTTCTAGGTCTCCGCCCCTCACCGCTGGATCCGTCGCCTTATTCGCGGCAACGCAAACGTGGTCGTGGGGGTACATAAGAACTTATGCCCTGGCAGTAGCTCCGTCGAACAATCTGAAAGAGGTCCTCGCGATCGCAGCGGAAAACGTGGCAGCCGTGGAAGAAGATCTGGCGCCGCCAAGTGCGATGGCTAGTTGACTTCTACCTCCCGCCTCCCCTCGAATGACAAGCCACGTGGGCCTGCGGCGGGCTGGTCCGTTTTTAGGCGCCGATGATGCCGGAAGTGTCCATGGAAGACAAAAGGGGCGTCATCTTGGCACATCAAGAGCGCATGTGCCAGGCTATCGGCGCTCTATCCCCCGTGCAGATGGGAACCTATCTGCCTCTGCTGCACTTCTGCACTGGCCCGCACCCCTTCAGCCAACTATTGGCTGCGGTGCCACATTAAACAGCAGGATGGTTGTGGAGGTGGACTGGGACATGCAGTACGCGCTGCAGTGGCTGCTGAAAGAAGAGTGGGAGTCGACGGCCACAGTCAAAGCGCTGTAGCGAGGGGCAGAGTTGCTGCTGTGTCTGGGGGGGGAATGAATGTGCGAGGACCGCCGACAGTCGCTTCTGCTGCCGAAAATATGTCGCGATATACCGTACTTCTTGCGGTCGGGTCGGCGGAAAAGGCCGGCACTGGAGGCACCCGCGGTTTTCTGATGGGCGCCCCGCAGGGACCGTACGGTGCTCCACCCGCTGCGCCTGTTTGTACCGCGGCAGTAACCCGGGTGGGTCCGACCTTCCTACCCCCCTGCGGCCTCCCCACGTGCGGCGTCGGGTGCGAAGTGGCCTCCCCCTCCGGCCCTGATGCGCCAATGTCGGAGCCCACAGGCAGTTTCCTCTTTCGTTGCCGCCATCGTGGCCCGCGGTGGCGTCGACGAAAGCTTCCCATTTCCGGTAGCCGTCCTCTGCCACCACACATCCACTGCCTGGTGCGCCGCATACCGAGCTGGCACCACCAGCTTCAGAGGTCGGAGGCGCCCCGCCGACACCAGCGCTGGGCCCTCTCCACCAGGCCCTATCATAGGTATCATTTCTCAGACGTAGTACCTTCTTCCCGAATAAAATTGCATCAAGTACGGGTAACCGCATCCTTAATTTACAGTATCGGTAGTATGCAATGAAAACGGACACGAAGTATGGGTATCACACATATTTTAAATTCGAGGGTATACTTTTGAATTTCAAATCCTTGATTGCGCCTGAGATTCGTATCAGGTTCTGTATATATTTCGTGACGGCCCGGAAACGTGCAACGTGCACCAATCACATGTCTGCATACAGTCTGGAGACGGTGTCAGCGAGGACGCGCTCACGGCCGTCCGTGTCAACGTTGGCAGTCTTCCATCGACTGTATGCCGAACCGCCCCGACTCCGCACTCTGGCCCCGCAACCGAAAGTGGGTGCTGGCCGCGGGGATTGCGGCCGCGATTCTGCCGTCTTCACCGCCGCCGCCGCTGCCGTCGCTGCGGCCGCCGCTACCACCCCGCCGACCGCCGACGTGCGCGTCGCCGCCGCCGGCGAAGCGGCGGCGGGAGTCTGTGCGGTCGGCAGCGGCGGTCCCGGACGGCTGCATCCACAGCGGCACGGCTCGGCGGCCGATGCGGATGATCAGCCGCTCGTTCGGCGCCACGCCACGCTCGTCGCCGCTGCTACCGAGCTGGCGGTGGGCGGCGGTACCGACGGCCGCCACCGACGGCCGCATCGGCAGCGGCTGGAGGGCCGATTCGGACGACGTGCCACTCGTGCGGCCGTGCGCGACGCTGATCGCCGCCGCCACCGCGTTGGCGACAGGCACGCCCGTTGCCTCTCGCGGCCGCGCGTTTGTGGCGCGTCGGCTGGCGGCGACCCCCCTCCGCCCGGCGGGTGAGCCACCGCCCGTTGACGGCCGACAAGACCGCGGGCGAGGCGCACACCGACCCGCCGCCCACCCCCTAGGCGACGGGCCCGCCGTGCCCCCGCCCGGCGGCGTGCGCCGCGCCGGCGGAGGGCGGGAGGAGGAGCTCGTCCAACCCGCCGCGACAGCGGCTTGCCGCGCGGCCCCGCGACTTGACACTGGCCGCCGCTGCGGCGCTGAGGGCCACTGTTGCGCCCGCCGCGGCGGGCAACGGCCGTAATGGCAGCGGCGTCGGCGGCCGTGGTGGCGGGGGGACGCTCGGGGGAGGGGCGCGCCCGCCCGTGTGGCGTTTGTTTCGCAGACAGCGGGCGGTTGGCGAAGGCTGGGGGCGTGGCGACTGCGTCGTTTTGTCGCCGGCAGCAGGTTGGGGGTGGGATGGAGGCGCGCGGTAGTATCCTGACTTTTTTCATGTCCGGCTCTCCGCCCATGTCCCGGCAGCTCGCGACACCAAAATATCGGTGGGCGGTGTGTCAAGCGCCGCCAACGCCAAAGCCGAAGCAGATGCGCACCCGAGACGTGACGCCGACCTGCAGCTGGTTCGGTGGAGGGGGAGGTGTGAGGCTGCCCTCCACGCGCCGCGGCTCGTCCCCGGCGACAGGATGTAGTTGAGCGAGATTGTGATTTTGGGCCCATTCCTCCAGCCAGCCGAATGTGACTCGCATCTGTTTCAAATTCGCAGCGCATCCGTGGTCCGTGTGGCGGTCGCTTCTGACGACTTCAGATGCGCTCTGTCGGGGAAAACGAGCATGGAAAAGTTATCAATCGAAGAGGACGGCCCGGACGGGGACGACGCGGCTTGAACACGAAGACGGTGTCGTCGACGACGACGGCATGCTTCATCCCAACACCCGTCATACTTATTCGAACAATTTGGGCGACTCACGCGTCATCACATTTCAATCCATGTCCATTCTGTACTTGATCAAGGCGCCAGTCAGGCTCATCTCGGCCTGGGTCCAGGCCTTGCCGCAGACAAACGACGCAGACAGTTGGGAAAGGCGTAGAGGACGCTCGGTTTCCCAATGCCTGTCTGGGGGGGAGGGACAAGCGTGTGCGCATTTCAAATGGGGGGAGCCCGTGACCGTCGTGCCGGCCGACGTGTTTGTGCTCGCCGCGCACCACGCGATGACCTTCTTTCATGTGCTGACCGAGGTACGTTCGGGGGGGGGAACGAATGGTGAGCGAGGCACGGAAGGGCCATGTGCCCGAGCCAAACGCGCGTGTTGGGAGCGATGTGACGTTGGCCGCTGACTCTGTCCGTGACGGTGCTGACGCGCTCCTCAGACCTGCCTGCACGCCGCTGCGCGTTTGTCTGACGTCCCATCCAATGGTCCGTGCCCCCCTCCCCCGCGGCGGGTGATTCCCCGCGTCTTGGTTTTTGGTGTGTTCTGTGGCGCCGTGTTACTCGGCAGGCGCGGCATTTATGGTGCGCTCGTCTGCATCGTCGACATGTGCGGCAGGGGCGCGTGGGTGGGGGGCTGATGTAATGCAGGCGTCGACGGCGAGGGAGTCGACCGTGCGGGCGTTCGTTGGGCTGGCATCGTTGACGCTGTCTTCTGCTGCTTTTGCGCGTGCGGTAGGAGCGTGAGTGACGGCGGTGGCTGAGGCAGAACGTCCCAGGCGAGAGCGTCTGTGGCGGGGGCTGTGGTCGAGGGTGATTGTGTGGTTGGAAAGCACGTGACGCGGGTGCCTGTTACGAGAGCATCGGAGACGTCTGCGTTGGTAGCCGCGGCCTCCATAGCGTTCTCGTTGGTCACAGCATCGTTTGTCTAGGGGTCGTATGTTCTGGCTGCTGGTGTGGTAAAAACATCAGCGGCAGCAGCGCCTGTCGTGTTATCGCAGTGGTTTTGTCTTCGGCAAGTCGTTCGTCGCTGGCGATGGCGTACGTAGCGGAGTCGGTGAGGCGGGGTGTCGGATGGAGCTGGTTCCGTGGCGCGAGCGCCTGTGGCGGGGACGGTCGCGGCAGGCGTGGTGGTGGCGGGGGCGCTTCGAGCGTGGGCATCTGTGCAGTGTGCGTCGGTCGTCCAGGCTTCCGTGAGGCGTTTTTCGGCGGCATATGAGTGCGTGACAGGGAAACCTGTTGCTGGATGCTGTGTTCGAAATTCGTCCGCGGCGAGCTCGTCGACACTGCCGGCTCTAGTTTTTTGTTCGACGGAGCCTTACGCGTCTGAGGCGCTAGAAGATGGAGTGGCGGCATCTGCAGCAAGGACATCTGCGGCACAGGCGTTCGTAGATGTGATTTCTGTGGCATTGTGTTCTTCTGCTTGTGCGTCTGTGGCGCATTCCACATCTGTCGGTACGGTTGAGGGATGGTGTGCGTGGCGGCGAAGCTGAAGGCCTGGGAGGCGGCGAGAAAGGAGGGTTCACATCTGGGCGTCGCGTGGCGGCGACGCTTGTGGCGGGGTTATTGACGCCATGTGCGCCGATGCCCGCGGTGTCTGTATCGTAATATATGTGGGCACCAACGTGGGCCGCTGGGGATGTGGCGGGGAGCGGCGTGGTAAAGGTGCCGCTGGGACGGCGTCTGTAAGTCTGTCGTCTGTGTAGTTGTCATAGGCAGCCTGTGCGTCGGTGGCGCGAGTCTGCGCGGCTGGGAAGTTGATTTGCGCTGTCGGCTGCGGTGGCGTCGGCCGTGGGGGCTGCCTCAGCGGCGGTTCTTTGGATGCAGAGGTGCTCCTGGCGACAGCGTATGTGGCGAAGTAATCGGCGTCGTGTGCTGCGGTGGCCTTGATGTCGATGGCGTGCTCTTCGCTGGCGTTGGTATGTGTGACGGTGGAGTGCTGACAGCCGCTGGTGTGGCAAGAGCATCGGTGGCAAGGGCGGCGGTGGTTAGAAGGAATGTGGCGTTGTCGTCGGGGTGTTTGCCGTCTGTGCTTCGGACATGTGTGACGGCTGCTAGCGTGGTCTAGCTGTCAGCAGAGGGTCGTCCGTGGTTCGGTCGTGCAAGGCGTTGTTTTATGCGGCTGGCACGTCTGTGGCGCGTGCGTGTGTGAGGGGAGCGTTTGAGGCAAGGTGCCGGTGGCTGGGCCGTTGACTGCGTGTGAAATGTAGGTCAGGGGCGTAGGGGGTCGCTTGGTGTCGTGATGATGCTTGGGGTGGCAAAGAGCGGCAAGGATGCTTGCTGGCGATTGGAGGCCCAGCGCGCCGTGACAGAGGGTTCGTGCGTCCGCCTTCAACGTCGGTGTGCCAAAGGCTCTGGTATGCTCCACACTGACAGCGGTGTAGGTACTGAGATTGATCGATACTAGCTGTTCGTCACCCATGGTTTTTGACAGAAGCAACACAGGTCCACGGGTATCAGGCTCTCACAAAAAGTAGAGACGTATGCATTGCTACCGACCAAAAAGAAGCACCAGCACGACTCAATCATACGGCCCCCAACGCACCGCGAGCTGTTCGTCCTCCTCGCTTTCCTCCTCGTTGGTGTGAACGTCGTAAGACCCAGCTTCGGCTTCGTCGGTAGATGGAACGTATCCGTTCATAGTTTCGCGGAAGGTGGCTGCCTCAGCGTGGGGCAGGGACGGCACCAAAGCCGTGTTGGAAGGGAGGAGGTCGGCACTGGATGAAACGAGCGAGTGCATCTCCACGCTCCCAGTAGCCAGCGACGAGCGGTCGCCCGCGACAAGCCGCCCGGCAATAGAAAACTCGCGCTCGCAAGAGGCTGATGATCCCACCGCACCGAAGACTGAGCCAGCAACAACAAACAGGGCAGGGAACTGCGCACGGTGTGCGCGCCAAAACTCCATCGCGTCCCCAGCCATGGCCGAGTCCGATAGGCGACGGAACCGAGACAGCTCCTCGCGCGCCGCGCGGTCCACTCTGCGTGGCTCCAGAGTGAGCCCACGTTGAGGTGACACGTCGGCTTGCCACAGGACCAACGAGGAGCGCGCCGTTACCCGGAGCTCGGAGAATCCCGCGGTAGAGCGCACGGGCCCCGCCGAGCCGCACCCGCCGAACGCCTCTGCGGTCGGTTGCAGCTTCGCCGCCGTTTCGAGAACGGCCGTCTCGGCCTCGGCAGTTGGGTCACCGATCCCAACCCAGTCTCCAACTCCCCGCAGCATCCGGCCACCACCTGGTGAAAGAAGCACGGCGCTCAAAACGGATGGGTCTCTCAACCAGTTTTTTGCATTGTCCTTGGGGTTGAAAAAAAGGCGGTCGATCTCGTCGCGCATGATGCGCACTGCGACAGCCGCCTCTTCACATAGCGACTCATAGCCATCCCTTGTCTCCATGTAAACGGCCTCGCTGGGGTAGAGGCGGTTGTCGAGCTCGATGACGTCGTCGTCTGGGTTCTCCTGGAGAAATGACTCGATGGAGTCGAAGCCAACGGCCAGTGGATGCTCGAGGAACTTGGGCGCGACGATGGTGTCGAGCAGGAGCGTTTTGCGAAGCGCGACGACAAGCGAAAAAATGTCCGCCAGCGTCGCTGACGTTCTCTGGCACTCTTTGGTCACCTCAAAGACGGGCGTGAGGATGGCGATAAGGTGTCGCATCTTGTCCCAATCACCATGGGCGACACGGCGCTTGCGCGGGTCCGCCGTCAGCGTCTTCGAGCGAATGAAAATAGAAAGCCGCGGCCACATAGAGTACAAACAAGCCAGAGACAGGTAGGTCGACCCCCAACGCGTCGCGACTTCGGACACAAGGCCGCGAATCGCCGGGTCGCCTGAAGCGATGATGGCACTCAACCTCTGCGCCTCCGCGTCTGAGTGCTTGAAGAACGTTGTTGTTGCGCGAAGCCGTGTCAGCAGCTCCCGGGCTGCAGGATTGGGGCCGGCCTTGAGGTGGCGTCTCGCGGCCCGCCCGCCGGCGGCAGCACGAATCGCCCGCTGGTTGGCAGACTCACCCGACGCTCCCAGAGCCTTCCGAACCGCCACGTTCAACGCATGAGCCGCACAGGGAATCCACGTAGCATCAAGATCCGCCTCGGCCTTGCGGACGTTCGACCCCGAATCAGTTGGGGTCGAGGCAATGTCACCTTCCAAGATTCCGACTCGTCCAAGCACTGCTTGCTGCCACTTGACGATGGCCTTGTGGTTGTGCTTCCCAGGACAGGCCCAAACACCGAGGGACTTTTGCTTGATAGCCATTGTCCCCAAGTCTGTGAAACGCAGGATCAACGCGCCGTAGCTAGCTCGGGACCCAGGCGCCGTCCACATATCGATGCAAACATGGGCCCAGGGTACACCCATGTAGTCGTTGGCAGCGGCCGTGAAGAGGTCGAAGAGGATCGAGGAGATGAAGGACGCCAGCTCCGAGAGATGCAACGTGACCGTGCTAAGTGCTGGTGGCGCGTAGTTGATCCGGAAACCTGCAAGGAAGGAACGGACATAGGCGCTGGTTGCAAACGCGTGCGAAGAAGACGTCATGATCTGCATCAGCACGAATCGTACGTGGTGCTCACGTCCATCTGCCGGGCGCATGAATTGCGTAATCGCTCCGTCAGCCGCCGTCAGTTGCGTGCGAGGCCCACCCTGGAGGTTCTTGGCCAGGTACAGCGCCGCTAGAAGGTGGTCGCCACGACGTGCAGGAGAGCCCTTGCCCTTGCCGGTCGTTTCAAAGTGCTTCGTGCCATTTCACGTTTGACCACCGTGTAAGAACAAGTACGTCTCGACACCGTCAAGAGCGCACACCTTGCACCGCACGTAGACGTCGTTGGACCCTTCTAAGACGTACACGTCAACCAGCCCCCACAGTGGCGAACATTGTGTCCTGGCCCGCCCGCTTGTGTCATGCTTCCAAACGAGGTCCTTCACTGACCAGCTGCCCGGTGCCTCCGCCACGACGAAGGGCCTCGTAATGCCGACTTCGTCATGAAGGAAGGCGGTGAACGTCTGGTCGTCGGGGCCCGTGGGCGCCCTAAGGCTCAGAGGTCGCTTGCTCGATCGCGATGTCACGGGCGGCAGGATGCTCTCCGTGACCACCGCCGCGCCCGTAGATGGGGACGGCAGCGAAGAAGCGGGGGCGGGGTGCACGACGTCGACATCGTCATCGGACGACGATGGTGTGGACATGATCGGAGAAAGAGGAAGGACGCCAATGCGTGCTGTTCCGTTGTATGGGCGTGCCGGACGAGAGGACCATCCAGCACGTGCGGCTCAGACCCGCATTGAGCTACTGCAGCTCGTCGTCCAGCTGTGAGGAGCTCTTTTCAGATGGTGCTGACCTTTAGAGCGCCGGCGCTGCTGGGCGGGACACATGTCGATTCACGGCCCCGACTGGAAGCTGGCTCGCCCGAGAGAGGTCTTTCTGGAACGTGATTGGCTGTAACGACGCCAAAAACAATGCTACATCCTTCGTGGATGCACATATCTTCGTCAATAATCTGCGATGTAAACCGCGTGTGCAGCAGCGCAGCTAACAGTCTCGGGCACCCTTCAGGACAGACCCGTCCTCAGCGAACGGGAGTCTTCTGCCACCGCCTCGGATCGTACGGTTTTAAAACATGTCTCTTCGCGAGACGCATCTCATGAGTGGCCCGGATTGAATTTACAAATCGGGTGGCGGTCTTGGAGATATCCGTCATACACTCTGTTCATCCGCTCTCGACTGTCCCAAGTTTCTGCGGTCTGGAGAGGCCCACAGTGCCTTCTTCAATGCCATGGTATGGTTCTGTAGCCGTGTCCAGCGCTCCTGTCGTGCACGCGACCAGCAGCTTTCAACTTCAAGGCGGTGAATCAGCCGCAGAAGGAGCTGAAGCGTCAGTGGACGGTCAGGCCCTCCGGCTGTCAAGGCATGTGGCGCATTTCGCCTCAAAGAATTGTCCGCCTGTACGGTATAGGGCTGCCTCATCACCATCACACGGTTCAGAGGCACTTCCACGAGTGCTCAGCAGCACATCCCGGAACTGCGAGCGCGCATTCACCTGTCCACCAGGCCATCGTCCTTCAACCAGTGCATACATGCGGATGCCGCACGCGCTGCAATTGCGTGATCGCCATCCATGAGCCCTATGGCGGTTGCAAGTCTCTGTTTCTCCAGGACATGCAGACAGCTTCTTGGAGGCACTTGTTTGCAGACAGTCTGCTGAGGAGTCCAGAGGCCTTCGCGGCGACTGATCTGCTACATCCGCTGACCAGAGAGCCTAGCATTCTTCATCCCGATCCAAAATTTCAAACTTCAGAAAATAGTACCCACGAAACACGTACTGAGCGGCAAGGTCCGAGTACTGGTAGCACTCCCTTCTCGGTGTAGATACCGTCTGACACAAGATATTTTGGCCTTGAGTACTGGTGCACGGCCACTTACACCCGTAAAAATTCCTACTGGCCATATACTTATGGGAGGGCCTGCTCTCCACCACGCAGGGCTCCCGTCGGAGCTCCCGTCCCTAGGCCACGCCGCCCCTTTTCCAACCAATCTCGGTCTGCGGCGGCGTGTTGCCGCCAACTTGGCAGGCGTGCACTGGACGGGAAAGGCCTCTCCGTCCTCCGGAAAGCCCCTCTTGATGCCAGCGGTGACTGTTCCCTCTTTGGGAACGCGCAGCACATGGAGACATCTCGAGGCCTGTCTTGTCAGGGTCCTACACACTGGCCGACGCCCAGTCCCTCGGGGAGTGGTGAGGCGAGCGCATGGCCACTGCCTGAAGCGCGTCAACCGCCCAGCGCTTGGTCTTTTCGCCACTTGGTCACCACCAAGTCTTCGTGTGGGAGCGGGCACACGGTCATAAGACCACTTGCCCCGTGGACGCAGCGGCGTTCGCCGCGATCTCTCTGCCCCTTCCACCCTTCTCACCTCTCCACGCCCCCCCCTCCGCGCCGCCTGTCCCCCCTCGCGCTTTCGCGATGTGCAGCTCTCGTGCCGCAACAAGACGGTTCTCTCTTTTGCTAGATCTTGTCTATTGAGACAGTGCGACCGCGGCTTCGACAAGCACTGTAACCCACAGTGCCACGACGTCCTGGTCGGGATCCAGCTGCTTGGCAACACAAACGAGTCAAGCTACGACGGATGCGTCCACGTCATTTTCTTATTGACCCGCGGCGCTCTCTGTGCCGCCCGTCGACGACTACGCTCGACCCCAACACACGCTGGTGAGCTCACTTAGACTCCAGGAAGCCTAGAGACGTGCTCTTGGGCCCGCATCACGGTAGCACTTGTCCGGTTTGCCTGACGCGGTCGACCCCCGTGCGGTCCTGGGACGTCACAAGAGCGCCGAAGACTCCGGTTACCCAAGGATTGCTCTCTCCTCCTCAGCAAAGGAGAAAACTGGCCCCGCGCTATATCTTCCAAAGCGGTAGCCCTCGTTTGCGAAGGTATCTCCTCAGCTCGCAGACGCCCAAGCGCAGGGGCTCCCTGGAGCCTAAGTCTTCTTGAAGACGAGCGACGCTCACTCTTGTGCTCTCCCGCTGTCGTACGCGTCCGTGTAGGCACCCTACCCTCCTGTAAGGGGTGCAAGAGTTGCCCAGGCGTCCATCCTGGGCACTACACGCGATTCGCTGACCAGAGATCGTGGTCACGCGTGGTCTGGCGGTCTTGGTGGCCATCGCCTGCTGTCTCCTATATGAAGCCCGGCTTCTGCTCTGCCATTCCCTGATGCACCGTCGTCACCGTTCTGGATAGGCTGGCGCGACCAGGTCTTGGCGCATTCGAACAATTGCCGCTGGCGATGCCGCTGTTCCCGCCTCGCATGGGTAGGCCCACTCAAGCGCATCACACAGCCCGCCTGTCATCTGGAGCGCTGTGTGTCATTCAGGAGCTTTTGGGGCCTCCTCGAAGCCTGCAATTTCCCATACCATGGTAAATAGCGTGGCATCGCGACTGGGACTGCCTTGGCGGAAAATCCATGCTTGCGGCCCCGCATTACGCTCGGAGTGCGTTCTGGAATGCTCCGGCCGCCACAAACCTCCCAAAGCCATACGAACTACTTCTAGTTCTGAGGCTGCCTCTGTCTCGTGCGCACTCGCCACGCACGTTATTGGGGGGGGGCACAACCCCAAACTTGGCCTTAGCCCAACCAGTATCTGGTAGAGAGTCGGCTCTGAGTTTGCTGGCAGCACCTAAAAGGTGGGACCGTGACTCTGCGCTCGACGCAGACGACTGGCAACATGGTCTGACGACACGGCACGCATGCTGGCGGTGTCGTGGGTGCTGTTTGAAGGATTCTCCAAGAAGGAGGCTGCTCGACGCCTTTCCTGCCATCGATCGACGGTGCAGGGGTGGGTCAGCGCCTATATCGCGACGGGCGAGTGGTGGCCTGACCCGGTGTTGCGAAACCGGCATGCGGACAACGTCATCTAAGAATCTCACTTCCTTCAAGCCGTGAACGCTGTCATCAAGTCGGACCCGGAGCAGCTGATAGGTGAAATAAAGGATGTCTTTGATTTTCTGTCTACCCTCCCTGGCTACCGAGACTCCTACAAGACGTCTATCGGCACGCTCGATCGAGTCCTACGCGCTACCGGTTTCACCTACCGCCGGTTGTACCGAATGTGCAGGGAGCATGACCAAGAACTACGTGTGGCTTTTGCACGCGTCTTGACGGCTATTCCTCTGCGGTGCATCGTGTCTGTTGACGAAACGCACAAAGATGGAGCAGATATGCGGAGACGGCGCGGCCGGTGGTTGCGCGGAATGCGCTATGATTGCCTCTCTCGGGCTGAAAAAAAATGCTCCGGACTTCAACAATGATGGCAGTATCCTACGAGACGGGAGTCATCCACTGTGTGACGACACCAGCACCCCCGGCGCAGAACTCCGACGACTGGCTAATCTTCCTCGGGGGGTTGCTGCCGACGATGAACGAGTTCGTTCCGGGGTTGCCTTGGGCGCTTCAGCCCGAAACGTGCGTCCTACTTTATGACAATGCGCCCATCCACTCGGCTGAAGCCGACGCATAGATTGCGGCGGCGGGCGTCTTCCCTCTGCGGCTGCCTCCCTACAGCTCGGATTTCGAACCAGAAGAGGAGGTGTTCAGTGAGCTTTCAAGCTTGTTAAAGACGATGCATCACGCATTCCCGGGGGAGCCAGACGCCCTACGCCACGCTCTGGCGATTGCTGCCTTGACGGCGGAAAACATAGCTACGCAATTTGAGCATTGTCTTATGGAAGCCGTCCGAAATATGCCGGAGCTGGCTGGCCCGGAGGGGCCGTGGAGAGAGGCCTTTGAGCCGTTGCCGATGGAGCGAGAGTAGAGCATCATAGCGTGGGTGAGTGAAATATGCAAAGACCCGTTGATTGTCTAAGGTGCACAACGATACAAAGACAAGGACACGACGCCGCCGACAGACGCTCAACGCCGGGAAGACACCCAACGAGTGACCGTGTCAACCAAGCCAGCAGGGAGGTCCCCAAATGAAGGGTGGTCCTCCGCGGCGTCTCCCAACTTACTCAGAATGAGCGCCGCCACAGCTGTTACGGTCAAAGATGACCCGGACACGTTGTTCCCGCAGACAAATTGGCCCTCCATCCCCGCTCGCGCCTTGCCGACAAAGCCACTTCTCTCGGTTGAAGGGCTCGGCCCATAGACGAAAATGCCGAGGCTCTCGGAAAGCTCCGCTGGTCCGAGGCGGTTGAATGCGACGCCTTCATCCGATGCCGATCCCAATCCGGGACCTCCGCCCACCTCGGCTACCATAGATTGGTTCTCACCCGCCTGACCGACTTCCGGTGGGGCGGTGCCGGCCCCAGCCGCCCCAGGCTGGCCCGTCGACCCATTGCGGAGGTTGTGCGCGCCCCTATGCAAGGAAAACGACGAAACCGAGAGAGTCAGACATACAGGCGATTGGGTTAGATCCCGACTGCAGCTCTCTCTCGTTGCTGGAAAACGCAAAAGAGGGAGTACGACACATACCAGGCAAAGGGGGAGGAGGCTCCATCAACGTACAATCGAGCCGACCCGACTGGTCCACTCAGCGTGCTCATCAACGCGCCAATGCGGTCCACGTGGCCTTTGTGCTTGGTTGCGCTTGCCTTCTCAAGCCGCTTGTGAAGCCCATGTCGAACCACATCCGATTTTGGGATCTCTCCAGGAGCCGACTCTCCAAACTCGATGCCGGCCTGCGTTGCTCCAGCGAACAGCAAGGCGGTGTTTTCGTCAATGCCCCCCGCAATCCCCCCCGCGTAGGCCTTATGGTAGGCAGCTCCACGAGGGTTCGTCACGAGAGCCGCTCATGCGTGCGGCCCTGTCAGCGCGTCCGCCACGAGCGTCATAGAGGCAGCTCGGGACGCCGGTGGTAGCGTGGTCACTTCTGTTCGCAGCGCCGCCTTCTTTCGCAGCGCGACGGCCTCGCCCCTGTCTGCCTTCAGGGCTGCTGCACGGCGTGCCGACTCTGCCTCTCGGTCGAGATGCACGGGCTGCGTCTTTCTACACACCATAAAGCGGGGCTCGAAGCGCGTCTCCTTCTTTTTGACGATGGAGAGCCGACCTGTTTGAGTGCGTCCTAGAGTGAAGGCCTTCGTCAAAGACATGGTATGGGGAAGGTGTCCCTCCTCAAAGAAAAGTGTGCAGCTGTGCAGCACCAGTAGCGGATATCGAATAGCATTGATGAGCGAGTGACAATGACAGTGACACCAGAGTCAGAAACTGTCTCCGGACGACGAAACGAGAGAACACGAGATCCAGAAGACACGATAAATAAACATCCCGTCCGCAAAAAAGAAAAGAAATGGAAATGCACACTGCAGTCTTCGGGCAAGTTTTCTTAGCAGCAATAGAGCATGGACAGGGCTCGGCCCGAAAATCGACGGGGACGGTCGGGCTGGACAGGCACTCGCGGCTCCGAGACCCGCACGTTCCGGCGTTGTGCTTATCGTGCGAAAAACGCTTGCGGTACCCGCATATGGAGCACGCCTGACGCGGGCGGGCCTCCTCCTCCTCCCCACACGATCCATCCTCAGCCGGAGCACCCCCGCCCAGCTGCGGAGCCCCCTCAGGCGCAATGGAGGACGACGGTGCGGAGCACCCTGAAGCCGCCGCATCGGTCGTCCCGACGGGGCTGGCGCGAGTCGGTGTCACCGCATCGTCAGTCGCCATCGTGCGCGTCGGTACAAATCAATTTCAAATGCGGAAACCACGACGCGGGCGCGCATCCGCAGGGCGCGGCTGGAGAAGTGGACGTCGCGACGACGGCGATGCCCACCGGACGGAACTGGGACGTCACTGACACACAAGTTCAGAATTTCGACACTCTGGGACACCGATCGCAGCTGGATCGTACTGCTTCCAGGCCATTGTGAGAGGGGGGGGCGGGGGGGGGCTCAGCGAAACGCCACCCCCCACCCCGAAGAACGCGACATGAGAGGCGGCACGGCGCTTAATTCAGTCTGAGCACGCCGTCGACGTGCAGACACGGATCGCGGGAGCGCGCGTCGAGCCCACGCCTCTGTTCGGTACGCCACTGAGGTGCGCGGGGGGGGGGTATCCAGTCCCGACCCCGCCTGGATGCCATTTCAGCCGGCACGGTGCCCAGATTGCGCTTCCGACGAGGGGGGGGGGGGGGGGGGCGGAGACGTGGAACCGCTCCCACAGCGGCCGTTGAGCCAGGAGCGCCCCGCCGAGGGGCTGCGCTTCACCGAATGATCGCCCGAAAGACCGCGACAGACGTCCAACACCACACAATCTGTCACATTTTCGCGGCAACGCGGTGCGCGACGGCCGCGGCGGCTTCCGGTGCTTCCAGCAGGAACGCGGATGATGACGATCGCATTCATCCGTGGATCTGGGCTGCCAGTCTCGTCGAAAACCTTGTCGACGATCGATTCTCAAATTCCATCGAAATCGACCCTGAACGCAACAGCAGAACAC
>Ga0209093_1000453_pt1 | contig 22123 bp, 22 predicted proteins | sample SidtaG_4_FD_187450 | JGI IMG/M metagenome (GOLD analysis project Ga0209093, IMG submission 187450) | Marine algal microbial communities from Sidmouth, United Kingdom - Sidmouth_Male1 metaG (SPAdes) (version 2) | ecosystem: Host-associated > Algae > Red algae > Unclassified | place: Sidmouth... | reverse complement strand
GGGGGGGGGGGGGGGGGGGGGGGGGGGGGGGGCTGTGATAGCAGCGTTCTGGGCTTTCGATATGCACATCTACCAGCTCCGCCCTGTCGGCGCCTCGTCATGTGGTGGCATGGGGTGAGTGCTCATCTGCTGTCGGCACGTGACGCTGCCCCGCAATGAAGCACGACCTGCATCGATGATCGGTGCATCGCGAAACAATGTGACGGGGCAACACCACGTCGCAAAGCGACACCGGCATCGGGTGTGTGTACCTCCACAGCCAACTCACGTTCTCGTCATCCCCAACACCAGACCAGAAGCAGACGGCGGTCGCGCGTGACGCACACACCAAAATGATACAACCAAACATGCCACTAGATGCATACCTCGCGCGTACACACTCTTGGCACCCCCCACACCTCCCGCTCTGAAGCAGTACGCACGCACACATATGCGCACACACAGACACCAGCCGCCCTGCCAACCACGGATAGCACTCACATGTGAGCGGCGCGATAGGCCCGCCACTGCGCTACCTGCTCTCGCGCCACAGGCGAGTCGTCCTCCTCCTCGTCGGCCGCGGACTCCCCATCATCACTGTCAACCGATGCGGGCGTCGAGCCCAAACCAGCAACATCCCCGACCGGCGGGGACGGGCTGGGCGTGTCCGGGTAGGGTGGCGTCGCGTACACGGCCTCCAAAGAGGCGTCGTCCATGCCGAGACCGACCGGCCGAGACGGGCTACCGGAAGGCGTCTCACGGTAACCGGCACGGGCAAAAACAACAGCAGGGTCGGACATTAGCGCCGCAGTCGTTGGGCCCTGCGGAACAGGCCGAGCCGGGTGCAAAACAGAGCGGGCAACAGAACCCGCGCCGCCTCCAGGACCGCCACGTGCAGCGCCACCCGCACCCCCACCGGTACGCCACGCCACGCCGCCAGTGCCGCCACCTCCCGCGTCACCACCCACGTCACCACCCGCGCCGCCACCGACTCGAGCAAAAGCACGAGCAGGGTCGGACATCAGCGCCGCAGTCGTTGGGCCTTGCGGAACAGGCCGAGCCGGGTGCAAAAAAGAGCGGGCAAGAGAGCCCGCGCCGCCTCCAGGACCGCCACTGCCGCCACCTTTCGCGTCGCCTCTCGCGACACCACCCGCACCGCCACGCGCACCGCCTGCTGCGCCGCGACCGGCGTCGTCAACCGGGCTACCGCCAACATTTCCCTCGGCGCTGCCACCTGCACCGCCTCCCGAGCTGCCTCCAGCACTACCGCCGGAACTGGCACCGGCATCAAAACCGACACGGCCCGGACCGACACGGTATCCCCTCGCTTGTGGACTCGCTCGTGGACAAGCACGCGCCTCGTCGCCGTTTGCGTTGCCATGAGGACCAGCAGGACACTCATCGCGCCCCAAGTGAGCAACCATGTCGTGCAGCGGCATGTCCGAGAAGCCCGGCTGCGAAGGGTCGGGTGCAGACGCAGCAGGGTCGACGCGAGGCGCTCCCTCCGCAGCCCCGCCTCGCGCGCCGCCTCCGTTGCCGTGAGGACGAGCAGGACACTCATCCCGTCCCAAGTGGGCGACCATGTCGTGCAGCGGCACGTCCGAGAAGCCCGGTTGCGAAGGGTCGGTTGCAGACGCAGTAGGGGCGACACGAGGCGCTCTGGCCAAACCCCCCCCATGTAAATGGCCATCTCCCACCATTGGTCCCACACCGAGAGAGCCACTTCCTACTCCAGTCGCCGCACCCGAAGATCCACTCCCCGTTGCAGCACCGGCACCCGAAGAACCGCTCCCCGTCACAACACCCCCCGCACCGGAAGAGCCGCTCCCCGCGCCAGCAACCGCACCTACCCGGCCAGCGTCGGCGCCATGACCACTCGGGCCGCCGCCGGCACCTCGCGCGTACGCTGAGATTGATGGAACTCCCCGATCAGTAGGCTCCTCCACGATGTGGCGCCTGGGGTCATCTCCGTTGAGGAGCTGGAGGCCGTCATTGATGTCCGTATTGTTCGGCAATATCGGGTCGAGCTCGCCCAGTTCATACACATACAGCCCGCGCAGGCCCTCGTTCAGCACTGAACGGGGCGTCACGACCGCCGGCAGGTTGGCCATGGTCCGCAGGAAGCCCCGCACCTGCGCGCACCATCGCGCATAGACGCCCGACCGCAGACAGCAGCGGAGCACAAGACCAAGCACGACCGATAATACCCCAGCCACCAGATGTTAGTAACAACACCAACTTGAGGACATCGGCGAATCCCCTCCCGCCCTCCGTCCCATGGACCAGACAGAGCTCACCCCCCCGCCCCGGGATACCTACAAAAAAACGTCAAGACACCACACACATACCCGAAAGGAAACGTTGGCGACATGACCAAACGCACAACGAATAACTCGTGACGGTCGGTTCGCACCTGTCCAGCAGATCATCTGCTCCGTTCCCCCATTCTCGTCAATGGCAGCCAAAAGACAGTCCAGCATTGCAATGCGACCGTAGGCATCTTTGACGAAAGCGTTTTCCCGCAGCTCCGTGGCGGCCTCGGAGCAGTGATGGTGAGCTGCTGACGATTGGAGGTAGGTGAGACCGCCATCCACTGGCCAATACCCTTCAATGCGTGCATACGGCGCACCCAGGTGGATACCACTGTTGTGGACATGCCGGTGTTGAGATGGTCGACCGCACGTCGAATGTACTTGTACGCCACCCTCATACCCATCCCGGCTTTCGGCTTCCGCACCGGCAACATATGCCGCTGCTGAAGAAGAGCAGCAGCCTCACGGGTACTCATACGCAATACGACGGCTGCAATGTCGAGCAGACGCTGGTTGGCCTGTGACGGCGTCTTATAGTGCTGACCAGCGAGTCGTGCGAGGACGAAGTCTGTCTTCCAGGCCTCAGCGCCCATGTCCTGAAAGACAACATTGGAAACGACGCGAAAAACCACGGAAACAGGGAACAGGAACCAAGCAAACGGGTGAGCAAAAAAGAGACAGCCGTCAGTCACCGGAAGTCATCGGAAAATCAACAAAATCGACGCAAACGGACGGCCACGCATGAGAACGCATGTGTGCAGCTTATACGATAGAGCCAGCACCGACTGAGAAGCGGCACACCCGACCGCCTCCCCATTTCACACGCAATGCCCACCCATAACGTACTCGGATTTTGTAGATGGCGTCGACGGTATTGGAACTGTTGCGAGGAGATGTACGCGCAGCTGCAGCCGCGCCTCCAATCGCCGGCAAGCGCTCATACACTTTCTGCAGTACGGACTCCACTGCTTGCAGCCGCTCCAGGACGTCCTTCTCCCGGGTGTTATCGGCATCCAATCGCGACGTAATGGCATCAACCTTGCGCAACGTCGACGCCGCTTGCGACCGTACGACGACGACCTCTGACCGCATTCGAGTCACCTCACCCCGAACCGAAGCGAGGCCACCCTTGAAAACAGTTTGGATAGAACCGTCGTGCCCATCGAGATCCAGCACAGCTTCTCGGCGTCCGTCCAGTCGAGGTCGCTTGCCCCTGCTGGCCCTCGGAAGTGGCGAGCTCGGCGGAGACGTAGATGGGGACCGGGAAAGCATGGGCTCGCCGCCAATGAGAGGAGGCGTCCGACGGCCATCCCCATGCGACGCAGCCGGGGAGACACCTCCGACGCCCGCGCGAGCCCCTCCATCTCCTCGGCCCGCGTCTGTGTCCGGTCGCAACGCGAGAGAGGCGACACCACCAGGGCCAGGCACAAAAACAGGTGAGCCTGGCGACGAAGGGGCAACACGTGCCCTGACCCGTCGGTTCTGCGTCATCGGCGGCGTCAATGGGCGCGTCAGAACACCAACCGGCCCTGGAGCGCTCCCTGCTCGACCCACCGCCTCCCGCTGGAGGCCGGTTGCGACCATGGGGCCGGAAGGAGTTGTCACCCAGCCACCAGGCGGAGCAGGCCTCCAAGTAGTGACAACGCTCCGTTCAGCCGCCGCTGGCACCGAAGCACGCGCCACGATCGGCGCCGACGCCAGCCGCGCACCTGTACGCCCCTCGCAGTCCGTGACCATCGCTTCTCCGCCAACGGGCAGGACCGCCGCCGCCCGCTCTCCTCCTCCCGCACCGGACGGATCTGTACCGACGAGCGCACGCCCAGGCGATGATGAACGAGTGTGCATGGCAGCCCCCCCATCTCCGATGACGGGTCCAGACGGCGCGGCAACACCGAGCGCTTGCCCAGCGATCGGGGCCGCAGTCCGAGCACCAGTTCGTGACACAGTGCCGCTGACGCTGCGGAGGACCTCCTTGTATCTCGTCTCTGCCTCCGAATGGATCTTCATCGTGGCAACCACCCGGTCATACGCATTGGAGAGGCGCGCCGCACGCACGTCGGATACCGGCGATGACCGATCACCGACAGCGGAGCCCTCCACAGCCATCCGTTCCTCCTCCTCCTCCACGAGGTCGCGGTGGCGGGCGACGGCCGACAGCATCGCCTGGCGAGCGTTGGAAGCTCGGTCCTGCATATGGTTAACGTACGACTGCCACGAGGCACTAGCCAGAAGGGGGCGGATCGGGTCATTGCGACGACCCCCACCGTGAACAGGACCAGGCAAAAGCGGGGCGGGGGGTGGTGAGGAGGGTGGGGACCCGCCCTGACGGACAGAAGGCGGGGAGTGCGTCATCGTCAACAGGCGACGCGCGGCCGGCCGCGCAGAAGTGCGACGGGCAAGGGGAGGGCGCGCGGTAGTAACGTGACCGGTCGCCTCCGTCGGCGTCCGAGCAGCAGGCGACGTGATGAAGCGGCCACCAGGACCGCGAAGTTTCCCCTGTGAAGAAGGGGTCACCTGGGAGCCTGCAGGGGTGGCTGCCGGGGTGGCCACAGAATTGGTGTTGCCAGATCCGAGAGACCCACCCCGAATGTGGTATAGGTGACGCCCTAAAACTAGGGAATGTGTCGCGAACGACCGACGTCCCACAGTAAAGAGAACTCTATTGTCCAAGGGACAAGGAAGATGAACCTTTTTCCGTAAGAGGTGCGATGGGGAGCGGAACCTCACCGTTGCCGGAGAGGGTCGGTCCCAGTTTTAATAGATGCGAATCGCGGGGGTCGATCGTCATCATGACGATCGTAGCCCCCGTGATTAAAAGGAATAAAAGAAGCAGAGATGCAGATATTAGAGACGAAGTAACCCCCCAAAGGGCTAGCCACAAGTCAGTCACAACCTCCACCGTAATCTGACCAGTTAAGGGGGCTACTGGGTGCGAATTCCAAATTCGCCGGAGATATGCTACATACCTCCAACACAAGCTTCGAGCCGTCCCCGGCGAGCGAGTGGATCGCAAGCCGCGATTCGACCGAGGCCATTGGCCAATCAGGCGTCGACCAGTGGTCGGCTCAACGGCCGCGGCGTATCCGCCGCCACCGTGAGCGGCAGCCGCACGAGTGAGCGCCACTCGTGGGCGCAGCCACTGGGGCACCAGCACGGGAGTGCACGGGGCGCGGATCGCCCGATCGGGCGCCTGCGCCAACCTGGCGTGTCATGCGCCCATGCGGCGGGCGAATGCCGACCGGCCGCGGGGCGTACCCCTTGCGGGCACAGGCGCGCGCGCCGGGGGGCACCGGGGGTGCGGCGGCACGAGCCGGCCGCGCCCTAGGGGTCCCTGAGGGGGGCATGTCGGGATCCGACTCGGCCGAGGCCACACGCGGTGGGCGACGGCAGTCGCCCACCGGACACACATATAAGCCGGCCGGCTGTGCTCCATCTCCATCACCGTGGTGACCACCACCGTCCCCAACGCGTCCGCGTTACTTTGTGCTTTGGCACACCGCGCACCACCTCGGGTTGCCCCTTCCTTGCACCAAGCAAGGGGTGCGAGGGGCACTTTGCCCCTCCCCGAGGTGCAGAGAAGCGCGTCGGTGGTTGCGGGGCGTGCGTTTGCACGCCCTTCGCTCCTCCGCGCTTCTGTACCTTCGGGTACCGTTAGACCATCTGGTCGTTGGTTGGCAAGGGTTGGGATAGCCCGGCGAGACGAAAGTCACCTGACCGTACCGGTCATCGTTGCTGGTGCCCCTCGGCTGAGGCGGCGCCGCAATCGGCGTGGTGGGACGGGTGTCGTGGCCCATAGGCCAAGGTTGAGGTGGCGGCCAGCGCGGGGGGGAGGCGCTCAGGCACTGCGGCGACCGTGGTTGGCGGCCGGCACGGCGGAGAGGTGCCCGGCGGGTTGACGGCGGCGTCGGGGCGGCCAGCGCGGAGGGGAGGCGCTCGGCACAAGTGCCCAAGGATGGCAAGGACGGCAAGGTCATCGGGGCGGCAAGCGCAACAAGGGCGGCAAGCGCAACAAGGGCGGCAAGCGCGACAAGGGCGGCAAGCGGGCCTCGTTGGCGCTTGCGCCGGGGGTGAAGACCTATACGGTCATGGCGGACACGCCGGGGTCGGCGTCGATGCAGCTCGACCAGGCGCCGGTAGTCGTCGGCCAGGATGGCCAGTTGCCGGCGCCCGTGTCGTGGGAGTTTCTTAACCCGCCGGCGAGCGGCCTGCAGGGCGGCCTGCCCATAATCGACAGCGACAATCTCTTCCGGTCGATGACGACCAACCGGGTCATAGCGCGCGCCCGTCTCGACCGAGACCGTCGACCCATTCACACGTTTGTCGACACCGGAGCGGTGACTCACAACGAGCACGTTGGCGAGCGTCTCATGGACATCCATGGCGATGTAAACATCGGCTACCAAGGCGTCGAGTGCCGCTCCCGGGAAGTCATGGCCTATGCCAACGAGGTGCTGCGCTATGACCGACCGGTCCACCTGTTCATCTTGCGTCTCTACGCAATGGCACTCCGCATGCCGGTCGGTAACTGTGAGACCGTAGAGGTCGCGGCCAACAACTTCTGTCGCGTAATGCGCGCTTGGCCGGAGGCCCGGTGTCTCGGGCGAGAAGTCGCCAAGCATTTGGCCGTACCGTTCACGATGGCGGCCGACCATGACGACTATATCCAGTCGGTGATCAAGCTCATGAGCGAGGAGGAGGATCATGTCCGCGAGGACTTCCCCATCGATTCCATCTTGGAGAAGCCGTTCCGGCTGCCGTCGATGTCGGTCAACATCCGGCGCTATGAAGGCCATTTCTACATCTGGGGACGCGACCGCGTCCCCGCGCCTTGGGCGGTTGCCGTTTCCAAGGCTCGTCCTTGGCATGGTGCCATGCGGTGGTTTCCGCGGTGTCCATCATGGATGGTTGCCTATGGATTCACCATAGAGGTGCCAACGTCGGTCGCCTACGGCGCCGACGTCCTAATGGACGAGCACCACGTCTTGTGGACGCTCGTCTACACGGAGTGGTTGGCCAACCTGGCCGCGGGCTGGGTGTACGCGCTATACAGCGGTAATATCTACCATTGGGTACCGACGGAGGTCGTCGACCGCTGGCGGCAGATCGACCCGAGCCGTATCGGCTGTGCGGAAGACGGTACAGACCTGTACGAGCTCTACCGCAAGATGGTTGCGGCGTTGAACGTCTTCCCGTGGGAACATATTGTTGACGACGTAGTACGTCGAGACTCCAAGCACTACGCGGCGCGTGCTGTGCGAGTCCACATGGTCCAAGGGACCGATCACGGGTTTGCCCTTCGGCACCCGTGCGGTGACCGCTTTGACTGGCGGCCGGCGTCGCTCAGCGACGTCGGCCCCGGAGGCATTCGTCCTCCCGGTCGGCCGTCGGCCGGGGAAGACGAGGACCGTCGCCAGTCGGCGGGTGTGGAGGCCACTCCGTTTTGGGGGAGCGCCCCTCGGGCGTCGGCTGGGTCGTCGCAAGGCGGGGGGACGAGTACTCGTCCGGCTACGGCGGTTGCGCCCGTCTGGGTGTCTACGGGTGCCCGCGACGCGGCCGTGGCCTTGTTTGGCGCGACGCGCGTGGCGTCGGTGTCGGGGACCCGACCGGCGGGTGCCTTGGGTGAGGCCACCCTTGGTGCTTGGTTCTCGATGAACGAGGCGTTGGCTTCGGTACTACACAGTACAGAGGGGCTTCCGCTTGAACAAGCGTATAGCCGTCTGGCTTTGGCTGTGGCCGACGCGACGGATAGTCGTCGGTGTTTCAACACCTTCAACACCCGTCTGGGCCAAGTCGTTCCGACTGTGGTGGAGACTGCACCGGTACCGGTGGCGAATCTCCAGGCCATCCTCGGCCGTCGCTCGGAGCGCGAGGAAGCGGATGAGGAGGAGGGGGATGACCGGGAGGCGCACTTGCGTGCGCGGTCGACCGATGGGTCAGAGGGTCAGTAGTTCACGACTAGCGTGGGTGAGACCGAGGGTCTTTTGCATTGTAGTCTTGGAGGGGGGGGGGGGAGTGGTTACACTCTGGTGGGTTCATATCGGTTGAGAAAATGAAAGGCCACCAGGGCCCACGTTGCTCGACCGATGGTCATAGGTAGAATACCGTCAGGTGCCCCTACCGGGAGTAATACTTGGTATTCAAAGCACGCAGACATAGCGTGTTGATACCAAGTGGTATGTGTCCACATGGGAGCGATCAGTGTGACCTCATGGTCATGAGCCAGGATGTCCAGCAGGACTTGGTCAAGGTCGTCCGTAACCGGACACATAAACAGGTTGGGGGCTCTTGGCTGGCCGTCCGTAGCCTTAGTCGATAACGGCGGGAGGGGCGGCGGCCAAACAGCGGTGTACGGTCCGTACTGGCGTGACAGAGACGTCATATAATAAAGACCCCACAAGGGGTCGTGTTGTAGATTACGTGCCTCTTGTGGAAGCGTGAGCTTCATCAAGCTCAGGGGAACTGTTTCCTCAACCAGGAAGGCTTGTCCATCTTGTGTCCAGTTCAGGACGGCTTGTATCACACCATGATAGCTAGTGTAGACGTGAATGATCTTTGGGATCCATTCGGGGACACTGGTCACAAGTGACACCGTCGCAGTGGTTGCGGTAGCAGATGCGGTCGCCCCGCGGGGCTTACGCTTAGCCGTTGGGCTCTTGGCTGTCCAGCCGTACCCTGGTACCGTGAGCTTCTTCTGACGAAGGTAGCGTACCACCACGTAACGTGGAAGAGCATCCAGTGGCTCCCACGAGTCGTCCTTGGGACCATAGTCGAACCAGCGTACCTTGGCCAGGTACTGGCCGTTCAGCTTCTTCACGCCTAGCAGGCGGTCGACGACGTACTCGTCCACGACGGGGTTCGCGTCCTTAGGCTTGTCCAAGCCGTCCAAAAGCGGGTGTGGGGTGGCATCCGCCGAGGTTGGCCGTGGGGCCGGAGTCGCATGATCACTACTGATCCGTTTCTCTTCGCCGGCGATGTCGATGACATATGTCGACGCGTCCGCGTCTACGACCAAGTATGGTCCGGTAGCTTTGCTTTGGAGCTTGTTCTCCCTGTCGTGGTTCGTCATATAGACGTAGTCGCCTATCTTAACCGTACGGTTGCGTGTGGCGACATTAGTGTCGAAGTTCTTCTTATAACGCTGTTGCGTCTTACGGAGAGCCTCGGTAACGGCAGGTATCTGCGCCCGAAGGCGAGCCATGAACTGGCGCTAACGCGCCAAGGGGGAACCGTCGTTCAGAGTACCTTTGTTCTGAAGGGGAGTCCCTGGCGGGAGATTACGAACCGAGAGGTTCGGTACCCGTCTGGGTATCACCAACTCCAAGGGAGCAATGCCTGTGGAGCGGTGTGGCTGGCTGTTATAAGCCGAGGTAACAATGGGTAGCAACTCATCCCATCGAGTGGGGTCTTCGGCCACGTAGTGCCTGAGTTGCGTAGCCATGGTACGATTGTACCTTTCTACTTGACCATTGTTCTGAGGGTGGTACGCTGTGGTGCGTACGGTCTCGATGCCTAGCATCTTCATCACGGCCACAAAGAAGTTCGACATGAACTGGGGGCCTTGATCTGACAAGATCCTTTCCGAAGGGCCGTAACAGCTGACCCATGCCTCGATGATGGCTGACGCAACACTGATTGCAGTGATATTGCGTAAGGGCACGCACTTGGTGAGCTTCGAAAATCGGTCGGTGATGACCAGAATATAGCGATTGCCGCTTTTCGATGCCGGTATCGGCCCGAAGATATCGACCGAAAGGTCAGTGAGGGGTTCCACAGGAGGGAATAAGGTCAACGGTGACGTATGACGTCGAAGGGCTAATCGGTTCTGGGCGCAAGTAGGGCACTTAGTAATAACATTAAAAATGTCAGTGACCATAGAGGGCCAGTAGTACTTACACCGCATAGTATATTACATACGATTAATACCGGGGTGGGCTGCAATTGTAGCAGTATGTTCCCACCATAGTAGGCGCTCGCGTAGCGAGATGGGGATAACCCATTGGTTTCCGTGTTGTGACCGGCGGTATAGAGCATGATGCTCGTTTTGGAAAAACGCCTTAGCCGTTCCACGACTTACTCGTGTGAGCATGTCGGTACACCATGAGTCAGCCTGTTGGGCTTCGACGATGTCGTCAAACTCGATGGGCTTCGGCGTTTCGCCGCCGGTATACCTCCCCGTCTCAAGACCGTTGGCCGTCTCGGCCAACGCAAGACATGGAATGTCGTCTTGAATGGGCTCCATGGGAGCATCATTGTCCGTACGCGACAAAAAGTCAGGGATGTGGTGCGACGCACCGGGCTTGTACTGCATGTCGAATGTATATTCGGCTAGGCGTAGACGCCAACGCATGAGGCGACCACTGGAATCAGTGGTGCTGTAGATCCAGCTGAGTGCTTGGTGATCCGATCGGATCAGGAAGCGCTGTCCGTCGAGGAAGTGCCGGAGCTTCAGTACGCTCCACACGACGCCGAGGCATTCTCGCTCCGTTGTGGAGTAGTTGCACTCTGCGGGGCTGAGCCCACGGCTCCAATACTCGACCGGGTGTAGAGTGCCGTCCTTCTCCTCTTGGAGTAGCGTGGCACCAAGTTGGTCTGCACACGCATCCACGTTAAGCACCATACGGTGGTTTGCCTTGGGCAAGGCTAGGACGGGTGGCGATAGTAACGCCTGGCGCAGGTCTTCGAAAGAAGCCTCTTGCGCTTGTGTTGGCTTAGGTAAAGCCGGGAGGACTTCGGCGCGCGTAAGCGCGTTCAGCGGCTTGGCTCGCTTAGCGAAGTCTTTGACGAATCGTCGATAGACATTACACATGCCCAAGAAGCTCTTGAGCTGTGTCTTGGTCGTCGGGAACGACGCCGTCTTCAACGCGTCCACGTTCTTGTTGTGAACGTGTAGTTCTCCTGGTCGGACAATGTGTCCCAAGTACTCAACCTGGTCCGAAAACCACGTGCACTTCTCAAGATTGAGAGTCACGCCAGCCTCTTGAAGACGAGAGAGGACAGTGTCCACATCTTTGATGTGTTGCTCCGCGTTAGCGGAGAAGATGATGACGTCGTCTAAATAGACGAGGCAAAGTTGCCACTTCAATCCGGATAGGATGATATCCAATGCGCGTTGGAACGTTGCCGGCGCGTTGGTCAATCCAAACGGCATTGACAGCCAGTGGTAGATACCCGCATGGGTAGTAAAGGCCGTCTTCTCCCGATCCTCCTTACGGAGTGGGACTTGCCAGTACCCGGCGGTACAATCGAGCGACGTGAAGACCTTCGCGTCTCCAAGGGATTCAAGGCAGTCTTCCATACGTGGAAGAGGATAAGCATCCTTCTTCGTGACGTTGTTAAGCCGTCGGTAGTCCACGCAAAAGCGTGCCTTGCCGTTCTTCTTCGGAACGATAACGACCGGGCTTGCCCAAGCACTATGGCTTGGCTCGATGACGTTCATCTTAAGCATCTTGTTGATTTGATCAGAGATGATCTGCCGTTTGAACGGACCCGTTCGGTACGGCTGTGCCCGTATGGGCAAGGTGCCAGGTTCGGTCACGATAGCGGGTTCCGTAGCACGAATGACACCAAGGGTGCCATCCCACATCTTGCTATGCTTCTGGAGCATCTCACGAATCTGCTTGTGCAGATGCTCCGGGGCTTCGCTGAGGTCGACATCCTCAATAGGGTCACCCAAAGGTGCGTCAGGTTTGGACGACGGCGCGTCCGACTTGTCTTCTTGTTGGTCCGACGAGGGCTCGTCGACCGCCGACATCATCGGTCCTTGGTAAGGCTCGGCGTGGCCGAGCGTAGCATTCTTTCGAATGATGGCCTCATCAGGCCCAAAGTTGCACACCTTCAACAAAAAGGGTTCATCAGGCTTGATGATGACCACGCCACGGGCGATGCCCATCGACTTGTGCCTGCACAAACGTACGTTTGGCGAGATAGTCGCCAGTCCTGGCGTGTCACAAGTGACCATGAGCCACCGCTCGGTGCGCCCCTTGACACGAAGTTGTTGGCATGCTCGGACCCGAGCGGGTCGGTCAACCCAGTGTCGCTCCCATTGGCCGTTGGCCAGGCACGCCAAGACCGGTGTGGGTCGTTGGTCAGGGACTGAGGTACTGAGCCTCTTGCTCCAGACGACCATACGTCGTCTGGGTAGGATACCTTCAATGCATCTTTCGATGAACTCGGTTCCCAGGATGCACGGGACCGATAACCGGTCAGCGACGAAGAAGCGTTCAAACACCTTGACACCACCGGTGTCAACGAACAGGTGAATGGCATATCTGACTTCTAGTCGGTTGCTATTGGCATCCTTGATGCTTGGTGAGCTGGGTAGCTCCTCGGCAAAGGTCTTCCAATTCTCCGGAAGGAGGTTCGGGCGCACAAGGTTAATACCTGCGCCTGTGTCCAGTACTGGACGGCAGCTACGCATAAAGCGTAAGTTGGGGCCCACAGTGGCCGCGATCTCATAGTGCTTAAAAGCAGGGCGTAACAAGCGAGTGACTTTACAGTCTCTAAAGGCGCCGGGCAACCCGTCATCGGGCTCCCGGCCTACTCGTTTTTCGAGCCGGTCACGTCGTCGGGGGCCGGCAAGTCCGGTCCCTCGACCAACGCGTGCACTCCAACAGGAGGACGGCGGTCTCGAGCACGATAGGGCTCGGGGCACTCTTTGGCAAAGTGCCCAACTTTGTTACAGTTGTAACATATCGCGGTACGCGATGGAGACGCGGCCTGCTGGCCAGTTGCATACGGACGGGGTGAACCAGGTGGCGTACGAACAGGCGTTAGAGGCGCCGGTGGCGGCGGGCCCGTCGGCTTGTATGGTCGGTCGACCCAGTTCGGGTCTTGAGCCGCATGGGCAACCTTGATCGCCAACTGGCGTGTCGACTTGAGGGACGCCTTGAGCTCATTAGCTCCTTCCCAATACATCTGTGCAGATGTGACCGTATCGGCGATCGACCGGTCAGGAGACTGGGCGTCCATGACGCGTACCTGTGATTTAATAATCGAAGAGAGCCCATTGATGAAAACACCTTTAACGTCATGCACGCGGAACAACCCGTCCAGTTGGTCACACGCTGTCTCCACACGGAGCCCAAACGCTGTGGGTTTCTCACGATCGTCTTGCTTCATCGTAATGATGTCTTGGTACGCCTTTGCCATAGCAGCATGTGTGGCATACTTGGCCAAGAGCCAATTGATGGCATCGCCGTACGTACGCAACGCGTACTTCTTGTGACCCGTACGGGTGTTAAGCGCGCTAGAGAACGACCGCTTGGCGGCGCCGGACAACCGAGACGCGAGCAGCGGGAGGGCTTGACCATGGGTCACACCAGCCGCGTCGCAAGCTCGACGAAACGTCGTCAGAAAGGTAAAGATATTCAGCGGAACAATACCCGTAAAGGGCTCTTGACCTTGGAAAGCGCCGTCCAGGCGCTTGTTCATCTTGTGGGTGCGTTCCACCTGAGCAGGTGTATACGACAAGTCACGTCGACGCAAGAAGTACGTCCGATAATCCACAAGGGACTTGAATCGGCTGTTAGCCGGGCGAATGACTTTGATACGGTCAGCCTTCTCGAGGCGTTGCTTCGCCGGCCGTGCAGCCTTGTACGGGCCAAGCGTGGTGGCACGATCCTCGGAGTCCGTCGACTCATCGGAGTCCGACGGGTCGGGAGACGTCGGGGGACTCGGTCCACAAGGCGGTGTGGGCGGATCATCACTAGATGATGTCGAGGAAGTCGACCCACTGGTCGCAGTCGAAGTAGAAGAGTCGGACGACTCGGCCGCCGCGGCGGCGCGCATCGCCTTGGCCTTAGCCTCGAGCTTGCTCAGCTCCCAACGGAGCTGTTTGGCATGACGACGCCGGTCCGCCTTTCGGCGAGGCGGAGCGTCACGTGAAGACGTGCCACGACCATCTCTGCGTCGTCGTGGGTTGTCCGATGCCACCTTTCGGTGCGAGTTGTCAATCTGACGTACGTCCTCTTTCGAGTCAGTGCGTCTCAAAGCCGCCACCTCAGCGACGAGAACGTCCTTAGCTTGCGCCAGATCGGCGATCGTCGCTTCTTGGTCCAGAAGGTTCTGGCGAAGAGACTCCACCAGCCGCCTCTGGGTCTCCGCTTCGGAGAGTGCGTCGTCCGACGTCCTCCCCATAGCAGGTGAGTTGGAAGTAGTACCTCGGGGAGGCTCGACCGTTGGTCGAGTAACGCCGGGTGGCACGTAACAGACGGGGAGCTTCCCCGCGCGACGCGAGCCACCTGCGGCGCTTCCGCCCGGAGACATTCTCAACGAGAATAGCACTCAACTCGGTGGCGGATCGCCCTGCGATCCGACCGAAGAACGCGACCAACGACGCCCTGCGTCGGAGCCGTACGGCTAGGATGGCAAACGCCCCGCGCGCCCGCCTGGCCGATTGTACAATCGTCACCAGGACCGCAACAACAACAAGAGATAGCCAATGGTCACGTCGACCGAGACCCAAAGGTCCGACGACGCAAGCAAAGATATCCCCTGCTGCTCCACCAAATGTGGTATCGGTGACGCCCTAAAACTAGGGAATGTGTCGCGAACGACCGACGTCCCACAGTAAAGAGAACTCTATTGTCCAAGGGACAAGGAAGATGAACCTTTTTCCGTAAGAGGTGCGATGGGGAGCGGAACCTCACCGTTGCCGGAGAGGGTCGGTCCCAGTTTTAATAGATGCGAATCGCGGGGGTCGATCGTCATCATGACGATCGTAGCCCCCGTGATTAAAAGAAATAAAAGAAGCAGAGATGCAGATATTAGAGACGAAGTAACCCCCCAGAGGGCTAGCCACAAGTCAGTCACAACCTCCACCGTAATCTGACCAGTTAAGGGGGCTACGGGGTGCGAATTCCAAATTCGCCGGAGATATGCTACACCGAACAATCGCGGCATAAGTGCCGGTCGGAGGAGTATCCAATGCGGGCTTGCCATCTGTAACATCCACGACCTCCAACGCTTCTTCATCCGCGACTCGACGAGATCCAGTCGGACGATAAATTGCCCCCCCGCTAGCCATGACCTTGGCAGTGGTCGAGCCGGTACGCACACGTGTGAGGTTGCGGGACGGAGAAGTCGGCTCCCGGCGATCCTCCTTGTTGCCCCACCACGTCTGACTAACGTGCTTTGGGACCGCCTTCTGCGCCACCCGACCTCCGCAATGCTGCACAGGGGTACGCATAGCATCCGACATTGCCGGCGCACCGCGAGCGGTCACAGCACCCGCCCCGCCCCCGACTGTGATACCCGCCCCGCCTCCGACTGGAGCATGCGCTCCCACTAGTCGGCGCTGCGTGGACGCGTAGATGGCGACGGCAGTGCTGGTAAAGGGACGCGTCGACGCGTCGGCGAGCCCCGGCTCCGCCTTCGACTTCACGGCAGTCGCCTTCAGCCGCGCCTGGCTGCGATGCCCATGCAGCTCGCGCACGATACAACCCGGCTGAGCGGGCTCGTCCGGCAGAAAAACGGGTTGACCACGCATCAGCGCCTGCATGTACGAATCACCACCGACGTGTTTGCCCTGCTGCTCCCCATTCGAGGGCCCAACGCGGTCCGACGAGGGACTACCACCGGCCTTGCCAGCTGCCACGGAACCGGCGTCACTGCGGGCCACGCGCGGCTCGGCAGGGGGCGTCTTCCCTGCCACAGGAACGACTTCAACATCGCCGGGAACAGGAACAATGCTCTGATGCTCCGCGGCGTCCTTCTCGTCCTTCGCAGCAGTGGCATTGGGGTTCACCGGCTGGCTCCCCGCAACCGTCTCCGTCAGCACGTCCACGTCCATTGCGTCAGCATCGGACGCACCACGCGCGTCCGCCTCCGGCAGCCCCGCCGGCATGCCGTCGTCGGTAGAGGGACCCGACGCGCCGTCGACCGCCGGGGACGCGGGCGTCACCACGTCGCCGAGAGCACAGATCTCCGCGTCCGTCAGCGACCGAGCGTCCGGTGTCGTACGCATACGGGCACAGCCGCCGGTACGAGCAGCAGATGCCATACCTGCAACCAATCGGTAAACCGGCCGACCGCTGCGGCAGAAAACTGGGTCAAGGGGGTCGGGGTAAGCGAGACACCGCAAAACTCAACGCGTCCGACAACGTCAAAGACAGGGCTCAAAAAATGTTCCACCGAGGCACGAGCACCACACCACCGCGTCACGACATGTGACCTTAAACGTCCCGACGGTGTTCAAAGTCATCTACCGGCCTATGCACTCCACGCCACACACTGCTGCCACACACACAGGCAGCTTTGCCTCCTGGCCACGCAGCTCTGCCTCCCGACCGGGCAGCTGTGCCTCTCGGTCGGGCACCTGGTCAGTATTGCCTTGCGTTCTCCCCCTGTGCTGCGTTCCCGCGCCCATCTTCCGATCACGCGTTGGTACAGTCGATCCCGAACCATCCTTCACACGATCAGGCTACCACAAGCGCCCCATGAACGGGACCGTCAGTTGTGCCTCGCGAATGACGGCTGTAGCAGATGCCGGCCGTCCGTGATCCGGGGGATGTGCCCACGACGGCGATCGGCGACTACCCCTAAATGGTCCCTCACGCACGAAGGCAAAACGGACGCACGCTCAATTTCCAACACTTCCCTCGCACTCCTCCCATGGGACACACAGACCACCTTCCCTCACGTAGATGCATTCACTCACAAGCGCCGTGTTCGCGGCACTTTCGTGCTCACCAGAAGGGGGCAAAAGGGGGCCTCAGGCCGGCCCGGTTCTCCAATGACCGGAACCGACTGGGTCCGTCTCAGGGGCAATCGAGAGCGTCATAGTGTGTGATTGTGCACACTGTGAACCCGGTCATTGTGCCATCCGGCCGATGTGCAAAGCAGAAACGAAGAGTGAGGGCAAGCTTGGGACGGAAGGCGACCGGCAGTCGAATCGTCCGAGCCAGACAGACTGTGCCTGTCGTCACCGGGATGAAGGGTGTCCAGGTAGGTGCGGTGCGCGACGGTCTGGAGGGGACGGCGTGCTTTTGGCGCGCGCGCCCGAGATCGCTGCAAGCACGCTTCCGGTTGAGCAACCCAGGAATAAACGTGTTTCGAATCAGCCGATGAACTCCACTACTTTTTAGGAACCGATATCTCCACAGGGGGCTACTCATACTTCTACCTCGGCGTCAACCAATGGATGTATCGGCACGTCCAAATGCTTCATCATTGCTGGCAATTGAAGGGGGGCCATCTGCGACATAATAAATTTACTTTCATGTCCCCCCAATGAACTTCAACCATATTGTCGTTTTTACCGGGTCAACTCTGCGAGTGGGAACGGCGCCACCGGGATACACGGTTGAAGGTTGTCGCGGTCGTAGCGGCTTTGAATAGAGGTTCAACGGCGGAGGCGTACCCGTCCCTCGCCCCTCTCCCTCGTCCCCCATGGCACTACACGGCAGTGGTCCACATTCCGCCTTGCACGAGCAGACGCGGTGTCTGGGTCTTTCTCTTCCCTACGGGAAACACGCAGCCTATTGAGTCAAAAGAGCTGCCTAGTGCGTCCGACCTAACACTTACAGAGGCCTGGCCCCGAGCACGCCCCCAGCACGCCCCCAGCAGCACGCAACCGGAAGGGGGATGCAGCAGATGGCAGTGAGAAAGCAGCGCTGGGGGACTCTTCGACGCATTGTGGGAAAAAAGTGTGCCGGGGAGCGGCGTTGAGAGGAGGCGGGGCGAGCCCCTTGCGGCTCAGCCACTCGGATCAATAATTTCCTTCGATCATCGTGCTTACATGAAGTTCCTGACTACTACAATTGCCGATTGAGGCAATCGCCGAGTGACAAATCGACAACCACATGCGCTTCTATTCCGCGCAGGAGGAAAACGCAAAATTCCTCCACGTCGTGCGTGCTATTGATACTACATCAAGCTCAAGCACTCTCCCCTGCACCAATGATCGAAAACGGCTCCCGCGTAAACAAAACATGGTGGCGTCCCTCTCTCGTCAAGCAACCAACGGAGTCAAGAATGGACATCACGTCAGTGTAGCGACGCATCCCATCGTATGAGGTGAACACGTCCATCCCTCGGACCTCATCGGGAATGCCGTACCTCCCCGCCGGGTCCTGCCGCGAACAAACCAGACGCAAGAAAGCAAGAGCAGTCACACCACCAGGCCTGTCACACAATAGGAAATGCTCAACCACACCGTACGTGCGGCGTTCAAAAGTCTCCACCCGGCCATCTCGGAGCAGGCGGCGGTCAGATGACTGCACGCGGAGTAGCTACGTGCGCCGGCGGGCCGCGCGCATGTGGGGCTGGTTGTCCCGCGCGTCGACAATCGCCTTGTTCCGCAGCAGCACGCGGAAGAACTTGATGGGAGTGGGATTGGCGTCGGCGAGAGTTGCGTCAAACTGCTGCAGAGCCGTCAGCTGTTCGCCGTCGAGCTCTGAGGCCCCAGAAACGGGAGGAAGAAGAATCACTGCGCAATCCTCTTCGCTAGGTAGCGGTAAACGCCACCGCCTGCCATAAGACCCGCTATCTTCAGCGCTGCCGCCGCCATCTCCATCGTTGACGTTGCAATTATCACCTGGGCCGCCGCCGTCCTGCGCGTCTGCATCAACTTCAGCCACGACCGCATCAGCACCAATCGCCGCAGCCCACTCGGCGGGGCAGTTGCCATTAGCAAAAGCAAGGATGAGCTCAGAACGATGCCTCTTGGAGATGGAATTGACCAGCGACGCGTGCGGGCGCGACCGGCTGCGGACCATCCCGGGCAGCGTCCCGATCAACCGCTCCAATGGGAACTGCCACGTGCACCAGACAGGCCCGCACTGCTTGACGTTGGGCACCACGTCTAGCAGCGCCGAAAACACGTATCGGCACAGGCGGACGCGGGACAGCTCCCCACGGTACACCTCCGCATAGTAGGCTGAAAGGAACTTCTTGAGCTCATCGTCGGCCTTAAGGAGGTTGGCCTTGGAAATCGGGTCGGGCGTGAAAAGCAGTCGCCCCGCGCGGCACAGGCACATGATCATCTGATAAAAGTACTCGGGAACCCTGCCGTACAGCAGCGCTTCAGCACCACTTAGGAGGAAAAACATCCAGTCAACAGCCTTGAACGACCCGCTGTGCTTGTCGATGTTGCGCATCGATCGCGCCTGCCGTACCGGCACTGTCCGTGCCGCCGCCTTGTACTGCTTGCCCATTTCGGCCCGTACCGCGGCCGAAAGCAGGTAGTCGTCGACCACATCCGTCCCTGCCCGGAGCTTCCCGCTCAAAAGCCCCCAAAGGTTGGGGACCACATTACAAAAGAAGAGGTGCATTGTGTCGTATGGGGCGGTCGCGGCCGGGCCAAGCGCCCAAAAGTACGACAGGGATGGAAAAGCGGCGCGCGTGTCCGGTCCAGGGTTGAGAAGCGGGGACCAGCCCGACACGCCCGTCCGGCGGATCTCAGCCTGCACGTGCGCAGCCGGGCGTCCCATAATCCGCATCGCCTCCACGTGGTCTGCGTGACGCCGCAGGCTGCCGCGCGGTCTAAGGTTGGATGACGGCGACGTCACCGAGAACAACTCCTCCTTGGTGGTGGGGTCCTTCGGTGGATAGTAGTACTTGCTCCCAGAGACGACGCCGTGAAACAGACGGAGGCGACCAGGCACTCGGCCGCTGTGCCCGGTCATGTGGGTCAGCTTGTCCCCCCCCACCATGTCTGTGGAGGTGTGGAGCAGCATGGCGCGCAGCTTGATGGGCTCATCCTCTCCGTGCACTTCCACCCCCTCGACGCCAGCAGCCAGCGAGTCGAGCTCCGTTATGAGCGGCACAATGAAAGAGTCGAGGTCCACAGGCTCGCCCGGACCGGGCGTGATGAGCACGGGCAGCATACACACAAGTTTGGACCTCATATCTGCCGGCAGGCTCAGCATCATCACAGAGATGATTACACCCTTGGCGCCCGTCTGTTCGTAGGCGTCGTAGCCGTCTACCGCCGCTCCCAGCATGATGTCATAGTCGCTCGTGATGACCTTGCGGCGGCACAAGTCCCGGAACGTGGCCGAGTCGTAAAAGTCCCTGTACTGCTGCCAGGGAGCGGCGGCACACTCACGCGCGTGCGCCATCGTCTGCTTGATGTACGATGACATGATCTCGTCTTTGAGCACGAGCCGTAGCCACGGGATGATCGGCCAGTACGGGGTCGTGAGGGCGGGGGCATGCTCCCCTTTGAAAAGGTTGGCATCGCAGTGGGGGCACGTTGTAACGTCCTCGCTGCGGTGCGGAAAGGCCATGCACCCATTGGGACAACAAGGCACAGGAACGGAGACGACCCGCACGCACTGCTCGATGTAGTGGCCGATCAGGTACGGGGTGTTGTAGTGCCGTCGGCTACCGCGCTGCTTGAGGTAGTCGGCCACAGCGGCGCGCGACAGCCCATGGTTGGTGGCAAAGGTAAAACCCACAAAGTCGTCCACGCCCCACAAGAACGCCCTCTCGGTGATGCACACGCCATTGGCTTTGAGACCCTCCAGGTCTCGCAGAACCGCAACAGCGTCGCCGCCTTCACCAGTACCCCCAGCGCCCGAGCCATCGGGAAGAAAGAATGAAGAGGGTCTGCTGCTACTGCTGCTGCCTCCATTGCTACTGCTGCTTTGGCCGCTACTGCTCCTGCCGCTGCTGCTGCTGCCACCGTCGGAAGGGTAGGTACTACCTGCATCGATGGGAGAGAGGCTGCCGCTCTCGGAGCTGCCGCCGTCCGATACCGCATCGTCGTCAGGCTCGATCGCACCACCGGCAGAGAGTGGGGGAGTAGAAGGAAGCTCGCCGGTCATCAAGGCCTGGTGCCTAAACCACGTTGACCTGCCGATCATCTTCGACTCACCGCCGTTGTTGCCACGGCACACAAAGCATCCGCAGAGGACACGGCCGCCCCCATGTGCCATGAGGCACTGCAGGGGCGTGAGATGCGGGGCAGGGGTGTGGTGTGAACCGTGGATAGAAAGCGCACAGTCATGGGAAAGAGCACAGCAACACTGGGGAACGGATCCGTCGCGGACGAGGGCTAGACGGCCGTGGTTGTCATATGAGGTGGTGGCCGCTTGACTGAGCCCCTTGACCTCGACCTGCCCGCGGCTCTTCCACCTCTAGCACCAACCAACATCATGGCCGCTCGTCCTCCTGGCCTGCGAATCTCCTAGTGGCACTGACAGCATCCCTCTCCGCAGACAGACAGTGCTCTCGGCTCGCACCCCCGGGCTTGGTCGGCTCCCACGCCGGCCGGACCGCGCGCCGGAGCTACCGGCGGTGCCGTTCGTCTCCCATCGCTTCGGACAAGCCGGCAACCAAATGAGCAGCAGGCATGGGCGCCAAGCTGGTGCGCGCTGGCCTGGGGTGTGGGAGCGAAGGGCGTCGCTCGATTACGGAATCGGGTGAGTTGATCCGCACTCACGCATGAAATTATCAAGTTCAATTGTGCTGGCCTAGGACCAAAATTAATCAGCGGTGCCTGCGCGCCTTTTTGTCGGGCCCCCGGACGCCATGCCGCCTGACTGGCAGCCGCGCGCGCCCTTTTTTGGCACGGCCACGAGGTCCCTTGCGGCCGCCGCGCCTCAATTCGAGGGCTCCACAGCGCCTGCTCTCGACGGCTGGCCAGACACTGTCGTGGAGCCCCCGTCGCACGACACCATCCAGGGCGCCACGTCGGGCGCTATCCGTCTAACCCCAGTTTTGACAACTTGTACCAGTTTTAGCAACTCGGGCTTGTCTGGAATTTTCACAGTGTTTACATATGAAATCGGGTTCCGGGGGTTGCGCCAAACACGCTACACCTCACTTCCAGCTTTTCTGTAAAATATGAGAGCGTGCGTGAGGCTACGAGACTCACACCGATGAACTCG